>Ga0315268_10006036_pt1 | contig 12939 bp, 10 predicted proteins | sample C1_top_MG_FD_204535 | JGI IMG/M metagenome (GOLD analysis project Ga0315268, IMG submission 204535) | Sediment microbial communities from Yellowstone Lake, YNP, Wyoming, USA - C1_top | ecosystem: Environmental > Aquatic > Freshwater > Lake > Sediment | place: USA: Wyoming | collected 2017-08-01 | reverse complement strand
AGCAATTATCGCCCTGGTCCCAGGCATTGCTGGCATTAACCATTGCCAAAACTTCCAGCACGGATACCCGGGTCATGGAATTATTCTCCAACCTGGAAACGTCCGCCGTTCGCTCGGCAACCGGCGCGCACTGGGAAAGTCCGATACGGGGCTGGCACAACCCTGGTTCCACCCTGGTCACTACTGCCATGGTCAGCTACGCCCTGGCTACCCAGGACCCGGCTTCACCTCTCCTGGCGGAGGCCGTGCGATACATGATCACCCAACAAGATGCAGCCGGAGCCTGGGGTTCCAGCTATGAATCCGCATGGACAATCCGTGCCCTGAACGCCTTCCTGAAAGGTACCGGAGGATACACGGCTGATTTCAACTTCAAAGCCACATTGAACGGACTGCCCATGGCAGAGGGAAAGGCATCGGGAACCTCCAACCTGACACCGGTCATCGCATCCGCAGGGATGGACAAGCTCAACCCGACAACCCCCAATGCCCTGCAGATCAACCGCGGGGATGGCAGCAGCGGCAGCCTGTACTACCGAGCCGCCCTGCAAGTCTTCCAACCAGTGGAAAATACTCAGCCCATCAACAAAGGCATCCAGATCAGCAGGGCTTATTACAACCCGGATTGCAAGTCGACCTGCCCGCCTTTGCATTCTGTGCAATTGAAACAAGGTGGGCGGGTGACCGTGCGCCTCAGCTTGAACCTGCCACACGATGCCTATTACCTGATGGTGAACGATTTCCTGCCAGCCGGTGCTGAAATATTGGATACCAGCCTAAAAACCAGCCAACAGGGACAAGGCAGTGGATTGGATGTAACCGTTCAATATGACCCAGAAGATCCATTTGCACATGGCTGGGGCTGGTGGTTGTTCGACTCGCCAAGGATCTTCGATGACCACATCCAGTGGTCTGCGAATTTCCTGCCGGCCGGTAATTATGAATTGACGTACACCATCATCCCCATGCAAGCCGGTCAATTCCGCGTTCTGCCGGCGCATGCCTGGCAGAGCTACTTCCCCGAGGTGCAGGGCACAAGTGCCGGGGAGATCTTCGAGATCAAACACTAAAGTAGCTGGGAAAACATGGCGGGCTTCAACAACCCGCCATGTTTTGTTTGTTAAAGTATAATAATGGCATGCTTGAGATCAATATTCCGGGCCGTGGCAACCTGCAGATCAGTCACCTTGTCAGCGATGTGAATGGTACCCTGGCAGTGGATGGCGTCCTGCTGAATGGACTGGCAAAAAAGATCAGCCAGCTGCGCGATCGACTGACAGTCCATCTCTTGACCGCGGATACCCACAGAGGGCAGGCGATCATAGACCAACAACTTAACCTGCAAGCCGTGCGGATCCACCCGGGTGATGAAGCCCGCCAGAAAGCGGATTATGTCCGCAGCCTGGGAGCAGAATCCGTGGTGGCAATTGGACAGGGTGCGAATGATGCTGAAATGCTTAAGGAAGCAGGACTGGGGATCTGTGTTCTCTCCAAGGAAGGTGCTGCGGTGGAGACCATGTTGGCAGCAGACCTTTTGCTGCCGGATATATTCAGCGCTCTTGAACTCCTGGAAAAACCTCTGAGAATTGTGGCGGACTTACGCAAATGAACCTGGACCAGAGTTCCCCTGCCCCAGAACAAATCTCCCAGCTACCTCCGGCTCGGCGCCGAAGAGCCAGACGTTCGTTAATCCCTGCCAGCAACGATGAACGGGCGGTCGTGCTGGAAAACCTGGCCCGCAAAGCTTTCCCATCCTTTGAATTCTTCCTTTTCTCCCTTCTAGCCGGTGCGATCATGGGGGCGGGTTATATTTTTGATTCACAAGGCATTCTGCTGCTGGGGGTGCTGATCGCACCGTTGATGGCGCCATGGGTGGGGATCGCACTGGCTACCGTAACCGGATCGGGACGTTTCTTCCTCCAAACCCTGGCTGGTTTTATCATCAGTGCCGGTCTGATATTTGGCACCAGCTGGCTGGCAGGTATCGCGACCCAAATTTACACACCGCCAACCTATATGCAGGCTATCATCCACACCCATTTGTGGTGGGCTAATCTCTTGTTGTTGCTATTGGGATCCATCCTGCTGGTCATCTCGTTCGTACGTTCGGAACAACGTCCGATCCTACCAAGCATCATGTTATCTTATGGATTATTTCTACCACTCAGTGCTGCCGGATTTGGGCTCGGCAGCGGTATTTCGGATTTTTGGCCAAATGGCGGGTTGGTTTTTTCCGTCCACCTGGCACTGGCAACCCTGGCAGCCCTGTTGACCCTTTTCATCCTGGGTTTTCGACCGCGCCGCATACCAGGCTGTTTCATGACACTGGTCATCGCCGTATTGGCACTGGTTGCCTTCGTTTGGTTGAGTGGAGCAGGCAGTTTCTTCATGGGGATATTTAACTCATCATTCGGTGTGAGTCCATTTCAAGAATCACCAACAGCAACCAGGACTGCAATCACCAATAGTCCCAATCCGGCAACAAACCAAACTGGAACGATCGAACCAACGATTACTGCCACGCTGCAGATACAAATCACTCCAACACCCACCAATACTGTCACTCCGCAGGCGACACCTATATACGCCCGAGTTTTCTCGGACAACGGTTTGGGAGCCAATGTAAGGGCTTTACCAGGTGATAATACGCCCATCCTTGTCTCCCTGATCAACGATTCTCTGGTGGAAATACTGCCCGAGATCCAGATCCTGAACGGTGTAACCTGGATCCACATCCGTACTGCGGCAGGCATAGAAGGTTGGATGATCCAATCCCTGGTAGTCACAGCCACTCCAGCCACAGGCTGGTAAATCAAATTTCTGGAGTTAATACGAAATGACGATCCATTTTGGAACTGACGGCTGGCGCGCCGTGATCTCAGATACTTTTACTTTCAACAATCTGCGGGTGGTCACCCAGGCAATTGCAGATGCCGTCGTCTCCGAACACTGGGATGTGCAGGGGATCGGCGATATCCAGCCAGACCCGCGCAAAATGGTGGTGGGATATGACACCCGTTTCCTGTCTGACCGTTATGCACAGGAAGTGGCACGCGTGCTGGCTGCCAATGGTTTTACCGTCTTATTAGCCCAATCAGATGCTCCAACACCTTCGATCTCTTTTGCAGTACGGAACAGCAATTCGATCGCCGGGGTAATGATCACTGCTTCGCACAATGCACCTCGCTACAACGGTTTAAAGCTGAAATCCATGCTGGGTAATTCTGCCCTGCCCGAACAATGCCGGCGGGTGGAAGTATATATCAATGATAATGAAGAACGCGCCCGTGGTCCGAACTTGATGGATTACGACAAAGCCCGCGAAATAGGCTTGATCCAACGTTTCAATCCACTGGAAGCATATTTCACACATCTCCACAAATTGATCAATTGTGATGTGATCGCTGAAAATCCCCAACGCTTTGTGGTTGACTCCATGTATGGCTCAGGGCGAGGGGTCATCAAAACATTCCTACAAGGTACAGGCTGCGAGATCAACGAAATCCGAGGTGAGATGAACCCGGGATTCGGAGGGGTTCACCCCGAACCGATCGCCCGTTACCTGGGACCGCTGGCAGGTGCCATCAGCACGGGTATGGGAAACTTTGGATTGGCAACCGACGGGGATGCCGACCGGATCGGCGCCATGGATGAACGCGGTAATTTTATCGATCCACATAAGATCATGGCGCTGGCTTTGAAATACCTGGTTGAAAAACGCGGAATGAGTGGTGCGGTCGTCCGCACAGTATCCACCACACGCATGATCGACCGCCTGGCAAAACATTATGGTTTGTTGACCCATGAAACACCGGTCGGCTTCAACCATATTGCCGATCACATGATGAACGAGGATGTCTTGATCGGTGGAGAAGAATCTGGCGGGATCTCATTCAAAGGACACATTCCTGAAGGTGATGGACCATTGATGGGATTACTGCTGGTCGAGATGACCGCTTCCTATCACAGTACCCTTTACGAGATGGTGGAAAATCTGCTTAATGAAGTGGGACCGGTCGTCTACGAGCGCAAAGATCTACGGCTCAGTCATCCCGTAGCCAAGGCTGCCATGGTTCAATACCTCACCCAACAGGTGCCGAAAGAGATCGGCGGGGAAAAGATCATCGAAGTGAGCAGCATGGACGGCGTGAAGTATATACTTGCCGATGATTCCTGGCTGCTGATCCGACCGTCAGGGACCGAACCTGTATTGAGAGTTTATGCTGAAGGTCGTACTTCTCAAATGGTAAAAGACTTGCTGGCTTATGGCGAAGTTGTGGCAAAGAACGTTGTTTAATCAGGACGCCGGTATTCCAACAGACAGCAGATGAAATCCAAACCATCCTACCGCCTGGCATTGGTGGAAGCCATCTTCATCAACTTGATCTGGGCTTCCACTTTCATTTTCGTCAAGATGGCGCTTAAAGATCTTGGACCTCTCACCATCGGCGGGTTGCGTTATTTCCTGGGTTTCCTGATCCTGCTGCCCTTCATATTAAAATCCCGGCAGCGCCCTTCCTTCACGCGGGCAGCCTGGGTGCAGCTTTTCCTGATCGGATTCAGCTCTTATACCCTTGCCAACAGTGCCACGTTCTGGTCCCTGCGCTTCCTGCCGGCAACGACGGTCTCCTTCCTGATGGGTTTGACCACCCTGCTGGTCTTTTTTGGTGGAATGATCTGGTTGAAAGAGATCCCCAATCCCTACCAGACAACAGGCATCATCATTACCCTGGTGGGAACAGGTATGTTCTTCTCGGTAGGACTTAAGCCGGGTGAACCCATGGGAATACTTCTCATGGCTTTTGCCTTGCTCTGTTTCACTGTTTTTGGGATCCTGGGACGAAACACTGCCCGGGCACAAACCGTGGACACTCTGTCGTTGACGGCTTACCCCCTGGCATTGGGCGGAGGGCTGCTCCTGCTGGTCGCCATCCCCATTGAAGGAATTCCACATGCTTCCCTGCAGACCTGGGGGCTGGTGGTGTGGCTGGCAGCCATTAACACTTCCCTGGCTTATGTGCTTTACAATCATTCTTTGCAGGTATTGACCGCCTTCCAGATGAATGTCTTACTCAACCTGGCACCATTGGGAACAGCAATGTTGGGCTGGCTCTTCCTCAACGAACACCTGACCGTCCTGCAGTTCATCGGCATGATCGTGGTGATCGTGGGTGTGGCATTGGTGCAACGCCGGTCCGGATTCAAAAAGAGAACCAGCGCTACATCAGGTAAATTAATAGATCACCATTCCTGATCTATTAATTTACCGACTGTAAAGCAACTTTCTTAATTGATATTTTTTACGGCAAATGAGTGAACATTTGCTCAGTCAATGCTTTTTCTTTAGCCTGCAAATCCTCAGGAGTAAAAGTCGTATGGGTCAAATCAGATACGCTGACAATAAAAGCGACATCCCCTTTGCGAACCAGTAAAGCGTTAACGAAAGAATTGGTGTTGAAAAAAGCCTGGTCACCCAATCCCGGTACGACCAGGGCAAGATCACCAAGTTTCACGAGTGTGTCTGCCAGGTATTTGGTGCCACCCGAATGAGTTACAGTCAAATCAACTTTCAGATCCGTGGTGGTATATGTACAAACACCACCCAAGCCGGATGAGACACCCAAGTCAACAGTTATACCCAATGCCTTGCTGACATCATCCTGTGTCAGATACGTGCAGGCATCTGCTTTACCAGACGAAGTGTTTGCGACGGTCGAGACCTGGGTGGGGACATCGACTGGAGCTGAAGTTGGGACAACATTCCCTGTAGTATCAACCGGATTTGCGGGAGTGGCAGCAGCACCACCGCAGGCAGTGATGAGGACTAGCATGCTGGTAACAGCAAACAACATCCAAAATCTACCTGGCTGGAAGGGTGAAATCTTCATCTTTCTTAACATTGAGAACTCCTTGGTGTGAGAACAAAACTATGGTTATTAGTATTCCATAAATTATACTAATTTTATCTAGTATATCACAATTATTCGCTCTACCCAGTTAAAAAGAGAACGTCCCGAAAGCGGGAACGGGGTTCAAATCCCAGAACCGTTTACGGGACGCGATATGTCAGGATCGAATTTTTTATCGGATCGGAACAGAGCGCAACCGTCTGGCAAGGAGGATCACCAGAACGAGCGCAAAAGTCATCAACACCAACCCTGGAAGACCCAGATCGTCAGCAAACCCACTCTGTGGCATGGAGCCACCCGGAGTACTGGTGGGAGTCCTCATTCCAACAGCAACTTGGGTATTTAATGCTGACCAGGTCGCCGTCATGGCGGCGAAAGATACTAGTTGTGTTTCGGTGGCAACTGCCAACACAGGTGTCGGGCTGGCGAGTACAAGTGAGGTGGCGGTCTGGGTGGGTACGGCGGCGGTGGCTGCAGCCTGGGTGCCAAGCAAATTGGCATCCATTGTCTGAGTCATTGCCTGGGCAATCAGGGCGTTCTGTGCCACGATGGTAGCCTGCACGGAGGATTGGTTGGCTTTGGTGCCCGGCAGGTAAACCATCACGTAAAGTGCCATGGCAACAATCGTAATAAACACAATACCTGCCATAATACCGGCTGCAATTATGAACGTCCGGTTGGATTGTTCCGGAGGGGGTGGAGAATCCGTATCTAAATTGATTTTATCGCCTTGATCGAACATAAGTTCCTCCTCGCCTAATTATATCATCCAAGCACTTCCAGGTTAACCAATGGAACGACCACTTTTTGACCACTTTCAAGCATTACGTCGGCAGCGGCAAGGTTTAAACCACTGGGGAAAACGGTCAACCCGGGCAGAAGATCTTTCAAAATTCCAATTTCAAAAATATTAGGGTTTCGACAAATGCGTACTTGTTGACCAGCAGAAAATACTTCGCTGTTACGTGCTTCGGGGAGTTGCTGCGATACCGGCAGGGGGATGATCACCTCCGGGCGCACACCTGAATAGCGATCATACGGAGCACTGTTGAGGCCCACTTCCCGCCTGGTGTTGGTAATTAATAATTTATATGCCAATGGATTCATCGGGTGCAGGCCGAAACCATCTGTGACAACGATGGGAAAGCGTGCCTGAGTGGCGACAGGTAACACATCTGGCGAAATGCTACCCAGGATCAAACCACGTAAAGGCAGTTCTCCGGCGACTTCCAAGACATGCGGATCTTTGCAGTGACCAGCTAATAATATTGCACCGCGAAAACTGACATCCAATTGACCCGCCTCGAGAATATCAACCGGTGAATTCAAACCGGGTGCCATCAGCATCAGACCATAATCGACCCGGTTATTACCCCATACCCCCTGGACGAGAGTCCCATTGGAGGTAATCTCCACACCGCGGTTTGGGATGATGCGGGTTACCATTCCCGGTGTGCCAGCTCGAAGTTCAAAAATGGAATCGCCAATCTCCACGAGGACCTGACCGCCACCTACTGCGACCACCCTGCCATCATCGGGAGAACGCACAACCTGGAGACCCAGGCCGGGTTTCTGCGCGATCAACTGATTGGTGGTTATTCTCTCGCCAGTCTTGCATTGGATCAGCGCATCCGCCTTATCGGCAGATATCCCTAATGAACGGGCAACATCCACCAATAGATGCTTTTGCCCAAGATTGGTCTCAGCAACCACATCCACGGGTGAAACTTTTTGATCAAGTTTGGCAACCACCCGCCCGGGAACCGGGAGCAACCGTTCGCGCCGGATGGTGGTCAATGGCAATATGTGTACGATTGAAGCCAGCATATCCCTTCTAGCCTCCCAGAGTCCAAATCCATTTTTTTAGCATTTCCTGCCTGTGTCCATCTTCCATTGAGAGCTGCAAAGGACGACCACGCGCATCGATGACCAGTCCCAACAAGGTACCGTTGACCGATACGTCGCCAGAACGCCCCGGACCAAAACCGACATCCGAATGTTGAAGCGGTTCAAGGTAGAGACGACCTGTTTCTTCAACGGCTAAAGGAATAAGATCCAGGGTACCCTGTTTAATCTCAAAACGAGTCTCATTCCCGTCTTTTGTTACCAGGCGACCGCGCAAGATGGGAGTACCAACCTGGGAATTGGATACAGGAGCGATCACTGTGGCTACCCCCTGGAACGCACCTGATTCAAGAATTTGGACCGGCAACATGGAACTGTGCCCGGCTGCCACACCAATGGCGGGTAACAGGTGGTTTTGATCAAAAATGACCGTGGTGATCCCAACCGGTTGGATAGAATCCAAGATCATCATCAAACCCTGACCAACGGTGGGAGCATTCGTTATGGCACTGCCTGATACCAAGACTGGCTCAAAATACGGCAGACCTCCCGGTGAGGACCGTTTGACATTGACCGGGAACTCTTTATTGATCGCACTCATCGCCAGGCGAAGAGCTTGCCGGGTGAGAGCTTGTTCAACAGCCATATCTTCCAGAGTGGCAGGGATGGTGTTTGGGTAGATGGATTTATGATAGATGTAATCACGGACATAATTTACGGGTAAATCCATCGGGATCCAGCGCACAATATTATCCAGGCTGGTGTGGCGCAAAATATTTGAGAGCCCTTCCCCCAGCCCGAAGTGTGGATAAACTCCCAGGGAAAGGTCACCATTAAACCCGGCTGCGATCGTGGAGGCGGAGGCACCAATATCGATTCCCAATAACCCTTTTTTGGATCGATATGCCTTGCTCATAAAACGGATCAGCCGGCCCTCAGCGTAAGCAGTAGGCAACAGGTTTCCGCCAGCGATGGAGAATAAATCCTGCACGCCACCCAGTTGGTTCTTGCGAATTTGTACATAAACATCCGCCAGCTCACGCGAAGCAGGTCGTAAATCTTCCACATCCAATGCCGGACGAATATTTGGGCTGGTATGGAATGAAGAGGTTAAAGTTTTCAAAGAATTACTGACTTCCGCGGAAACAGCCTGGTTGCCTGCAAATAACACAGACGGGCGTTTGTCCGGCGGCAGGAGGTAGCAAGCCAATCCCAGGATATCGTTGATTTTTTGAACTGAGCTTGTCGCCCCACCATCCGTGCCACCAGCCATTAATACAAGATCCGGTTCCAGGTGCAACAGGCTGTCGATCTGCTCCTCCGGGTTCCGGCGATCATTTACACCGATACTCTCCACAACCCGGGCATAGGTGGAACGCGCCAAACGATTGGCACTCTGTAATGAAACATCGTTCAATAATCCAACAATAATTGTTTTTAAAGCCGGTCCGGCAGAGATCGTGGCAACCAGGTTATCGATACCTGAGCCATTCTGGGAAGGAATGATGAGCTTATTTTCCGTTGACAGGAATGTCCGACCGGTTATCTCTTGCAGATTATCAATTGCGCGAACAACTCCTTCCTCAACATTGTTAAAAGGGGCTGAAGCCGTTGAAGGCGCTTGTCCAATGGCAATGAATCGGTAATTACCCTCGACCACATCAAAGAGTGTTGCCCTGGTGGTGCAGGAACCTACATCCACTGCCATTATAGAATCTGCGTCAATTAAAGTTGAAGGCATAATCACCTAAAAGAAGGATGTGATGAAGATCCATACAGAAAATACGCGTTCGATCAGAGCAGTTAAAGCGGCTGCGAATACGCCGGCAAAAAGCACTCCAAAGGTAATGGCGATGAATATTTTCCCCAACCAGCCCAATCCCATAACAAACTTGCCTCGCTTAGACCCGACAGATGACGTGCGGGAACTGAATTGAAAATATACCAGCGTACTGATCGTCCCCGCCAGAAAGATGGTTCCTTCAAGCAAGTGTTCCAAAAGGTTACCCGAGGCACTTGAATCAAAAAGGTCGATCGAGGCCCGGGTTTGCGGAATGATGGTCCCAAAGACCGCACCCAATATGGCAACCGCGGCTCCTGTACCCACCAGGAATGCCATGGCCGGATCCCCAAAACGGTTTGAATTTGGAGAAAGCCTGGTGATCATTAATATTCCCAACAGAAGCGGAACCAACAAAAGCAGACGTTGCTGCATGGTACCGAACAGCAGGGGTTCGAATAATTTTGGCAGGAGGACATGCTGCCAGGCTACAGAAGCAGCATACCCTGCCGAAATACCCACAAAAATATAAATGGCCAACCTGAAGAGGGGGTTATCCCCGATCAGATAACTTAATATCATCAGTGTAAAAATGAAACTTAATGATCCTGTGATCAAGTTGAGAGTTGAGCTGGAAAGCATGCTTACTCCTCTTCCTTTTGCGCAGGTTTGTGATCTCTTAATAAGGAGAAGATGCTCCATAAACTGGCAAGGATAATTATTAATTCTGCGATGAATAATCCCATGCTGAATGAATCCCAATAGCGGGCAGCCAGACCCGGCAATTGAAGTGCCTGCTCATAAGCTTTCCCACCCGAAAGACCAGTCACCAATCCCTTGATCTGGTTTGATTCATAATACGGACGGATCATGGGCTCTGCCTGTGCACTGATGGCCATCAACATGGGTTTTCCACCAAGAAGTGGACCGGCTTGTTCCACCCAAATGCGGGCAGTATCCGAGTTATCGGTCAGGATGATCACCGCAGCAAAATCCGCCAGGGTATGGACATCCTGCAGCAGAGGGGTTTGCCAGGGTTGGCTGCCATCCAAAGCATTGGGTAGGGTTTGAGATGGATTTGTTGCAAAACTCAACACACCCGAAGCACCCCCCGCCAGGTACCCCAGGTTGGTGGATTGCTGATTGCCTTGAAAAGCAACCTGTCCCTGGGTGTTCTTGAGGAAATATTCAGCCAGGGCAGGCCCAGTGGGTGATGTGGACAAAATGGCAACGCGGGCACCAGTCAGGAAAAGATTACTCACCAAAGGTGCAGCGGTGGCTTCCAGTTCACCCGAATAAGCAGGCTCGTAATCAAAAACGAGAAGAACCGGAGAAGCATGGGGCAATCCAAATATCACCTGACTGGTTGCCAGGATTTCCGGAGGAGTGGTCGAAAGTCCGGGAGTTTTTTGAAATCCACTAAACGCAGGTACTGCCACCGAAAGGATCACCAGAAGGGAAATCACCCAGCGCAGGACCTGATTTTTAATATTCCGGGAGGTAGAAATAACAGGTTTTGCTTTGTTCTCGTCTGCCAGAATATTATCCAATTGGCTGGCTCGCTGTTGCTGGTCTTCTGTAACGCGCAGCTTGACGGAAAAGCTAAGAGGTTTCTGCGGGTTTCCAAAACCGGGCGAGGCTGGTAATACACCTGATAGACCGGCCAGCGGTCCATCATTCTCTGTGATCTGAGACAGATCGTTGGTGAGGACCTCAGCATCAGCCACAATGGCTTCCGCCGGCTGCATTGCCTGCACCCAGGATGGTAAATCTGCCGGTTGAATGGCATCAGATCTTTGTTCTACCAGCGGAACTTTATTTCCTGTTTCAGGTGCTTCCGCATCCGATTTCATGGCAGACAGCCAGTCGGGCAGATCTCCGGAAGGTAATGTTCCAGAGCCATCGCTGGAGGATCCTTGCTGATCCTGGACCTGAACGGGTTTTTCGCTTGAAAGTGGTTCGCTCTTATCGGAATCTTGAAGCCAACCGGGAACCAATTCCAGGCCATCCTGATGGGCTTCAAGGGGTGTTTTCAATTGTCCACCGGCTTCCTGCTGGCTGGCTTCCCCTTCTGCTTTCAAATTGATCAACCAATCAGGTTCCCCGCCGTTGGATGTTAATTCTTCGGTGGCTGTATTTGCATCGGACGCAGATTGGTTTACCTCTGCAGTTGTTGAAGAAGATTCAGAGCCTACATCTTTTAGCCAATCCGGGATCTCTTCTGCGGGAACTGCGTTCCCTTCCTCAGAGACCGGGGTATCCTCACGGAAATCGCTCAGCCAACCGGTCGAACTGGATCCTGCAGGTGCGCCATCCACTTTGGATAGCAGGGGTTCATCCTGGATGTCTTTCATCCAGTCAGGCGTTTCGTCCTCGACCGGTATTGCAGACTCTTCTGAGGCGGGTTCCTCCGCTTGAATTTTCCTTAATGAATCAGGTATTCCCTCATCGGAAAAGTCATCTTCTGCCGCGAATTTTCCGGATTCTGCCTGCAAGTTTTTCGTCCAATCCGGAGCTTCTCCATCAGGCTGGATACTCACATCTGGAGACCCCGATATGCCGGTATTCTCTTTCCCGGTTAGATCGGGAGTTTCTTCTTCCCTGGCTGAAAGACTATTATCCTGAGCAGCTGCATATGCCTGGGTTTCAGCTTTCAATCGCAGCAACCAATCCGGAGTTTCCGAATTTTCCTCAGCAGGCTGACTCGCCTGGACCAATTTGGAGGGAGCATTGCGAGAATCGACATCTTCCTGTAATTTCTTCATCCATTCCGGGATCCCTTCTTGAGATATGGGTTCCTCGGAAGCGGAATCAGGAGCTTCTTCCGTAAGATCGAGCGTTTTCTCCTCGGATCCATCCCGCAGGCTGTCCAGCCAATCGTTTTCGTCCCCTTCCGAGGTTTCTGGTTGTTTGTCTTTCTTGACCAGATCTTTTATGTTTGATAACCAGGCAGGAGCCTTATCTTCTTCATTTGCAGTTTGCTCCAATCCAGATAACCAGTCAGTGACTTCCTTTTCGGATGAGCTGACTGGTTGATTACCAGCAGGTGCAGCCGGTATATCCTCTAAAGAGGATTCCTTTTCATCATCCCCCCCATCAGCCACATCATCAATGACCGGCTCCCCTTCCGGTTGAGTCAATTTTTCATCATCCCCTGAATCTTTGTCCTGGCGATCCAAGCTCGCATAACAAAATGGGCATGAATCCAGCTCATCAGAGACATATTCACCACAATTCGGGCATTGGATCTCGATCATTATTTGCCCCCATAGGGCCGGTCTGTTCCAAACAAAACACGCAATCCGGTGGTTATGGTAGCCAGGGCAATTCCAAGCAAAATACCCCTGGCGCCGGCTGCCGCCAAAACCTGGGCGATGAACGGTCGTAGCATGCCGCTAAAGAAAG
>Ga0315268_10006034_pt1 | contig 12941 bp, 9 predicted proteins | sample C1_top_MG_FD_204535 | JGI IMG/M metagenome (GOLD analysis project Ga0315268, IMG submission 204535) | Sediment microbial communities from Yellowstone Lake, YNP, Wyoming, USA - C1_top | ecosystem: Environmental > Aquatic > Freshwater > Lake > Sediment | place: USA: Wyoming | collected 2017-08-01 | reverse complement strand
ATGGAGCGCGAGATCCAGTACCTGACCCCCCTCGTCGAGGATCCGCCCCGACCCTACGCCGCGATCATCGGCGGGGCCAAGGTCTCGGACAAGATCAAGGTCCTCGAGAACCTCATGAGCAAGGTCGACGTCCTCGTCGTCGGGGGCGGAATGGCCAACACCTTCCTCCTGGCCCAGGGCAAGCCCGTCGGTAAGAGCCTGGCCGAGCCCGATCGCGTCGAGGATGCCCGGCGGATCATGGCCGCGGCCGAGGAGCGGGGCGTCAAGCTCATCCTCCCGACCGACGTCGTCATCGCCAAGGAGGTGACGCAGGGCGCGGAGTACAAGACGATCCCGGCCGACAAGGTTCCCGCCTCCTGGCACATCGTCGACGTCGGCCGCCAGTCCCTCGTGGACATGGAGGCGGCCCTCGCCGGCGCGAAGACGGTCTTCTGGAACGGGCCGCTCGGCGTCTTCGAGATGCCGGCGTTCGGGGCCGGGACGCGCCAGATGGCGCGCTTCCTGGCCGACCTGGCCGATGCCGGGGCGACGGTGGTCGTCGGTGGCGGCGACTCGGTTGCCGCGGTCACCCAGCAGGGCCTCGCGCCCAAGATGACCCACATCAGCACCGGCGGCGGCGCGTCCCTCGAGCTTCTCGAGGGACGGACCCTGCCGGGCATCGCGATCATCCCCGATGCCGAACCGGCAGCCGGGACCGCCGGAGGCGCTGCGTGAACACCGAGATCGAGTACATCGACGCCCGCGAGATCCTCGATTCGCGAGGCAACCCCACCATCGAGGTCGACGTCATCCTGGCCGACGGCTCGGTCGGGCGGGCGGGCGTGCCCTCGGGCGCCTCCACCGGCGCCAACGAGGCCGTGGAGCTGCGCGATGGCGACAAGGCCCGCTTCGGGGGCAAGGGCGTCCTCAAGGCGGTGGAGAACGTCCGCGAGACGATCGGCCCGTCCATGCTGGGCGCCGATGCCGCCGACCAGCCCGACATCGACGCCGCCCTCATCGAGCTCGACGGGACGCCGAACAAGGGGAACCTCGGGGCGAACGCCATCCTGGGCGTCAGCCTCGCCTGCGCCCACGCGGCCGCCGCGGCCCACGACCTGCCGCTCTACCGCTACCTCGGCGGCGCGGGGGCCCGGATCCTGCCCGTCCCGTTCTTCAACATCCTCAACGGCGGCAAGCACGCCGTGAACTCGACCGACTTCCAGGAGTTCATGGTCGCGCCGATCGGCCGCCCGACCTTCGCGGAGGCGTTCCGCGCCGGCTCCGAGGTGTTCCATGCCCTCAAGGGGCTCCTGCACGACGGCGGCTACTCGGTCGGCCAGGGCGACGAAGGCGGCTTCGCCCCGTCGCTCCCATCGAACGAGGCGGCCGTCGAGGTGATCCTGCGCGCGATCGAGAAGGCCGGCTACCGGCCGGGCGAGGACATCGCGATCGCGCTCGACCCGGCCGCGAGCTCGGTGCTCGTGGAGGGCACCGGGACCGGCGACGTGCCGGGCCGCTACTTCCTGGAGCGCGAGGGGCGGACCCTCGACTCCGGCGAGATGGTCGACCTCTGGGAGGGCTGGATCTCCAAGTACCCGATCATCTCCCTCGAGGATGGCCTCGGCGAGGACGACTGGGCCGGCTGGAAGGAGCTGACCGCGCGCCTCGGCGACCGCGTCCAGCTCGTCGGGGACGACCTCCTCGTGACGAACCCGGCGTTCATCGCCCGCGGCATCGCCGAGAAGGCCGCCAACTCGGTGCTCATCAAGCTCAACCAGATCGGGACCGTCACCGAGACGATGGCTGCGATCGAGATGGCCCGTCGGGCCGGCTGGACCGCGATGGTCAGCCACCGCTCCGGCGAGACCGAGGACACCACGATCGCCGACTTCGTCGTGGCGATGGGCACCGGCCAGATCAAGACGGGTGCCCCGTCTCGCTCCGAGCGGGTCGCCAAGTACAACCGGCTCCTCCGGATCGAAGAGGAGCTGGGCGTGGGCTCGGTCTATCTCGGCTCAGCCGCCCTCGCCGGCGCCGCGCCGTACCTGCCCGCGTGATCCCGGCCTTCGTGGCAGCGCCGGCCGGTCGTCCGGCCGGCGCTGCTCTGCCCCCGGGACGGCCCGCCGCGGCAGCCAGCCCGGCCGAGTGGCGCCCGTGACGCGCTGGATCGATCGCGGCGCGATCTACGCCGGCTGGGTCGGCGTCGGGATGGGCGTCACGATCGCGGTCAGCTTCCTGCTCGTGATCCCGATCGAGCCGATCCTGTGGCTCCTGGCGCTCCCGGCCGGCCTCGTCATCGGCTACTACGCCAACGCGCGCTCCAACCGCCAGGCCGGGCCGTGGAGCCGGATCCTGGCCAACGGCGCGTACGCCGGCCTGCTGACGGCCCTGACCCTCGCCTTCTGCTTCCTCGTCACGAAGTGGATCTTCTTTTCTGCCGACAACGGCTACCGCAACACGGCGGGCGGCGGGCCGATCGCCGGCTGTGAGACGGGCGCCGACTGTGTCTACCAGCGCTACCTCGCCGAGGGCAAGGGCCCGGAGTTCGAGGCGGCCGGGATCACCAACGTCGAGGAGTTCGCGGCCTTCTACTGGGGCGAGCAGTTCGGGACTGCGAGCACGGTCTTCGTCCTGGGCCTCCTCGGCGGTCTCGGCGGCGCGGCGATCTACGGGATCGCACGGCCGAAGGTCGGGAGTGCCGGCACGACCGCGCCGGACCCGGGGACCGACGCGACCTAGGAGGCCGGGCCGGGGACGGCGCCGTTCGCGTCGGCGAGAGCCGGTATCGCGGGCTCCTCGTCCGGCAGCGTCGGGTCGTCACCGGGCGAGGTCGGGCCGTCGCCCGTCGCGACGTCCGCCCGGGGGTCCAGGAGGCGCAGGACGCTCCGCCACGTGACCGCCACGATCCCGATCACCGGCACGGCCAGGAACATCCCGAGGACACCGGCAAGCGTGCTCCCGGCGGGGATCGCGACCAGCACGACCGCCGGGTGGATGCTGGCGACCCGGCCGTACACGACCGGCGCAATGAAGCTTCCCGTGATGATGTTGAAGACGAGCGTGAAGATCCCCATCACGACGATGTCGGTCGTGCTGCCGACGGCCACCGCCACGAGGAACGCCGCCAACGTGGCGATGAAGCCCCCGATGTACGGGATGAAGCCGAGGAAGAACGCGAACACGGCCAAGGGGAGGGCGAGCGGCAGCCCCAGGATCGTCATGATGAGCCACTGGCTGCCGGCGGCGACTGCCGAGATGACGGCCGTGCCGACCATGTACCCGCCGAGCACCCCGACCGCGCGGTCCCCGGCGCCTTCCAGCTCGGCTCGCCGACCGGCGGGGAGGCGGCCGGACGCCAGGTGCCACACGGACGAACCATCGCGCAGCGCGTAGAAGCTCAGCAGCAGGCCGATCAGGCAAACGGCCGCCAGGCCGACCGCCGCGGACGTGATCTGTGCCCCGACGGCCAGGATCGCCACGCTGAAGTCACCCACGATCGCTGCGATCCAGTCGGCCTGGCCCGCCAGCGCGTCGCTGATCTTCCCGGTCCCCCCTTCGGTCTCGGCGGCGATGGCGCCGACCCCGCTCGCGAGGCCCAGCACGGTGACGAGCAGGATCGCGCCGACGGCGACGGAGCCCCCCGTGATCGCTGCGAGCGCGGCTCTGCCGCGTGACCAGCCGCGACCGCGGAGGAGCTTCGTGAGCGGCACCAGGCTCGCCGCGAGAACGGCCGCGATCACCAGGGCCAGGACGAGTCCGGACAGCTGGGCCACGATGGTGATGCCGGCCGCACAGAGGGCGAAGGCCACCAGGAGCCGCCAGCTCCACTGGGCGGCTCGATCGAGCCAGAACGGGACGCCGGGCAGCACGGCCACGCGCGGCCCCGGGCCCACGGCCTCGTCGAGCACTGCTCGGAGCGCTGCGCCGACCGTCACCACCATCACGGTCAACGGCACCGCGAAGATGAGCCCCGGGATCCCGCCGAGCTCTGCGCCGACCGGCACCGCCACGAGCACCGCGATGGGGTGAAGCCCGGACGAGCCACCGGGCAGTCGCGGCACGACGAAGAGCTGCTCCGCCGCCGCCGCGACCACGAGGCCGAGCGCAAGCATGGACGCGACGCCCGCCCCGGCCGAGGCGAGAGTCACGAGGAGGACCACGGTCCCGGCGGCCAGGCGCCCGACGTACGGGACGAACCCGCCGATAAGCATGAGCACGGCCAGGGCGCCCGCGGGCTGGACGTCGAGCACCACGAGCACGACCATCAGGACGAGGGCGTCGAGGGCGGAGCGCGACGCGGTTCGCCGGAGGTGGCCGCCGGACCGGTCGAGTGCGGCAACGCCCGCGGCGGTGAGGCGCTCCCGTTGCGATCCCTTCGCCGCCTGGATGCACCAGCGCCAGCCGCCGTCGCCGTCCTGGAGGAAGAAGAAGGTCAGGAACGCGGCGAGGATGCCCACCGTGGCCCAGAACGCCGCGCTCGTGGCGATGGCCCGGAGGCCCTGCTGAAGCCAATCCTCGATGGCCGAGCTCAGGTTCGTGATCGCCTCGACCGCCCGGGGATCCAGCCCGGCGGTGGCCGCCTGGTTGGCGAGGGCATCCAGGCCGTCCTGGACGTTCGTGACGATCGTCGCCAGGGCGGGCACGAACGCGAGCGCGACGACGATCAGGCCGGCGACGACCACTCCGATCGCGGCCAGGCTGCCGATCGCGCTCGCCGCAGTCCGCGATCGCCCGGCGGCGCGCAACCGGATCACGATCGGCGACGCGGCGGCGGCGACGAGGATCGCGACGAGCACCGACAGCGTTACGGACAGGAGGTAGACCGCCGCGGCGAAGAGCACCACGCCCAGGCCCAGGACCGCCAGGACCCTCCAGCCGGTTGCCGCCAGGAACGCCAGCCAGCCGGGGACGGTGGTGCGCGCCGACGGGGAAGCGTCCATGGTCCGTGATGGTACCGGATGCGCCGAGCCCCCTCGCGGTCGTCCCGGCCAACCCATCCGCCGGTTCGATGCCGTCAGCCCGAGACCGCGAGGAGAATCGCCCCCACCCCCACCGCCGCGGCCGCCGCGAGCCGGATGCCCGCCCGCTCGCGTTCGCCAAGGACGATCACGCCCCAGGCGGCGGCCAGGATCGTGGTCGATTCGCGGAGCGGAGCGACGCCCGCCAGCGGGGCGATCTGGAAGGCGAGAAGGATGAGCATGTACGTGCCGATGATCAGGAGCCCGGCCACGAGCGACCGCCGGGAGTCCACGGCGCCGGCGTATGGCGCCGGCCGGCCGCCGGGCGGCACGGTCCCGAGCCGCGCGATCAGCGCACGCCACCCGACGAGGCCCACGGCGCAGACCGACCAGAGGGCCCACGCGTAGAGCCACGCGGGCCCGGTTCGGACGCCGACCCGGTCGAGCGCCGAGTAGCCGGCCACCGCGCAGCCGGCCAGGAGCGCCGGCGCGACCGTCGACCGTGAGGCGGTGGCCAGCGCCGCCGTGAGCGTCCCTCCCAGGAGGAGCGCCACGCCGACGTAGCCGGCCGGGTCGAGCCGCTCGCCCAGGATCACCACACCGGCGATGACCCCCAGCAGGGCACCGGATCCCCGCGCAACGGGATAGACGGAGGAGAGGGCCCCGCGCCGGTAGGCGGCGGAGAGGGGGACGAAGTACGCGGCCGACACGATCCCCGAGGCGAGCGCGATGAGCCAGCCTTCGGGGGTGAGCATCGGGCGGCCGGTCGCGAACCACGCGAGCACGGCGAGGGGCGTGACCGCCACCACTCCAAGCCCGACCGCACGGGTGGAGGTTGCCAGCGGATCGCCGGACGTCTTGACGATCGAGTTCCAGGCGACGTGGAAGATCGACGAGGCCAGGACCAGGGCGATCGCGGCGATCGGCACGCTGTCCAGCATAGACGCGGCGGGATCGCCGTCGGGCATCTTCGCGGTGGCGCATGGCCGGGCGGCGCAGAGGTGGCGCAGAAGCGGCCCGAACGTGAACGACCCCGGGTCGTACCCCGGGGTCGTGGTGCTGCGGGTGGAGCGGGCCGGCGTGTCCGGCCCGGCGGCCTACTCGGCCTTCTTCGCGGGGGCCTTCTTCGCCGGCGCCTTGGCGGTGGCCTTGGCCGGCGCCTTGGCAGCCGGCTTCTCGGCTGCCGTCGCGGCCGACGCCTTCGCCGGGGCCTTCTTGGCCGAAGCCTTGGCCGGAGCCTTCTTGGCCGGCGCCTTCTTGGCCGGCGCCTTGGCAGCCGGCTTCTCGGCCGGCGCGACCGTCACCTTGGCCCGGGTCGCCCGCGCCTTCGGTGCCGTCGCCTCGGCAGGGGCCGGCGCGGCTGTGGTCTTCACGGCCTCGACGTCGGTGCGCCCGGCCTTGGCGAGCGCGGCGCGCGCCTTGCCCGCGGCGGTCTGGGCGCCCTTGGCCTTGACGGCCTTGCCGGCCGCGATGCGGGCCTTGGCGGCCTTCGCCGCGGCGGCCTGGCCGATGGTCTTGGTGGACTTGGCGCCTGCCTGGACCGCAGCCCCGCCGAGGGCGGCATTCACGTTCCGGGCGAGCCGGGACTTGCGCCGGGCGGCGGCGTTCGGGTGGATCGCGCCAGCCTTGGCTGCCCGGTCAAGGGCCGAGAACGCCTCGGCGAGCGAGGCGTTTGCATCGCCCTCGAGCTGCCCGGTGGCGATCTTGAGGGTCTTGGAGACGAGGGTCTTGGCCTTGGACGTGCGGGGGCCGTTGATGGCGGCGCGACGCTCGGCCTGGCGAACCCGCTTCTTCCCGGACGGCGTCCGCGCGCCAGTCCAGCCGCGGGGAGAGTGAGCCACGGTTCAGTCGGTCCTCTAGGAAGGTCGGAGGGGGGTGGATGGTCCGGGTGATGGGCAGCGCAGCGGGAGAGGACACCGCGGCGGCGCGACGGCGAATGGTAGCAGATCGGGAGGTCTGGCCGGTTTGCGCCGTCCGTCCCGTACAATCCCCGCTCGTGAACATCCCCCAGGAGCGTCTGCGCAACTTCTCGATCATCGCCCACATTGATCACGGCAAATCGACGCTCGCCGACCGGCTCCTCGAGTTCACCCACACGATCGATCCCCGGCAGATGACGAGCCAGGTCCTCGACTCCATGGACCTCGAGCGCGAGAAGGGGATCACGATCAAGGCGCGCGCCGTGCGACTCGAGCACACGGCGGCCGACGGTCTCCTCTACGGGCTCAACCTGATCGACACGCCGGGCCACGTCGACTTCAGCTACGAGGTCAGCCGCAGCCTGCAGGCCTGCGAGGGCGCCATCCTCGTGGTCGATGCAGCCCAGGGGATCGAGGCCCAGACGCTGGCCAACGTCCATCTCGCGCTGCGCCAGAACCTGGTCATCATCCCGGTCGTCAACAAGATCGACCTCCCCTCGGCCCAACCCGACGTCGTCATCGAGGAGCTGGAGAACGTCCTCGCGATCCCCCGCGAGGAAGTCCTGCTGGCGTCGGCGAAGGAGGGGACGGGCATCCTCGAGATCCTCGAGGCGATCGTCGCCCGGATTCCGCCGCCGAAGGGCAAGCCGACCGAGCCGCTGCGCGCCCTGGTCTTCGATTCCCACTACGACCAGTACAAGGGCGTCGTCACCTACGTGCGGCTCGCTGCGGGAACGCTGCGCGACCACGAGCGAATCCGCCTGATGGGCTCGGGGGCCGAGACGGACATCCTCGAGCTCGGCGTATTCCGGCCCCAGCTGGTGCCCGTGGCGCTGCTCACCGCCGGCGAGGTTGGCTACATCGCCACGGGGCTCAAGAGCGTCCGGGACGCGCAGGTCGGCGACACGGTCACGAGCGCCGGCGCTCCGGCACCCGGACCGCTCCCCGGGTACCAGGCCGCGAAGAGCCTCGTCTTCGCCGGGATCTACCCGATCTCGGGCGAGGACTACCCGCTCCTCCGCGACGCGATGGAGAAGCTCCACCTCAACGACGCGAGCTTCACCTTCGAGCCCGAATCATCGATAGCCCTCGGCTTCGGGTTCCGCTGCGGGTTCCTGGGGCTCCTCCACATGGAGATCGTCCAGGAGCGGCTCGAGCGCGAGTTCACCCTCGACCTCATTGCCTCGGCGCCGTCCGTGGAGTATCGAGTCACGACGCTCAACGGGAAGACGATCGTCATCGACAACCCCGCCCTCATGCCGCCGGCCGGCGACATCGAGGTGATCGAGGAGCCGTGGGTCAACCTGTCGGTCATCACCCCCACGGCGTACATCGGCTCGCTCATGGAGCTCTCGACGTCGCGGCGCGGCTCCTTCCTCACGATGGAGTACCTCGACCCGCAGCGGGTCCTCCTCTCGTTCGAGATGCCGCTCGCGGAGCTGATCGTCGACTACTTCGACCAGCTCAAGAGCCGCAGCCAGGGATACGCGTCGATGGACTACGAGGAGGCCGGCTACCGGGCGGCGCGCCTCGTCAAGCTCGACATCCTCGTCAACGGGGAGCCCGTCGATGCCCTCTCGATGATCGTCCATTACGACAAGGCGCCGGCGTTCGGGCGAGCGCTGACCGCCAAGCTCAAGGAGCTGATCCCGCGCCAGATGTTCGAGGTGCCGATCCAGGCCGCGGTCGGGGCGAACGTCATCGCCCGCGAGACCATCCGGGCCATGCGCAAGAACGTCCTCGCCAAGTGCTACGGTGGCGACATCACCCGCAAGCGGAAGCTGCTCGAGAAGCAGAAGGAAGGCAAGCAGAGGATGAAGCGCGTGGGCTCTGTCGAGATCCCGCAGGACGCCTTCCTTGCCATCCTCAAGATGGGCGAGGACGCCTGATCTCCGTGGAGGAGACCCTCCGCGTCCTGGTTGCCCTCGCGATCACGGTCTTCCTCGTCATCCTGCGCTTCGAGGCCGAGGACTTCGGCGCGGCCGAGTACGACGAGCCCACCCGCGACGGGCGTCGGACGTCGCTGAGTCGGCGCCTCAGCTGGATCCTGCTCGGGTTCGCGCTCGTGGGAGCCCTGTTGCTCGTGCACCCGAACGCGCCCGGCGATCTCGGCCTTTCGCTCGGCGACCGCGGCGAGGCGCTCCTCCTGGGCTTCGGGTTCGGCGCGCTGGGGATGGCCCAGGCGGCGGCCTACGCCTTCTTCCGGTACGGGCGGATCCGTTTTCCGCCGGCCTGGACCTATCCGGGCGCCGTGCTCAACGGGATCGGGACGGCGTTCATCGACGAGGCGACGTTCCGTGGCGCGGTGCTGGGGATGCTCCTCCTGATCGGGGTCAATCCCGGCACCGCGATCGTGATCCAGGCCTTCGTCTACACGCTTGCAACGCGGACCGGAGCGCCGGGCCGGAGCCGCTACATGTTCGTGCTCACCCTGGTCGGCGGGCTGGTGGCCGGCTGGCTCACCGTCACGACCGGGGCGATCGGGGCCGCCTTCCTGGCCCACGCCATCACCCGGATCTCCGTCTTCGTATGCACGGGCCACGCCGGCCAGCCGGCACTTCGAGGCCAGGAGATCGAGGAGACCTGGGAGTATCGTGGGGCGCCGCGCGGCTGGCGATCCGCCGACGGGCCGGACGACGGAGGACCCTCGGAACGGTGAGCGCCAGCGGCGTCGGAGCGCAGTCCGCTCGCCCGCCGGCTGCCCTGTACCTCCACGTCCCGTTCTGCCGCTCGCTCTGCCCGTACTGCGATTTCGTGGTGGTGGCCGGGGCGGCGGCGGTCGGCCCGCGCAACCGTGTCGGGCAGTTCGTGACGGCCCTCCTGCGCGAGCTCGACCTGCGCGCCGACGCGCTCGACGCGGCGCATGGACCGCCCGGCGGTCCGGGTCGGCCGCCCCTGGACACGGTGTACATCGGTGGGGGCACGCCATCGCTGCTGGCCCCGGACGCGGTCGCCGACCTCGTCGACCGAGTTGGCACCCGCTTCCGCCTTGCGGACGGCGCCGAGGTGACCATCGAGGCGAACCCCGGTCCCGACGACCGGGGCGACCTGGCCGGCTTCGCCCGGGCCGGCATCACCCGCCTCTCGTTGGGTGCCCAGAGCCTGGACGACGCAGAGCTGCGGTCGCTGGGCCGTCGCCATCGGGCCGGCGACGTGGCGGACGCAGTCCTGGCTGCGCGTGCGGCGGGGATTCCCCAGGTGAGCCTCGACCTCCTGTACGACCTGCCCGGCCAGCGCCTGGCGACCTGGATGGGGACCATCGAGGCGGCCCTGGAGATGGCCCCGGACCACGTCTCGTGCTACTCCCTCACCCTCGACGACCCGGAGGCCGAAGGTCTCACGGGGCCGCTCGGGGATCACCTCCCCACGACGCCGGGGGCCCGCCGCTGGCGCGAGCGCTCGCGCCCCGATCAGGACGAGGACCGCGCCGCCGCCGCCTACTCGCTGGCCGATGCCGCCTTCGGAGACGCCGGCATGCCGTGGTACGAGCTGTCGAACTGGGCGCGCCCCGGAGCCGAGAGCCGCCACAACCTCGTCTACTGGGAGCGCCGGCCGTACGAGGCCGTCGGCCCCGGCGCCCATGCCTTCGACGGCGTCCGGCGGCGCTGGAACGCGGCCCGGCTCGACGCGTGGCTGCGCGCGTTGACGCCCGCGTCGGGGCACGGCGCGACCCTACCGCCCGGCGACGGGGAGGAGATCGATGCCGCGACCGCGGCCGCGGAGGAGATCATCCTCGGGCTGCGAACGGCGCACGGCATCTCCCGGGTTCGCGCCCTCACCCGGGCCGACGAGATGGCGTGGGCGCACGAGGTGGGCCTCGTGGAGGACGCACCCGGCGAGCACGTGCGGCTGACGCTCCGGGGTCGCCTCCTCTCCAACGAGCTGTTCGCCCGGCTCGTCTGACCGCCGCACCGCGCGGCCGGGCGGTGCCGCCGGAGCGGCCGCGCCGGACCGTGCCGGCCGGAGCACCGGGCGGCGCACACGGCCCGCGCGAACTCTGCATACGTTGCCCGCGCGTCGACAGCGTTCCGATTCTTCGTGGCCTGCCCGCTGCACCCCCGCCGCTGCACCCGTGCCGCGGCACCCGTGCCCGGATTCCAGCCACAGTGGCAGGGACGGGCCGCCCGAGCGTGGAGTCGCGGGGAAGATGCAGGTTGGCGTCACCTCGGAACGGGGAAGGACGCCGCTTCGCCACTGACAGTGGCATGGGGTCGCACGCCTGGCAGCAGACCGTGGAGCGCACGACGGCGCAGGTCGCCGCACGCCTGTCAGCAGACCGTGGAGCGCACGACGGCGCAGGTCGCCGCACGCCTGTCAGCAGACCGTGGAGCACACGACGGCGCAGGTCGCCGCACGCCGCGTCCTCCCTGTCCGTTGACACTCACCGGTCGAGACTGCTAGCATTTCGCCAGATCTACTGGCACTCCACGAGTAAGAGTGCTAACGCAGGAATGGGCATGCCACGCAGTGGACCGCCCGACAGAGGTGCCGAGCCGTGGCGCGAGGAGTCCGCCGCAGCAACGGACCGCTCGACGCCCGGGCGCAGGCGATCTTGCGGGCCGTCATCGAGGAATACGTCACCACCGCGGTGCCGGTCGGCTCGCAGACGCTCATCGAGCGGTACCCGTTCGGCGTGAGCGCCGCCACCGTGCGCAACGTCCTCGCCGAGCTCGAGATCGAGGGATTCCTCGGGCACCCGCACACCTCGGCCGGGCGCGTCCCGACGGACGTCGGCTACCGCTTCTACGTCGAAACGCTCGTCGGCGGGATGCCCCTCCCGCCCGTCGAGCAGCTGATGATCCGTCACCAGTTCGGCCAGGTGGAGTTCGCCACCGACCAGTGGTTCCGTCTCGCGGCCACAACGCTCGCCACCGCGACGCGGTCGGCTGGGCTGGCCACCCCCGCCAAGCCGCGGGCCGCGCGGATCCGCCGGGTGGAGCTGGTCAAGATCGGGGAGCGGATGGCGTCCCTCATCGTGATCCTCAACGAAGGGTCGCTCAAGCAGGCACTCCTCACGATCGACCCAGGCACCTCGGACGACGAGCTGGCCGAGGCGTCGGGCCGCCTGAACCGGAGCTGCATGGGGCTCACGGCGGCCGACCTGGCCGAGCGCCTGCGCTGGTTCGACGAGGCTCCGGAGGACGACCCCGTCTTCACCCTCGTCCGCCGGGCCGGCGCGCGGGCCCTGCGGATTCTCCGCGAGTTCGACGGTGCCACGGTCGAGCAGCTCTTCAGCGACGGCCTCCTGCACGTGATGGCCGAGCCAGAGTTCGCGGCCTCCGAGAAGCTCCGCCGGGTTTTCGCCGTGCTGGAGAACCGGCAGTACCTGGGCGAGCTCTTCGAGGACGTCACGCGCTCGGGCGTCCTGCGGGTCTTCATCGGGCGGGAGAACCGCCCCGACGAGATGGCCGACGTCGCCCTCGTCCTCGCCCCCTACGGGCGCCCGGGTGCCGCCGTCGGCGTCGTCGGGATCCTGGGCCCCACGCGCCTCCGTTATCCGCAGGCGATCGGGACCGTCCGGTTCGTCGCCGGCCTCATGAACGATCTCGTCGACCACCTCTACGCCCAATGACGAAGGACCAGCCGATGCCGAGACACCCCGGGCAGCCGCCCGACCCGACGACCGCCGAACCCGCCGAGCCCGCCGAGCTCACCGTCGAGGCCCTGGTCGCCGAACGCGACGCGGCCCTCGCCCGTGCCGAGGAGCACCTGGCGCTGGCCCAGCGCGCCCAGGCGGACTACGCGAACCTCAGGCGGCGCACGGCGGAGGAGCGCGTCGCGATGCTCGGCCTCGCCAACGAGATCCTCCTCGCGAAGGTGGTCGGCCTCGCCGACGACTTCGACCTCGCTATCGAGCATGTCCCCGACGAGGCGCGCGACACCGCGTGGCTCGAGGGGATCGCCGCCATCGACCGGAAGTTGCGCGCGCTCCTCGAGAGCGAGGGCGTGACCCCCATCGAGGCGCTGGGCCGGCCGTTCGACCCGGCCCTCCATGAGGCCCTCAGCCACGTCCCCGGCAGCGGCCGACCCGAGGACGAGGTCGTCGCCGAGCTCCGGCGCGGCTACCGGATCCGTGACCGCGTGC
>Ga0315268_10006033_pt1 | contig 12944 bp, 11 predicted proteins | sample C1_top_MG_FD_204535 | JGI IMG/M metagenome (GOLD analysis project Ga0315268, IMG submission 204535) | Sediment microbial communities from Yellowstone Lake, YNP, Wyoming, USA - C1_top | ecosystem: Environmental > Aquatic > Freshwater > Lake > Sediment | place: USA: Wyoming | collected 2017-08-01 | reverse complement strand
GATGGCTGCATATGACAAACGAAACAAACGGTCTGTCTCCAACCGATACCTGCTTATATGCGGGTCGTAAGGTCAAGCCATACTTGAATATTTCTCTAAAGTGCTGGTTTGCAAAATTGTAATCATGTGGCGCAAATGAAAGATAAGTGCGAGCGGCTTGCCACGCTTCTGAAATTCTGGAACAGGCGATAAATGTTGCATACAAAGCCGTGTAGGAGGCCACTTGCCCCGCTTCCGTCGCCCGGCAAAGACAATCGACAGCCTCGCTGTACCGATGTTCTCGCGCCAAGCGCACGCCACGATTATGCAGCTCCACAGGGTTTATTGCTTCCATTGTGCGTTCTTTTTAACCGGTTCCGCAGGTGGAAAATCAGCAAAAACATCCTTCACACGTTGGGATCGATACAAATAAATGAAGCCGATGACGTCAAACAGAAAAAATATTGCTTGTGGTGCAGACAATTGCCAGTTTGGTTTCGTTAACACAAAATTCAGGCTGACAATCAAGTGCAGCGCCAACGATGACGCAAGCAAATTTCGCCCGCTATACCATATCCGACGCATCACCTTCCCAGCCTTGGGAAGCCGGTTAATCGTGGCGATCAGCAAAAGAACTCCCGGAATACCGCACAAAAAATAAGCCCAGTGCGTCTCGCTAGTAAATTCATTCATCAAGTCGGTCGAATGCGAAAAACTCGTAATCGACAAGCCAAGCAATAACAATCCATGTCGCATTGAAAAAACAACCCAGAACCACAATGCCGGCGACATTTTTAGGGAGTTGTAGCTGTCGTAGTCATCAAGACCGTAAATATTCATGATATAAAATCGTCAGAGTGAATAAAACACACGAAATTTCGTTGGATTCGGATTTTACATTACAAAGGTGGTTTCAAACACCCAGTGAAAGAAGCGCAGCGTGATGCTGTTTGAAGTCAGAAGCGTCCGGCATGAACAGGAGCGAACATCATGGGAACAGGATGGCCGTTTTCACTGCATACCAGACCTCTGTCGGCGACCAGTGAAGGTCATTTTTTGGCACCCTGCTGACCGACACCACCGCATCACAGCCAACGTCAGTAATCGGGAAAGGCGCACTTCCGTATCTTTAACCGGACGTGAACATCGACTTGATCGAAGCCCATATCCGGCAAACCGACCGGAACCTGCGCTTCGCGTGAGACCCCAAAGGCAAGGTTTTTCGGACTGTTCCAATGGGGCGGCGGGCACGTAAAACAGGCACCCATCGATATCAGTCTGGAGAAATGACGGCACACCTCGAAATAGTAACTGGATCAACTGAGCACTGCACCGACCCAGTGTCCGATCACAAGGCTTGCCAGGATTACCGCAGAAGCAACCACCATGTGCTTCACAACCTCAAGCAGGGGCTTCACCTTACGTTCGCGTGCCACAAAATACGTCAGGGTGGCAAGGAGCAACATCCCCCAGGCAATGGCCACTTTACTGGCCTGTTCAAGAGGGAACACTCCGACGAGGAGTACGAAACTGACGCATAGCAGTAACCGAGTGAGAAAGTTCGTAATGGTCCCGATAAACGCTTCCTTCTGGTCGAGCTGTTCAGATTCCTGGAAGATGTGAATGCTCAGGGCGTCGGTAAGATTATCGGCGAATGCGGCAATAAGAAGGGAGGTTACGATAACCGGCTTTGTCGCATCAGCAACACTAAGACCGCTAATCAAGGCCGTGCTGGTGACGACTGCAGCTGTTCCTCCATAACTGATTCTGCTCGTCTTAAACACTTAAATCGCCCCCCGCGAATCGGATACACCGCGGAGCCTTAAACTAAGGTCCTTGACGGGCGTCACAAACTGAAACTGTCGTCCTGTTCTGTTTAGAATAGCACCTTGAAGATGATTTTCAACGAAATTCACCGTAAAACGGGCATCCGGTTCCAGTGGCTTAGCCGAAGTTATTCACTGGTTACTCCTGGCATGGCTTGGCCAATTCTATTGCATGAACCCCATTGTCACTTTCAGGTCGGCTCGCTCCGCCTCGCTTCCGGCGAACCTTGGCCCTGGCCGTTATCCGTTTGCCCAGCCATCAAGGCTTAAGGTCAGGCATTTGGCACTGCCGCCCGACTTCATGAATTCGGACAGCGGCGTTTCCAGGACCGAAAAGCCCAGCCCGTTGAGCAATTTGATCAGGCGAGGCGTCGCCTGGTTCATGATGATGACCGGCCATATGCAAACCGCATTGGCGCAGAATTGCTGGCCCTCTTCCGACGTTAATGAAATCAGCTTGTCACCAAAGCTGCGCGCAAGAAGATCACGGGAAGCCTCGTCGAAGGCTTCGGGCAGGTAGAGCGCATAGCCCGTGGGCAACGGGCAGAAGCAGGTGTCCAAGTGATAGAAACGGGGATCTACCAGTTCGAGACGGTGGATGGGCGCCGCGATGTGGCGAGCGAGATGCGTCGGCGTCGTCTCGTCCGAACGGGGGCCACCGCCAACCCAAAGCCGCCCTTCGGAATCGAAGAGGGCATCCCCCGCTCCTTCAAAAACGGCGCCTTCGGGCAAATCGATGCACGTCCACCCTGCGGCTTCGAACCAAGCGCGGTCTATCTCCTTTTCCCCCTGACGCTGAGGATGCTTGAAACTGGAGAGGATGATTTTCTTTTCTCGTGCCAAGGGCAGGCCGGCATTCGCGGTAAAAACGAGGTCCGGCCAAGACGGGTCGCCACGCAACAACTTTACGTCGGCCAACTTCGTCAGCTTGTCGAATAACCCGCGCCACTGCGTAATCGCAAGCTCGTGCGAAACATGGCCTATTTGGTGTTGCATCCAGGGATTGATTTCGTAATTGACCGCAAACCCTTCCGGGGTGCACATCACCAGAGTTTCTGGCATCAAGGCTTCCTCGCTAGTCAAATAGGTAGGGGCATCGGTCGATTCCGCCAGATAAGAGACGTTGGCTATTGCCCAATAGTATTCTAAATGTGTTTGTGACGCCTACTGCAATTATTGGCATGCCGTGAGACGGTCGCAGCATCTCGCAAGGGCAAAGCGCGTTCTGCCTCCGTCTCATCCATGTGATGTCAGTGACCGGTTAAGGCACGTATCCGACCGACAGCACTGCATCAGGGCATGTGTCCGTTATCGGGAAAGGCGATGGACCGAGTTTGATCCTGAACAGCCTGATGACATTTGGAAGGCGATTGGCCGCTTGCCGCCGCTTAGGAGACGCTGGTGGAGACCTACCATCCGGCGGCAAATTGGCCTAAGCAGACGCTTGCGGTGTTCTCACAAGATACCTATCTCCATGCGCTGTTCCCGGCCATTTTCAAGAATCAGATCACCGTTGGCTCCGACAATGCCATCGCCAAGAATTCGAATCTCGATCTGGCCTTCAGTTATGCCGCCAAGGAGACGGCGACCTCTGGCGTGACTGGCATCGCCACCAGCCACGAGCAGTACAACGGTCGGCTGGTTTACAGCACCCATTACTGAGCGGAGATTACCTCGAACTCCTTCCGAGCGGGGGCGGCATTTATCTCCGACCAAGGATCCTTGGTACCCTGCAACGCGAACAGCAGCCGTGCATAGAGCGCTTTGCGGTTTTCGGCGTCATCGACCACCTTGGCCTTGACGTAAGCCAAACCGACGCGCTGCACCCAGTGCACGGTCCGGTCCAGGTAGCGTGCCTCTTCGCGGTAAAGCTGGAGGAAGGCGCCGCTGTACTCCAGCACTTCCTCGGCCGTTTTCACCTTGGCGAAGAATTGCGCCACCTCGGTCTTGATGCCGCCGTTGCCGGCGACGTGGATTTCCCAGCCGGAATCGACGCCGATGATGCCGACATCCTTGATCGCCGCTTCCGCGCAGTTGCGCGGGCAGCCAGACACGGCGAGCTTGACCTTGTGCGGCGCCCACATCTTCCAGAAAGCCTTTTCCAGGTCTATCCCCATTTGGGTCGAATTCTGCGTGCCGAAACGGCAGAATTCAGTTCCGACGCAGGTTTTTACCGTACGTAGCGCCTTGCCGTAGGCATGGCCGGAGGGCATGTCGAGGTCGGCCCAGACCTGGGGCAAATCTTCTTTCTTGATACCGAACAGGTCGATGCGCTGTCCGCCGGTGACGCGGATCATCGGCACCTGGTACTTGTCGGCCACATCGGCGATGCGGCGCAGTTCGCCAGCGTTGGTCAGGCCGCCCCACATCCGCGGCACCACCGAGAAGGTGCCGTCCTTCTGGATGTTGGCGTGAGCCCGCTCGTTGATGAAGCGCGACTGCGGGTCGTCAGCGGCCTCTTTCGGCCAGGTCGAGATCAGATAGTAGTTGAGTGCCGGACGGCAGGTGGCGCAGCCGTTCGGGGTGCGCCATTCCATGAACCTCATGGCGTCCGGAATGGACAGCAGCTTGTGCTCGCGGATCGCCGCGCGGACTTCCTCGTGGGTGTGCTCGGTGCAGCCGCACATCGACTTCGTCGCGGGTGCGGCGGAATAATCCCCGCCCAGCGTGGAAGCCAGGATCTGCTCCACCAGTCCGGAGCACGAGCCGCAGGAACCGGACGCCTTGGTGTGCTTGCGCACGTCGTCGATGGTGAACAGCCCCTTTTCCTTGATCGCCTTGACGATCGTGCCCTTGGTGATGCCATTGCAGCCGCACACCTCCATCTCGTCCGTCATGGCGGCAGCGTGGGTCTGGCCCTGGTGGCCGCCGGTGCCGATGTTGGCTTGGCCGAACATCAGCTGGTCGCGGATTGCGCCGATGCAGCGGCCTTCCCGCAACAGCTGGAAATACCACGCGCCATCCGCCGTGTCGCCGTAAAGCACCGCGCCTGTCAGCTTGTTGTCACGGATCACCAGCTTCTTGTAAACCCCGCCCACCGGGTCGGACAGCACGATTTCCTCGGCACCCTCGGCGCCGCTGAAATCGCCCGCAGAAAACAGGTCGATGCCGGTCACCTTGAGCTTGGTAGATACCGTCGAGCCGGCATAGCGGCCAAATCCCAGCAGGGCCAGGTGGTTGGCGCACACCTTGGCCATTTCGAACAGCGGCGCCACCAAGCCATAGGACAGGCCGCGGTGGGCGACGCATTCGCCCACCGCATAGATGCGCGGGTCGTAGGTCTGCATGGTGTCGTTTACCACCACGCCGCGCTGGCAGTGGATGCCGGCGGATTCGGCCAGCGCCGTGTTAGGGCGGATGCCCACGGCCATCACCACCAGGTCGGCGGGAATTTGGCTGCCGTCGGTAAATTTAATTCCCTCAACGCGTTCGCCGCCGATCAGTTCCGCAGTCTGCTTTTGCAGCAGGAACTTGAGCCCCTTCGCCTCCAGGTTTTTCTGCAACATGCGTGCCGCAGTCTGGTCGAGCTGGCGCTCCATCAGCCACGGTCCGAGATGCACCACGGTCACATCCATGCCGCGCAGCATCAGGCCGTTCGCCGCTTCCAGCCCGAGCAGGCCGCCGCCGATCACCACCGCATGCTGGTAGCGGGCCGAGGCCTCCAGCATCGCGTCGACGTCGCGGATGTCGCGGAAACTCACCACGCCCTGCAACTCACTGCCGGGTACCGGCAGCATTACCGGATTCGAGCCGGTCGCCAACAGCAGGCGGTCGTATTCAACCATCATGCCGTCTTCCGTTTCGACGGTGCGGCGCTGGCGGTCAATTTTCGTGATCTTTTTGCCGAGGTGGAGCGTGATGCCGTTCTGCACGTACCAGTCCACATCGTTCAGCATGATGTCCTTGATGGTCTGCTCGCCGGCCAGCACCGGCGACAGCATGATGCGGTTGTAATTGGCATGCGATTCGGCGCCGAACACCGTGATGTCGTAAAGATCCGGGGAAATTTTCAGCAATTCCTCGAGAGTACGCACTCCGGCCATGCCGTTGCCGACCATGATCAGTTTCATTTTTTTCATGATTTCGCTCCTAAAATGCCGTGCTGAATAAACATCCGCTTGATCTCCGGCACGCACGAACCGCACTGCGTGCCACATTTGAGTTTTTCCTGCAGCCCGGCGAAGTCCATGGCAACCCCCAACGCACCCTGAATTTCACTCTCCGCCACGTTCAGGCAGTTGCAGACGATGCGCCCGCGTTGCACAGCGCCGGACGGCGGCGCGGCCAGCGGCGCCAGCAACCAGGCGCGCACCGCTTCGGCGGGCAGCCCTTTAGTCATGCCGTCCTTGAGCCATTCGTAGGCGGCGATTTCGCCCGACAGGCGCGCCGCCACCACTTCGCCGTCGCGCACCAGGATCCGTTTGGAAATGCCGCGGCGGACATCGTGGTAGGCCATGGCCGACAGGTCGTCGTCCATCTCCAGCAGCCGGTCGAGCTCTGCCAGCCACGCGCTATCTACCGGACTTTCAGTGGCGACGCGAAGGACCATGACCGGCTCGTCCTGTCCTACCAGCCCCGCGCTGGCATAAGGAAAGCGGGCCAGCATGGGTTGCACCTTGAGCAGGTGACTGAGCGCATTGTTCTTGCGCAGCACCACCATCTGCCAAGGCAGATCGGCCTTTTCCACCTGCACCGCCGCGTGCTTCAATTCCGGCTGGCTGGAAACCGGATCGATTGCCGCCATCGTCAGCGCATTGCAGCCGAACCCACTGAGGAAATTTCCGCCCCAGTGCATGGGCAGGAAGGTCTGCGCAGTCTGCAGTTCGGCCGAGGCGCGCACCTTGATCACGATTTCGCCGCGCCGGCTTTCTACCCTGGCAAAGCCGCCATTTGCCAGTCCGCGCTGCTGCATGTCGGCCTGGCTCATGTCGAGGAATGGCTCCTCGGCATGGCCATACAGTTTCGCCACCGTGCCGGTGCGGCTCATGCCGTGCCACTGGTCGCGCAGTCTTCCGGTGGTCAGGTGCAGGGGGTGTTTGGCATCGGTCTGTTCAGCCGGCATTCTGTAAGTTACAGGGGCGAAGCGGGCGCGCCCGCTGGCCGTGGGGAAGCAACCGTCGCGGTAAAGCCGCGCCGTGCCGGAGGCTGCGCCCTGCGGCAGCGGCCACTGTTGCGGGCCATGCTCATCGAGCATGGCGTAGGACAGGCCGCTGATATCGAGATCGCGCCCGCGCGTGGTCTCGCGGTGTTCGTTGAAGATTTGCTCTGCGCAGGAATAGGGAAACAGGCGTTGCGTAGCCGGGTTTTCCAGCCGCTCGCCCAGGCGCTTCGCGAAATCCACGACGATCTCCCAGTCAGGGCGTGCTTCGCCCGCCGGCTCTACAGCGGCCCGAACCCGGCTGATGCGCCGCTCCGAATTGGTCATGGTTCCTTCCTTTTCAGGCCAGGTCGCGGCGGGTAAAAGGACATCGGCGTAAGGTGCGGTTTCGGTATTGCCGTATGCTTCCTGCAGCACCACCAGCTCCGCCGTATCCAGCGCACTGCGCACCAGGCTCTGGTTCGGCATGGACTGTGCCGGGTTGGTGCAGGCGATCCACAGCGCCTTGATTTCGCCCCGCGCCGCGGCCTCGAACAGCTCCACCGCTGTCTTGCCGGGCGTGGCCGGAACCGTGTCCACCCCCCATAGCAGCGCCACCTCGGCGCGGTGCACGGGATCGTTCAAGTCGCGATGGCCGGAAAGCAGGGTGGCCATGCCGCCTACCTCGCGCCCGCCCATGGCATTGGCCTGGCCGGTGAGGGAGAACGGTCCGGCGCCGGGTCGGCCGATTTGTCCGCTGGCCAGATGCAGGTTGATCAGGGCGGCGTTCTTGTCGGTGCCATGGATGGACTGGTTCAGCCCCTGGCAGTACAGCGACAGGGTTGCACCCGACGTGCCGAACCATTTCGCCGCCTGCACGATATCCTGCTCGCTGACGCCGCAAATCCGGGCGACCGATTGCAGCGTGTATTCGCGCACCGCTTCCTTGACCGCGCCAAACCCTTCCGTCATGGCGCCGATGTAGGCCATGTCGCACAGTCCTTCCCACATCAGCACATGGAGCATGCCGTTGAACAGGGCGACATCGGTGCCGGGCTGGATCGCCAGGTGCAGGTCGGCGCCCGCTGCCGTGTCGGTGCGGCGCGGGTCGACCACGATCAATTTCAGATCGGGATTGGCTGCGCGCGCCGCCTCGATGCGGCGGTACACGATGGGATGGGCATAGGCCGTGTTCGACCCGGCGATGAAAATGCAGCCGGCCTGCTCGATATCGTCATAGCAGCACGGCGGCCCGTCAGCGCCGAATGCCGCCTTGTAGGCCGACACCGCCGAGGACATGCACAGGCGCGAATTGGAATCCAGGTTGTTGGTGCCGATCAAGCCTTTGACCAGCTTGTTGAAGACGTAATAGTCCTCGGTCAGCAGCTGCCCGGAAATATAGAAGCCGACGCTGTCCGGCCCGTGCTCGCGGATGATGGCGGCAAACCGGTCGGCGATATAGTCCAGGGCTTCGTCCCAGCTTGCCCTGTGCCTGGATTCGTCGCGCTCGCGGCGCAGCTCCGGAAACAGCGCGCGGGTTTCGTGCCCGGTGGTCAGGTGCAGGTTCGCGCCCTTGGTGCACAGCCGTCCATGGTTGGCGGGGTGCCCCGGGTCGCCGCGCACGCCGGTGACACGGGCGCCGTCGCTTTCGACGATCACGCCGCAGCCGACACCGCAGTAACAGCAGATGGATTTGGTTTCAGTCATACAACCCCCTCACGCGCTGTGGTTAGACCTGAATAAACACCACGCCGGCCTCGACCTTGGCCGGGAAAGTCGAGGTTCCGCCCTCGTCAGGCGCCAACGCCATGCCTTCCTGCAAGGCGATGTTCCAGCCGTGCATCGGACAGGTCACGTGCTTTCCGCAGACGATGCCCTGCGACAGGTGCCCGCCCTTGTGCGGGCAGCGGTCTTCGAGCGCAAACACTTCGTCGCCGTCGGTGCGGAACAAGGCGATGCGGCCATGCCTGCTTTCGACCACGCGCGAGCCCAGTTGCGGAATTTCATCCAGGTCGCAGATTTTTAGCCAGTCAGTCATCATTAGCTCCAGTTAAATATGTGAAACTCACAAATTCGTCTCTCGCCAAATTCCTGTAGGAGCGACCTCCCGGTCGCGATGTTCGGTGGATCGCGACCCGGAGGTCGCTCCTACAACCAGAATCAGGCTGCCGGGCGCAGTTGCCGGCGATACAGAAAATCCAGCACCGCGCCGCGGTACTCGTGGTATTTCGGGTTGTTCGCCAGTGCCAGCCGCTCGCGCGGACGCGGCAAACCGACGCTCAGGATCTCGCCGATGGTGGCCGCCGGGCCGTTGGTCATCATCACGATGCGGTCGGACAGCAACACCGCTTCGTCCACGTCGTGGGTCACCATCACCACTGTGCTTTGGGTTTCCGCTGCGATCTTCATCAGTTCGTCCTGGAGGTGGGCGCGGGTCAAGGCATCCAGTGCGCCGAACGGTTCGTCCATCAGCAGCACCTTGGGCTGCATGGACAGGGCGCGGGCGATGCCGACCCGCTGTTTCATGCCGCCGGAAATCTCGTGCGGATACTTGTGCTCGGCATGGGTCAGGCCGACTAGCGCGAGCGCCGCCTGGGTGCGCTTCTTCATGGTTGCGCTGCTGTCTGCCTGGGCAAAGACGCGCTCGACCGCCAGATGAACGTTCTCGAAGCAGGTCAGCCACGGCAGCAGGGAATGATTCTGGAACACTACGCCGCGTTCCGGACCGGGGCCGGCGATTTCCCGTCCGGCGCACAGCATCGCGCCATTGCTGGGAACCGTCAGCCCGGCAACCAGGTTGAGCAGAGTGGATTTGCCGCAACCCGAGTGACCGATCAGGGAGATGAACTCGCCCTGCGCGATATTGAGGTTGATGTCGCGCAAGGCGACGAAGGGGCCTTTCTTGGTGTCGAAAATCATTTGCACGTTTTCGACCTGGACGTATTTTTCCATTTTAAAACTCCTTGCTTAACGCAAAGTCGCGAAGGCGCAAAGGAAACGCAAAGGAATCCTTTGCGAAAACTCGGCGTCTTTGCGCCTTTGCGGCTAATTTTTTACTCATAACTGAATCTCTTCGCCAGCAGCACCAGCATCTGTTCCAGCAGCAAACCGACGATGCCGACGATGAAGATGGCGATGATGATGTGTTCGACGTTGAGGTTGTTCCATTCGTCCCATACCCAGAAACCGATTCCGACGCCGCCGGTGAGCATTTCAGCCGCCACAATCACCAGCCAGGCCACGCCGATGGAGAGCCGGATGCCGGTGATCATGTAAGGCAGCACGGCGGGGAAGAGGATTTTGGTGAAGATCTTCCACTCCGACAGGTTGAGCACTTTCGCCACGTTCATGTAATCCTGCGGGATGCGGTTTACGCCGACGGCGGTATTGATGATCATCGGCCAGATGCTGGAGACGAAAATCACCCAGATTGCCGCCGGGTTGGCCGCCTTGAACACCAGCAGGCCGATCGGCAGCCAGGCCAGGGGCGATACCGGGCGCAGCAGGCTGATGATCGGCGCGGTCATGGCGTTGAGGAACTTGAAGCGACCGATCATGAAGCCGAGGGGAATGCCGATTGCCGCTGCCATGCCGAAGCCGATAGCGACCCGCTTCAGCGAAGCCAGGATGTTCCAGCCGATGCCCTGGTCGTTGGGGCCTTTCTGGTAGAACGGGTCGCTGAACAGTTGCACCGCCGAAGCCCAGGTTTTCACCGGGCCAGGCAGTGTCGGGGTAGCCTGCGCAACCAGCGCCCAGATCCCGATGAACAGCGCAAGCCCGAGCGCGGGCGGCACGGCGAGCTTGAGCAGCGCGCTCGCCCATGCCAGCACCGGTCGCCGGACCGCAGGCGCCGCCGTGGCGAAGGCAAGCTGGGGCCGGGCTGGGGTTTCGGGTTCGTGATCCATGTGTTCATCCAATCTGTTTGCGATTGCACTCATGAGAGCCTCCTTATGCCCTGACCTTGAATCCCGCGGCATAGGCCTTTGGATTCTTGCCATCCCACACCGTGCCGTCGATCATCTTGCTGCTGCGCATGACGTCCTTGGGAATCGGCGTCTTGGTCTGGGCCGCAGCCTGTTTGTAGAGCTCGACCTGGTTGACTTTTTTCGCCACCGCCAGGTAATCCGGGTCTTCCTTGAGCAGGCCCCAGCGTTTGTGCTGGGTGAGGAACCACATGCCGTCGGAGAGGTAGGGGAAGTTCACCGTGCCCTCGCTGTAGAACTTCATGTAATTGGCGTCCTTCCATTTTTTTCCGTTGCCGTTGTCGTACTGGCCCAGCATGCGATCCTCGATCGAATCGAAGTCGGTGTTGACGTAGGACTTCTCGGCGATGATCTTGGCCACGCCGGAGCGGTTTTTCATGTCGTCGATGTACTTCGACGCGTCCAGGATGGCCATGATCATGGCGCGGGCGGTATTGGGGTGTTTCGCCACCCATTCCGCCGTGGTGCCGAGGACTTTTTCAGGATGATCCTTCCAGATGTCCTGGGTCGTTGCCGCCGTGAAGCCCACGTTGTCGCGAATGGCGCGAGCGTTCCAGGGCTCGCCGACGCAGAAGCCGTCCATGTTGCCGACGCGCATGTTGGCGATCATCTGCGGCGGCGGCACGGTGATGTTCTTCACTTCGGTAAACGGGTTGACGCCATATGACGCCAGCCAGTAATAGAGCCACATGGCATGGGTGCCTGTGGGGAAGGTCTGGGCGAAGGTGTATTCGCGCGGCTCAGCCTTGATCAGCTTGGCCAGCGATGTTCCGTCGACCGCGCCTTTGGCCTTGAGCTGGTTGGAAAGCGTGATCGCCTGGCCGTTATTGTTGAGGCTCATCAGCACGGCCATGTCTTTTTTCTGGCCGCCGATGCCCATCTGAACGCCATACACCAGGCCGTACAGCACATGGGCGGCATCCAGCTCGCCGTTCGCCAGCTTGTCGCGCACGCCTGCCCAGGAGGCTTCCTTGCTGGGCACGATCTTGATGCCGTATTTCTTGTCGAAGCCCATTACCGAGGCGATCACCACCGAAGCGCAATCGGTCAGAGGGATGAAGCCGACTTTGACTTCGGTTTTTTCCGGCGCGTCGGAGCCAGCTGCCCATGCGCCGCTGCGTATCGCCGGATCGACCATGGACATCAAGGCCCCCGTGCTCAATAAAGTTACCCCTTTTTTCATAAAATCTCTCCGGCTGTTTTTGAAATCTTCACTCATGGTTTTCTCCTGGATAAAAAACAAAAAAGGCGTCACATTCGCGAAAGGGATTACCCCCGCGAATGGACGCCTTTGTCCTTTCAAGCCAACCGTCGTTGGTCAGCTCGGATTTGATTCGATTGCTACAGTCCGCCGTTGGACCGTTTGATTACGTAAAAGCAATACTCGTGCCAGAATTATTCAGCCCAGCAAATCCGTGATCTCGATCAGCTGGCGCGCCACGTCAGCCAGGCGTGAACCCTTGTCCATGGCCGCTTTGCGCAAAGCCTGGTAAGCCTCTTCCTCGGACCAGCCGCGTTGCTTCATCAGAATTCCCTTGGCGCGCTCTATATCCTTGCGCGCCGAAAGCTGGCTTTCCGCCTTTTCCAGATCCGCCTGCATGGCCTGAAACTCATTGAAACGCGCAATCGCAACGTCCATGATGGGCCGCAGACGCTCGCTTTTCAGGCCGTCCACCACATAAGCGCTGACCCCTGCGCTAATCGCGGCGCGAATCTTGTCGCTATCGTTATCGTGGGTAAACATCACGATCGGGCGCGGCTGGTCGCGCCGGATAATGCATAAATTCTCAAGCGTATCTCGGTCAGGAGACTCCATATCCAGGATGATCAGATCGGGCTTGAGTTCCGCCACCAAGCCAGGCAGATCCGCACTGGAGGAGACATGAGCAGCAATCTTGCAGCCCGCATCCAGCAAGGCGCGCTTGAGAAGCGCCGCGCGTTCGAATGTTTCGTCCACCAGCAAGACACGAAGAGGGAATTCAGGTGGATTGACTGGGGGCTTCATACCTTGCCAATAACGCAATTCTCATACCACGGCGGGCAACTGATTGATACCGAAGAGAATCAAGAAGAGGAGAA
>Ga0315268_10006032_pt1 | contig 12947 bp, 14 predicted proteins | sample C1_top_MG_FD_204535 | JGI IMG/M metagenome (GOLD analysis project Ga0315268, IMG submission 204535) | Sediment microbial communities from Yellowstone Lake, YNP, Wyoming, USA - C1_top | ecosystem: Environmental > Aquatic > Freshwater > Lake > Sediment | place: USA: Wyoming | collected 2017-08-01 | reverse complement strand
TTCATTACGGTTCTTATCAAATTGATTATATTGTCTATATTTAAAAAATTATGGATCCTTTAAGAATTATTAAGAAATATTACCCCACCGAATCAAAGGCTTACCATATTCTTATACATCACAGCAAAGCGGTTACAGAAAAAGCCCTTAAAATTGCCCAAAATGTAATGCATTTAAAACCCGATTTGAAATTTATCGAAGAGGCAGCAATGCTCCACGATATCGGGATGTTCTTGACCAATCAGCAAGAGATTGGCTGCTACGGTGATAAGCCATATATCTGTCATGGTTATTTAGGAAGAGAGATACTTGAAAAAGAAGGATTCACTAAACATGCCCTTGTCTGTGAGAGGCATATTGGAATTGGAATATCCCTGAAAGATATCGAGGAAAAGAATCTCCCCCTGCCAAAAAGGGATATGGTGCCGGTATCTGTTGAGGAGCAGATAATATGCTATGCCGATAAATTTTTCTCTAAGGATGCCGGCTTTTTATTGAAAGAAAAACCATTGGAAGGGATCAGGGAATACATCTCAAAACTGGGAGAAGAAAAACTAAGAAAATTTGATGAGTGGACAAAGCTATTTGGTTAATACACAATCCTTTCCAGGAAAAGACCGTTTGGAGGAGCGGTCTGCCCTGCAAGCCTTCTATCGCATGATTCGAGAATATCTTTCATCCTGTCGGTTAAAATTCTTCCCCTTCCTATTTCCACAAGGGTACCAACAATATTCCTGGCCATATGCCTGAGAAAACCATCTGCCTCTATCCTTATCCTTATAAATTCGCCTATTATATTCGCTGTCATAAAATCGAGCTTCTTGAGCTTCTCTACACTCAGAGAAAAGACTTCCCTGACAGGATTCTTTGTGCTGCTGCCGGTACCTTTAAAAGAAGAGAAATCATGCTTGCCAATTAGTACCTCCGCAGCTTCTGTCATAGATTTCAGATCAAGAGGCTGTTTGACCAACCAGGCGTATCTATGAAGAAATGCTGATGATTCTTTCTGGTTTTCGATGATATAAAAATAGCTTTTTTTAACAACACCTTCTCTTGGATTAAATGAATTATCAGCCTCAGAAGCCTCAAGAATCCTGATATTCAAAGGAAGTACGGCATTCAATGCATTTTTTATTGTTTTAGGATTAAGCCTTGATTCTGTTCCGAAGGTAGCAACCTGACCGAGTGCGTGAACACCTGCATCAGTTCTGCTTGCACCGATAACCCTCGAATGTTCCTCTGTTATTTTTAAAATGCCCTCCTCAATCATTCCCTGAATGGTAAGCCCTTTTTTCTGTATCTGCCACCCCTGATAGTCAGTGCCGTCATATTCAAGAAGAAGCCTTATTTTTTTCATAGGTCGATAAGAATACAAAGCATGAAATATTCGGTAATCTACAGCAAATGCTCGGGTGTCATATTGCTGACAAATACCTCAATAAGCTCGGGGTCAAACTGGGTACCGGCATTACGCTTTAGCTCTTCTATAGCAGAATCAAAATCAACAGGCGCCTTATATGAAGAATCACTCACCATGGTATCAAATGCCTCTGTTATTGCTATTATCCTTGCCTCAAGCGGGATGGCCTCTCCCTTAAGTCCTGTTGGATAGCCTAAACCATCGTACCTCTCATGATGGTAGAGTATGAACGGAGCGATATCTGCATAGAAGCTTATCGGCTTTATCATCTCATACCCGATGACAGGATGTTTCATATACTCATCAGGTTTATAATTATCCTCGGTCTTTATCTTCAAAAATCCAACATCATGAAGGAGACAGGCAAAATATAACCTTTTCTTCTCTTCTTCAGACATGTTTATTGCCCTTGCTATGATGTTGCTATAACCTGCCACCCTCTTTGAATGTCCCATTTTTTCAGGAATTTGAAAGTCTATAGCATCGAGGAGCATATCTGTGAGGTGTATCTCATAGTTCTTTTGATCTTCATAGAATCTTGCCCTCGCTATTGATATGGCTGCCTGGTCTGCAAGGTAAGCTATCATCTCCTCATCTTTCTCGGTATAAAAATCTTCTTTCCTATTGAGCAGTTCTATCACACCTATAACACCCGCTTTCATTATGAGAGGGACACAGAGCACTGATCCACCCTGGTAGCCTGTGACGGCATCAACTTTCGGGTTAAACCTTTCGTCATTCCTTGCGTCAGCTATTCTGAGAGGTCTGCAATTTTCAGCGACCCATCCAGCAATACCTTCTCCTTTTGGTAAACTTGTACCGAGGAGTTCAACAGCTTTTTCACCTTTAACTATTTTGAACACAAGGTTATCTTCTTCGATAAGGAGAATAAAACCTCCGTCAGACTGTGTTATTGAAAGCGAATAATCCATTATCTTGTTAAGTATGATATCTCCGTATATCTCTTCTCTCAAATCCCTTGTTATGTTGAGAATACGGTCAAGCCGGTTTCTGTATTTTTCAATGCTATTTATAATCTGTTTTGATACCACCTTCCACACATAAAATCCGGCAACAGTAAGGATAATGACAATTGAGACTATCAGGGATATTGAAATTTCCGGGATGAAATCCATATACTCACTGACAGGACTATATAAATATTTTAATATTACGGCAAGGAGAGTAGCGATTATAAAAGCAGCTATTGCATTTAGAAGTCTTATCTTTTGTTTTATTTCAGTTATTATAGTTTTTTTCTCTTTAGTTGATTCACTTTCCATAGATAACACTTTACTTTAAGTGTTATTGAATGTCAAATATTAGTGAAATTAAAGATTCTTGAATAATCCATGTTTAAAGGTTAGAATTATCTCCAATGAAGTTCATAAAAAGTAATAAAGAAATAGGAGATTTCTTAAGGACTCTCAAGGAACGTGCACTTGGAATTAATCAGGATATCGAACAGAAGGTGAAGACTATCCTTGAGGATGTAAAAAGAAATGGCGACAGGGCGGTCCTCAGATATACAAAGACCTTCGATTCCTTCACAAAAAAAAGATTGAGGATATCCTCTGAGGAAATATCAAAATATGCAGGAGAGGCAGATATAAAAGTAGTAAAAGCACTTGAAATCTCTGCTAACAGGATAAAGAGATTCCATGAAATGCAGAAGGAGGAATCATGGTCTTTTTCTGAAGGAGATAGCCTCCTTGGACAGGTGATAAAGCCACTTGAGCGGGTTGGTGTTTATATACCTGGGGGAAAGGCATCGTATCCATCTACTGTTTTAATGAACGTTATTCCTGCACAGGTTGCAGGCGTAAAAGAGATCGCACTTTGTGTACCGACCCCGAAAGGTGAGGTCAATCCTTATGTAATGGCAGCTATAAAACTGCTCGGAGTTAAAGAGGTCTACCGGATTGGTGGAGCCCAGGCAATTGGAGCAATTGCATACGGGACAAAGACAATAAAAAGGGTTGACAAGATTGTGGGTCCTGGAAATATCTATGTAGCAACTGCAAAAAAGATGGTCTTTGGAGTGGTAGACATAGACATGATTGCAGGGCCAAGTGAGATATTGATCATTGCGGATGACTCAGCAAACCCTGTATTTGTTGCATCTGATTTACTCAGCCAGGCAGAGCATGATGAGTTTGCATCATCAATATTAATTACTGATTCTAAGAGACTGGCAGATGCTGTTGATAAGGAACTTGCAGGACAACTCGTTAGGTTAAAGAGAAAAGAGATCGCAGGGAGATCCATTGAGAATTACGGAGTAATAATAATTACAAAGAATATAAAAGATGCTGTAGAACTCGCGAACCATATCGCACCTGAGCACCTTGAGGTTATGACTAAAGAGCCGGAAAGTCTTTTGCCGATGATTAAAAATGCCGGTGCGATATTTCTTGGAGAATGGACTCCCGAGACATTAGGTGATTATTCAGCAGGCCCGAACCATACCCTTCCAACAGGAGGGACGGCAAGATTCTCATCTCCGCTTGGAGTATATGATTTTATAAAACGTTCAAGTCTCCTTTGTTTCACAAAGGGTGGTTTTTCTAAACTTGCAGAGACAGTTAAAATAATTGCTGCGGCCGAGGGCCTGGAAGCCCATGGAAATGCAATAAAGATGAGGGAAACGGAATAGAATGGTTATAGGAATACCGAGAGAGATTAAACCTGAAGAAAATAGGATAGCCATTGTTCCTGGAGGGGTAGAAACCCTTGTTCATAAGGGGCATAAAGTTATTATAGAAAAAGGCGCCGGACTTAGAAGCGGTTTTAATGATGAAGAATATAATATGGCCGGAGCCAAGATCTTACATGGACATGAAGATATTTTCGCAGAAGCAGATCTTATTCTCAAGGTTAAAGAACCTCTATTAGAGGAATACGGCCTCCTCAGGGAAGGACAGCTTGTATTTACCTATCTTCACCTCGCTGCTTCAGAGGAACTTACCAGAAGTCTTCAGGAAAAAAAGATTATAGGAATTGCATATGAAACTGTGCAGACAGAGGATGGCTTTCTTCCCCTTTTATTCCCAATGAGCGAGATTGCAGGAAGGATGGCACCTCAGGAAGGTGCAAAATACTTGGAAGAGACCTTTGGTGGACGGGGAATACTCCTTGGCGGTGTAGCCGGGGTTCCGCCGGGCAACGTGGTTATATTCGGAGGAGGGACAGTAGGTTATAATGCTGCCCGTATAGCCCTGGGAATGGGAGCATCTGTGACTTTATTAGACATAAACCCTCATAAATTGAGGATGCTGGACGATATCTTTCAGGGAAGAGTAACTACAATGATCGCCGATAATTATAACATCAGAATGGTAGCAAGCTATGCAGACTTGCTTATATGTGCTGTCTTGGTCCCTGGAGCTAAGGCACCAAAATTGATCACCCGTGAAATTCTGAAAACAATGAGAACAGGAGCAGTTCTGGTGGATGTCTCAATTGATCAGGGAGGCTGTTCAGAGACCTCACGTCCGACCACTCATTCTCATCCAATATATGAGGAGGAAGGTGTAATCCATTATGCTGTTTCTAATATGCCGGGAGCTGTTCCCCGGACATCTACCCGTGCTTTAACACTTAATACACTTCCATACGTGCTCGAGATTGCAGAGAAAGGCTGTGCTAAAGCTGTAAGAGAAAACCCCTCTTTGGCTAAGGGAGTAAATTTAGTTAAAGGTAAAATTACTTACAAAGCAGTGGCAGAAGCCTTCAATCTTCCATATACGCCCTTAGAAGAGATTTTATAATTCGACTTCTTAGCACTTCGTACATTAGCCAATGTAAAACCTAATCTCTCGATCTCATCAACTGATATTACTTTCTCAAATCCCATCCCGACAGTAGGAGAAACGATTACAATTACTGCAACAGTTTACAATAATGGCACGGCCGATGCCCCTTCGACAGGCCCAGGGCAGGTTACTGTTCAATTCTATGATGGAGACCCGTCAGCAGGCAGAACAAGTATTTTTTGGGAGGTGAACTATAAATTTTCAAACACTGTTTAAAAATTCTTAAGGGGATAAAGCATTAATGAATTGCTTTGAAATTTTTATGAAGTCTCTATCCCTCGAGATAAGATTAATTGGCTTTAGTTAGTCCAATGCATATGGCAAGTTGAATGGCATCAAAGGGGTCAAGAGAATGCTTTGCCTGAAGCGTATTTGCTTTGAGCAGATTTATTTCATCTGGAATTATGACTTCAAAAAGCGGGTGAGTTTTGATATGTCATCTTCGATCTGCGGGGCAGTGTATGATTTCTTGCGACGTAGGAGATATCTTATTTCCATAAGTGTAATGTCTTGTTTTCGATAAACTTTACAATTTCATACGGCGCTTCCCAAAGTTCTTTGTTGGATACCGTTTCAGTTTCCTGTATCAGCCAATTAACAATGACATCAGTATTTAAAAAAATTCTTACGGGTTCCATAAACTACTTTTTCATCTTGCCAAATGCCAAACCTCTAAGCTCTCGTATAGATTCAGTTGATGTTTTTCCCTTCGGGATAATGCCTGAATATTTTTCTAAAAGCTCGTCCGATACTTTTCCCCTAAGTTTGGTGGGCTTTTTCAAAATCTTGAGAGAATTAATTGCTTCTTTTAAAGTCGAGGGCATATTATTTACCTCCTTAAAGAAATAGTCCTGCACGTCAGATCTGTGAGCAAAAGCCAAATCCCCCAATTCCTTAAGCTCATCTGTGCTTAAATCAGCTACTTTCATGGCGACACCTCCTTTAATTTCTTTTAATTCGCTAAAAAATTATAATACTTTTCCCTCACACACTCCTTGCCTTCTCAAGCCTGTTATTAGAAAGCTCATACAAAGACCAATAGACCTCGGTTCTTTCGTCTTCTGTCAAACCGAGTATGTCAAATAATTCCCCTCTATCGAGAGGGGATTAAGGGGTGTGTCTCTTTTCATATTCTTTAATAAAGTTTCCTATCCATGACAACACTCCCTCTATATTATTCAAAACATCCTCATCAGAAAATCTTAAGACAGTTATTCCCAATTCATTTAGTCTCTTAACTTTTTTTCTATCTCTTTCAACGGTTTCTTTAAAACTATGCGTATAGCCGTCTATTTCAATTACCAGCATTAACTTATTGCAGGAGAAATCTACAATATAATCACCAATAGGCTTTTGTCTATGAAAATCATATCCGTTTAATTGTTTACCCTTTAAATAATTCCAAAGCTTTATCTCAGATTTTGTACTGTTGTTTCTTAACCTAAACGTTGAATAAAAAGGAGTATGTTAGAGTCGTCATTCCCGCAGTCCTTAACCCAAATAATGCAATTGAATAATGCAGATGTTGTGAAAAAATTTATTTTTCGATACCTTAGTGTACCTTTAACAAATGGTATAGCGAATATTTTTATCAATAGAACATATAAAATATTTTCGATAATTCATCGAGTTAAATAAATTTTTGAACAATGTCTGCAGTATTCGGGTTAACTTTTATATTACAAATCATACTACTAATATATGCCGATATCAAGCAGAGAAATTTTCCGGTTAGAACTTTATTATGGAATCAGGGAATAATACTGCAAGATTCCTTATCTGATTTGTAAGAAGCATAATGCCAAAGACGATAAGGATCAGACCACTTATAATCATTATCACCCGCATATATCTTATGAGTTTTTTTGAATAGCTCAGAAAATTATTTAGGGCAAGTGCTGATAAAAAGAAAGGCACTGCAAGTCCGAGTGAATATGCTGCAAGCAATTTCAGTCCATAAAAAGCAGAGCCCTTTGAGCCTGCGTAAAGAAGGATTGTACCGAGAATCGGTCCGATACAAGGGCTCCAGCCTGCAGCAAATGTCATGCCTACAAAAAACGTTCCTATATAACCTGACGGCTTTCCGGCAATATGTAACTTTTTATCCTTCATGAGAAAATCGAGTTTAAGAAACCCTGCAATAAAAAGACCTAAGATTATGACGAGTATGCCACCTATTATTCTTATTAAGTCTATATAGTTAAACAACAAACTCCCTATCGCAGATGAAGATGCTCCGAGGGCAACAAATACCGCAGAAAAACCAGCTATGAATGCAACTGAATTCGTTATTGTAAGGTATCTTATCTTTTTTTTATCCACCTTACCGGTGAGTTCTTCAAATGAAATGCCGGTTATAAAAGATACATAAGAAGGGATAAGAGGAAGAACACACGGAGATAGGAATGAAAAAATACCTGAAAGAAAGGCTAAAGGATAGGAAATATCTTTCACGGTGAATTATATTCAAACGAAAGTAAACCCCCTTTACCCCCCTTTAGCAAAGGGGGGAAGGAGGGATTTTTCATCTCTACAGAGTTGCACACTCTGTAGTATCTCCTTTAATCTTCTCTATAGCATGGGGGATGACGTCTAAGATAATTTCAATGCCTTCTTTTACTGCTTTAGGACTTCCCGGAAGATTTATAATGAGTGAGTTTCCTTTGACACCCGCTATTGCCCTTGAAAGCATTGCCCTGCTTGTTTTTTTTAATCCCTCCGAGCGCATGGCCTCGGCAATACCCGGCACTTCTTTATCAATAACTTCGAGTGTTGCCTCGGGAGTTACATCCCTTGGAGAAAGACCGGTTCCACCTGTTGTAACTATTAGATCAACCTTCTTACTGTACTCGATGAGTTTTTCCTTGATAAGGTTTTTTTCATCAGGCAGGATTTCATAATACTTTAACTCAGCGCCAATCCTTTCTATCATCTCCCCGATCAATGAACCACTTAAATCTTCACGCTCACCTTTTGAGCCTTTGTCACTTATAGTTAAAATAGCTACGGTTATCATCAATTTTATGCAGTTTTTTTAGACTACGGTAAAGGTAACGGTTGCGATGCCCGTTTCGTTTATCGGTTACGGCACTCGTTATTTTCACGTTGCCGTTAGACGTTACCGATACGGGCTTCGTTGCCATATCCATTTATGCTGCCTACTCCTTACCGAGTACTGTTATTTTTATAACATCTCCTTCTTTAACTTTCCCGCCTTTAATTACCTTAACAAATATCCCTTCCGTCGGCATAATGCAATCCCCTGCCTGATAATAAATACTGCACCGAGTATGACATTCCTTGCCTACCTGACTTATTTCAGCTTCTACATTTTTCCCGATTTTCATCCCTGTACCAATCGGCAATTTAAGCAGATCAATACCTTCTGTTGTGATATTCTCTGCAAAATCACCCGGATTTACTTTAAGTCCCATTGTCTGCATTTTCTTGATACTTTCCATAGCTAATAGACTTACCTGTCTGTGCCATTTCGAAGAGGCATGCGCATCGCCTTCAATACCAAAGTCCGTCTTTATTAATGCCTCCTTTACAGGCTTCTTTCTGACCCCTTTTTTATCGCTGATATTAATAGAGACTACTTTACCTTTCACTGTATACCTTTTTATTATTGGAGGATATAGTATTTTTGCGGATTCTTTTGCCGATAGTCCAATGAGAAAATTTCTAACATAAAGAGGCAAAAGCCCTCGCAGCCCCGAAAGCATTCGGGACGAGAATGAGCGAAAATACTATATCCTCCCATATTAGTTTTTGGACTATGTCCCAATCTCCCAGCTTTTCAGATACCTTTTCTGTTCTGCGGTTAAAGCATCTATCCTTATTCCCATTGCCTTGAGCTTCAGTCGTGCAATCTCCCTGTCAATCTTCTCCGGAACACTGTAGACTTTATTCTCAAACTTCTTGCCATTTTTTATTATATACTCGGCACAGAGGGCCTGGTTTGCAAAACTCATATCCATGACTGCGGATGGATGTCCTTCAGCTGCAGCAAGGTTGACAAGTCTCCCCTCTCCAAGTAGATATATCCTTCTGCCATTCTTCATGGTATATTCCTCTACAAAATCCCTTATTACTCTTTTATTCTTAGAAATCTTTTTAAGGTTATCTATTGATATCTCAACATTAAAATGGCCGGAGTTACAGAGTATCGCTCCGTCTTTCATCAGGGTAATACATTCCTTTGAAATAACATCAATATCCCCTGTTGCTGTAACAAAGATATCTCCTATCTTTGATGACTCGCGTATAGGCATTACCTCGAAACCGTCCATTATTGCCTCAAGGGCTCTCAAGGGGTTTGTCTCTGTAACAATAACCCTTGCACCCATACCCTTTGCTCTCATAGCAATACCCTTGCCGCACCATCCATAACCAGAGACAACAAAAATAGAGCCGGCAATTAATCTATTAGTTGCCCTCATTATTCCGTCAATAGTACTCTGTCCTGTACCATAGCGATTGTCAAATAGATACTTCGTATATGCATCATTCACCGCTATAATAGGATACTTCAGTACACCCTTCTCTGCCATAGCCCTCAGGCGTATAACACCCGTTGTAGTTTCCTCGGTGCCACCTGATAAATTTTTAATCAAATCCTTCCTTGTTTTGTGGAGAGTTGATACAAGATCAGCGCCGTCATCCATGGTAATATGGGGCTTTAATGAAAGTGCGCCATTTATGTGTTTGTAATATGTCCTGTTGTCTTCCCCTTTTATTGCAAAAACAGGTATATTGGAATATTTGACAAGGGAGGAGGCAACATCATCCTGTGTGCTTAAGGGGTTGGATGCACACAGGAAGACCTCTGCACCACCTGACCTCAGGGTTTCCATTAGATTAGCTGTCTCTGTCGTAACATGAAGGCATGCGGATATCCTGAACCCTTTCAGGGGTTTGTCTTTTTTAAAGCGTTCCGCAATACTTCTGAGCACAGGCATCTCCTGGGCAGCCCATTCGATTCGTAATTTACCTTTCTTTGCTAAATTAATGTCTTTAATATCATGTTTTACCATTGTTTCCCTCATTCAATTTCAAAGTCCTGCTTCTTTTTTTAGGGTTTCGGCCTTATCAGTCTTCTCCCATATAAAATCAGGGTCATTTCTTCCAAAATGTCCATATGCTGCAGTCTTTTTAAAGATGGGTCTCCTGAGGTTCAATGTTTCAATCATTCCCTTTGGTGTAAGGTCAAAGTTCTTTCTGATAATCTTTACAATATTCTCCTGGGGTATCTTGCTAGTTCCAAATGTCTCAGCAAGTACCGATACTGGTTCAGGAACACCAATAGCATATGCCATCTGCACTTGAACCTTTTCTGCTATCCCGGCTGCAACGATATTCTTTGCTATATACCTTGCCATGTAAGAGCCTGACCTGTCCACTTTTGAAGGGTCCTTTCCTGAGAAACAGCCGCCGCCGTGACTCCCGACTCCTCCGTAACTATCAACGATTATCTTCCTTCCCGTAAGGCCGGTATCTCCCATCGGGCCCCCAACAACAAAACGACCTGTCGGGTTGACATAATATTTAATATGCTCTTCATCAAGAATCTCTTTTGGTACCGCAGGTTTGATCACTTTTTCAATGATATCTTCCTTGATATCTTTTAGTGTTACCTCAGGGCTATGCTGTGTTGAGACAACGATACTATCAACACGGAGTGGTTTACTGTCTCTGTATTCAATGGTCACCTGTGTCTTACCGTCAGGCCTAAGATAGCCGAGGATATCCTTCTTTCTGACCTCTGCTAATCTCATGGCAAGCTTATGAGCGAGCAGAATCGGTAGGGGCATAAGTTCTTCGGTCTCGCTACATGCAAATCCGAACATCAGACCCTGGTCACCTGCACCTCCTATATCAACACCAAGGGCAATATCTGAAGATTGTTCATGAATAGATGTAATCACAGCACAAGTCTCATAATCAAAACCATATTTTGCTCGTGTATAACCGATCTCCTTTATAGTCTCTCTCACGATATCAGGTATCTCAACATAGCAACTTGTCGTGATCTCACCGGCTACAAAAGCCAATCCTGTTGTCACAAGTGTCTCACATGCAACCCTGGCAGCCGCATCCTTAGCTATTATTGCATCCAATATAGCATCGGAGATCTGATCAGCGATTTTATCCGGATGGCCCTCTGTTACAGACTCAGAGGTAAAGAAATAATTCTTACCTAACATACCCACCCCCTATTTAATAGTAGAGTTTATTTTAACCCAGATTATTTATAAAAATGTTTCACTTTATATGATAATACTGAGGCAAAAGCCCTCGGAGCGTAGCGAGAATGAGCGAGAATATTCTATCATCAGCTTCTATTATAAAAATTTATAAATAATCTATTTTAAAAATTAAGTTTTAAAATTATATTGGTGAGCCGTGCAGGATTCGAACCTGCGACCCGCTGATTAAGAGTCAGCTGCTCTACCAGCTGAGCTAACGGCCCACTCGCCTGACGCGCCTGAGAGGATTCGAACCTCCGACCCTCGGCTCCGGAGGCCGATGCTCTAATCCACTGAGCTACAGGCGCACTCTTTTAGTTATAAGTGAATAGTTTTAAGTAGTCAGTTTAAATCACTAACTGATTGCACTAATAACTGAAAACTAAAAACTGCTCATTTTGCCTTGCAAAATGAGCTTGGGGTGAGTGAGGGGACTCGAACCCCCAACACCTGGAGCCACAGTCCAGTGCTCTAACCATTGAGCTACACTCACCATCTAAAGACGGTCTTCAGTTAATAGTAAACAGTATTAAGTAAAAAAAACAATAAGTAAGTCCTTATCTCTTTAACTATATAATAATTACTATTAACTGTTCACTGCAAATTTTGTTTTATAAAATTCGCATGGCGCGCCTGAAGGGATTCGAACCCCTGACCCACTGCTTAGAAGGCAGTTGCTCTTTCCAACTGAGCTACAGGCGCAGGATAAAAATAGTGACTTGGTAAATTAGTGAGTTAGAGAAAAGATCAAATAAAATTGTAAGAATTTATAAAATATTAAGTCAAGGATAAACATTCAAAGGTCATCCTCTTATTTATTTGTTTCTCCTCTGGAATTTTGTTTTCTTTCTCAGTTTTTTGTGCTTATGTTTGCTCATTTTCTTTTTACGCCATTTTACAACATTCCCCACACATTCACCCCCTTATATATGATTGTATTGTCAAGGCTTAACCACAGAGCTTCACAAAGTTTTCAGAATAATCTGAGTTAAAATTCTTTTTCACTGCGTTCACTGCGGTTAAATTCATTTTCTGCGGTTTCATATTTTATCCTCTTTTTTCATAACCCTTTTTACATTACCAACATTATTGTAAAATCCGGGTTGACCTATATTAAGATTATACACAAATTAATTTCTTAAGTCCCAGATAAAACTTTCTATAAGCTCTCTATCGAGGGGTTCTCCAGAAAAGGGGAGATTAAGGACAGGCAATCCAGTCTGTTCCGAAATTAAGGCTAACTGGGTTTCAGCAATTCTGGTCGGCATACATTCAAAGGGGCCTGCAATAACTGTTCCGGCTATTTCTTTTTTTTGCCAGAGCAGCAAAGGTAAACCTATTGTTAAAGCAGACTCCCCGAGGGGGCGGAGTTTACTTAGATAAGGTCTGGCAGTCTTCAGTATTTCCTCAACGCTGTGGTCTTTTGACCAACCAAGGACACCGGCAAAAATTTCATAGAGTTCA
>Ga0315268_10006031_pt1 | contig 12948 bp, 12 predicted proteins | sample C1_top_MG_FD_204535 | JGI IMG/M metagenome (GOLD analysis project Ga0315268, IMG submission 204535) | Sediment microbial communities from Yellowstone Lake, YNP, Wyoming, USA - C1_top | ecosystem: Environmental > Aquatic > Freshwater > Lake > Sediment | place: USA: Wyoming | collected 2017-08-01 | reverse complement strand
CCTCAACAGAACCAAAATCAGCTTTTTTGTTCATAAATATTGCAGGATTGATTGTTGCAGACCTTAATGCATCAAGTGTCGGCATACCTCCCTTAACCATAAGCGACAATTCATCGTGCAGAGAAAATCCCGGGAAAACATAAGGATTTGGAAAATCGGTTCCTGCAATAAATTTTACTCCTTTCTCATTCATTTTGCCTATTAAGCTTAGCTCAAAAAGATACCTTACTCTTGTACTATTCGCAAAATTTTCTATTTGGCTTTTTGTATAAGGATTCATTTTTTGATTCCATATGTCAATAACATATCCCGGAAGGTATGACATTCTATTATCATTTATAAATGTTGAATCATTTAAATAACTCATTGCCCTATTAACTGTTAAGGTAGGGCATAACCACATGCTACTCTTAGCTAACACATAACATATAGAATCAAACCTTTTTTCAGAAAATGTACTAATAAGTGCTTCATTTGATGTGTCAACAGATGAGCAGGCATTTAGAAACCCATATAAATGTTCCGAGCTGGCCATTCCTGCTTCCATTGCCTTGTAGATTGAAACTCTATTGGGTATATGACCAGCAAATGTGATGTTCCTTTTCTTGGCTTCCTTAGCAATAGCCATAAAACATTCTTGGGATAACGAACTATAAACTTTGATAAAATCAACGTTTTTATCTATTTGCTTTTTTACGGCATCAACAGCTTCATCTGGTGTTGTAACTACTAAACATCCTGCTGGAAAAGAAGGTGGATTTCCATCAATAAGATCACCTGATAGATAGACATCTGGTGATAAGAGCCCTTCGTGTTGTGTACTTTTTGGTATTTCTACAAACGCCGGCATATCACCCCACATTTCTCTTACCCCCGTAATACCATTGGCAACAAGTAAAGGATCCAGATCTACATGACTCCATTTATAGTGAGCATGCATATCCCATAAACCGGGGATGAGATATTTACCTTTTCCGTCAATAACAATTTTTGAATCTGAACTGATAATTTCCTTATCATAAATGGCAGTGATTCGATTATTGTCAATGGCTACTGTTTTATTTTTTAATATTTTCCCTGTGTTTACATCAACAATATTAACATTAGTAATTAAACAATCATGATTACCTGCATAGCGAAATGACATAAATGGTATTATAAGTAATAAAATCACAAAACTTGATTTAATTCTTTTAGAAAAGCTAGCATTCATGGTATAGCCTTTTTAGTTTAGGAAAAAGTTTAAAATTAAGTTTATTGTCAAATTTAATGCTTGAAATAACAGTGTTTTTTAATTGCATTACAGCTAACATCATATTTACTGCAACATAACTTATAACTTTAGATAGTTTTACTGTGATCATTTAATTGCAACCAATAACTCGCAGCTGAAACAGAATCATCAATTTCTTTTTGATCAATTGATTTGTTGCTTTTGGTTTGGCCTGTAATCATTATAACAAAGAATAATAATAGAATTCCAACCGTTTTTTTCATAAGATTTCTTTTATATTATTTTTTTAATCCTCGTTTTTGAGTTTTGGTAGATATTCCAATATTGAAGTATTGAGTTTTGAATATGAACACACTTTTTCAGAATATTTTACCATTTGGTTAATCTCTATTTTGAATTCTTGATAATTTCAATTCCCTTTTCCAAAATTCTATCAATTCCATTTGCTGAGTCTGCAGCTGTTGTTAGAACAGGCATATCTGGGAAAATACCGACACCCTCCATAATGCGTCGTTGAGCATCTGCATAATATCTTGTTGATAACCGGTAAGTCCATCCGTTTGGTAATTCCCGATAAACAGGAGCGCCAACTCCACCGCCAGTTGTATCACCTACAATAGTAACATGCGGTAGAACATGCATAGCCATAACGAACATCTCTGCAGAACTCGCAGTGGTGCGGCTTGTAAGAACAACCACTGGCTTCAGAAATTGGTAAGCTCCTTTCGGATCAATGGTAGAATTTTTCCATGGGGAAAAATCTTGTTTTCCAGGTCCAACTTTCTCACGATACTGTGCATACACCCGTAACTTATCTGCGAAACGGCCAGCTACCGTTTCGGCATTGTTGCTGTTACCCCCGTGATTCCATCTAAGATCAATTATGATACCTTTCATGTCTTTCCATTTTGAAAGTATTTCATCTATTACTAGATATCGTTCATCTGTTAATGATAATCCCTCTGTTCCTCCGCTAAATGTTGGAATGATCATATAGCCGATAGAAGAATTCTGACAAGCTCTGTACTCAATTATAGAATTTTGGGAGGAACCACATTGTATATACTTGCATGCATTGATCAGTCTCATGCTTGGATACGAACTGGGGGCAGGGCTTTTCCAGTTAACATCTGCAAATGGAGTATGTAAATCAATATGCATATCATTAATACCGCGAACAATGTTTGAGATTACACTAAAAAGTTGTTGATCGGTAGTGGATGAAGAAATCTGCGGACTGTACTTTGTATAGACTGAATCCCAATCAATGTGCCGTATAGAGAATTGTGCATAATACCGGTCAAAGTCATTCCAAAATATTTGGAAATTCTGCACAGGTGTATTTTGTGGATCCGTTTCTAAGAACATTTTTTCGCAACCGTAAAAAAAGAAAAGCAAAAAGAAAATATAAATAGCATTTTTTACAATCTTCATAGTTTCACCATCATGCCAATTAGAAATTGATTGTTCAGAACTTTTGAATGCAATAAAGACTCATACTGTTCGAATGAGTAATATTGAAAACGGTATCGTAAACCAAAACAAATATTATTGCTTACAAATATATTATAGGAAACATCTGCCTGAATTTCGAAGAGTTTATTAAATGTAACTATATCGCCTCTTTTAAAAATTTGCAATAGAATGCTTTGTTCAAAATTTAGATCGTTAAACTTCTCACTTACATTGGCGTTATAGCGGTTATTTAAAAGAGCATAGGAAATAAATGGAATATTAATCTCTACACTCAAGAAATTATTTGATGCATTCTGAAAAGAAGTCTCTGTTAGAAAGTAAACACCAAGTCCAGTCATTTGCTCTGCTGACGCGTGACTTATGCCTTGAATAAAATAGTGGTTTCTCATATTAAGCATGCTGGAAAATCTGACGCCAAGGAAAAATGTGGTGTTGAAATCTTCAAGCGCTGTAATTTGTGTGGCAAATGAATATTCAAAGTTCAGATTTAGATTTTTGATATAATGCCATTCTCTAGTTCTATCGGTAATAGAAGAATTCAGCTCGCCATTGTCATAATAGAGTAAAAAAGTATGACGGTTCTGTAAACCGCGGTATTGATATGAAAGCACTATTGGAATCTGTGTACCTCTGTACATAATAGGCGACATCATCTCATCGCGGACGGAATGCAAACTCAATCCTGAAGAAAAAGCAAAGAGGTGCTGAGGTTGAAATGATACTATGGTAGAGTCTTCTTGGGAGAAAGAATTATTATAGAAAAAAATTATATTGATAAGTATAATACAAATGATGATTTTCATTGAATTCCTAAATTTATATGCACTCATGTCTTCTCAAACACCCAACCGATTTATTTATCAGAATATTTTCAATGTCAACTCGAAACTTTAATAATTACTGCCATGGCTGATTATACACATTTATTCATTTAATTAAATATTTTCCATTAAATACAGATACTAAGCTTTTTCATTTCCCGTTTTGGGTTCCACTTATTTTTTTAACTTCTCCGAGAATCAATTTAATAATATATTTAACATTTGCTGTTGCAATTAGCACAACATCCGCTGATTATATAGGTTTTTTATTTCATGGAATATCCGATTGCTTTCCATTCATTATTTTCCTTACTCATTGTAATTGTTTCTATAGATTCATTACGATTTTTACATTTTGTTTTATACTTAATAATAACATAATCACCATTTGAAATCCCTGGTATATTATCTGTATACTTTGTAGAGGTTATTATTCTTGAAATTGTTTCACCTACCTGTTGACGAGCCGAAGTCATTAATTCTCTCCACTTTTCTTGTGTTATTTTGCTTCTCAAAAAGTTACCAGCTAGTTTGTAACTTTCCATTGTTTTACTGTGATCATTTAATTGCAGCCAATAATTCGCAGCAGAAACAGAAGCATCAATTTCATTTTGACCAATTGATTTGTTGCTTTTTGTCTGGCCGGTAATCATTACAACAAAGAGTAATACTAGAATTCCAACTGTTTTTTTCATAAGAGCTCATTAATATTGTTTTTTAACTTCAAACGAAGCCGTGTTTCGCCCGCCGTCCATAACTGAATTAATTAAATGTACACGTTGCATTTTTAATTTGTTTTTCCTCTACCTAATAACCAGGCTGCAACAGCTTCGGATAATGTCATTGCAGTTATACTACAAGCAGAATCAACAAATACACTCGCTTCAGAAAATACATTAGATGATGCATATAATCCAAAATTAATTGAACTCCAAAAAAGGAATGCGAATATGAATCCATATTTGAGACCAGAAGCGAAAGTTTTTGCACCGGACCATTTCATTACTGTTGTTATTAGAAAGCCCATTGATAATGATGTAATAACCATTGCCCATACTATTAACTGTTGCCGATGAAGTTGCTTCATAAATTCTTCCGATACTGTAGGATGTGAATGATAGAAGTCTTTTAGAATAAACACATAAGCACCAGCGTTAAGAATAAGGTTACTTACTGTAGTGATTAAACCTGTTACAAGAAATTTTTTGTTCATAATATATTCCCTTCTGTTTTAGAATATTTCTATTTATTTTTCAACAGATTTAATGCATAGTCAAAAACAGGGTCTTTTCCATTATTAACGTTATTTAAATTCCAGTTTACGATTACTTGCGGCGGAATACCTTTTGATTCAACAATATTTGTATCTGTGTCATAGATTAATTGATCTGAAATGGAATAAATAGTACCATTTGACAAACTAAATTGTCTGCCATTACTTAAACCACCGCCGGTAGTATCACCTATTGAAATACAATTCTGAAGTTTAGCCATGCCAGCAGCAAATATTTCAGACGTACTAAAACATCCCCTTCCCGTTAGTAAAATAATTGGTTTAGTAAATTGCCAATCCCCTCTTTTAGGATATTCTATAGGAACCATGGGAGTGAAGTCGTTATGATTATCTCCATTCCTTAGTTGATAATAACCACAATTGAATTTGTCGGTAACAAATCTTCCACCAATACTGCCGGCAAGTGGACCATATCCACCACCGTTCATGCGAATATCAATAATAATCCCTTTACAATTTCGCATACTGTCCAATGCCGCATCAAAATCCTGTAATAAAACTTCATCTTTGTTCCAGTTTGAAATAGCTATATATCCAATTGAATCTTGTTTAAACCATCCCCACGAAGAACTTTGTTGATGCCAACGATAATTTGAAAGATAATTTTGCCAAACTACTTTATTCCAATTAACCGTATAAGAAGGAAAAAAAGGTTGAACAAATTGACCATCACTTTTTTTTATCCATAAGTGAACATCTTGTAACGGGGCAAGCATATTTTTTACACTACTTATGAAATCATTATAATTGTTAATTTTTGCTACTTGCGGGGAATAAGTATTGTAAACCGCAGTCCAATCTATATTCTTATAATCAAAAAACACATAATACTTATCATAATTTTCCCAAATAGTTTCGAAGTCAGCAGAATAAATTCCTTTATCATTTGGGTCAGTAATTGTAGGATTGTCATTTTTATTGCAACTAATATGTCCTACCGTTAATAAAATAAATAATAGAAGTTTTTTCATAATTGTAAGCTCGCCCTTAAATGAATTTTTAAAAACCTAACGACGTAGATGATAAACGACATCAGTTTGATAACGGGTTAGGTTTTGTTAATATGTTACATAGTTATTACAACATTTCCTTTTTTATGACCTTTGTCAACATACCGATGAGCTTCAATAATTTGTTCAAAAGGATAGCATTTATCAATTACTGTTTTTAGTTTTCCCGCCTCGCAGAGTTCTTTAAGAAAGATCAGGTCTTCAACCTTTAATTTGATGTTACCTGACAAAGCAAGAGCTGTTAAATAAACACCTGACTTTGTTAGAGCCTTTTTACGTTTTGAAAATTTAATCTTACCTACTGCATCAAAAATAACATCATAAGCATCGCCACTTTGTGTAAAATCTTCCATTGTGTAATCAATAACTTTATCCGCTCCAAGAGATTTTACCATTTCCAAATTCGCAGTACTGCATACTCCTGTAACTTCGGCTCCATAGTATTTTGCAATCTGTATTGCATAAGTACCTACGCTCCCGGAAGCTCCATAGATTAATACTTTTTGACCCTTCTTAATATTTGCTTTTCTAAGATTGATCAAGGCGGTTAATCCAGCATTAGAAACTGGTGCCGCTTCTTCGTAGGTCATCTTGGTTGGCTTTATAGCAAGCATCCCATCTTCAGGCATACAGCAATACTCGGCATATGCGCCAAATCTAAATTCAGTAGAGGCAAAAACGGAATCGCCAACTTTAAATAGTGTAACATCTTTTCCTATTGCTTCAATTTCTCCGGCCAGTTCCATTCCAAGTATTTTTTTTCTTGGTCCCTTGAAACCAATAATGAATCGCATCAGCGGCTTGAAAAAGAAATCTTTTACTAGTCCCATACCAGGCTCAAAACGCCTAATCTTTGTATCTCCAATGTGTACTGTTGTAGCAATTACTTTTATCAGTACTTCATTATTCTTAGGATAAGGTTTTTCAATCTCCACCATTTTTAAAACTTCTGGTGGACCATATTTCTTACAAACTATTGCTTTCATGATTTTCAAATTTATAAATTGTTGATCACTAATTTAAATTGGTTATTTATCCAAAACATTTATCGCTAGTCCGAATGCTGTCATAACATCCTTATCGTCGTACGCGTTAAACCTTAGAGTTACTTTTCCCGCAGTCTCTGGTGTACCGGATAAAGTTTTAGTTTTTGAATCGAAACTCAGCCATGCTGGCATCGGGCTGCTGTCTAGCGAAAGTACTTCATAACGAATAGTGCTTCCGTCGTCATCGCAAACGGCATCATCCGGTACAATAAAAGAAAACGCTTTTCCGATCGTTGCCGTTTGTGGTTTAGGTTTGTTTTTAACGTATGGGGGTAGGTTCGTGTTTTTCATGCTGTCAACAATATTTCCCATGCTCACCCAGTAAACATGCACATCTGAATAATCCATTTTGGTTCCGGTTGTATAGAAAAGATATCTACCGTCTGGGGATACATAAACGCCCCATCCGCTAATACCAAAGTTGATTTTTTTATTTAGATATCTGCCGTTGAACCATCCGCCTTTGCCATCGGGATAGCTTATGCAAACCGGTCCTTGTGGGCATGTGATCATATAACTCTCATCTTTTGCAATAAAAAAGTCTTGATCGTCAACAACTCTGTTAATTGGAAAGCCCAAACTTTTTGCTACAGTATCTTTTCCGGTAAGTTGAATCTTACTCCAATCAGATGCACCAACTGAACTTGCCGAATTAGCAGAGACATAAAAATTCCCTTTATTAGTTACTTGCAGATAATGTGCGAATTCAATAGAACTGAAAAATGGCTTAGGTGAACTCCACCCCGTTTTTTTCCTCACAGAGAAATACATATTGTGTTCATGTTCAACAAACAATGTATCTCCCGTCAATGAAAAAGCTGGTCCGAAAAATCCTTCGAACAGTAACTGCGATTTACTCCATTTGTTATTTTCGTATTTGTAATAACGTATCTTATCGCCGATAATGGGATAATAACTTTTTATTTCGGAGTAATAAATCTCTGAGCCATCTTTCGAGATCGCTATTCTTTCGGCTGCAAAGGTTCCGGGTGTAACTTCAAGATTGAATGCTTTTGGATCGCTGTTGGGGGCAGTTTGACCAAGATATAAACTATCCTTAGGAATTGGTTGAGCCGAACTACTGATTGAAACAAAAAAGAAAACAAAAAGGATCGAAATACTATTAATTGTTTTTTTCATATTGCATCTCCACGTTCGATTATTAATGTCTGTTATTGCTTTACTGCAAATAGATTTTTATTCACAAGTAAATAGACGGCAATAACTTTTTATTGTTGGATGGGGATGATGGAAAAACTTGCGAACTGCACTACATACTTGTAAACAGCACCGGAATTTAATTTGCTGTAACAGCATATTATTTGCTTATACTAATTTCAAACTCACATGAGGCAAAAGCTTGTGATGTATCGGTAGTTGTTACTTTTATTTTTAATAAACTAGCTTCCGCTGGTGTACCGGAGAAAGTACGTGCAACAGGATTAAAATTTAACCACGATGGTAATGGACTTCCATCGCTTAAGGTAGCAGAATAAGTCAATGTATTGTTTCCATCATCATCAATAAAAGTTTCGGAAGGTAAAGTAAAATTAAATAAGCGACCAACTTGAATTGACTGAGTTCTTATCTGATTTTTAAAATACGGAATAAAATTTGTGTGTTTTAGACTGTCAATAACATTATCTATTTTAACCCAATATGTATAGTATGAACTCATACTATTACCACCACGAGTGAAAAAAAGATATTTATTATCATTAGTAACATAAGGGCAACATTCCCAATTAGGGTTAGGTGTATTTATAGGATCTCCGAATTTTTTAGGATTTGTCCAATTCCCATTATCTTTTTTAAAGCTTATATACAGATCACTTGCCGAAGAATTATCAAATCTAATAAAGATAATATATGACTCGTCTCTAGCAATGAAAAAATCATTTTCAGTGTTTGATGTGTTAATAGGCTTTCCTAAACTTTGAATTTGTGCCGCTGAGTTATTGTTTATCAGCTTGCATATATCACTACTTCCTTCTAGTGTAGAAGACAAATAGGAATTATTCAGTTTAGTCTTTTGAAAATAATGCGTGGGTTCGTTTAAGGAAAAAAGCCTAACTGGTGCACTCCACCCAGAATTATTTCTTACCGAGAAGTAAGTACAAGCTATATTGTTCTGATCCTTTTGCATATACATTATACTATCATTATCTGCAAGTCCTGGTGCAACATATCCTTCAAAAACAACAGAAGGACCTTGCCATCTGTTGTCTAAATATTTGTAACATTTTATCCTCATGTTTGTAGCTGGCCATGTGTTAAGTTCTCCATAATAAATTTCCTTACCATCAGAAGTAACTGCAATTCTCTCGACGGGACGAAGACCGCTAGTTGTTGATAAATTAAATATCTTCGGAGTATAGGGATGAGGGGTTTGCCCCAAATACAAACTATCAATTGGAATTGCTTGCGCATATAACGACATTGATAACATAACCAACATTGAAATGATAAGTAAAAATCGCATTGTTTTTGTCATGGAATTTTCTTTTTTAAATTTTTTGTACATTATAAATGTTTTTTAAGGACGGACTTATTGTCAAAAAAACTTTTTGAAAATTATTTAACCTTCATAAGATATATGGTAGAATCTTGCAAACTGCACAAGGACTTTGAGAAATACACGGATTGCGAGGGAGTTTTGAGGTCTATCTAGAATAAATCTCTAAAAAATAATCTTTAGAAAATTATTTACTAGGGCTATCGAATTACAGACCCATAATTTTTTTTAGTTCTTTAATTTTATTGCGACTAACCGGCAAACAATCTCCGCTTTTTAATATTATTTTATATTGTCCGCCGCCCGATGTTCTAATCTTTTCTATTGTTTCTATATTAACAATAAAGGATTTATGTATTCGAAAATAGTTAGACGGTAATAATGGAATAAGATGTTTCATAGGTTTGTCATAAATGACAACTTGATTATTTTTTAAATATAGCTCAACATAAATATTTGCAGATTTGAAAAACCTTATTTCTTCAATCGGGACAACTTGAATTTCAAATCCTCTTTTTACGGAAAGATATTTCATTGAATGTCCATCCAATGCATGGCTTGATTTTAATCTTTGAAAAGCAGCAGTCAACCTTTCCTCGCTATATGGCTTGGGAACAAAATCCAAAACTCCATATTCATATGCTTCAATAGCACGATTTGTGTTTGCAGAAATAACAATCGTATGAAATGCCCTACTTACAACTTGTCTGAGTATTTCAAAGCCATCTTTTGCGTTTAGATTCAAGTCTAAGAATAAAACATCTATTGTTTTTTCATCCAAGTATGCAAGCGCGTTACTTAATGTTGTTTCAATATGAATAGACGTAATTTCCTTTTTTAAAATTCCCTTAACTAAGAGTTGTATGTCTTCGGCGGTGGGCCGTTCATCTTCCACTATGAGTATGCGCATTAGTTATCCTTTATTTCAATAATCGTTTCCCATCCGCTAGCTTGCTTATGTGAAGCGAGGGTCCATCGATTCGGGTAACTTTCCTCTAACCGACTTTTGATATACCGTAATCCAAATCCTGTAGAATCTTTTGAATCATCATTTTCAAATTCCCCATCATTTGAAAGAATATATTGAACGCAGTTGGAATTCTTTTTCCTCCAAAGAAAAAAAGTGCCTTGTGTTTTGTTTTCGTATCCATGAGTTAATCCGTTTTCAATCAGTGTATGGAATATCATCGGGGGTACATTTTCCTGATCGAGTATGTCCACTGTTTCCATTTTGTAATCAGCTCCCTTACGGTAGCTCATTATTTTCAGATGTGCTTTACATAAATCAATTTCCTGATTGATAGGAATTTGTTTGAGGGCGGAGATTTGATTAATCATCCTGAATTCTTCCGCCAGAGCTTCGATAAGTTTAATTGCCGAACCAGGATCTTTTCTAAGCCATACAATCACGGAGGTTAACGTGTTTAAAATGAAATGAGGATTAATATTCTTCTTTAATAGATCATTTTCTAAGTTGGCAGATTTCAGCTGAGCTTCTCTTTCTGTTTTTTCCTTTCTTGCAAATTGCCTGGCTATAGAAAAACTTGTACAAATAACCATGGTTGTTGCCAATCCCGCAAAAGCAATATTGAAAAAATACGCTGCCCAGGCTACACCAAGACCGATAAATATAATTATACTTTCCTCACGTTTTGTAATCAGAGCCCACAAGGAGATAAAACTGCTCTCAATAAGCACCACGAGGGACATAACATTAAAACTACTCAATTGGTTAGTAAAGAATAAATAGACGATTAGATTTATTACAATAATTAATCCAATAAATTTTCTAGGAAATAAAAACATGTAGATGAAAAATGCAGGGAAAAGAATGGAGAATAATACCGTTATTATCTGATAGATATAGTACTGCCAGAAAACAATTGTTGTTGGAGCGTTAATGAAGTTTGGGGCCAGATCAGTTGCCGAATCAATAATCACGATAAGACAAATTAAACTGAATAACAGATGTTCCGTTTTTTTCTTCCTTGCGAAATACAAAAAGAGATTAAAAAGAAAGGGAATAAATAAAATACCAATTATGAAAAATGCTTTATAACTCGATCGAAAAATATTCGTTAGAACTGTATCATACTTACCTATTATAAGTCCGCCGTAATACCATTTCCATGAAGAATAGTCTTGATGATTTGAAATTCGGATGATAATTGTGTGCTTTCCTAATGTTAAAAGATGCGGAGGTAAATGTAAATCGAATTTGAATAAGCCCGCCTTTTCATCAACGTTATTAATACCAAGATTTCCATTTTGAGCAATCTTTATTCCATCCCAATAAATTTCATAAGCTGTAATAAAGCTAATTGGAAATAATCCCCAAACTGTTTCTTTGCTTAACGAATCCTTAATTATTATTTCAGTTCTAATAAGCCAATTACCCTCGGAGTATTTATCATTTGCTAAGAAAGGCCCAACCGATTGCCATAAAAAATCTGGAGAATTTTGCAGAGTACCTTTTGGGGCAGTATCTTTTGCTATATGCCAATTCTTTAAAAGAATTGATTGACTTGATGATGTAATGATATTGTGTTGAATTTCTGTAGCCGCACTATCAATACTAACAGCAATAAGAAGAATCATAATAAATTGAAATGTAGAATAGGAATGAATTCTTTTCATAAGGCTATATAATTGCTGATGAATTTTTCCAGAATAATTTTATGTATTAAATATAGGTAAAGACATATGGAAACAAAATCAGTATTTTATTTTACTACTTTTTTCATTATTCCAGCTATGCACGATGAAGTGTTTGTTCCCCGTATAATGTATTATTTTAATGAATATTCCAGTTGAGTTATTTAAACAAAAAAATCCCGATGAATCATCGGGATTGAGTAGCTCCGCCTGATAGACGAAGTTCGAACCTATTTTCTACTAAATTATAACATATATGATGTTTTTAAAAATATTTACTAAAATAAAAGGGCTCCAAAGTCAGAGCCCTTTTTATAACTTCTACATTGAAATTACCATTTGTTCATGCTGAGTATTGAGAAGAATAAAGACGGAATTAATTCCGTCACTATTTGAAAGCAGAACAACAATAAAAATTATTTTATCAAGATCATTTTCTTTATATCAACAAAATTTCCAGTTTGCAAACGATAGAAATATATCCCGCTTGAAAGATTACTTGCATCAAAATTTATTTCTTGATAGCCTGTTTCTAATTCTTGATTAACTAAAATTGAAACTTCTCGTCCAAGAAGATCATAAATTTTAAGTGATACAAAACTGCCAACTGTTAACTGCCAACTTATAACTGTAGTTGGATTAAATGGATTGGGATAATTCTGTTCTAAGATAAACTGTTTCGGTAATTCATTTGTGTTCTGCTCAACAGATGTCATTTCAGATATTGGACGGTGCCATATCGAATTATTAGCTCCTACCCATAGGTCATTGCCGTTGATTAAAAGTATTTGAATCATATTCATTGATACACCAGTGTTTACCTTCTCCCAGCTTCCACCCTTATTGTTAGACCTAAATACTTCACTTCCTGTAGCTGCAAATATTGTTGAATTGCTG
>Ga0315268_10006030_pt1 | contig 12948 bp, 14 predicted proteins | sample C1_top_MG_FD_204535 | JGI IMG/M metagenome (GOLD analysis project Ga0315268, IMG submission 204535) | Sediment microbial communities from Yellowstone Lake, YNP, Wyoming, USA - C1_top | ecosystem: Environmental > Aquatic > Freshwater > Lake > Sediment | place: USA: Wyoming | collected 2017-08-01 | reverse complement strand
TTATACCTACCTTTCAGCACGATTTGTACCCGTGGCATTGGCGGCTTTTGCGGCATACTACGTTTTGCGTAAGAGAACACGCCTCACGAAATACATTGATCCAAGACTCGTCGGTCTTGGCCTGCTCGCGCTGCTGCTCGTCGCGTTACCCTTCGGTTGGTACGCGCTGAATCATGCCGACGAAATGATCTTGCGCGCCGGACAGGTGTCTGTGCTCAGTCCAGAGATCAATCACGGGCAACCGGTGCAACTCTTGGCGCGGCAAACCTTCGACACGTTGACCATGTTCTTCTGGCGAGGCGATGTGAATCCGCGTCATAACGTGCCGGGCCGCGCTGTGTTCGATCCGGTGATGGCGGCGTTTTTTCTCATTGGCGTGGTGGTGTGCATGTGGAACATAATAGACCCTCATCCCCGACCGTTCTCCCCGCCAGGGAGAGGGGGAGGCGCGTTCATTTTGATTTGGACCGCCGTCATGCTGCTGCCATCCATCTTAGCCGAAAGCGCGCCGTCATTTCTGCGTGCGATTGGCGCGTTGCCAGTCGCGCTTATGCTTCCCGCGTTTGGTCTCAAGGCGGCCTGGACCTGGATGGGTGCGCGATGGGGCAAGCTGATCGGGCCAGTCGTGATTGGACTGTCGCTTCTGATTGCGTTGACGCTGACAGCATCGGCCTACTTTAGCTCATACTCGACCAGCCGCGAGCTGCACGAGGCGTTCGATGCTTCGCCGGTCGAGATGGCGGTTGACCTGAACCGCTGGCTGGGGACAGGTTGGCAAGGCAATGGCTTGATCGAACAGCGCAGTCCGGTTGCGCCGGGCCGTTACGCGTGGATTGACAAATCGTTGTGGGATTTTTCCATCGCCGTGCCCTTCCTAGTGACCGAGTCGCTGACGCAACCTGCGACGCAATCGGCATCTTTGCGCTTCATGCCGGTCAAGTCAATTCCAGCCGATGCGGCGGCGATCAAACTGGTCGTCTTGCCAACGGATGAAGATGCGTTTTCTTCTCTACCGCGCGGCTGGCGGATTCAGGCCAAACGCGGCTCGCTGGTCGGCGGTGTGCCGGGCCAGGAGCCGTACCTGTTGTACGTTTCGTTCGAGGCGGAGCCTGCCCGTGACGTGAAAACGTTAGCGCGATTTGGATCGCAGATCGAGTTAGTATCGCAAGAGGCGCGACTCGTCGCCCTGGGAAAACTTGCGTTGCGAACCGAGTGGCGCGTGAGTCAGGCTATCGGCGAGGACTGGACGCTCTTTGCCCAGGTCGTGCGCAATGGGCAAGTCGTGGCTCAGAAGGATGGAATGCCAGCGGACGGTCTCGCGCCGACGAGTCGTTGGCGCGCTGGGGACGTGATCGTAGACGAGCGCGAGTTGACCGGGACATTCGTCGCAGGACGTGACGAGATTCGGATCGGCCTGTATCGCGCCGAGACAAACACGCGCTTGCCAGTCTGGGATGCAAACGGGCAGTCTACCGGGCTGGACTATTGGACGATCAAATAACCCAACGTCAGATGAGGCCGTGACGTTTCGAGTTTGATGTTTTACATCCTCCGCATCACCGCTTGTACGACTCCGCGCAGCGCGTAGATCGCGCTGACGCCGGCCGCCAGCGTAATGACGCCCGCGCCGACGAACACGCCTTGCACGCCCAGAAAGTGCGGATCGCCCAAGAGTCCCGATAGTCCCTGCGCGGCAGCGGTCGAAACGCTCACCATCATGTTGACCGCGCTTTCCACTCGACCGCGCACAACGTCCGGCACGAGTTGTTGCGTGAGGGTGGCCAAACCCGCGCGGGCGACGACGAGGCACAGCCCGATGCCGGCCGCCGCGACGAGCACCAGTCCAAAGTTGGGCGCCAGCGCAAAGGCGATGATGGCTGCGCCAACACCCGCCAGGCATGCGCCCACCACTTGATTCGCCGGCAGTCGCGTGGCGAGCCGCTGAACGAGCGCTCCACCCAACGCCACGCCGACGCCCACCATCGCCATCGTCATACCAAAACCCTGCTCGGCCACATTCAGTCGCTGGCTGAGAAAGTTCAGGCCGAGAATCTGAATCGCGCCGATGCCCAGCGCCGCAATTGCGGTGATGGCCAGCACGCGCAGCAGCAACTGGCTGCCAAACACGTATCTCAATCCTTGCGCCAGTTGCGCCCTCACCGTCCGCGCGGACTCGTGCGCTTCCGAAAGAGAGTTGTGCGAAATGTGCATGAAAGCGATGAGGGCGGCTGAGAGCAGAAATGTTCCGCTATCGAACCAGACGGCTGCGCCGGCGCCCCACAGTCGAACGGCAAAGCCGGCCAGCGTTGCGCCCAAGATCAGAGCCAGGATGTAGCTCACCTGGATCAACGTGTTGGCGCTGAGCAGCAACTTGGGCGAGACAATGTTGGGGATGATGGCGTTGCGCGCCGGGTAGAACGCTGTGCCAACGGTCGCCAGCCCTGCGGCCGCCGGATAGAGCATCCACAGGTGACTGCGTTGATTGACCAACACGACGGGCAGGATCACCAGGGCGCGCAGCACGTCGGAGACGATCAACAGCCGCTTTCGGTCAAAACGGTCCACTAGAACACCGCCCAACAGTCCAAAGATGAGTTGGGGGATCGAGATGGCGAGCGCCAATCCACTGAGCGCGAGCGGCGAAGCGGTGAAATGGTTGATTAACGAAAGCGCGGCGATGAACAGGAACTGGTCGCCAATCTGAGAAAACAGTTGGCCGATAAAGAGCAACAGAAAATCCCGATTGCCCATCGCCGCCAGCAGGCTGCCGCTTGGCGACATGGCGGCGTAGGGAGAGGATTCGGTAGACATTAGCGTTGACCCTTACCCCGGCTCTTTTCTCTTTGAGGGAAAGGGAACATGACACCCCTCTCCAAAAGGGAGAGGGGCCAGAGGAGAGGGAGATTCATAATGGCTTTTCCACCAAGCGATAGGTCTTGTATACACGTCCGCCGAGCGTCTGAATATCGCGGTTCATCATCATGTTGTTTTCCAGGATCCAGGACATTTCGCCGTGCCGATAGCCGTATTTCATTGCGGCTTTAGCCGTCTCATAATAAAACATCGGCGCGATGCCCTGCGCGCGATATTCTTCGACGACGCCCATCGCAAAGATGCGCAACCACGTGACTTTGCTGGCAACTTTCCAGTGCCACATCAGGCGTGCCATGCCCCAGCCCGAAACGATGGGATTGGGATTGGGCGAGAGATACGCTGCCAGCACGGCTTGATTCACATCCGGTAGGCTGAGCGAAAAGCCAACCCATTTGCCATCTTTTTCGGCGACGAACACCACGCGCGGGTCAATGATCTGCTTGAGACCTTCGGCCAGATGGTCGAACTCGGCTTCGGTCATAGGCACAAAGCCCCAGTTCTTTTCCCACGCGGAATTGTAGACCGTCTTGACGCGCGCTACTTCTTCCTTAAAGTGGCTCATGTCCACCGTGCGGAACGTGAGGCCCATGCGCTTTTGCATTTTCTCGACTACGCGCACGAGCTTGGGCGGCATTCCGCCCTCCTCGTACACACTCGTATCGAGCTTGTAAGCGAACAAGTCCATCGCTTTGCGGAAGCCGAACCGCTCGGCGAACTCGGGATAGTAGGGCGGGTTATAGGGCATATAAATGCGCGGCGGGTCGTCAAAGCCGTCAATCAAAAAGCCATAGCCGTCGTCATTCGACGAAAAGCTGGCCGGGCCGCGAATGGCAGACACGCCCTGCGACCTGCACCAGTCGCTCGCCGTTTTGAACAGCGCCTCGGCCACGGCATAGTCGTTGATGCACTCGAAAAAACCAAAGAAGCCGATGTTGTCGCCGTGAAACTCGTTGTGCTTGTCGTTGATGTGCGCCGAAATCGTTCCGGCTGGCTCGCCGTTGCGCATGGCGAGAAAGTATGCCGCGCGTGCGTGTTGAAAGAACGGATTCTTGGCAGAGTCGAGAAATTCCTGCCGCTCGTTGACCAGCGGCGGAATCCAGTAGGGATTGCCTTTGTATGGCTCCCACCAGAACCGGATGAACCTGAGTCTCTCGGCGGCGGTCTTGCACTCTTGAATTTGAATCGGCGACGACATGGTTTTCTCCTCCTCAGCTTTTATTGGTCAATGGGGAACCATTTTGCGACATTAGCTCTGTGTCGGCTGGGATTCGTTTGCCAGCTTTTCAAGCAGAGCTTCTATCTCTTGAATGAGCAAGGGCAGATTGGGTCGAGTAAAACTGACACCTGGAGCGGGAACGCGGTGATGTTTGATGTCAGGCGGCACATGCTTATGATGGGGGAAAGTCGAGGTCAGGTCAGCATCGTCGGGATGCGGAAAGTCATCGTACCAAAACAGCCGTTCCTCGTGGTGGTAAACTTCGTAGCCGTAAGAGGTGATGAGCGCGGCGTCAAAGTCGAATTCCTCTCTCGTGCGCAACTTGAGGCCTCGAGAGAAGAATACTTCTCCCTCTGCAATACCCGTGTAAGAACTATCGGACCATACCGCGAGCGTGGAACGTTTCACGGTGGGACGGTCGAGCAACTCGGCGATGAACCGGCTATAACTGCTCAAGGATTCCAGAGGGTTGGTTAGCATTCTTAATAGGCCGGCTGCAAGCGCATCGCTTCGATGAGGTCGTGCTGTTGCATTTGCGCGGTGTAGGCTTGCTTGCGCCTGAGCCATGTCTCATAAATACCCTTCCAGCGGGAAAAGTCCGTGCGAGTCTCGTCATAGTCGTCGTAGCGTGATAGCTTGCCGGACATGAGCGCGGCGTAAAAGTCTTCGCTCAGGATACCGTACTTTTCCTCATAGAGTGTCAGGCGACGCTCCAGCAGTTTCATTTCTATTACAAGCTCGTGGATTTCCATTTCGGCATCTCCTCAGTGGTCCTTGTTGTCGCAATTATAACCCTGTCATCAAGCAGTGGCAATGACGCAGCTACGGCTTGTTGAGAAACTCGGACAAGTTTGTCACGAGTTTCTGCAATTGCCTATGTTCCCAGAAATACACTGCTATCAAGGTGTCTTGGACAAACTTGCGTAGTCGGTCGTCCTTCAGGTCTAGCGAAGGTTTCTCGAGCTTGAGAATCTCTGTCCACCCACTCTCAGGATGACTTTCCAAATAGCGCCGTACTCTTTGCCGAGTGTCTCCATGCCCGCTATACTGATATACGAGATTGTGTTTGGCCGGCCCATTGAGTGATTCGCCCTCACCAATATATACGGTAACGATGCCAACTTGAGGCATATCCAGAACATGGCGATAGACTACGGCAAGGTCTATCCCTGATTTCACCTGAGCGCATTGCCAAATGTAACACCTCGCACTTCTAGCTACGAGCGGTTCCCATGTGAAGTCAAAGTCGGTGTTTTGTTCCGCTAGTTTGAGTAAAAGATGCACAGGTCTCCTTGTGGAAAGTAGCTATATTTCCGTGCACTCATCTGGGAGGCTGAGACGGGGCTTACTTTGTGCCCACTTCTTCACCATGATGTAATCCCATCTAAGAGCTCGTAGTTGATCTTCTGAAATCGAGTAACCAAACTTGTGCTCGATGTTGTTTCTCCATCGGATAATTCTCGACATGCAGTCCTTGACTTCATTTGGTATCTGCTCGTTCTCTTTTATATGTCGTTGTATTTCTTCATCATCAAGTTCACCAGAGAGCAAGTGGAGTATTCCCCTTATACATCGTCCCATTCGCACAACTTCATCTGCACCATTGAACTCGGTAATCTGTTTCTCTAGCTCATCAGGCAGTCCCCGAGGCGTGTTTTCAGATGTGTGAAAATAGACCGTGTCAGTCGGCGTTTCGAAGTACATTCCAGCGTGGATACTGAGTAGTCTACTTTCCGTTGCTTTGGACAACAACTCTTTTGTAAGATACCCTAGTGGCGTCAACAGTCCATCACCCGTACTTTGCTCTCCGAAACAGTGAAATACTGTTCTTACCTCAGCTCTTACCTTGCCCCAGTTGATCAAATGACGATAGCTCTTGAGTGCAGTGAAATCGAAAACATGGGTGATGCCTTGTCTCTTGATGTACTCGATGAATACATCAGTAAGACGATAGTTTTCACTCCACCACTTGCGAATAATGGGATGGTCATCTACATGGCAACTGTAATTCTGGATGGGTTCGGAGGGTGTTACCAGACCATATAAGCCAGAGAGTATCAGTATATGATGTCGTGCATTGAGTAGAAAATTTGGCCCATCAGAACCCAATTGAGCATAGAAGCTACCTCGATACCTTTCTGCGGCGGAAAGATACAGAGCATCTTCTGCATCTCCCCCAAAATCCGCGCCTCTAACTAGTTGCAAGTTTCTAGGATGTTCTGCGATGCGAACCTATCGCGTGCAATTCCGCCTTTCTTTATCAGTCGCAGAATACGCGCTCTGCCTTCGATGAGGGAAGTTGCACATCCTGCTGATAAGCATGATATGATAGACAAAGCCGGGTCATATTCTTTGGCCCCACCACCCTTTTTGTTGTTAGAGCAGATTATCAGTATCAGGACTTTGCTGTTGGGCATTTCTAACTCCTTTCACGCCAACACATACCCTGTTCATTTGCACTGGCTCAGGGCGAGAAGCCGGACTGATCACTGACAAACTGATTGACCGATTACCGATAACACATCACCGAGACACTTGACTCGTACACACCCTGCATCGGTAAAAACATCATTCGGGTCGAGCAACACCGGAACAAGCCCCGCTGTCTGCGCGCCGACCACATCCGCGTAAAAGTTATCGCCGACGTACAGGCATTCGGCAGGCGGTGCGCCCGCCATCTCGCACGCCTGCAAGAAGATGCGCGCGTCCGGCTTCCACGAGTTGGCCTGCCCGCCGGAAAGCGTAAAGTGGAAATAGTCGCCCAGGCCCAGTGCCGCTGCAACGGACGTCAATTCCTCGACACGATTGGAGACCAACCCGAGCGTGTAGCCCTCATCTCGCACCGCGCGCAAAACGGTGTGCGCCTGGGGGTGAAGGTAAGGCTCCGGATGATAACGCTCATCAAAAGCTCGACGGAGCGCTTGAGCTATGTCCAGCGAATCATCTGGCACGCCCGCGGCCTTGAGCATGTTGTGGGTGTAATTCAGCCAGAACTCGCCGGGGCTGTCTGGCTGTCGGGCAAAGCCGCTGAGCTTGCCCCCCGCACTATAGGGGGGCTTGCCCGACCAGAAGGAATGTGTCCAGCGTTCAACTTTTCGCCGCGCCTCTTTCTCGGCGCAGAACGACAAGCCCAGCTCGGACGTGAACTGGAAGAACGCTTCCACGCCGCTGGGGCGGTTGAACCTCAGTGTGCCGTCGAGGTCAAACAGAACAGCGCGAATCATACCGGCGGCGCTTCGATGAGGATGGCATCTCCAACTTTAATTATGCCGCTTTGCTTCACGCTGGCGAGCATCCCGCGTTGACCAGCCAAAGTCTCACGCAAGCCAGGGCGAAGCTCTTCCATGCGCTCGCACGGATGACATGCCTGCGTGATTTCAAATATCGCCTCGCCCGCGCGCAATCGCGTGCCAATGGGCAGATTCATCAGCCCGATGCCGCGCGTTGTGACGTTTTCCTTGACCTGTCCTGCTTCCAGTCCCAACTCTTCTAGCGTCTCGGATTCCATGAACAGCACTTGGCGTTTGCTGTTGGCTTGGGCGTGGCGGTCGCCTTCCAGCCCAAGATTCTCCACAGCGCGCACACATTCGACCGGCGCCATTGGCTCGCGATGCCCAGCGCAAATCCACAGCCCAATCACGGTCGCTTGAGATGACATGGTTTGCTCCTGCCTTGAATTGGTGGCGATTATACCACACTGACACATGCCGCGTCATGCAAAGTGTGCAGCATGTTTGGTGCAAACCGGCGACATAATGCACCAATCAGTCTACTGCTACCAGATTGCTAGTCCCAGAATGTACAATGATAGGTTTTGACAGGCCCTCAGTCGTATAGTATAGTTCGATTAGACCGTTTGGTGGGTATAATCACATGTAAGGCGGCTGACAGAAATGGCATCTTCGCATCTGGCCAATTTTTATCAAAAATCGCTTGAGGAACGGCAGGCTGCCGTAGCCGAATGGGCGGGCCTCTCGGATGACGAAAAACGCGTCCTGACTGGCGCGATGGGCTTGTCTGCCGCTGCCGCCGATCACATGGTCGAAAACGCGGTCGGCACGTTCGGGTTGCCGCTGGGAATTGCCACTAATTTTCTGGTCAACGGGCGTGACGTGCTCGTGCCGATGGCGATTGAAGAGCCTTCGGTCGTGGCCGGCGCAAGCTATGCCGCCAAGCTCGCGCGCGACGGGGGCGGCTTTTCCTGCTCGTCGTCCGAACCGCTAATGATTTCGCAGATTCAGATTTTGGATTTGCCCGATCCCGAGGCGGCGCGGCTCGATGTGTTGGCGGCTTCGCGCAAATTGCTTGAAATTGCCAACGATGTTGACCCGATGCTCGTGCGCGCGGGCGGCGGGCCAAAGGACATCGAAGCGCGCGTGATTGAAAGCCAGCTTGGCCCCATGCTGATTGTCCACGTCATCGTGGATTGCCGCGATGCGATGGGCGCGAATGCCGTCAACACGATGGCTGAGCGACTGCGCCCCGCGCTCGAAGACATCACCGGTGGTCGAGTGGGATTGCGGATTCTGTCGAATCTGGCCGACCGGCGTGTGGCTCGCGCCAAGGCCATCTTTCCGATATCGGCATTGACGTTCGAATCGGACGGTGAGCGTTACGAAGGCGCGCTGGTGCGCGACCGGATTATCGAAGCTTGGGCATTTGCCGCGGCGGACCCGTATCGCGCGGCCACGCACAACAAGGGCATCATGAACGGCGTGGACGCGGTGGTGATTGCGACGGGCAACGATTGGCGCGCGATTGAAGCGGGCGCGCACGCTTATGCGGCCCGGTCTGGACGTTACACATCGCTTCCGCATTGGGGCGAGGACAAGGATGGCAACCTCGTCGGTACGCTCGAAATGCCGATGGCGGTCGGCATCATTGGCGGCGCGACCAAAGTGCATCCGGCGGCCAAGGTCGCGCTCAAGTTGATGGGCATCACTAGGGCGCGAGAACTCGCCGAAATCATCGTGGCCGTCGGACTGGCGCAAAATTTCGCCGCGATTCGCGCGCTCGCCACCGAAGGCATTCAGCGTGGTCACATGGCGCTTCATGCGCGTCAAGTTGCCATCGCTGCTGGCGCGACAGGCGAAATGATCGAGCGCGTTGCGGCGCAACTCGTCGCCGAGCGCAGAGTTCGACTCGACCGGGCACAAGAACTCGTCCAATCTCGTTCATAAACGAACACGTAACATGGAACATGTATGGGACTCTTGAAACCGAATCGTGACGTTGGCATCATTGGCTATGGCGCTTACGTGCCGCGCTATCGCCTGCCGGCCACCGAAGTCAGCCGTATATGGGAAGGCGGCGAAGGCGCTTTGCCCATCAAAGAAAAAGCCGTACCTGGCCTGGATGAAGATGTGGCAACTATGTCCATCGAAGCGGCGCGCAACGCGATGGCTCGCGCCAGGATTGACCCGACGCTGATTCGCGCGGTGTGGGTGGGCAGCGAAAGCCATCCGTACGCCGTCAAGCCGACGAGCACGATTGTGGCGGAAGCCATCGGCGCGGTGCCGCATACGCAAGCCGCCGACTGGCAATTCGCGTGCAAGGCCGGCACGGAAGCGATGCAGGCGGCGATTGGCTTTGTCGGTTCCGGCATGGCGGACTATGCGATGGCGGTCGGCATGGATACGGCGCAGGGCCGCCCCGGCGACGCACTCGAATACACCGCCGGTGCGGGCGGCGCGGCGTACATCATCGGCCCGGCGAATGAAGCATTAGCCGTCTTCGAAGGCTCGCTCTCTTACGTCACCGACACTCCGGACTTTTGGCGTCGCCAATACGAGCATTACCCTGAGCACGGCAGCCGCTTTACGGGCGAACCGGCGTATTTCAAGCACGTCATGTCGGCGGCGAGTGAGTTGATGGAAGCGCTCGGCGCCAGGCCGTCCGATTACGCCTATGCCGTGTTCCATCAGCCCAACGCCAAGTTTCCCGTCAAGGCAGGCAGGGACCTGGGTTTTTCGCGCGACCAGATCAAGGCGGGGTTGTTGGTCAACGAAATCGGCAACACTTATGCGGGCGCGGCCATCATCGGCTTGACCGCAATCCTGGACGAGGCCAAGCCAGGCGACCGGATTTTGGCCGTGTCGTTCGGCAGCGGAGCTGGGAGTGATGCTTTCAGTTTGCGCGTGACGGAGCACATCACCCACAGGCACGAGGGCGTCCCCACAACGCGCCAGTACATCGCCCGCCGCGTCGAGATTGATTATGCCACCTACGCGCGGCATCGAAAGAAACTCTTAATGGAGTAATGGTCAATTGTCAATTGGCAATTGATAATTCACATGAGAGATGTAGCTATCATTGGCATCGGCCAAACCAAGGTCGGAGAACACTGGGACAAGTCCCTCAAGGAACTTGCCACCGAATCCATCCTCGCCGCCATCAAGGACGCGAGGACCGAGCGCGTGGACTCGCTTTACGTTGGCAACATGCTGTCGGGCGAGCTGACGGGACAGGAGCACCTGGGCGCGCTCGTGAGCGATTTCGTCGGCCTGCGCGGCGTTGAGGCGGTCAAGATTGAAGCGGCGTGCGGCTCGGGCGCGGCGGCACTGCGCATGGGCTATGTGACCGTTGCGGGCGAACTGGCCGATATTGTCGTCGTGGCAGGCGTGGAAAAAATGACCGACAAGCCGGGCGATGCGGTAACGGCCAGTTTGGCGATGGCCGCCGACGGCGACTTTGAAGCGCAGAATGGCCTGTCGTTCGTCGCGCTCAACGCGCTGTTGATGCGTCGTTACATGCACGAGTACGGCGTCAAGCACGAAGAGTTTGCGCCTTTCGCCATCAACGCGCATCGAAATGCGGTGAACAATCCGTATGCCATGTTCCCATTCGCGGTGACGGCGGAGGATTTCAAAAAATCCAAGATGATTGCCGACCCGGTCAACCTGCTGGATAGCTCGCCTGTGTGCGATGGCTCGGCAGCCGTTGTCCTGTGTCCGTTGGATATGGCGCGGCATCGCTACGCGAGCGAGCATCCGGTCAAGCTTCGGGCTTGTGCGATTGCAACGGACAGCATCGCGCTGCACGACCGGCGCGATTTGCTGGGGCTGGAAGGCGCGGCGCTCAGCGCGCACAAGGCTTACTCGCAAGCGGGACTAGGGCCGCAGGACATTGACCTGTTTGAAGTCCACGACGCGTTCACGATCATGTCGGTGCTCTCGCTCGAAGTGTGCGGCTTTGCAGAGCGTGGCCGTGGCACGCGGCTTGGATTGGATGGCGATATCGCCATCGGCGGGCGCATCCCCATCACGACGATGGGCGGACTCAAAGCGCGCGGTCATCCCGTCGGCGCGACGGGCGTGTATCAAATTGTGGAAGTGGTCGAGCAACTGCGCGGGCAGGCAGGCAAGAATCAAGTGTCCGATGCCCGACTCGGCATGGCGCAAAACATCGGCGGCAGCGGCGCGACTGTTATCACGACAATTCTTGAGGCAATGGATTAGTAGCTCACGTTTGAAACGTGACCTACGATGGAGGATTAGAATGGAAGTCCCACGCCACTGGAGAATTCGAAAGCAGCGCTACGCGCTGGTAGGTGAAATCTGCACCAACTGCGGCAACAAGATTTTTCCGCCGCGCGATATTTGTCCCGAGTGCGAAGCTCCCGCCAAGACGCCGTTCCAATTCAGCGGGCGCGGCGAGGTCTATTCGTACTCGACGGTCTACCACCCGCCGGAAGGCTTTGACGAGTACGCGCCGTACACGGTGGCGCTCGTCAAGCTGGAAGAAGGCCCGATGCTCGCCGCGCAGCTCACCGATGTCGAAAGTGAAAGGGTCGAAATCGGCATGCCGGTCGAGATGGTGACGCGCAAGCTGCGCGAGGACGGCAAGCGTGGGACGATTGTGTACGGCTACAAGTTCCGCCCGGCGCTTCAAGGCAAGACCGCCTAAGTAAGGCCAAACTGACGTAGAGACGGCTCGCCGAGCCGTCTCTACGCGTTGTTTCTTCACAACGGATGCAGCGCCGCCCGCGTGATGTGCGTGGGCGGCTCGTTTTTTTGACAACCCCTATCGGTCAAGCTATAATCCATCAAAGCCTATGCCCAGCATCGGGGCGCGTTGTCACGAGTTGCGGATTCATGACCAGGGCAAGAACTGGCGAAAATTGACATAGATGCCATGCAGAAGGCACTAACAAACGGCGTCAGTTTCAAAGTATGCCCAGAACCGTGCTCGGTTGCCGTCTTGACGCATCCTTGTTTTCGACATTTGAATGTTGAGCGACGGAAGTATAAAGGGCTACAAGGTGATGTAGTGGAATTGGCATTACTGACCGATGCTATAAAAGCGTCGGGTGTTTGACCAGCACAGTCGTAGGCCGCGTTTGAAATGTGACCTACTCAGCTTGTGCGCCATATCCCATGGAAGAGAATATATATGCGTCAGGCACAACGTTGGTTCATTGCTATCCCACTGGCGCTCGTCTTTCTCGGCGCCGTCGCCGCCATTTACCCTCTGGGCTTTTTCCTGGGCGGGATGGCGACTGATTCGTGTTCCGGTCTGCCAGGGTGGGCCATGGGGTGGCTCACCTTCGTCTGGCCCAAAGCGATGGTGACGAGCGCGCTGATTCCGCCGCTGCTGATCGCCGCGCGGGTGCGCTGGCGTTGGGTGCTGCTCAGTCTGGTGATTGGCCCGGTGGTGAGCGCCGTGTGCTGTCTCCTCTGGTTTCCCTTGTTGTCTGTGCTGTGCCGGTAGAGGAGAAGCCACATGCAAAAAGCGACTTTTCTCCAGCGGTTCGCCGCCTATCTGATTGACGCCATCATCGTCGCCATCGTCGTTTGGATTTTGGTTGCCCGCATCATCGTATCGGGCCGCGCGCTCCTTTCCAAAATAGAGGGGGATCT
>Ga0315268_10006029_pt1 | contig 12949 bp, 12 predicted proteins | sample C1_top_MG_FD_204535 | JGI IMG/M metagenome (GOLD analysis project Ga0315268, IMG submission 204535) | Sediment microbial communities from Yellowstone Lake, YNP, Wyoming, USA - C1_top | ecosystem: Environmental > Aquatic > Freshwater > Lake > Sediment | place: USA: Wyoming | collected 2017-08-01 | reverse complement strand
CTCTTGTGACTTCCTCCAGCGTCCGAACTCGTCGCGATCGGACTCGATCGACGCCCTCTGTTTCTCAATCTCGACCTTGTCGAGGGCAATCGTCTGCTCCCGTTCCTGGATATTCTTCTCCTTTGTCTTCGCGTCCTCGATGGATCTCTCAGCCATCTCGAGCTTCTCTGCGGCCACTCTGAGAGTCTCCTCGGCGGCCCGTTTGTCGGCCTCGGCCTGTGCCATGAGACCAGTCAGTGTCTGTCTGTCCGCCTCCAGACGCTTCTTCTCAGTCTGGATATCGAACATCTTCTGTTCGGTCTTGAGAAGGATGATCTTGTCGAGCTGCTGGTATCTGGCCTCGATTTCCTTCTCCATCATTTCAAGGGTTGTCTTCTTAGAATCGAGCGTTTGCATCTCTTTTGTGAACTTGCTGCGTACCGCTGAGTCATCTCGACTTCTTGTCGGGTCATCTCTATCCTGAAGTTCTCTAGCTCCTTCCTTGTCTGTCTGACCCTGAGCAAAGTCTGCCTGACTTCCTGTCTCTCCTTCTCGAGTTCGTGTCTGTCGGCTGCGAGCTTCTGGGCTTCCGCGGCGAGTTTCGAACTCTGGGTTTGGAGTTTCTTCCTCTCCCCCTCGAGTCTCTCCCCCTCTATGTGCAACTCGTCCTGCCTGAGCTCGCTGATGACCAGTGACTCGCTAGATTCCTGCTCATCCCGGACTACACTCTTGTCGGCTGCGTACACTTCCAGCTCGTTTTGGACTTGGGCGAGCCTCGCGGGTTCGAGGGTAGATGATTTGAGAGAGATGATGCCAATGGCCTTCCGGACGGCCACCTGGTCCCTTATCGTCTGCAGTAGTCTGAGAACGCTCACGAACTTGTTGTTGGTAATCACATACTCGAGCGAATCGATAAGCACGAGCTTGCCGTCGCCTTCCTCCAGGAACCTTCTGATGGTGAGCATCAACCGATCGAGGTCCTTCGGACCGATGGCCTCGTCGCTCATTGCGTTGGTCAGCCAGAGTATTGGCGTGTCCCCCAGATCCAAGCTCTTCCTTAGGTTCCTGGGATAGGTCCTTGAGACAATCATCCCCTTCATGCCCTGGCTGGAGGCCTCTTTGAAGAGCGTGTAGGCGAGATCGGGTCTTTCTTCTTCCACAAGATACGTGACAGACGGCTCCAAAGGAGGACGCCCGCTTTTTGCTGGCTCGCCCTCGGGCGGTTCCCGTTCGATTACCTCAGTTGGCTCTGGTTCATTGAGCTCGGGCTCCTTTTCGCGGGGCTGATCCTGAGCTGTCTTTGTGGCGCTTTCCCTGGCTTTGTCTCTGAGGCCCATGTTCGTCTGGCTCCCTCTATGTCGGGCTTCCCTTGGGGGGTTTCTGGGAAGGGGTTTTCCAAATCATTCTATCAACTCCAAGACATTGTCAGATATTGAACCTGTCTAGCACGCGTTCATAGGTCGCGAAATCATCGGATTTGGAGAACCTCTCGATGACTTCTTCGGGCAGCTGACCAAGCATTTGATCGAGAATCTTCAGGAGTTTTCGAAGGTCTTCGTCGACTTGCGTAGCCTCCGCCGTCTTCTCCTGGAGCTCGGCCTTCTCCGATATTAGTGAGGAAATCTGACTCTCTAGATCCGAAATCATTTCATTGAGGTCGCCCTCGACGGATCCTAGTTCTTCCAGGTCGGGCTCCATTCCTGTGAAATGAGCTTCAATCGCGGATTTCAGGCTCAGTATTCTCTTTCTGACCCGCTTCTGCTCCTCAAGCCACTCTGCCCGGGCCTCCTCTCGCTCTGATTCGGTCCTTCCTGCGACCGCAACGGATTTGAGCCTCTCCAGTTCCGCTCGCTCTTCCTCGAGTTTGGCTAGCCTCGATTTCAGGTTCTGTTCGTCCTCATCCAGCTGCTTTTTCTTCTGGGCGTAGGACTGGATCTTCCTGTCCACCATCTCTTCCCGCTTCGCCAACTGCTCCTCCTTGTCCTTCAGGTCAGCGAGCTCCTTCTCCTTCGCGTCGAGCTTCTTCCTCAGCGCCCTAGCAGCCAGGCCGCGCTCCTTCGTAGCCTCGCTGATTTCAACCGAATCCATGAGTGCGGATATCTCATCGGAAAGGGAATCCATGTGCGCCTGAAGCATTGTGATATCGGCCATCTCGTCCGCGAGCGCCATGATTTCCTCTTCGACCTTCTCCGGCGTGTCAGAGGAATCTCCGGCGTCAGAGATCTTCGCGAGGCGTGTCCTCTCTTCTTCGAGACGCTTCTCCATCCTTTCCAACATCTCGGACCTGTTCGCCATGAGGTCCTTGATACTCTCTCTTAGAACGACAAGCTTCTCGATTCGCCTCCGGTCTGGTGCAGGGACTTCAGGTGCGGGCTGGGCACCAGCAACCATCCTCGGGGCCTCGACATCTGCCTTCTCCTCTCCCGGTGCCTCTTTTCCCTCGATGAGTTTCACGAGGAACTGATCGTCCTGGACCGGCTCCCTGCGCTTTAGGGTCTTGACCTTGAACTTGAGCCCGCAGCCCGGGCACTTTAAATCGCCCAGAGCCATCACCGTCTTGCACTTAGGGCAGAAGAAGGCCTTGACATCCCCCTCGAAGTCGACCCCGCAGCTCGGGCATCTGCTGGCAGGTTTTTCGACGGATTGGTAACACGCTAGGCAGTACGCCTCTCCTGACCTGACAACGCCCTTTGATGCCAAGGTGACAGCTCCGTGATATCTCTGATGCGGATGTGTTTCTCTCTCGGGGGTCTAAACGGTTTCCGTGTCTAATATGAGTCGAATTGAGTATTATTGATATCTGTCGTACACGACCAGTTCCTCAAGATTCTTCCTGGGAGTCTTGTCTGGCGCCTCGTCTGGGTATCCCAGAGGTGTTAGGGCCACGACCCTCACATCCTCCGGCATCCCGAGGACCTCTTTGACTTTCTCCTCCTTGAACGACACGATCCAGCAGGTTCCGAGCCCGCCGGCATGCGCGGCCAACGTCAGATGGTCGAGTGCAATTGAAACGTCAATCACATGACTGCTCATATAGCCTCCCGCGGTTTGGAACGCCTCCTCGGGTATGCCACATGCTACAATCACAATGGGTGCTTGGACGATGAACTTCTGGCCGTTGCAAGCGGCTGCGAGCTTCAGCTTTACCTGCTCGTCCCTCGCGATAACGAACTTCCAGGGCTGTGCGTTGTCTGCGGAAGGCGCCATCCTGGAAGCGTTCAGGACTTCCTTGAGGAGGTCCTCAGGCACCGGGACAGGTTTGTATCTCCTGATGCTCCTTCTAGTCTTGATGGCCTCCATCAAGTCCATTGGTTCACGCTCGGAAGTAAAGTTCGGGAGGAGTATTAACTTTTGCTCGTCAGTTTCCGTTTTGAGAAACATCTGGCTCGGTATCCTGTCCCCTGCCAACACCCACGACTCTCCTGTATTCGATCTCGAGGAGTCACCCTTCTATCATCTTTATTAGCGTGAGGGTCTTGACAACCCCCTGGAGCGACCTGAGCTCGTCGACGCGCTTGTTTAGCTCGTCGAGGGAGTCAGCCCTCAGCCTTACGGCGACGTCGTATTCACCACTGCACTCGAACACGCTATCCGAGATTTGCCTCGCCCTCTCCTTGACTGCAGCTGTCCTGCCGATGTTGGCGCCTATGAGAACGATGCCCTCTACGCCGATCGGGGAGGTTTCGATTGTGAACTTCCTAATCACGCCTTCTCTGACTAGCTTCTCGATCCGGGCACGGACTGCCCTCTCCGTGAGATCAACATGCCTGGCGATTTCAGTGTTCTTCATTCTCGAGTTGTCTCTCAACAAGCCGAGGATCTTTACATCCGTGTCGTCCATGAGGACGTGTATAGTGATATCCTATTTTCGTACTTTCGCATCCATGCCGCCAAATCATCCTCGGCTGACCCGAAGGTAATATATCTCCCAGATGAATTCCAAGGCCGAGGAATGGAAATGAATCGACTGATTGGGAGACGCCTTCTGATTGTGGCGTTCGTGTGTCTGGTCGCAAGCGTTTCGATCGTAGGTATGTCTGTCACAGTCCGTGCGGATACGGAAACGGCGACGATCCAGCCCATGTCGTACTATGCGCTCTTCTTCCAGATGGACGAGGGCGTAGGCCTGAATTTCACTGTCACCTCGACCGTGCCAATCTATGTTGCCGTGCTTGACACTGCCAACTACAACTCATATTCCAGTTCGGGGACCATCACGACATCTCTGTTCTTGACCTCCACCGCCGTGACTTCTGCGGCCTCTACAGTCGCGGCGCCGGCAACCGGGAGATACTACCTTGTCATGGAGAACTCTGCCTCGGCGCAGGCAGCGTCGGTTACTGTAGATTACAGCTTCGAGGGCACCGGTGTGTCGCTTTCGGGATTGGCTATTGTCGGAGTCATAGGCGCTGTCGTCGCAGTCGTCGTCGTGATAGTCGTGCTGATGCTCAAGAAGAAGCGCGGGGCGGGTCCGCTGACACAACAGCCGGTTCAGCCCATGGATACTGTGCAATGGCTGCCGCCAACACCACCGCCACAGACTCCGCCCTAGTCTCTTCGCGGAGATGTGCTACTGAGTCAACCACCGAATTGCCACAGCCGTCTCGAATTCGGGTGATGGCGACCAGTCATCACATTGAATGTCTGGTCTAGTCGCGGCTGGGTCCTCAGTTTCACTCAGGTTCGTCCGCAAAGTAGTAGCCACAAGGATGATGGATCTGCTCGCTTCTCGTCCTTGGATACTTCCTGCACTGCGGAGGCCTGAAAGGATAGGCTTTGCACGTGGCGGAATTCGGATTGCCTTCCACGAATTTGAGAAAAGGGCACTTGAAGAGGAACATGCAGCAAGCGCCGCATCTGGCGCATTCCCCCCTTCTGTTCTTGTCGACAGGAAGCACTAGGCTTGTCGAGAATCTCCTGATCTTGCCGTCAAACAGACCATTTGCCGTTTCTGACACCACCGATGAGATAGCATCTATCGTATTTCATTCCCTATGATTTCTTCCGAGGCGTAGTGAGTCTCAAGCCTTCAATCCGGCCTGATTGAAGATCGGAGAATGCACCAAACCCTTTCCCTTTCTCCGTCTTCTAGCTCACTGCTTTGCCTCTTCTGTATCCTGATTCGAGTACGTAGGTCAGAAGAACAAAGCCCCCAAATGCAATGATTCCCCCAAGATACTCGTTCCATTTAGCCAAGACGATTCCGAGTATCTCCACTGCAACTGCAGCGGTCATTGCACGGGAGTACCAGGTCTGGCTCGAATAGACATATTCAGACCCCCACAACTTGAACTGATATGGAGGGCCAGCTCTTTGCGCCATTCTCTCGAATGGCCCATCGTCTTTCCTCCCTTATGGTCTTTTCCGAGACGAGGCTCAAACCCCTTTCCTCTTCTTCCGTCTGCGCCAAAAGAGCCAAAGTAATCCGATGCCAAATATCGTAGCGAAGGTGATGATTGCCAAAAGGACGCTCCACTCGGGCACTGCACCGCCTTTCCTCCACTAGGTGCCTTTCCGAGCAAGCCTCTGTAGACAGATCTAATGGGTCAAACTAACAAGAAATCAAGTGGAGAAGGAGTGGGCCCAACCGGACCTGAGCTGAATAAGAGCCAGATGGCGCATCCGAGATTTCAATTCTATCGCGATAGTTAAAGGCCAGCCTTCAAAACCCTTTGATTTCTTTTTCCAGCCAGGATTTCGGCCTGGAATGCACCCGCAAGGAATTCTGGATAGAGGTTTCTCCGATGACGACGTCTGTCGCTTAAGCGACGCCCCTTGTCAGGTCGATGCTCTCATGCCCCGAGCCTAGAGGTCCGTTGATATCCCACCTTGAACTGCATTCCAACCGACATGCGGAGACTGTGGAATTGCATGATGGGATTCCATCAGATCTAATTTCAGATGTTGAGCAAATCCCGTGCCCTGCGAATTGAAGAGAAACCATTCATTCCATCCCTCCCATCTCAACCATATGGATATCCCGCCCGTCGATTCATTACTAACGTAGCTCGTAAAATACATCGAGTCGAATACGATATCGTAGACGGCGTTGCTGGTAGACTGGTCCCCATCCGGGATTTGAGTCACATTCATGATTGGTTCCATAAGGGGTTCCCTGCCGACTGGATTGTCAGTATTGATTCTGTGGCTAGAATCGATTCTGCTGCCAAGATAGATCTGGGATCCGCTAGGAAAAGTCGAGGAAATCGTCCAGACTCTTAACATGTAGACCACACCCGAAGTTGTGACGACAGATTCCAGGGCGTAGTCGAAAGAAACGGATTCCTGAGGATATGTTGAAGTACCCAATGCAGAATCGTTAACTCGACTGAGGAACTCCGAGTTCTGAGGACAGGGTAGGATTACGGTGAACTCCTCCATATCAGGACCTTCGTTGACAATGTCAAGCGAGAGGTTGAACGATGAATCGTAGGTGGATATGTATGTCACAATAGGGACAACGAGTATGACAATCACTATGACTGCCACCAGAAGGACAAGGGTCCTCCGTGATATGGTTTTTCGACGTTTGGTGGTCGCCGAAATCGCCCTTCCGCTATCGCACATCGTACTCACCAGCCGATCTCACTATTCTGTTGAACGGTTTTTCAGGACTTGTCAGCTATCAGTAGGGCCAGTATGTGGGTTCGGTGTCCCAGTATATTGTGGTCTGTGCTCGTATCGACCATGAATGACCACTGGACTGACCCCAGGTCCACTGATGCCACAGGAACTCGAAGTGGTCAACGATTTTATGCGTATCGGGATTCAGCGTGGCGTCATACGTGACAGTGCCGCCGTTCGCCTCTGGTAGATTGTAGAAGTTGAATTGACCAGATGTGCCGTCAGTGTAGTACACCCAGATGTAGAGATAACCTGTACTTGTGTCGCCATAGGTTTCCTCGATCCACACTTCTAGATGCAGCTTCACAGACGTGCAAGGTCTAACAGATAGTCTCTTGGAATCATCACCAAAGGTAGATCCTCGTGCCTCATAGTAGGTGGAAAATGTCTGGTGAAAGCCATATCCTTCAATATCTGCGGTCACAGTCGTATCATAGTCTGAGACCCGCATGTGCCACATATTGCCTGAGGACTGCCCCCAGGTCCATTGGTGCCAGACGAGTTCGATTCTTTCAATCTTCTGGTATTTGCTGCAGAATACTTGATTCTCGTATGTTAGAGTCCCTCCGTTTGCTTGTGGGAGGTCCGTGAAAATCCATCTGGACCAACCGCTGGAGCGGTATGCATAGAGATAAAGGTAGTCAGTAGAGGTGTCCCCCGTAGTCTCGGCAGTATAGACCTCGACGTGGAAGTTGATTCTTCCCTCTTTGAAGGCTGCTCCTTTGAGTAGGTTATCACCCACGCCGTGCACCTCGGCCCACCAATACTGATCATGGATCTCTTGGACTCTGAGCGTCTTCAGGCCTACGTATTCGTACAGCGTGTCTAGGAATTCGGCAGTACATCTAAGGCAGTATTTGACACCCGTGACGAACTCATCGTGTCCAGCCCCCGTGGTAAGGTAAAGTGTGAATACTGGTTCCCAATACCATACTAGATCCACAAGGCGCCATCCGAGATCTTCCAGGTCTCCTCCAAGCTGCAAGTAGTTGTTGGCTCCTCTGTTCTTGACCTCATTCACGAGCATGTATTGCGGATCTGTCCAGTGGTCAGAGATCCACTCTTCAAACCAGCCGTGCACAAGAAGCTCGGCTAGCGACCAGAAGGTATGGTAGGGATTGCCAAGGTCCATCAAGTAATGACTCGACCAACCCAGCCGTTGATAACCGGTGCCCAAGTCACCATTCTTGAAGTAGTTAGAGGCGCTATCAGCATATTGCTTTACCTTGCCACATGCACCATGATCTGCATAATGGTACCCATAAAGGAAGTCAAACCACCAATCGTCAGGATCGTCGCATGCAGTTATGAGTGTATTCCACCATGCGCAATCAATCGTGCTGGAGGTGCTGAGCACTTGTTCTGCGATGTTCATGTGCGTGCTCTGCCACCAGAGGAGAGAAGCTTCAGTCAGGTTTTCATCCGATACAACGTCGGAGATTGCCGGGCGAAGGATTGTCGAGGAGTTATCGCTGTCGTAATTCCAGATTTGCTCAGGAGGTACATCAACTGACACGAATTCAGCGCAACTCTTTTCGGGCTGAATTGGAATCGGCTCTCCGCTCGGACAACTTCGATTGCCACATTGGTCTTTCTCGTCGGCAGTAGATAGAGTCGTGCTCGTGTCGGCTGCTTCAGCTTCGGAAGCAGGAAGAACAAAACCGAGAACAGCCAAGAGCGCGACAACAACAGCAACCTTGCTCAGAATCCGCTTGTTCCCACCCATTGAAACACATCTATATTCTACCCCCCATCTTTGTATTTAAGGCTTGCCATGGCGTGGGCTTTGCACATCAATAGGCCAGTTAATGCGCTGACGGGCATATCCTTCAAGTGGAAGGACTTCAGGGCCACGGGAGGGCAGATAGCCATCGACAGCGGCGTATCCATCGAGCAGGTATCTCGTAGCATGAGGCACGCATCTGTAGTGACAACGGAGCGGTACTATTGCCGCGCCAGAGCTGACCTTGCATATGCTCGTGTCAATGACGCATACAATAGCGTCTTTGTACACGAGCCAGCTATCACGGAGAAATCCGTTTGAATTGAAATCCGAGAATAATTGTCTGGCTGCGAGATGAGGTGGGCCCAACCGGATTCGGACCGGTGACCTCCCGGTTATCAGCCGGGTGCTCCAACCAAGCTAAGCTATGGGCCCATGATGGCTTTTGCGCAATACCGTGATTGGGATTAAATACTTTCCATGTGGACGCTTCTGGTCCGTCACTCACCCAGAGAGAATTTCACATAGCTGCCAGTGCACGGCTTTCCCTTGAGAACGTGCGCCTCGAGTTTGGTCAGGTCGTAGATGACCGAGAAGATCGTTTCGGAGATGTCCAGCGGGTTCACACCGGGATCGGGATGTCTGCAGATGGACCCAGGTTTGTTGACGTGATCCGCGAGCAATGTGTGGAGAGACTCGACTGTGACCGAACCGAGCTGGTCTTCGATCAACCTCATCGCTCGGTTGCTCCTGAACATCGAGCATGCGATGGAGCTGGGACATTCCTCGAACTTCTGCATCTTCTCCGCTGTGTAGTGGTTCGTGTGAATGAGATATCCGTCGATGGCGTACAGCCAGGCGCAGTCCGTCGCAGAGCCCTCAAGGGAATAGATCTCCCCGTTCCTATCCGATACTATGTTGTTGTAGCTTGACGCCCGGCTATCGGGCATCGCATAGTCCAGCGCCTCTCCAATCCGCCTAGCATCGAGTACCTTTCTGACCGGAAACAACTTCGGAATGCCGGTCCTCGCGTCGTTCGGACTGAGCGCGTTTCCCGTCAGACTTATCCCAGCGCTGTTCATCCCGCACGATGGCAGGAACCCAGCGTAGGACGTCGCTACGAACTCTGGCTTTCCCTTGGGCCTCGCATGCAGCAGGACGACCGTTTCCTGTGCCGTTGGCGACCAATCCTCGTTGTGGGCGGCCAGTACATGCCCATCAGAGGTGACATCTCCGTTAACAGCAACATCCGTGCATCCCTTGAAACCTATAGGAGAAAGCAGTTCGTGACAGCAGAGTGTGAATACCTCCTCGAAAGGTATCTTTGAGCCCTCAGCGTATCCCTTCAGTTCTTCTATGTGGTCCGGATTGAACTCCTCCGCGTACGGAAGATAGAGCCTAGCACGGTCTATGGCCTTCTTCCAGCCGAATCCCGTGTAGAACTCGATGGAGGCGGCGATGCTTCTCCTGTACTGTACTGCTCTCGCTGCGCACTTCTTGCCGACGGTACGGCCCAGTTCGAAAGGCTTGCCCGAAGCGTCAACGACCGGCAATGCCGCGCTTTTGCTCAAGTTGCTCGACCCCCCCTCCTGAGTGAGTTACCTTCTAAATAATCTAGCGCAGGCGTCGCCAGTCAGGGCGCGTATTGTGTGAATGCCTGCAGCGTTCGAAGGGAGGCTTTCGAGATCTTCCTCCGCGGTTCGACGGTTATACCCATCTCGGAGAGGGTCATCGGCCTTGGCAAAGTGTCGTGGTCCGAGCCCCTCAACTTCTCTATGGTCACGAACCTGTCTATCCTATTGGACACCATGCGTTTGTGAAGCCTGATTTCGCCACGGCACAAGAAGATCTCTGGCTCGAGCTCGGCAGGGTCCGGCAGGTCAGTTATCACCAGAGCGGTGACCTCGGATTCGGAAATATACCGCAACAAAGAGCTAATGCTCGACTTCGTATCCTCCATCCCCTCAGAGAGCTTCTTCAGGGACGTTATCGAGTCGATGACTATTCTCGCGTATTTCACATCCTGAAGCTCCTGCTTCAGCATCAGCTGCAATGATTGGATTGATATCTCAGGCGAGACCTGCTTCAGCGCTTCAGCCTTTGCGCTGGGCCCCGCTTCTCTGAGTGCCCCTACGGTCCTCTGCGCAGCGACCTCGACAACGGAGACTCTCTTGCTGAAGCTCTTCGTGGAAGGATGGACATCGAGGATTCTTATCTTGCCAACATCCCATCCCAATGCACGAACGTTCTCCCTGATCTCGGACGGCGGTTCGTCTATTGCCACTAAGAGAGCGCGCTCGCCGACTTTGACGCCTTGGTGGAGGAACTGGATGCCAAGCGTTGTCTTTCCGCTGCCTGAGGTGCCAGAAACGACGTAAGGTCTTGCCCGTATGAGGCCCCCACCTAGCATCTCGTCCAAACCGGAAACCCCGGTGCCGATACGCTCACTATCGGGGGTGTTCACGCTCCTCGGCCTCCCGAATCCTTCGATTCGCCATTTGCGGCCTTCTCAGATACTGTATCGGTGGATGTCTGGTCTCGGTTCGATTCAGCGGGGGGTGCAGAATCACGCGAAGGGGCAGCTGTTACCGGTTCTGGCTTCCCCTGCGAAGACTGCTGAATCACGGTTGGATCGGAGCCATTCTCGGGGCTCTCCTTGACGGGATTCAATGTCTTCACAACAATCCCCTTGTCAGTGATCTTCATCGGCCTCAGACGATCGTCGTGGCCGGATCCGCGGAGCTTCTCGACCGTGACTCCTCTCACCAGCCCTCTGCCGTCAATCCACTTGTGCAGGCGTATCTCGCCTCGGGACATGTGAACCTCAACGTCTGGTTTGGCGATCTCAGGGAGCTGCACGGTCAGGAGGCTCGTAACCCCGAGATCGGACATAAGCCGGAAGAATGATATCATCGAGGAATTCTCCTCGCTCGTTCGTATGTAGAAGTATCTGAGGGAAGTCAGCGAGTCCACTACGATGCGTGAATACTTCCTGACCTTCATCTCCTGTTTCAGGACTTCTTGAATAGTATTGATCGTGACATCGACCGGGCTGTAATCCGGCGTCTTCCGTATCTCGTCCCCCACATCCTTGAAGTACAGGACCCTTCGCTCGGTAGATACATCCCTCACGGGCGTCTTGTCGTAGTTCATGACATCGGGTGTCGCGTCAAACACCTGGACATTGCCGAGATCCCATCCGAATGACCTCATGTTCCGCTTTATCTCGTTCGGAGGCTCGTCGAGACAGACATATATGACTCTCTCGCCTCGAATCGCACCCTGCAATAGGAACTGGATCCCCAAGGTCGTCTTGCCCGATCCGGAGGTCCCCGAGACAACGTAAGCCCTGCCGGGAATCAATCCTCCGTCGAGCATCTCGTCAAGCCCGGGCACGCCAGTATTGACCTTCTCTTTGGTCATCTTCTTCCGTCCAACTCCTAGAACTGCAAATCTGGGGATTAGCAGTGCTTCATTTAGGCTGGGCATCCTTATATCTTTCCACCCTGAGTTCACGAGCGATATCCACGCCGACCGTGAGACGCTGGCGACCGTCCCATGCGAAGGCGTCCGGAGAGGCCATTCTAACAACCTTATTATATCCGCAACCGTTTTCATCGGACGAGAAAGAATCGAATGCCAGTAATCAACTTCAGCTACTCGGACCTCTGCGATCTATTGGGTCGGGAGTTGCCCCGGGAAACCCTCCGGGAGAGGCTCCCAATGATCGGGGCCGACATGAAGACTGTTGATGAATCCAGCGATGAGCTGTCTTTCGAGTTCTTCCCAGACAGGCCAGACCTCTATTCCGTGGAGGGGATTGCGCGCGCTCTAAGGGCGTTTCTGGGTTTCGAGCCCGGCCTGAGGTCCTATGCGGTCGGTGATTCCGATGTGGACCTGAACGTCGACGAATCCGTGAACGAGGTCAGGCCTTACATTTGGTCAGCCCTCGTGGAAGGCAACGAGATCACTGACCCGCTGATACGCTCGATGATGGACCTTCAGGAAAAGTTGCACCTCACGTTAGGCAGGAACAGACGGAAGGTCGCGATTGGCATACACGATTTCAGGACGGTCAGCCCGCCATTCACCTACAAGGCTGTGGCGCCAGACGAGATTTCCTTCATCCCACTCCAGGGTTCTCGGAGAATGACCCCTGGCGAGATACTGGCGGAACATGAGAAGGGCGTGGCGTACGCCTTCGTTCTCGAAGGCAAGAAGCGGTACCCCCTGATTGTTGACCGCTCAGGAGAAGTCCTCTCATTTCCGCCAATCATCAATGGCATCACGACCGCCATAACAGAGAGCACTCGGGACATTCTTGTCGACTGCACTGGAACAGACGTCAATGCGGTTGCGTGGGCAGTGAACATCCTGGTCACCGCTCTTGCGGAGCGTGGCGGCAGAATCAGAACGGTGCGGATACACCAGAATGGGAAGACTCGACTCGCGCCTGACCTGACCCCGCGCAAGATGACGCTTGACCCTGGCTATGTGAACGGCTGGATTGGGACGCAACTGTCCCCGACAGACATGGAGGAGTGTCTCAGAAAGATGGGATACGGAACGAGTCTATCCGGGACCGGACTCGAGGTCGCGGTACCGAGCTACCGATCTGACATA
>Ga0315268_10006028_pt1 | contig 12950 bp, 19 predicted proteins | sample C1_top_MG_FD_204535 | JGI IMG/M metagenome (GOLD analysis project Ga0315268, IMG submission 204535) | Sediment microbial communities from Yellowstone Lake, YNP, Wyoming, USA - C1_top | ecosystem: Environmental > Aquatic > Freshwater > Lake > Sediment | place: USA: Wyoming | collected 2017-08-01 | reverse complement strand
GCTTACTGCTGGGGTTGTAGCCATGCTGGTCGTTGCCTATCGTTTTATTGTAAACCGTATGGCTATTATGTACGACCATCCGGAATATGAGTCAACTCATTAATTCCGGGTCTTGATGTCAAAAGGCTTCATTTCTCGCTGAGGGATATTTTTTACCAGAGCAAAATAGTAAATTAGAACTAACGTTTGCTAGCCCTGAGTGCCTCCTCTACTCGTCCCTGAACATATCTTATCGCCTCTGACAGTTCATCCTTAGAAAAATAGCGGATTGTGGGCAAGAGATCTTTGACACCCTCCTCCTTCTTAAGGAGTTTACCAATATAAAAGGCATCAACTTCTGAGCCCTCCAATAAACAACCACAACCCCCAATCATTCCTACGAACTCATCGTCGGTGAAGATAGGGATAACAAATTTCGTAAATCCTGCATCACATTCCTCTATTATAGGTTCTTTCTTTTCTTCAGCAACCTTAGACATCCTTTGCTGGGCAGTTGCACAGATTACACGGGAGTCTCCTGCTTTTATGGAGGGGCAAATTTTATTAGCCCATTTTTCAGATTTTACGAGTACATTGTTACTTTTATTAAAAACCGTGCCATTACAACCAAAACGTGTATAGATATCCTCAACCAATTCCTTCCATCCTTCAAAAGGCATTATATCAGTTAATTCCATTTCAACCCCTTAATAATTTTTCATTTTATCTGAATTACGAAATACTGATTCCAACGACGTAGTAAATTATACAATAAAAATGAACAATATGAATTGAAAAACATCAAACGCTTTGATCACGAAACAAATTCTCTGTAGCTAAACATTTTATTATAGAGTACATAACAATGTACGCTACCACTTATATTAAATATTGATTGACTATATTAAAGCATATAATTATATTAGATAAAAATAGGATAAATTTATATAAGGAGGCTACAAATGTTTGGAAGGGTGTTAACGGCGACAGATATGTTAAAGGCCTGCGATGTGGTAGTTGTCAATGCTCTAGAAATCGCAAAACAAAATCAGGGAAAGCTTTTTGTTATGCATGTACTGGAACCTTCTTATTTCTATGAGTGTGGAGGATCGCTGGAGAGCGTTAAAGACTTCAGGACAGGTGAGGAGACAGCTGCAAGTCAAGAGTACAAAGAATTGGTTAAAACGGAGCTTGATCAGAAATGCGAAGGAGCCCTGAAAACTTACGGTAACTATGATATTAAAATAGCTTATGGAAAGCCGAGCATTGAGATCAGGAGATGGGCGAGGAAGCTCGGAGCAGATTTGATCGTTCTCGGTCCCCATGCAAGAAAGGAGGAAGAAAGAGAATTGATAGGACTCCCTATCGGTAACACCGTAGAAGATGTGATTATGCATGTCACGACTCCGGTGATGATTGTTAATCGTTTAATTCCAAAAAAAAGACTGAATTTCAAAAAGGTAATAGTTGGTGTCGATTTTTCTAAATCCTGTAAATATGCCTTTCAATTTGCAACAAAGTTAGCAGGGAGATTCAGCTCTAAGCTTTATCTATTTCATATGTCAGCCACAGCAGAAACTGAAGGAGAGATTAAAGAAAAGCTTGTGAAATTTTGCAAAATGCCAGAAGGGATAAAGCACGAATATAGTATCTGGGAAGGAATGCAACCTCATTCAGGAATCCTGAAATATGCAAACGAAAAGGATATAGATCTGATAGTTATGGGTTCCCATACCAGAGAAACTGGCGAAAGGTGGTATGTAGGAAGTGCTGTAGAACAGGTAAGCGCCAAGAGCTTCTGCCCGGTGGTCGTTGTTACTCATCCTGATGCTGTATTAAAGGAAAAGATTTAATTTAGTTAGCAATGGAGTTGTGCATAAAGGGCAAAATTCTATGAGACGGTTTCGAAAATATTTTGATAAAACTTTCAATGTTATAAACGCAAAAAATTTAGATCAACTCAGTGCCTTCGGGGTTACTTGTAAGTCTCTTTCAGAACCACTGGAGGATTTTGAAGAGGTCGAGTTTACTACAAATTTCAATAACCAAGACGTATTAATCAGCGTGGTAGTGCAGTCAGGAAAGATTAATAGAATCCAGTTTACTCTTCTCGACCCGGAGAATCCGGATGCCGTTAAAGGATTAACAGAATCACAATTAAAAGACCTCTTAATGCAGAAAGGCGATCAACTTGTTGAGTTTTTCGATTATATAACTCAACGAGAATGATAGTTATTCAAATATGTTTAAGTATAAAATTTCCAAATGTTAAATCTATGAAAATGAAAAAGAGTTAGAACCCAGATACATAATCAGTATCCTCTGGATTTCCTGGATATGGAAGAAATAATCTCATAAAGTCTGCCCGCACTTCTGTCTCTTACACACATCTTGACAAAAATAAGATATTATGTTATTAATAATGAAAATCATTATCAATAAGGAGGTTTGCCGTGGCAAAGAAGAGGATTGCAGTTATAGCGTGTAAGAATATCAAAGGTATTAGCTGTGTTGGAGGTTGTCTTAAATGTTTTAAAGGTATTACTGAAAAGGCTGGAGAATATGAGCGGTGGAAGGATTATGAAGTGGATGTAATAGGCATGGACGACTGTGGAGGTTGTCCTGGCCTGGTAATGCCAAAGCTGGCTCTTATGATGGATATGGGAAAATTATACAACAGGGATTTTGATGCTGTTCATCTGGGAACATGCTTAATGAAAGCTACACAAACTGCAAAATGCCCGATTGATGTTGAAGACCTCAAAAAGAAGATCGAGACTAAGTTGAATAAGGAGGTAATTCTCGGTACACATCCATATTAAATACCGATATTTCTTCCCTTTATTAAGAGCTGAGTGGATAGTGGAGAATATTAAATGCCCTTTAGAGATGGAACCGGACCACCATGGTGGCATGGAAAGTTTAGAGGGTGCGGTTACAGATTAACCGCATCACGAAAGGCAATCCTGGATGTCTTGAGTAAGACCTCTAAACATCTGAGCGCTGAGGATATTTATTTGGAGGTTCATAAAGTCCATCCTGCAATCGGACTGACAACTGTTTATCGTACATTGGAATTGCTCGTACAGACTGGAATGATATTTAAATTTGATTTTGGAGATGGGAGAGCGAGGTATGAACTCTCTGAAGGACCCAAAAGCATCGGCCACCATCATCACCTAGTTTGCACAGGCTGTGGAAGGATTGTTGATTATACAGATTTTATTGATGAAGAAATAGAGTTATTGAAAAGAACAGAGAAAGGGCTTTCAAAAAAATATAATTTTAAAATTACAAATCATCTAATTCAATTTTATGGTTTATGTGAAAGATGTCAAAACAAAAATAAATAATTATTTTTTCTTAATTAATGAAAATGATTGTCATTAACATTAAACTTCAATTTAAGGTCATTCCTGCGAAGCAGGAATCCAGAAATAATCAAGAAATAACATGGATTTTGTGTCAGGCACGGAATGACAATCAAGGAGGTGAATAAGATGCCATTTGGAGACAGGACAGGTCCTCTCGGTTTAGGTCCAAGAACAGGAAGAGCGATGGGTTTTTGTGCTGGTTTTGAGGTGCCTATCTCGGTAAATCCTTTTACAGGACAAAGCTGGCCCGGGTTTGGTCGTGGCCGGGGTAGAGGATGGTTCGGTGGAGGTTGTGGCTGGAGACACCGTTATCGGACAACAAGTTTACTTGTGTGGGGAAGACCAGGATACGGATACGCACCTTTTGTTCCATATCCTTTTGTTCCGGAATCAACAGGAAAACAAGAGATGGATATCCTGAAAGATCAGGCTGACTTTCTCAAAAAAAAATTGGAGGATATTGAGAGACATATCAGTACACTAAAAAAGACACAATCACAGGAGGGTGAATAGGTTATGTTTGAAATGTCATTGCGACCCGCTTCCCCCTTCCTGCAGATAGCAAAGGACTCCCCTTAAATTGCATATCTGCTCATTAGTGGGTCGCAATGACTACTTCGTTAACATAAAAAGGAGGTAGAAGGCATGAGAATAGCGATATCAACAGAAGGGGATAATGTATCTGCCCATTTTGGCAGATGTCCATCTTTTACCATTGTTGATATTGACGATGGAACAGTTAAAAACAAAGAGGTTATAGAAAACCCCGGTCATCAGCCCGGAGTTATTCCGCTATTTCTACATCAAAGGGATGTAGATTGTATCGTCGCGGGTGGTATGGGAATGCGAGCTCAGGGTTTTTTTACTGAAGCTGGTATCCAAACTTTTCTCGGTGTAAGCGGCAGCATCAAAGAAGTGATAGAGAAACTTCGAAAAGGCATTCTTGAAAGTGGCGAGAGCCTTTGTAAGCCAGGCGCAGGCAAAGGTTATGGTTTAGATAAGACACAGTGTGATCATCCACATCATCATGAAGATGATAAGTGTAAACATTCACAGAGGTGAGATATGAGGATTTGTGTAACTTCACAGGGAGATGGTTTAGAGTCACAGATGGATCCACGATTCGGTAGGTGTCAGTACTTTATTATTGTAGACACTGATACATTTGAATTTGAGGCGGTTAAAAATCCAAATATTGATGCAATGGGCGGAGCCGGCATTCAGTCCAGCCAGTTGATAGCTAGTAAAAAGGTTAAAGCCGTATTAACAGGGAGTGTTGGACCGAATGCCTTTCAGACCCTGCAAGCGGCAGGAATTGATGTTATAACAGGTATGTCAGGTAGTGTTAAAGAGATAATAGAAAAATACAAGAAAGGTGGATTGAAACCAACACAAGGTCCTAACGCAGGCTCAAAATATGGTATGCAAGTAAAAGGAAAAATAAAGGAGGTTAATTACATGCCATTTGGAAAAGGACAGGGAGTAGGTAGAGGAATGGGCAGAAGAATGGGTAGAGGCGCCGGCAGAGGCGGTGGACTGAGTGGGCAGGGAGCTGGACGGCGTGGTGCCGGACCGAGTGGAAGTTGTATCTGTCAAAGCTGCGGGGAGAAAATTTCTCACCAGGCGGGAGTGCCCTGCTATTCAGTCAATTGCCCAAAATGTGGGGCGAAAATGGTAAGGGAATAGATTTACTCTTGCTATAGAGAGAAAAATCAAGACATCGAAGATGAAAGAATTGTTAACAGAAAAAGATATAAATTTTTTGAGAGGACTCAGTTTTATATTCGATGTCTTATCTTGCCTGCAGGATGAGCCTCTTTGCAGTAAATGTCATTTATTCGTGAAGAGTATTGATTTAGCTAAGAATAAGTTTTTGTCCTTTGAGAAATTAATTAATAGGAAAAACATATCTGAGGAGATGAGGAAAATGCTCTTAGGTATTTATACTGTGCTTGCTGATTTGGAAATCCCTGATAATCCTGTAAGACAGAGAGAAGCTGGAAACTGCAAACTGCCAAAAGGCGCTTGTTTACCAGATTCTGTGTTTACAATTTATGAAAAAATAGTGGATTAAATAATTTCGGGGATTATGAACAAAGGTATTGTGAAAAGCATAGCAATCCGTCACCCTGAACTTGTTTCAGTGTCTCTTTCTAAAAATTCTGAAATAAACCTGTCCTGACAACAGGTCAGGATTCAGAATGACAGTTTATATGCATTTATAATTAATTTTTGCTCGATTTGAAAGGAGTAGGATTATGAGTGAAGATAGTGAACGCAAAAGTGGAGTTTCTTGTCCATCTAAAAAAACTTTGACCAAGGAGGAAATTGAAGAGCTAAAAGAAAAACTTGCACTTCAGGATAATATCAGTGGCATAAAGCATAAAATAATTGTTCTCTCGGGAAAAGGTGGTGTAGGTAAAAGTACAGTTGCTACAAATATTGCTGTAGCCCTATCGCTGAAAGAGAAGAAGGCTGGATTGATAGATATTGATATCCACGGTCCCAGTATTCCAAAGATGTTAGGCCTTGAAGGCAAATCCCTGAGAGGGTCGGAGGAAGGCATGCTGCCTATAGATTACAGTGATAACCTGAAGGTAATCTCCATTGGATTTATACTCCGGACTCAGAATGATGCAGTTATATGGAGGGCACCTCTAAAGCATAGTCTCATAAGGCAATTTCTGAGAGATGTAAGATGGGGAGAGCTCGATTACCTTATCGTTGATTCTCCCCCTGGAACTGGAGACGAACCACTCTCGGTAATTCAGCTTCTTGAAGATGCTGATGGGGCGATAGTAGTTACAACACCCCAAGATATAGCACTCAGTGATGTCCGAAAGGCCATAACATTCTGCCGTCAGGTGAATTTACCCATCATAGGCGTTATTGAGAATATGAGCGGGTTCGTTTGTCCATATTGCGGTAAAACTGTGGATATATTTAAAAGCGGGGGCGGACAGGAAATGGCATTAGAAATGGGTGTGCCATTCTTAGGGAAAATACCTATTGAACCTAAAATAGTTGAAACGGGAGACAGCGGAAAACCCTATCTTCAATATTATCATGACTCGGAAACTTCAAAGGCTTTTGACTTAGTCATAAAGCCCCTTCTGGCCTTAAATGATGAACAAAAATATAGTGAGAATATAAAGACATGCATGAGATGCAAGGAATAAACCTAAGAGTTGCAAAAAGTCAATGCTATTATATTGTCGTTTCGGCTCTTGTCCGGAATCTTTCTTCAGAAGGATTGCCGACAAGCGGCAATGACAGAGGGAGAAATTCCGACGAGGGGAATGACATTCATACAAATAAAATGATTAAAGGAGTGTTGATATGCCGACTTATGAATACAGATGTGAGCGCTGCGGGTATTTATTCGAAGTTCGTCATTCAATGAATGATGAACCTATAGTGAATTGTCCGCAGTGCAATACCAGAGCAAGAAAAATTATTACAGGGGGAAGTGGTTTCATCCTGAAGGGTTCGAGCACGAGCAGTATGAGAGACAATCCTACCACAAAATGTGGGAAAGAACAAACATGCTGTGGAAATGCGACTCCCTGTGAAGTCAGGCCGTGTGAGAAATAGATCCAAGTTCTTGATGATTCAGTGAGCACAGGACAAAACGTCAATGGATGGCTATAAAGTTCGGCATAAAAATGCTAAATTTTCTAACCAGAAGATCGAACTGGATGGAAAATCCTTTATTCATTGTGAATTCGAAAATTGCATCATCGTCATCGAAAGAGGAGAAACAGAAATCCCTGGGTGTACCTTCAAAAACTGTAAACTGATGCTCAAAGGAAATGCCTATACTGTGGGAAAGATCATTAAACTCTTCACCCGCGAGAGTCCATTAAAGGTCATGGAAATAGAAAAACCATTGTTTGAAAAGTAGTTTAACCTAAATTTCGTTCCATGTTGCTGAAATAGGAGGTAATGCAATGAGTTCAGATTCTGGTAAGCTTCAAGAACTCATTAAAAATGATCTGAGGAAAATCTATTCTGAGATAGTTATAGAACATGCCACGAACCCCAAAAATTTTGGGAATATGGAGGATGCTGACGGCTTTGCCAGTATGACCAGCTCCTGTGGCGACACCATGGAGATATGGCTAAAGATAAAGAATGATATCATTATCGGAGCTGCTTTCATGACCGATGGTTGTGGAACCACCATCGCCTCAGGAAGCATGGTTACTGAAATATCAAAATGTAAAAGTATTAAAGAGGCCCTGAAAATCAGCCAGCAGGATGTCATGGATGCCTTAGGTGGGCTACCTGAGGGAAGTCAGCATTGTGCCCTTCTGGCGGCAAGCACGTTGAAGGAGGCTATAAGCGAGTACATGGCGGTGAAAACGGATCCATGGAAAATGGCTTACCGGAAATATTTTCGAAGTAGAATATAGCAATCAATCCCATCACCCCTCTCTCTCCCCTTAGGGGAGAGGATTAAGGTGAGGGGGTAAAAAAAAGAATAAAGGAAAATATTTTAAAAGGAGGAAACATGAAAGTAGCAGTTTCGTCAACAGGGCCGGGACTTGATTCCCAGGTTGAACCACGATTCGGTCGTTGCCAGTATTTAATCATTATTGACCCCGATACAATGGAGTTTGAGAGCCTGGAAAATTCAAATGTTATGGCTTCAGGTGGTGCGGGAATATCTACTGCCCAGATGATAGCAGGAAAAGGAGTTAAGATTGTACTCACAGGAAACTGTGGTCCCAATGCATATCAGGTTCTTTCTCAGGCCGGCATCCAGATAATCACCGGCGTTACGGGAGTCGTCCGGGAAGCTATCCAGGATTTTAAGGCTGGGAAACTACAAGCTACTCCACAGCCAAGTGTTACGGCCCACTTCGGGACGGGTATGGGAATGGGTCGCGGCATGGGCAGGGGCATGGGACGAGGAATGGCAAGAATGGGTCCAATACTTCAGGAAACCCAGGCACCCATGGAAAAGGAGGAGGAAATTTCCGTACTTAAGAATCAAGCCAAAGAGATGAAGCAGCAACTCGATGAAATCTTACGCAGGATTCAAGAACTTGAGAAAAAGGATTATGTTATTAATTTGGCTAATTCTTTTTATTTGTTTTGAAATACCAGTGTCTAGAGGGACAAGAAATCCAATTATATCAGTCATTTATATCAGTCATTTATGATAATAATTCCTATAAGGAGGGGTTAGAGACAGGATGGGGTTTTTCCTGTGTTATCAAAGGATTGGAAAAAACTATACTTTTTGATACTGGAGGAGATGGTCAACGATTACTGGCGAACATTAAGAAGTTAGGCATTGACCCGAAACAAATAGATGTAATTGTTCTTTCTCATATCCATGAAGACCATGTCGGGGGATTAAACAGCTTCCTAAGGAAGAATACCCATGCTATCATTTATCTCCCGATATCGTTTCCACAAAGTTTTAAAGATGAAGTAAAGGGTTATGGAGCAAAAGTCGTCGAGGTTCATAAGCCTCTGAAGATATGTGAAAATGTTTATTCTACCGGTGAGCTTGGAACAGGGATAAAAGAGCAATCCCTAATTGTGCGTACAGATAAGGGATTGATAGTAATAACTGGATGTGCACATCCTGGCGTTGTAGAAATACTAAATAAAGTAAGAGATTTGATGAAGGATAATTTTCTCCTATTAATGGGAGGTTACCATTTAGGTGGGAAAGGCAAAGGTGAATTGGAAAAAATCGTTTCGAGCTTCAAGAAATTGGGCGTTCGCTATATCGGTCCCTGTCATTGTGCAGGCGATACAGCAAGAGAAGTTCTTAAGGAGGAATATCAGAAGAATTTTATAAATGTAGGTGTTGGAAAAGTAATAACTACGGAGGATCTGAAATGATTATTTCTGTTGCTAGTGGAAAGGGTGGGACGGGTAAAACTACGGTTGCGGTTAATCTGGCATTAGTTCTAAGTAATGTTCAATTTCTGGACTGTGACGTTGAAGAACCCAATGCGCATTTGTTTCTGAAGCCGGATGTAAAAGATAGAAAAGTAGCTACTATACCAATTCCTCAGGTTGATGAGTCAAAATGCAATTATTGCGGCAGGTGCAGGGATATTTGTGCCTATAATGCTATTGCCGTGATGCCCAAGAATGGCGATAGAAAAGGAAGTGTTTTAATCTTTCCCCATCTATGTCATAGTTGTGGCGGATGCAGTCTTTTGTGTCCGCAGAATGCTATAAGTGAGGTAGAGAAAGAAATTGGAATAATTGAAAGAGGAAATTGTGGAGTCATCCAATTCGTTCACGGAAGGCTGAATATTGGCGAAATAATGTCACCTCCTCTAATCAAACAAGTCAAGGAATACATTAATCCTGCACGCACCATTATAATCGATGCTCCTCCGGGAACATCCTGTCCTGTTATTGCCTCAGTCAAGGGGAGTGATTTTTGTATTTTAGTAACCGAACCAACTCCTTTTGGTTTAAATGACCTGGTTCTGGCAGTTGAGGTTCTAGAAAAATTACAGATTCCCCATGGAGTATTGGTAAATCGTTCGGATATTGGAGATGATAAAGTAGATTTATATTGTAAGGGAAAAAACATCCCCATACTCATGCGTATACCTTTTGATAAAGAAATCGCCTCTTTATATTCAAGGGGGATAACTATAGTTGAAGAAAAGAAGGAATACATAGAAAAATTCCGGGATGTGTTCAATCTTATTACTGTCTCTTGTCATTCTGAGCGTAGCGAAGAATCCCGAAAAGAGACTCCTCGTTTTACTCAGGGTGACAAATGACAAAAAGCAAAAGAACTTCCAATAAATTATGAGAGTTGAATCCATAGGAATAATTCATTCGCCCTTTAAAAGCGTACAGGAGTGCCCGATTCAGCCTTCCAGATCAAAGGCAATTGGCGAGGTTGAAATATTCAAAGAATATCAAGAGGGTTTAGAAGATACAAATGGCTTTTCTCATTTAATTCTTATCTATTGGTTTCATAAGTCAAAAGGCTATAGCCTGAAGGTGAAGCCCTTTCTGGATGACAAGCTAAGGGGATTATTTGCCACGAGGGCTCCAAGGAGGCCAAACCAGATAGGTTTATCTGTTGTAAAGCTTTTAAGGCGGGAAGAAAACATCTTGTTTGTAGAAGGTATAGATGTAGTCGATAAGACGCTTTTATTGGACATAAAGCCCTATGTGCCGGATTTTATCCCTGGAGAAAAAATAAAAATCGGCTGGTTGGAAGGAAAATTAAAATGAACCCCGTTAGACCTATATATTTTAAATTCAAAGAAGATAAACGATGTGTAACATATTTAAAAAAGTTCATTGGGAATTAAAGGAGGTCTAATTGGGTGAAACAAATAGTCATAATCAGCGGAAAAGGTGGTACAGGAAAAACGGTATTAACTGCATCCTTCGCTGCCTTGGTCACAAATAAGGTCATGGTGGATTGTGATGTAGATGCAGCAGATTTACATCTACTGTTACAACCTGAAATAAAAGAGAGACATGAATTTAGAAGTGGCGTAACCGCCATGATTGATAAGGAGCTATGTCAGGAGTGTGGTGAGTGTATTTCTGTTTGTCGCTTTAATGCAATCAGCGAAGATTTCAGGATAGACCATATTTCCTGTGAAGGTTGCACCATCTGTAGTTATATCTGCCCTGTGGAAGCTATTAAATTGGAGGAGAATCTGTCCGGCGAATGGTTTATTTCTGACACAAAGTATGGTCCCCTTATCCATGCAAAATTGGGCATTGCCGAGGAGAATTCAGGAAAGCTTGTGACAGTAGTAAGGCAGGCAGCAAAGGAGATTGCTGAAAAAGAAAATCTGGATTATGTAATCATTGATGGACCTCCAGGGATAGGGTGCCCCGTAATTGCTTCCCTGGCAAATGTAGACTTAGCCATGATAGTCACAGAACCAACACTTTCAGGGATTCATGATATGGAAAGAGTTGCGCAAGTGTCAAAACACTTCGGCGTTCCCACGAAGGTAGTCATCAACAAATATGATATTAATCCTGATAATAGCGAGGATATCAAGAAAATTTGCCAGAAAGAAGACATAGAAGTGATTTCGCAATTGCCATTCTCTCAAAAGGTGAGCGAATCAATTGTTCATGGTGTTCCGCTTGTTGAATTTTGCAGCGACAGAATAGCTCAGGATATATCCCTTTTATGGGAAAGGATCAAATAATAAATGAGATATGTTTATGGCCCTGTACCTTCAAGAAGATTAGGATTTTCCTTAGGAGTAGATATTGTTCCATATAAAACCTGCACGCTTGACTGCATTTATTGCCAGCTTGGCAGAACGACACACAAGAGTGTTGAGAGACAGTCCTTTGCCCCAAGAGAAGAAATCATTGAGGAGATAAGAAAATCAACATCGAACGGGCATGATATAGATTTCATTACTTTCTCGGGCTCCGGCGAGCCTACGCTTAATTCGGATATCGGCAATCTTATACATGAAGTAAAAAAGATGACATCTATTCCCATTGCTGTTCTTACTAATGGAACGTTGCTTTTCAGGGAGGACGTACAGAAAGACCTCATGGAGGCAGACATAGTTCTCCCTTCGCTTGATGCAGCTTCACAGAGAATATTTAGAAGTATAAACAGACCTCGTGATTCTTTAAAAATAGAGACTATCATTGATGGTTTAAAAAGATTTAGAGAGTTTTACAAAGGTAGTATATGGCTTGAAGTTATGCTGATAAAAGGTTTTAATGATGACCGAGCAGAACTTTCAAGAATAAAAAAGACGCTAACTGAAATAAAACCCGATAAGGTTTATCTTAATACTGTTGTTAGACCCCCATCTGAAATTTATGCAAAACCACTCGGTAGAGATGAAATGATAGCTGTAAAAAATTTTTTAGATAAAAGATGCGAGGTTATTGCGGAGTTTCATGGACAAAAGGTTGGAGAAGTCCAAAATGTTGAAGATGCTATCGTCGAAATGACAAAAAGACGTCCTGTAACGATTGTTGATATAGCGAACGTTGTTGGAATCTCCGTAGCTAATGCTCAACAAATGATAAAAGGGCTGAAGGCAAAAGGCAAGCTTAAAGAAAAGCAATATCAGGGGAAAAAATACTATTCATATTATAAATAACCAAAAGCCGAAGAATCTCTTACTCAGGACGGGCTCAATGGACAATCCCGTTTTAAAGAATCAGCCGATATCATAAAAGAATTTATGGAGAACGATTTCATATTAAAAGTGAAAAACCTGAGGGTAAGGTTAGATAATCAGCCAATTATAGAAAATCTGTCCTTTCAGGTAAAAAGAGGGGATGTAGTTACAATTTTAGGCCCCAATGGAGCCGGGAAGACAGTTTTACTCAAAGCCTTGTTGGGTCTCTTACTACATGAAGGAGAAATAGAATGGGAGTCAGGTATTAAAATCGGTTATGTTCCCCAGAGATTACCATTTATAAAGGACATCCCTTTAAGCGTGAATGATTTTTTTAAATTTAAAAGATCTTCTGAAAAAGAGACAAAAGAGATTTTAGATTCTGTCGGATTCCGAGAGGATTTTCTGAAGAAAAAAATAGGCGATTTATCTTCAGGACAGTTTCAGAGAATATTGATAGCATGGGCTCTTATCAAGA
>Ga0315268_10006027_pt1 | contig 12951 bp, 8 predicted proteins | sample C1_top_MG_FD_204535 | JGI IMG/M metagenome (GOLD analysis project Ga0315268, IMG submission 204535) | Sediment microbial communities from Yellowstone Lake, YNP, Wyoming, USA - C1_top | ecosystem: Environmental > Aquatic > Freshwater > Lake > Sediment | place: USA: Wyoming | collected 2017-08-01 | reverse complement strand
TATCGTAAAAGTAGAATAATAGACAAATGACTACAATAACGCGGTATCGTTATTCGTTGTTCGTTCGAGAATTGAGCCCTAATTTGCGGAAACGACTCGCAGGTTTAGCCTTACAAGCTGGTTTTTCACGCAGGGGATGCCCGAGTGGATTTTCCAGTTCTCCAACCATCTCAGGCATGAGGGAGTGAGTAAAACGAAGATTTCGAATATCCCATTCATGCCTGCGGAGAAATAACTGGCGGAGCCGTTTTGCCAACAACGAATACCGGGTGTCCTTTGCCATGGCTAAATGGTAGCGCATTTCCCCGGTATTAGTAGAGGATTTTGTCACGCTTCTGAGGATTGTAGGGGCAAGTGGCTTCGACATCGCGTAGGGGAAGTAGCACCTGATTAAAAGATTCAGACTGAATGTAAAACGGCGTAATCCAAAGTAATAGCAAGTACCATTTCGTGTGTCAGGATTGGAGTTGTATGCCAACTCGTAACAACGGGCTACCTTAAAAGGTTAGCAAGTTTGTTGGCAAAAATGTTGGCAAAAGACAAGAATAAACGTCCCACAGTATAAAAGTGTCAGATTTTTACTCGCTTTTGCTTGAAACCCCAGTATCCGTTCCATCGTCTTTATTGTCTTTCCCGAAAAGCTTAAGACCTTTAAAACCTGTTTGTATCATCTGGATCATGATTTTAGGTGATATGATACCCATGATGCGCATAATTACTGCCATCATGATGCACAATAAAACGAAAGAACCTATAAAAACCCCAGCAGCGGCACCGATGCTTAAATACTTGAATGCGAATATACCGCATGCAATTATAACTACCAAAAATATCAATACAATACCAGAAAAGACCTGGACTTTTTTCATATACAATTTATTTTCTTCTTTTTTCTTTTCTATTTCTAATTCTTGCGCTTTCTTTTTCCTTTGAATGACCAATTCTTGTTCCTCCTTTTTCTTCATGGAGCTAAGAACTATGCCAAATAATTTTTCAGCATCCTCGGTATATAGTTTCTTTAAGCCGGGGTCTGTTTCAATACTTGCTCTCCGGAGCATATCATCATATTGTTCAAGTATTGTCTTTATCACTTATACGAACCACTTTTGCTCAAATATTTGAGACAATCGGCAACGCTTTAGCGGAAAACTGGAAGGTTAATTCGACCAAGTATTCATGGTAACTATGCATCTTCCTATCTTGAGGACAATATACTTCTTTCGGCAAGTCTTCTGGTGAAGAATATGAGTCAATATAGTCGTCGGTTACAGGACAATATACGTAATATTTGCGTAGGATAATCCCTGCATCCTCAGCAAACATAAGTAAAACAAGTGCTGTTGGTTCGTCAATACCTGCTTTCTTAGCAAAAAGAACTGGAGCAATGTCTTGTTGTTGCGATATTGACAGCAAGTCGTAAAGATAGCTATCTAGCGAATTTATTAATTCACTCAATCGAGGATTTTTAGTTTTATAGGGTTCTAATTCTGGAAAGTGCATAATCGACCTCATCGGATAAACAATCTGCCAAAAAATGAACCATAGATATATCTCTTCTAAGCTCCATATAAAGCTCGCGTTGAAGGAGACCATTTGATTGCTCTGGTATCCAATACCCTCTTAGATACTCATATACCCAATTTTGTGAATCAGCTTGCGCGGCCGCTTGCCTTGCTGGGTCATCTCTTACATCTAACCTGCAAGAGTATCTTTGTTTTGAGTTAGCGCCAGTTCGAACGAGTTCAGTCGGCAATCGAAATATTCGAGGTTGTGTGTTAACAATTTTTTCAGCAACGCCGTTTATATCATATCTATTGAGTTCATCAACTCCAATAATATTTTTGAACCATTCGAAGTAGAAATTCTCATAAACTCTGGGGTCACTTTTATCATCAGAGTTCTTATGAGAATGAAGCATACCCGGTGGGTCTAATCTAATCTGTACAAAACCTGAATTGAAATCAACTAGAGCGATTAAGTATTTTGTGACTTTTTTCTCAATAAAACTTCTACTTTCGTAATCTAATTCCAGGTCAATATTGGTCTCTGTTGCTTTTATCCTCAAACCTTGAGGTGTCCAGACTATATAGTTAATAATAGGATTGGGGGGCATTTGAATACTTGCAGTTATATTTTCAGATAGAGACAAATGCAAATCGTGTAGGTGACTAACAAAATCAGCTCTATTCTTGAGTCGAGCTGGAACCTCTATCTTTCTTAGATAGATTCGCTTCCCACCATTTTCTTCAATCTCGAGAACAGCTTCTCGAAGTGCCTCTAGTGAGAGGATACCGCGTTCAATATTTCTCTTTAAAAGTTCATAAAATTCATCTGTGTTGGTAGCAGTACGCGGCAACTCGGAGATTTTGAGCCATTGCTTGAGTGCGGGTTGACTGACTTGACCGACGATATCCACGAGCATATCACGAGATACAGTAACCATTATGCACCTTCCTACTCTGATATCATTGTGTTAATAGTTATACTCGCATTGGATGATGTAATCAATAGTCTTTGGACTAATTATTTTGGTGGTTTTGACTATTGACTACCATCATTTTTGTGGTGGAAGGAAGATGTTAGAAATCCTGTTAAAAAACCCTATGGTAAACACGACAAACACCCCTCGACACCCCCGAACATATGTGCTATCATGCGTTTAAGAAGTCTGGGGCAAAGCAATTCCAGCAGCATCCTTAACAAATGGCAACCGAAAACGGTTCAGGCAGGGTCAACCCATCCGTTAAGCGCCCGACAGACCCTTACGAAAAACGAATCCCACGCACGGGCCATGCCTGAAGAAAAGGGCTCGTTTCCTCAGAAAATTTTTTGTCGGAAACGAACAACGAATGGGGGACAATTTAATCTCCTCGCCCCTTGGGGGAGAGGATTAAGGTGAGGGGTAGCCCCAGACTCTCACCCTCACTGTTATCTCTCCCCTCAAGGGAGAGATGTTTGGAGTGGATTAGCCTGCTACCAGCCTCACGAACCGGCGTTTGCCCACCTTGAGGACGGCACCACTCCTCACCTCGCAGTTGGGCTCGGTTACCTTTACTCCGTCCAGCTCTACCCCGCCCTGCGCAATGAGCCGCATGGCCTCGCTCTTGCTCTTGGCAAGCTGAGCGTCCACCATCACCTGCGGTATGGACGCAACCCCCGCCGGCACGCGGAAGTCGGCTATCTCGCCGGGGGCTTCCTTGTTCTGTACCACCCGCACGAAGGCATCCTCCGCCGCATCCGCCGCCGCCCTGTCGTAGAGCTGGGAGATTATCTCTTTTGCCAAGCGTTTCTTGAGCGTCATGGGGTTGATTTTATTGTCGGCTAGCTCAAATGTGAACGCGACTAAATCTTCGTCGGGAACATCCGTCACCAGGTTGAAGTATTCCATTATTAGATTGTCGGGGATTGACATGACCTTGCCGAAAATCTGCTCCGGGGCTTCGGCCACGCCGATGTAGTTGCCTAAGCTCTTGCTCATCTTTTGTGTGCCGTCGGTGCCGACGAGCAGGGGCGTCATGAAAACCTGCTGCGGGCGTTGGCCCACCATGCCCTGCAATTCCCGTCCCACCAGCAGGTTGAACTTCTGGTCTATGCCTCCGAACTCCACGTCCGCCTGTATGGACACCGAGTCATACGCCTGCAACAAGGGGTAGAGGAACTCGGTGAGGGTGATGGGCTTGCCGGCGCTGAAGCGCTTGTTGAAGTCATCCCGCGCCAGAAACTGCGCGATGGTGAAGCGGCTGGTGAGCTTTAAAACGTCCGCCAGCGAGAACTTGCCGAACCACTCGCTCTGCCAGCGTACCTCGGTGCGGCTCCTGTCCACAATCTTGAAGAACTGTTGCATGTAGGTCTCGGCGTTGGCCTTCACCTGCTCGTAGGTGAGCATGGGGCGGGTAGCGCTCTGTCCCGATGGGTCGCCGATTTGCGCCGTCCAGTCGCCCACGATGAGCACGACTTTATTCCCCAACTCCTGGAACTGGCGCAGCTTCCTGAGGCCCACCATGTGCCCCAGGTGGATGTCGGGGGAGGAGGGGTCGAAGCCCTCCTTGAGACGCAGCCTGTCGCCCTTTTTGAGGCGCGCCACCAGTTCCTCTTCCACTATAATCTCGGCCACGCCGCGTTTCAAAAGGCGGTTCAAATCCATGTTCTTGTCCATATTATCCCTTTGATGCTTTCTTCGTCAGACTATCCGATAAAGATTGCTTTCCTTCGCTACGCTCAGGACAGGCTCTCGCCAGAGGCGGACACCCGCAATGACCACCTGTGTTTGAAGAAGTGAGCAAAGCTCACTTCTTCAAACGATGAAATATCAAACTCAGGTTTGAGCCAACCTCTCCCTGACTGATGCGACGTCTTTTTCTATCTGCGCCTTGAGCGCCTCGGCGCTGTCGAACTTCTGCTCGCCGCGCAGACGCTCTATTATATCAATTCTTAGGTTGCGGCGGTACAGGTCGCCAGTGTAGTCCAGCACGTGCACCTCTACGCTGCGCTCGCTGCCATCGAAGGTGGGACGGCGCCCGATGAAAGTGGCGGCGGGATACGTTTGGCCGTCAAAATGGGCAACGGTGACATAGACGCCGTCGGCCGGCAGTGCCTGAGCGGGGTCCATGTCCAGATTGGCGGTGGGGAAGCCAAGCTCTGCACCGCGTCCTTCTCCGGTGATGACCCTGCCTTCCAGACTGAAGGGTCTCCCCAGCATGGCGTTGGCTTTGGCTATATCTCCGTCAGACAGCGCCTGCCTGATGGTGGTGCTTGAGATAATTTCGTCATGGTATCTGACCGGACCCACCACTTCCATATCGAAACCCAGCCGCTTGCCCAGCTCGCGCAGAGCTTCGAGCGAGCCCTCGCGATTGCGCCCCAGCGCGAAATCCCATCCAAGTATGAGGCCTTGCATCTTGAAGTAGTGCTGTAAAAGAAGCACGAAAGGCTGTGCGCCCATCTGAGCCAGTTCAGGCGAGAAAGTCAGGGTGAGCACGATATCCACACCCAGCGATTTGATGAGCCTGATGCGCTCGACGAGTCCGGTGAGCATGGGGACGTCCTCCCGTGGGGAGAGCAGCGCCAGAGGGTGCTGTTTGAAGGTGATGACGGCGCTCAGCAGCTCTTTTTCTTTCGCCTGTTTTATAAGTTCTATCAGGAGTGTCCGATGCCCCTGGTGGACACCGTCAAAAACGCCTATGGTGACAAGCGTGCCCCTGCTGGGGGTGAGACTGGCGAGTTCATGTTCGACGGATGTAAGCATATCAGTAAGCTAGACACTGAGGTCGCGGCGTCTGAAAATGACCACGGAGAGCGCCGAGCATACGGCAAAAGTAGTGGCGAAAATGGCCACCGAAGCCCAGTCGAGCGCGCCCGAGCGCACGATTTCTACCGCGTTGTAGTGGTGGAAAAGGGACAGGTTTGCCAGCCATTTGAGGGATGGCCTGAGCACGGGCACGATAAAGTTGAGGATGTACATGGCAGCGGTGAGCACACCGGAAGCCACCAGTGCCTTCCTGGGCTCGAGGAAAATGATGCAGGCGAGCAGGGTATAGCTGCCGATGGCGGCGACTAAGAGCAAAGCCTCCAGCAGGGCCAGCGCCTGAGACCCCAGATTGACACTGACACCCGCCAGCGGCGCACCGATAGCCACTCCCAGCCAGGAGGCGGCGAAGATTAGCAGCAAACCCGTCACAAGGTTGGCATATTTGCTCAGCAGCGCGCGGGTGCGGCTGATGGGCTGGGCCAGCAGCAGGTCAAGGGTGCCGCGCTCCACCTCGCGGCTCAGACCGACGCCGGCGAATATAGCATAGAAGCACACGATGATAGGCCAGAACATGAGAAACTCGATGGCCACGTAGGTGTCGGCGGTGAAAGCCAGGCTGGATAAATCGATGTCCCCCAGCCCAATGCCGGCCCTCATGGCTTCAGGCATAGAGGCGATGTAGCTGATGTAGTCCATGTTGGATTTGGAGACGACGGGGTAGAGATAAGCGGCAAAGATAGCGTAGAGCAGAATCAGTCCGCACCAGGCGATGAGCGTGCCACGGCTGAGCTTCAAATTGGACAAGAACAGACTGAGTTTCATTTGGCGCCTCCGTAGTACTGCATGAAGGTGTCTTCCAGGCTGGCTTCGGGGAAGCTCATGTCTTCCACCGGCAAGCCGGCCAGTTTCTGCAGTACCGCCGCGATGTTGCCGGAGATGCGCAGTTCTGCGTGGTTGTCAGACAGGCTGACGATTTCCATCCCCGGAAGGGCCAGCTCATCCACTGCGACCTGACGGCTGAAAATGACCTCCATGCGGCGCACTTTTTTATGCTTCAGGTCGCTCACACGCTCGACGGCTACCAGGTGTCCTTCCCGTACCATACCCACGCGGTCGCAGACACGCTCCACCTCGGGCAGTATGTGGGACGAAAAGAAGACAGTCTTGCCGCGCTCCTTTTCTTCCAGTATAAGGTCATAGAAGCGTTTCTGGATTAGCGGGTCGAGGCCAGAGGTCGGCTCGTCCAGGATGAGCAACTCCGGGTCGGGGGCGCAGGCCTGGACGATGGCTATTTTTTGCTTGTTGCCCTTGGAATAGGCACGGCTCTGGCGCGAGAGGTCCAGGTCGAGGCGCTCCTGCAAGGCTTTGATGCGGGCTGCGTCGTAGCCACCGCGAAAGCTGCCCATTAATTTAAGAAAGGCGGTCCCCGTCATGCCGTCGTAGAGCACCACGTCGCCGGGGACATAGCCGAGGCGCTTTCTTATCTCCAGCGAGTCGCGGTTTGTATCCAGCCCGAAGATATGGGCCCGTCCGGAGGTGGGGCGGATGAGGTCAAGCAACAGTCTGATGGTAGTGGTCTTGCCGGCCCCGTTAGGCCCCAAAAAGCCAAACACCTCGCCATGCTCTACGGCCAGGTCGAGAGATTCAATGCCGCACACCTTGCCGTAGTATTTAGTCAGCTTATCGGTTTCAATGACAGGCATAATATCCCTCCGTTATACCCGCAGGCGGAGGTTCTTGTAGTAAATGGCGTCTATTATAAGGCCACAGGCGGTGGGTGTAAAGAGTGGCAGGAAAATGGGAAATCCGAACGGTATCCTTCCTTTTGTCATTGGGTCTACTGGCTGCTGTCTGCTGTCTGTTGTCTCATGACTCCTCCTTTATTGTTTTGTGATAATGAAAAACCGTGAGACCTATAGCCCCACGGTTTGTCGCCATATCAAATTCAAATTATAGACAACAAAAAACCGCAGGACACTTGGTCCCACGGTCTCCCGTTGCATGAAACTTAGCCCAGCCCCACCCCGATTACTCGGGGTCGCCTGCTCCAATCGGAGCGAATATATCACAGTAATGCTACTACGTCAAGTTTTTACGGAGTGGTTCCGTTCTATTTTGGTTGACGGGGTATATATACTGTTTCCCTTTGATTCTCCTCCTTCCCTTCGCTCGGGGGAAGGAGGTTGTCTGAGACGGCGTCAAGAGGGATGCGCCTCTCTTACCACCCCATTTTTGAAAACAATAACCAAAAACGAACAATATCGAGTTACACCTATGATGAAAGATTGCGTATCAGCCTCAAATTGTGCTATATGAGCGCTATATGAGCAGTCGAAATAGGAGCTAACGGCTTGGGGTCGCGCTCCTCTTTGGGGCACAATCGCTACAATCCCCCTGTGTGAATGCTGATAAAACATTGTCAGATCGCGCTTAGACCAAGTAGGGGTTGACAAACCTTTATTAATATGGTAACATAATATTTTGCTTATGACTTCTGTCTATTCGTCCTTCCATTTTCATTTTTTAAACACAAACTTTTGGTTATAAACCCATAACCAATTTTTGCCACTATCCTCAGGTTTTTATTGTTAAGGAGTGAGACGGCTTTGGAACAAGCGATTTTCCCCACTGGAACAAGAGCACCTATGGTTCACAACTCGTATTCACACATCGCCCAGATAGTTGAGGTGCCCAATCTTATTGACCTCCAACTGGCATCCTTCCAGTGGCTGCAAGAGGACGGCATTAAGCAACTGATGGAGGAGCTCTCCCCCATCAAGGACTTCACTGGCAACCGCCTGGAGCTCAGCTTTGTGGACTACGAATTCCGCGAGCCAAGGATGTCGGAACAGGAATGCACGCAGCGTGACCAGACGTTTTCCATAACGCTATACGTCAAGGCGCGCCTTCTGGTGAAGGGCACCGGTGAAATCAAGGAGCCCTTCGACCTCTTTTTCGGCGATATGCCCATGATGACCGCCCAGGGCACCTTTATCACCAGCGGCACCGAGCGCGTCATCGTGAGCCAGTTGCTGCGTTCGCCCGGCGTCTATTTCACCGTCGCCGAGGATGCTGTCAGTGGACGCAGGTTGTGCAATGCCAACCTCATCCCCAGCCGTGGCGCCTGGCTGGACTTCGAGACCAGCACCCGCGACGTTATCTCGGTCAAGATAGATGGCAAGCGCAAGATTCCGGTGACTACACTGCTGCGCGCTATCGGCTATGCCAGCGACGAAGAGCTACTCTCCATGTTTGCCGGCGAGGACAACTCTCCCGACCATCATTATATTAAATCCACTATGGACCGCGACCCGGTTATCCGGGATGAGAATGCAGCCTTGATGGATATTTACCGTAAGGTGCGCCCCGGCGATCCGCCCAACCTGGAGAACGCCAGGAAGCTCCTGCAGAACATGTTTTTCCACCCTGAGCACTACGACCTGGGGCTGGTGGGACGCTACAAGCTCAACCGCCGGCTGGGCATGCAGCCGCAGCCCGAAGGCGAAGGGCGTGCCCTCACCCGGGAAGACATGGCGGAGATTGTGCGCCATATCATCATGGTGAACAATGACCAGGACCATTCCGATGACATCGACCACCTGGGCAACCGCCGCATCCGCACCGTCGGCGAGCTTATTCAAAACCAGTTCCGCCTGGGCCTGATGAGGCTGGAGAGGGTGGCGCGCGAGCGCATGAGCATTCTCTCTGCTGAGGCGCTCACCCCCGGCGCACTGGTCAACATCCGCCCCGTCGTGTCGGCAGTGCGCGAGTTCTTCGGTGGCTCGCAGCTCTCGCAGTTTATGGACCAGACCAATCCCCTGGCCGAGCTGACGCATAAACGCCGCCTTTCGGCCATGGGGCCTGGAGGTCTTTCCCGCGAACGCGCCGGCTTCGACGTGCGCGACGTGCATTTCTCGCACTACGGACGCATCTGCCCTATTGAGACTCCTGAAGGTCCCAACATCGGACTTATCGGTTCGCTGGCGACCTATGGCCGTATTAACCGCTACGGTTTTATCGAAACGCCTTACCGCAAGGTAAAGAGTGAGCTGAATACCCGCAGCGCCGAGCTGGTAGGGCGCAAGCCGCTGGAGGACGTCAAGGACAACAAGGGCAAGGTACTGCTGGAGGCGGGCGTTCCCGTCACCAAGGAAATGCTGGCCAAACTCTCCAAACTCACTTCGCGCGCCGTCAAGGTCACGCCATTCGTCTCCGCCGAGGTGGAGTATATGCAGGCGGATACGGAGGATAGGTACAACATCGGGCAGGCCAACACCAAACTCAACGAACTGGGCGAGTTTACGGAAGAGAAGGTGGAGGCGCGTTTCGCCGACCAGTACCTCTTCCTGCCGCCCTCCAAAATCGAATACATGGATGTTTCGCCCAAGCAGATATTCAGCGTGGCTGCTTCTCTCATCCCCTTTCTGGAGCACGACGACGCCAACCGCGCCCTGATGGGTGCCAACATGCAGCGACAGGGAGTGCCTCTGGTGTTGCCCGAAGCTCCGCTGGTGGCTACCGGCATGGAGACAGAGGCCGCCCGTTACAGCGGGCAGGTGCTCTTCAGCAAGACCGATGGGACTGTAGCCTCCGTGACCAGTTCTGAGATTACGGTCACGGCGGTCGACGGCCACGACGAGGTCTATCCGCTCAAGAAATTCGTGCGCACCAACCAGGGCACGTGCATCAACCAGCGTCCCATAGTCAGCAAAGGTGAGAAGGTCAAAGCCGGGCAGGTGCTGGCTGATAGTTCTGCTACCGAGCGCGGTGAGCTGGCGCTGGGGCAGAATGTGGTGGCGGCCTTCATGAGCTGGGGCGGTTATAACTACGAAGACGCCATCATCGTCAGCGACCGCCTGGTGGAACGCGACAAATTCACCTCCATCCACATATCCAAGCACGAGGTCGAAGCGCGAGATACCAAGCTGGGCCCTGAAGAGATTACGCGTGATATCCCCAATGTAGGCGAGGAAAACCTGCGCGAGCTTGACGAGTTCGGCATCATCCGTGTAGGCGCCGAGGTGGAGCCGGGCGACATCTTGGTGGGCAAGATTACACCCAAGGGTGAGACTGAGCTCTCGGCGGAAGAGAAGCTGCTGCGTGCCATCTTCGGTGAAAAAGCACGCGAGGTGAAGGATACCTCACTGCGCGTGCCGCATGGCGAGTCAGGCAAGGTCATTAACGTGCGTGTCTTCTCGCGTGAGAACGGCGATGAACTGCCGGTGCGCGTCAACAAATGGGTACAGGTGTGGGTGGCACAGAAGCGCAAGATTTCGGTGGGCGACAAACTGGCTGGGCGCCATGGCAACAAAGGCGTCATCTCCATCGTGGCCCCGGTAGAGGATATGCCTTATCTGCCTGACGGCACGCCGGTCGATATTATACTCAACCCCATCGGCGTACCTTCGCGTATGAACCTGGGACAGATTCTGGAGACGCACCTGGGCTGGGCCGGTCAGTTGCTGGGTTTCAAGGCCGTCACCCCCGTTTTTGACGGTGCCACCGACACCGATATCGAAGATGGGCTGGCGCGTGTCTGGATGGCGCAGAAGGCCGGTGCCGTTTCCCTCGACCCGGATAATCATGACTCTTCATTCGACGCGGAGAAAACCAAGGAATGGGTCAAGAGCAAGGGCTATGACGGGGAGAAGGTTTTTAACCGCGAACTCAAAGGAGAGGCGCGGCTTGTATGCCTCAAACTGTGGCTGGAGGAACAGGGGGTAGCCAGCCATAAGCTGGGCATCAAGGAAGTGGAAAAACAGATGCGCCAGCTATGCGAGGAAAAGAACCTGCCTTCGCCGGTGGGCGGCAAGGTCATGCTGCGCGATGGGCGCACTGGCGAGCTTTTCGACCAGCCGGTGACCGTGGGCAATATCTACATGATGAAGCTCATCCACCTGGTGGAAGACAAGGTGCACGCTCGTGCCACCGGGCCCTACTCCCTTATCTCCCAGCAGCCGCTGGGCGGGAAGGCGCAGTTCGGCGGGCAGCGCTTCGGTGAAATGGAGGTGTGGTCGCTGGAGGCATACGGAGCAGCCCATAATCTCCAGGAAATGCTGACCACCAAGTCCGACGATGTCACCGGGCGCTCCAAGACATACGAAGCCATCGTCAAGGGTGAGGACATCCTGCCCCCCGGTGTGCCGGAGTCCTTCAAGGTACTGGTCAAAGAGCTGCAAAGCCTGGGGCTCTCGGTTGAAGTCCTCAATGAAGAGGAGAAAGCCGTCTCGGCCGACAAGGTAAAAGAGGCCTCGGAGTCTGAGAGAGAGTTGCCCACTCTGGACAGCACCGCTTCTTTATTAGCGGGCGAGCTGTCTGAACAGCATGAGGGAGAAGAAGACCATGTTGGAAGTTAATGATTTTGATGCCGTGCGTGTTTCGCTGGCTTCGCCCGAACAGATTTTAAGCTGGTCTTACGGCGAGGTTACCAAGCCGGAGACCATCAACTACCGTACCCTGAAGCCGGAGCGCGATGGCCTTTTCTGCGAGCGCATTTTCGGCCCCATTAAAGACTTCGAGTGCGCCTGCGGCAAGTACAAGCGTGTGCGCTTCAAGGGTATCATATGCGACAAGTGCGGCGTGGAAATCGCCCGCGCCAAGGTGCGCCGCGAGCGTATGGGACACATCGAGCTGGCCTGCCCGGTGAGCCATATCTGGTTCGCTCGTGGCATACCCAGCCGTGTTGGACTGCTGCTCGACCTCTCGGCGCGCAGCTTAGAGCGCGTCGTCTATTTTTCGCATTATATCGTCACCTCCGTCAATGAAGAGGCGCGAGTTGAGGCCATCCGCCTTATCGAGACACAGTTCGACTCTGACATGGCGGAGCACAAGAATAAGATAGAGGGTAAGGTGGCCGACCTGGAGAAGAACCAGGCCACCGTGGAAGAAGTCAACCAGCTGAGACGTAGCTTCGATGCCGAACGCGCCCGCATGGAAGACGAACTGCCCTCAAAAATAGAACAGCTCAAAGACCTGCGCAAAGGCACGCTGCTGACGGAGAACCAGTACCAGGAAATTAAATCGGGCTACGGCCAGATTTTCGAGGCCGGCATGGGTGCCGAGGCTATCCTCAAACTTCTCGATGCCATCGAACTGGACGATATGCGCAGCCAGTTGATACAGGAAACACATTCCTCCTCGGGCCAGCGCCGGCGCAAAGCCGCCAAGCAGCTTCAACTGGTGGAGGCTTTCCGCCGTTCGTCCAACAAACCTTCATGGATGGTGATGACTGTGCTGCCTGTACTGCCGCCCGACCTGCGCCCCATGGTTCAGCTCGACGGCGGGCGTTTTGCCACCAGCGACCTGAACGACCTCTATCGCCGTGTTATTAACCGCAACAACCGCCTACGCCACCTCATGGAGATAGGCGCGCCAGAAATCATAGTGCGCAATGAAAAACGCATGCTGCAGGAAGCCGTGGACTCGCTTATCGACAACGGTCGCCGCGGGCGTGCCGTTTCGGTCAGCGGAGACCATAAGGCCAAGAGCCTCTCCGATATGTTGCGCGGCAAGCAGGGCCGTTTCCGCCAGAACCTGCTGGGCAAGCGCGTGGACTACAGTGGCCGCTCCGTCATCGTGGTTGGTCCCAACCTGAAGCTGAACCAGTGTGGCCTGCCGCGGCGCATGGCGCTGGAGCTCTTCAAGCCTTTCGTGATGCACCGCCTAGTGGTGGACGGGATGGCCTCCAACATCAAAAGCGCCCA
>Ga0315268_10006026_pt1 | contig 12951 bp, 10 predicted proteins | sample C1_top_MG_FD_204535 | JGI IMG/M metagenome (GOLD analysis project Ga0315268, IMG submission 204535) | Sediment microbial communities from Yellowstone Lake, YNP, Wyoming, USA - C1_top | ecosystem: Environmental > Aquatic > Freshwater > Lake > Sediment | place: USA: Wyoming | collected 2017-08-01 | reverse complement strand
ACCCAAATGGACGCTTGAAGGATATGAGTTGTCGCAAGGCACTAACCCGCCTGCATAAGAGCGGCAATCTGCGGATGCCGGACGCAGTTCAGAATTTTGCATTTACACGCCGTTCTCCGCCGCGCCCTCGTGGAATCCGATCCGGCTCGTTGCCGGCGGGAACGGGATCACCTACGGGGCGATCGGGATAGGAGTTTTCCTCCACGTCCTGATGATCCTTCTGATCGGTTTCTCGGTCCGTCTGATCCGCCGGAAGATCTCTGCGGGAAGGTGAGCTGTCGGGGTTACTATTTCCCCGCGCAGTAGCCGCCGAGATTGGCTAGGGCAACACTCCCCGGGCTGATGACGGCGGGATCCACCATCACGTTAATGCAGGCCGTTCGTCCCGAGACGAACGCCGCCTCCAGGGCCGGCCGGATCTCCTCCGGCTTTTCGACCAGGACGCCGAATCCCCCCAGTTCCTCGACCAGGCGGTGGTACTCCACGCGTCCGAGCCAGGTCCCATCCGGAATGCAATGTCCCATGCGGAGCGTCTGGCTGTGGGCGATCATTCCCCAGCTCTGGTCGTTGGCGATGACAACCACGATGGGGAGACTCCTGCGGATCGCCGTATGGAATTCCATGAAATTAAAGCCGATCGAACCGTCGCCGGTGATGAGGAGCACCCGGCTTTCGGGATGGCGGAGTTTCGCCGCATTGGCGAAGGGGAGCCCCACCGCCAGGCAGCCGTAGAGTCCCGAGTCGAGATAGCGGCCGCCCCCCCTGACGGTCCGGGTCATCCCCATCCATACCTGGGTGTCGCCCCCGTCTGCCACGACGATGTCCTCATCGCGGTCCATGAAGGTGTCCACCTCGCGGGCGAGACGCAGGGGGTGGATGGGAACGGCGTTACTCTCCCACAACGGCTGTGTCGGGGCCTTCCCCTCCGCATCGGCCTTCCGGACCGTCTCGACCCAGCCATGGAACCGATTGCGGAGGGTCGCGCCGATCCCCGCGGCATCGATGCCGCAGTTCATCTCTTCAAGCAGCGCTCGGACGTCGCCGACAACACCCAGATCCACGGAACGGTTCCGGCCGATCTCCTCCGCCTCGATGTCCGCCTGGATGAACTTGGCGTCCTTCCGAAAGATGTCGCCGAAGAGATAGAAGAGGCTGAGCCTGCTTCCCAGAAAGAGGACCAGATCGGCGCTCGCGAGAGTCATGAAGGCCGCGCCGGGACGGATGGCGAGGGAGGACCCAAAGCAGAGGGGGTGGGTATCGGGGATGCTCCCCCGGCCGGAATTACCCGTAAAGACCGGGATGCCGGAGCGCTCCACAAACGCACGCAACGCCTCGCCCGCATCGGCGTACCAGACGCCGCTCCCGGCGATGACGACGGGCGCGTTTGCCGTCTGGAGCATCGTCATAATCTCCCGCGCCCCTCCGGGGTCCACCGGCCGGGACTCCACGCGGCTGCGGAGCCGCTTCACCTTGGCCGGATCGACGGCCGCATTGAGGACGTCGCAGGGAAGCTCCAGATAGACCGGGCCGGGACGGCCGGACGCGGCGGTCCGAAAGGCAAGGTCGACAAACTCGGGGATCCTCTCCGCCCGATGACAGACCCAGGCCTTTTTCACCATCGGGGCAATGACGGGAAGCTGGCTCATGTCCTGCAGGTCGAGCTTCTCGACGCTCTCCAGGCCGACGCAGCCAGCGATCAGGATCACCGGGGCATTGGAGAGCCGGGCGTTGGCGATCCCGGAGAGCGCGTTGGTAAACCCCGGCCCGGCCGTAACCATGGCCACCGCGGGTTTCCGGGTCATCCGCGCCCAGGCCTCGGCCATGAAGACGGCGGCCTGTTCATGGCGGGTGTCGAAAAGGGCGACCGGCGATCCTTCGAGAAACTGATAGATCGGGGTGATGTGCCCCCCGCTCAGGGTGAACACATACTCGACGCCCCGTTCGATGAGCGCTTCCGCCGCCAGCCTGCCGCCGATCACCTGCTCCATTTTGCCTCCTTAAAAATGAATAACAGCCCTCGAATCACAACTCCATGCACTGTCCGCCGTCGAGATTGATCGCCTGCCCCGTGATATACCGGGAGGCCTCCGAGGCGAGAAAGGCGACGAGCCTCCCCGCATCCTCCGGACTGCCGATCCGGCCGAGGGGGATCGTCTTGCACATCTCCTCTTCCCGCTCCTCGACCGTGCTTCCGAAGAAAGAGGCCTCCAAGCCGAAGCGCCACTGCTCCAGATCGGTGCGGATCTGTCCCGGGCAGATCGCGTTTACCCGGATGTTGCGGGAGGCGAGCTCTTTGGCCATTGTCTTGGTCAGCATGATCACCCCGGCCTTCGCCGCGGCGTAGGCGCTGTTGAACAGGGGCGGCACCTTCCCCGCCCGGGAGGCGGTGTTGATGATCGCGCCCGGCTCTCCCAGCATGAGCGGCAGGACGGCCCGGCTGACGCGGAAAACGGAAAAAAGACACACATCCACCGTCCGGATCCAGGCCGCTTCATCGTACGAAAGAATATCGGCGGGGACGCCGAAGGAGGCGCCGGCGTTGTTCACGAGGATATGGATATGGCCGCACCGATTCCGGAGCGTCTCCGCCATCCGCACGAGGGAGGAGGGATCGGTCACATCCACCTCCACGGCGAAGGCCCGTACGCCGAAGAGCTCGCCGAGTTCAGCGGCGATCGCCTCCATCTCCTCGCGCGTCCCCGTCCGGACGGGGCTTGCGGATTCCAGCGGCCGGCCGACATCGGCGATGACGACATGCGCGCCCCGGGAGGCAAGGCTCTTTGCGATGGCATACCCGATGCCTGTCTTCTTTCCCGCCCCGGTAACGACCGCCGTCTTCCCCTTCAGATCCTCATCCATTGTTTCACCCTCGCGCAAGAGCCGCCGCACCGATCGCCCCGTTCACCTGGGCGTGGGGCGAGACGACCACCGGCATGCCGATCACCTTCTCGAGGGCCCGGACGACGCCGATATTCCGGGCCACTCCCCCCGTCATCATCACGGGCTCCGTAAGGCCGATTCTATTGGCCATCGCCGAAACCCGGGAGGCGATCGCCTCATGGATCCCCGCGATGATATTCTCCCGGGTCTCGCCCTTGGCGATGAGCGAGATCACCTCCGACTCGGCGAAGACCGTGCAGAGGCTGCTGATCTTGGCCGGCTGCTCCGCCCTGAGGGAGAGCTCTCCAAACTCGTCGAGATCCGCCTCCAGGGCGCGGGCCATCACCTCGAGGAATCGGCCGGTCCCTGCGGCGCATTTGTCATTCATCGTGAAGTTCATCACCCGCCCGCCCGCGTCCATGACAACGGCCTTGCTGTCCTGCCCGCCGATGTCGATGAGCGAACGGATGGTGGGATCGAGGTACCGCGCCCCCGCGGCGTGACACATGATCTCCGTGACCACCTTGTCGGCCACGGTCACGCTCTTTCGGCCGTAGCCGGTGGCAACGATCCGGCCGATCTCGGCACGGGCAAGCCCTAGCTCTCCGAGGAGCTCCTCGAAGACGCGGCGGCCCGCCGCCTCGGCGTTGTAGCCGGTGAAGATCACCCGCGACCCCAGGAGCAGGCCATCCCGCATGACGGCGGCCTTGGCGGTGATGGAGCCGATGTCGATGCCGGCCGTGCAGCTCATATCGCTGAGGCTCCCCCGTCGACCATGATCGTCTGCCCCGTGATATAATCGGCATGGCCCGAGGCGAGCATCAGTACGATGGGGACCAGGTCGGCCGTCTCGGCAATGCGGCCCGCCGGGACAGCCCGGACAATCTGCTCACAGATGGCCGCCGTCGACCAGAAGGGCTTGCTGAAATCGGTCCTTACGACCCCCGGGGCGATGGCGTTCACCTGGATGTTGAAGGGGGCAAGCTCGAAGGCAAGGACTTTCGTGAGCATCTCGAGGCCGGCCTTGGCGATCCCGTATATCCCCATTCCCGGCGAGGCTTTGGTCCCGGCTAAGGACGAGATGCTGACGATCTTCCCCCGCTTCTTCTCCCGCATGATCCGGGCGGCTTTGCGCGAGCAGAGGAAAGCGCCGGTGAGATTTCCCTCGATGATCTTGTTCCAGACGGCGAGGTCAGCATCGACAACGGAAGCGGTCAGCAAATTCATCCCGACGTTGTTGACGAGGAGATCGAGGCCCCCGAAACGGCTGACGGTCGCGTCGAACAGGCTCTCCACATCCCCTTCGCGGGCAACATGGGCCGGCAGGGCATACAGCCGTTCACCGCCGCCGAGGTTATCCACAGCGGCCGCGAGATTTTCCTGCTTCCGGCTGCAGATGACGACCTTGGCTCCCTGGGCGAGGAGACTCCGCGCCAGTTCCAGGCCAATCCCCCGGCTTCCTCCTGTCACGACGGCAACCTTTCCCTCCAGACCATATGCAATGCCGTTCATCGTTTCCCTCCCGAAAGAATTTTTCCTACCGGGTCCCGGCGCCGCTTCGGAACTCGCAACCGGTGCGACCTTCCCAAACGAACAACCATCAATCATCGCCGAAACTGATCCCCATATCGCGCGCGGTGAGGATCGAGTCGGAATCCAGGGGCACCGATTTCATCTTGTCGGCGGCTTCCTCCAGCGGCACGGCCAGCATGGAGGGCGGACAGGAAGCAACCATCACGTTGCGCTGTCCCTCTGCGATAAAGCGAATGGCTGCGGCCCCGAAGCGCAGGGCGACGAGGCGGTCGAATGTAGTGGGTGAACCGCCGCGCTGCAGGTGTCCCAAAACCAGAGAGCGTGTGTCCTTGCCTATCCGCTGATGGATTTCCCGGGCCACCCACTCGCCGATCCCCCCCAGCAACACCTCCTGGCGGCCATCCTCGCCTCCGCCCTTGTGGACCACCTCGCCTCCCTCGGCCTTGGCTCCTTCCGCTACGACGACGATGCCGTAGTGCTTGCCGTGCAGCTCATTGTCCATGATCTTATTACAGGCGCTTTCGATCTTGAACGGGATTTCGGGAATCAGAATCACATCCGCCGATCCGGAAATGCCGCTGTGGAGTGCAATCCAACCGGCGTTGCGCCCCATCACCTCGACCACCATCACCCGTTCGTGAGCGCTGGCGGTGGAATGCAGCTTGTCGATCGCCTCCGTCGACGTGGTTACCGCCGTGTCGAAGCCGAAGGTGACGAGCGTGCTGGCCAGGTCGTTGTCGATCGTCTTGGGCACGCCTATCACGGGCATTCCCATTTTAGCGAAGCGGTTGGCGATACGCAGGGATCCGTCGCCGCCGATGGCGATCAGCACGTCCATGCCCAGGCGTTTGAAGTTCGAGAGGATCCGCGTGGAGACATCCCGGAGCTCCACATCGCCGACGGCATTCTTGACCGGCATATTGAACGGATCCCCCTTGTTCGTCGTGCCAAGGATCGTGCCGCCCAGGGAGACGATGCCTGCCACCTTCTCCGGAGTCAACCGGGTGATCTCATCGGTATCGAGCAAGCCGTTATAACCGGTGCGGATACCGTAAACCTCCCAGCCGCGACGGTAGGCCGCCATCGTCACGGCATAGATGACGGCGTTGAGTCCTGGTGCATCCCCGCCGCCGGTGTTGACCGCTATCTTCAACCGCTCGCTCATGCATCCTCCTTTTAGCCTTCCCTAGTCGACGTTATTCCGAAACAATGAACTATGCTTTAATTTTGGCGGATTATAACGAACGGGCAAACGTGCGTCAAGGAATATGGCTATTTAACGCGGGGCGGGAGCGGCGTCGGTTGCACCCAGCGGTTCCTGTCCCCTTCGTAGAACCACTTGTCCGGAAAGCCGCGATGCCGGATGAAGTTCGGATTTCCTGCCCAGCGGATCAGGTCTTCATAAGCCTGATGGATCTGCCGGAACATCTTCGCGTCGCCCCCGAGGTCAGGGTGATGGATCTTCACCTGCCGCCGATAGGCGTCCCTGATGATCTTCCGCAGCACGGGGGAATCGAGACTGGACTTCTCCAGATTCAGATAGATCAGGGAGGTCGGTGTGACAGCCGGCGTGTGGATGATCGGCGGTTTGACGGACTGCGGCGGCACGTGGTTCCGGAGCCCCAGATCCAGGACGTGAAGCGTGGCAAAATACCGCTTCTTCGTCCGCCGCTGCTCGGCCCACCACGTCTCGCCCAGGATGTCCGCCATCCGGCTGAAGTCTTCTCCCGGGGTTTTCCCCGGCGTGCGGGGGTAGAAAAAGCTGCGAATCTCCTTCTGGCCGCAAGGTAGAACATCCATGATGATCAGCAGATCGGAAAAGTAGAAGGTGGCATACCGGGTGTTCAGCGCCTGGAGGAGGCCCATTCGCATGTCGAGCCGCTGCCGGAGCTTCTGCCGGCATTCGATGGAACAGTACCGCCGCCGGCCGATGTTCTCCGTCTCCCCGCACGAGAGGCACTTGTTGGGTTCCTTCACGGTAATAACCGGAACCGGCATTGCATTCATGTCATGTTTCATCGTCTCACCCGCGTCGTTCCTCTTCCCGCCTGCGGCTCCCGGTGCGTCAGGGCAGCCGTTGCAAAAAAAGAGGTTCATCCTATCATAAATGGCGGGAGAAGCAAGACGCCAACAGACGCCGGATGAGGCGGCCACTGGTAATGTCCTGATAATGTCCTTGACGAGAGGTTCTTTTTATAGTATCCATGCGTTCGCTCGGTTTTGTGATTGGTCTCTCCCCTTCGGGCTCACATTGACCTGATCTGCTTCTCCGGTGCGAGCGATGAGCCTCCGCGCATTTCTTCAAACCCCGCTTTTTTCGGATAAAGACGTTTCAGTGGAGTTGCCTCACAGGCGCAGTCAAAGCGTCAATCGGTCAGAAAGGAGGTGATTCAGGAAGACAGATCCGACTGAGCCTGCCGGTTTTTGAAACATTCCTGCTTTATCATTAACATCATGTGATAGTTCGTTATCGGTGACGCTAATTTAAGGAGGAAACCATGTTACAAAAACTTGCTTCGATCAGCACACGATGGAGCACCCGCTGGGTGCCGGATGCCTGGGTGATCGCCGTCATCCTGACGATAGTCGCCTATTTTCTCGGATTGTTCTTCACCAAATCAACGGCCTATCAACTCATTCAACACTGGGGCAACGGATTCTGGGTTCTTCTCTCCTTTGGCATGCAGATGTGCCTGATCATCATGACGGGTTACATACTGGCCACGACGCCCATCTTCAGCAGAATGCTGAACGCCCTGGCCGGCCTGCCCAAGAGCCCCAAAGGATGCATCGCCCTCATGGCGCTGGTTTCCATGGGGCTCGCCTGGATAAACTGGGGGCTGAGCATCGTCGGGTCTGCGGTTTTCGTCCGATTCATGGTCAAGAAACAGCGCGGCGTTGACTACCGGCTCCTGGTCGCCACGGCCTACCTGGGACTCGGCACCTTCTGGCATTCGGGGCTCTCCGCCTCGGCCCCGCTCCTGGTAGCCACCCCCAAGCACTTCCTCGAAAAGGATATCGGCATCATCCCGATCACCGAGACGATCTTTCACCCGTTCAACCTCCTCCTGGCGCTTGCGGTCCTGATCTTCCTGACGATCATCGGTCCCCTGATGCATCCGAAGAAAGGGGAGGAGATAGAGGCTGACCCGAAACTGGTGGAAGAGGCCGCCTTCGAACCGCCGATCCGTCCTACGGAGGCCTTGACACCGGCCTTGAAGTTGGAGCACTCCCCGCTCATCAATATGATCGTCGGACTGTGCGGAGTGATCTGGCTCTTCTGGTATTTCGGAGAAAAGGGGTGGGCCGGGATCAACCTGGACGTGGTCAACTTCACGTTTTTGATCATCGGGATCATCCTCCACAAGACGCCGGCCTCTCTCCTCAAGGCCGCTTATGAGGGCGGAACCTTCATCTGGGGCATTGTCATCCAGTTTCCTTTCTATGCAGGCATCTTCGGGATCATCAAGTTCTCGGGCCTGGCCGAGGTCATGGCGAACTGGTTCACAGCGATCGCCACCAAGGAACTCTACCCCTTTGTGGTCATGTGGTATTCGGGGATCCTGAACTACATCGTCCCCTCGGGAGGGTCCAAATGGGCGATCGAGGCCCCCTATATCATGCAGGCCGGGAAGAATCTTGGGGTCAGTGCACCGATGACGGTCATCGCCTATGCGTGGGGCGACATGGTCACTGACGTGATTCAGCCCTTCTGGGCGATCCCGCTTCTGGGGGTGGCCAAACTCAGTTTCCGGGACATCATGGGTTACTGCATGATCTATTTCCTGTTCTATATGGTCCTGATCTCGATCGGATTTCTCCTGTTACCGTATATCTTTTCGTATTAACTCGTACCGTACGGACACAAGAAACTGCAAAAGGGGGGCATCACGCCCCCCTCAGCAGTCCAGGTCTCTGCTCCTCAGTGAGCATCAATTGCTGGAGTTTTCGGAGTAAGCAGGCCCTCTTCACTCCAGCCCCGAGAATTGCGTCGCGTGCTAATCCCGCATCATCGCACAGACTGACAAGGTATTCCTTCCATTCGGGCAAACCAGTGCTCTTTGACATGCCCGCACCAACAAAAGGCATAACGAAACCGCGCTGGCAGGACCGTTTCAGCTCTTCGAAAACCTGAAGATTATTCCGAAACTGATCCGTGTTGAGAATACGGGCTTTTTCTTCCTGATCGAAACGTTTTGCTTCCTGGTCGTAGAGGTTGCGGTCGCCGAAGTAGAAGGCGCGGCTGGGTTTCGCAAGGGGTATTTCCTCGTCGCCGCGTTTGCAGATAACCCTGATGTCTTCAGACTCTTCGTCGTCAATGAGCTCGTCGAAGCGGCGGTTCTTACCAACGCCGGCAAGTTCTTCGAGAGTGGCCTCGTAGTCAAAGAATGGCTGGGGAAAGTTCGGCATAAATCACTCCTGTACGGTCAGTTCGGCAACCACGGCTTTCATGAGGTTGGTGGCAATGGCGCGGGCGGCCGTGAGCTGCATTTCCAACTGGTCCACCAAGGCCATCAATTGATCGACTTTGGCAACGATCCGGCGTTGTTCGGCAAGGGGCGGGAGTGGCACAAACACCTCTTTGATCTTCTGAACATTGAGATTCGGTTGTGCTCCGCCTGCGGCCAGTGAACGCATTTCGTCATATTGCTTTTCAAGCAGTAGCTTCAGGTAATCTTGCATCGGTGCGATATCTTTCAGGGCGCAAACAGCAGCGCAGGCTTGGTTAATCGTGGCAGCGATTTCCAACACGGCCACTTGGCCGCGAGTTTTCCCTTGTCCGTAGAGCGCCACAAGGAGGGTCCCCGGTGGATATACCCGCAGCCTGTGCGCCTTAACTGCCTCTGCGGTGACAAATTCGTCCCCCTCAGTTATCGGAGAGCTCGATGTCGATCCACTAGTGATCCAAGGGATTGATCCACCAGTCCAGAAAGATGCCTCAGTCCTCGATGGGGTGCTACCGGTGCCAATGTCGGTGATTTCTCCCAGCATTGTCCATACCCATGCATCTGGGATAGCATGTGGAGCCTCGTCAGCTGAGAACTGTCGGCATGGTTTGGTTCTTCTGAGCGAATCAGAACCGAACAACTTTGCGCGATGTTTTTCAATGAGTTCTATCAATTTACCCGCCGGTTCATCGTTCGGGTCCTGCGGGACGAGTTTGCCTTGGACGGCAAGAGTAAGGATGGTTTTGCGGAGGTCGGCAGGAGCGATGGTGGAAGAGTTGTGGAAGAGAAAGTCTAGATTGGCTGGGGTGGGCGCATCGACAAAACGGGCAAGGGACGCGCGGGCAAGCGCGGCGTGCCGGGTGTCGCGTTCCTGCTGCTGTGTCTCCAGCCGATCACACAAGGCCATCAACTCATCAACCTTCGCCACGATCCGCTTCTGTTCATCGAGAGGGGGCAGAGGAATCATAGACGCTCTGAGAAGCTTAAAGTGCCGACCGTAGCCCCGACTGTCCAGCGGTAGCCAGCGAAGCGCCAAGAAGTAGTAGAACGGATCGATACAAAGAGGTTGAAGCAATTTCACACCGTCAGCGCCAACAACGAAATCGAAGTCAATAAGCTTCGTTTCTCGCGTGTGATCACCAAACAAAACTATAGGTTCTGTGACCTTAATTACCTTCTCTGGGTCATCGTAGTATCCCCGAATGAATACCTTCCCTTGATCGACCACAGGATAGGTCCCCTCATGAAGAACGTCCTTTGTCTGTATCTTTTTACCAGTATCAGAGATTATTTTAGCTGGGGTAGTTGCTCCCACCCATTGCCAGCTATTAGGAATCGCAAACGGATAGCTGTCGCTGCTTGCAGTTGGGTCTTCACCTGGTTCACCGCAAAATCGCCGGTCCGATTTTGCAGCGTAAATCTGCTTCAGAAGCTCTGACGCGGGTTCGTCATTCGGGTTTTGCTTGACAAGCTTCCCACATACTGCAAGCCCCAGCACCAACTCACGCATCTTCACCACCGCATTTGGCACTTCGGCGAACTGGTCGAACTTCTCGAAGAACGTCTCCAGCTTCATACGCCCGTTTCCTGCTCCCGCACCCAATCGAGCAGCTTCTGCCGCAACACCTCCTTGGATGGAAGGTAGAGCTGGTATTCCCGGGCGTGGATGTTGGCGTCGGCCGGCAGGGTGAGTTCGACGATGGCCTCTTTCTTCTTTTTGCAGAGGAGGATGCCGATGGTGGGGTTCTCGCCGGCGGTCTTCACGAAGCGGTCAAAGTAGTTCACATACATCTGCATCTGCCCCAGATCCTGGTGGCTGAGTTTTTCGAGCTTGAGGTCGATGATCACGTAGCAGCGCAGCAGGCGGTTGTAGAAGACGAGATCGACGAAAAAATGGTCCTCGTCGAAGGTGAAGCGCTTCTGCCGAGCCTCGAAGAGAAAGCCTTTGCCGAGTTCGAGCAGGAAATGTTCGATCCTGTCGATAATTGCCGTTTCCATGTCTGATTCGGAATAGCCCGACTTTTCCTCGAGTCCCAGGAACTCAAGGACGTAAGGTTCTTTGAGCATATCATCAGGTTTGACAATGATTTGCCCCTCGTCAGCAAGCCGGCGGACGTCTTTCTTGTCTCTGCTGAGAGCGAGACGTTCATAGAGACAGGAAGCGGCCTGACGTTTCAACTCCGGCAACGACCAGCCGGCCTGGGCGGCCTCCATTTCGTAGAAACTGCGCTCTTCAGGATTCTTGATCGTCAGCAGCAGGACGTAATGGGACCAACTGAGGGTAAAAGGCGATTTACGCGACACCTTTGCGGGCATGGCCGATTCCGAAGACAGCGCCTGCGCTTTTCGCCCAAATTGTGCAGAAGCCTTCTGCCCAATTTGCAGGGGTGCGAATTGCCCAGAAGGCTTCTGGGCAATTCCGAAATCGCGATGCCGCCATTCCAGATAGAACCTTCGCATGTATTCCAGGTTGGCCTTTGAAAACCCTTTGCCGAATTCCTCGGTCAACCGCGCTGACAGCTCCTTGAGCAGTTCCGTACCATATTCTGCGCGCTTCTCCCCCTTCTGCTCATGCTCGACAATCCGCCGCCCGATCTCGAAGTTGGTCAGCACCTGGAGGGTGTTGACCGTGGTTGCGGCAGCGTGGCGTGCAGACAGGATGAGGCCACGAAGTTCGGTAACGAGCGGACCAAGTTCAGGGGGTGTGGTCGTGACGGGCTCTTTTTTCATCGCGATAAAGCCTCCTGCAACTGAGCCTTCAATTCGGCGCGGGTGGCGGCGATCTGGGCGAGGAGCTTTTCATATTCGGGCAGAAGGTGATCCACGTCGCCGGGACCGGTGTCGCTGACGTGCGGGTTCTTGAGGTCGAGATTGTAATTGCCCGCCTTGATCTGGTCGATCGAGACACGCCATGCCTGCTCGTTTTCCACACGCCCGGTGAAGCCATTCGATTCATCGCCCCACCAGGCGCGCTCCGGCTCGAACTCCTCGATGCGGATGGGTTTGCCCTTGTTGTATGACTTGGCGCCCGGCGGATAGGGGTGCTCGTAGTACCAGACCGCAGTGGTCGGCTGCCCCTTGGTGAAGAAGAGGAGATTGGTCCGGATTCCCGTGTAGGGATTGAAGACCCCATTGGGCAGACGGACGATGGTGTGCAGGTTGCACTCGCGGAGCAACTCTTCCTTGATACGGGTCTTCACGCCTTCGCCGAAAAGGGTGCCGTCCGGCAGAACGAGACCGGCACGTCCGCCGGGCTTGAGGACCTTCATGAGAAGTACAAGAAAAAGATCGGCAGTCTCGCGGGTGCGGAATTCGGATGGAAAGTTGGCCTCGATGCCGTCTTCCTCCATCCCGCCGAAGGGCGGATTCGTGACGACGACGTCTACGCGCTCCCTGGGCGGCCAATCGCGTAGCGGGCGGGCAAGGGTGTTGTCGTGGCGGACGTTGGAGGGGACGTCGATGCCGTGCAGGAGGAGGTTGGTCATGCAGAGTATATGCGGCAGGTGCTTTTTCTCGATGCCCGAGAAACAATCCTGGATGAAGCGTTCGTCGGCTTCGTTCTTTGCCTGCTTGCGCAGATGCTCGACCGTACAGGTGAGGAAGCCGCCGGTGCCGCAGGCGGGATCGAGGATGCTTTCCTGTTTGTCCAGGCGCGGGTTGACCTGCTCGACGATAAATCGGGTGACGGCGCGGGGTGTGTAGAACTCCCCCGCATTGCCGGCCGACTGGAGGTCTTTGAGGAGCTTTTCGTAGATGTCGCCGAACATGTGCCGATCGTCGGAGGCATTGAAGTCGATGCCATTGATCTTGTTGATGACCTGCCGCATGAGGGTGCCATTCTTCATGTAGTTGTTGGCATCCTCGAAGGTGGTGCGGATGAGGGTGGTGAGCTTATCCCCGACGCCGCCGGTCAGGGTCTTCAGCCTGGGCAGGAGGGTAATGTTAACGAAATCGAGCAGGGCATCACCGGTGATGCCCTCGTCATCCGCAGCCCAAGCGGACCAACGCAGGTGCTGCGGCAGTGGGGATTTGTAGTTGTCGCGCAGAAGTTCAAGTTCCTTCTCGCGGTCGTTGAAGATTTTGAGGAAGA
>Ga0315268_10006025_pt1 | contig 12951 bp, 9 predicted proteins | sample C1_top_MG_FD_204535 | JGI IMG/M metagenome (GOLD analysis project Ga0315268, IMG submission 204535) | Sediment microbial communities from Yellowstone Lake, YNP, Wyoming, USA - C1_top | ecosystem: Environmental > Aquatic > Freshwater > Lake > Sediment | place: USA: Wyoming | collected 2017-08-01 | reverse complement strand
TAGCTCGCCTGTGCCTCACCCTCAGAAGGCGCCTGGATACAGGGAATGCCGAGCAAATCGAGGAGCTTCTTCGAATCCTCTACCATCTTGCCGGTCAACCTGCTTGCACGGGTTGCCTTCGACCATGCCTTCCTTATGTCTCCCTCGGCCAGTGCTTCCTGCCAGGCTTCCTCTGCCTCCCTCCTTTCCGATATCCTTTGATTTATGGTCTCGCGCTTCAAGGCAGGCGGCTCCCCATCGAAGATAAATACAGGCCTGACGCCGGCTTCGAGGAAGTTGACCGACCTGTAGAACAGACCGGAAAGATGGGAGGTCACCTCGCCGTCCCTGTTCTTCAGCGGCGTGCCATCCGGTTGCCTTATGATCGAGAGAAACTGGTACAATGCGTTGAAGGCGTCGATGGCGACCACGCGGTTTGAGAGATCGCCGACCGATATCGTCCTGCCTATTACAAGGCTCGAGATATCGACTCCCATGAAGCATCCAAAGGCAATCGGTATGAAAAAGGTTTATGGATGATGATTATCTATGGTTTTCCAACATATCGCTCGAACCCGGCTGAATCTTTGGTGATTGGACCCGCATGGCCATAGTTGGATGACCCATAGGAGATCTCAGGATGGGAAAGAGAAGATTGAAGAACGTCGATGAGCTAGACCTCAGGCTCTGGCATTGCAGGGAATGCAAGGAACTCTCCTGCGAGATCGTCTCCTACACGCGTCCGATCGAATGCAATGCTCCGGACGCGAAAGACAAGAATTCAGTTCCAAAATGGTCCCTGATCGAGGTTCTCCGATAGGAGGACCGAATCGATCAGCTCGATTCTTCTGGGTGGGTCGGCAGGAACACTATCATAAAACCGCCAATCAGCCATGCGAGCACGAGAAGCAAGATGAGGACGTTCGCACCTGTGATTATTGCGATGATGAAAAGCATCAACGGCAGCAGTATTGAGAAATACATCACGAGGAAATCCTTGACGCTTTCTGAGACCATACAGCTCGCTCTCGAATAAGATTCTCGGATATAAATCCGTCTAATGAGGGCTAGAGAGCTTTGAGCTCATCGATCGCCCTTTTTCTATCCGGGGCGCCGAATATCGAACTCCCGGCCGCGAGAATGTCCGCCCCGTACTGCCTGCACATCTTCCCGGTCTCCTGATTTATGCCGCCATCGACCTCTATCATTATTCCGAGCCCTTCTTCGTCTACCAAGGCTCTTATCTTCTGGATTTTCCGCGCGGCCTCGGGGATGAACTTCTGTCCTGGCCAGCCTGGGTTCACGGTCATGACCAGCACAAGGTCGACGAGGGACAGATACCTCTCAATCTTGGAGACCTCGGTCGGCGGGTTAAGTGCCATCCCTGGTTTCTTGCCCGCCTGACGTATCTTCCTTATCGCTTCGCCGATGTCCCCCTTCGCCTCGAAGTGTACCGTGATGAAATCTGATCCGGATCCGGCGAAATCATCGACCAGCCGCTCGGGACGATCTATCATGAGATGGGCGATGAAAGGCACTGTCGTCAGCGGGCGGATGGACCTTATCACGCCCGGGCCTATCGTGATATTCGGCACGAAATTCCCGTCCATTACATCTATGTGCAGGAAATCCGCTCCCAGTCTGCTCATTTCAACTACGTCTCTGCCAAGATTGGCGAAATCCGCGGATAGCAACGAAGGGGATACCTTAGCCATCGAGGCGACATCATTGAACTGGCAAATAACGCTTTTGTAATGGATGTCCCGATGCTCAATGTTAATAAACATGATTGCAATCCAGTTTCGATGGCAGAGCCTCATCATAAGCAGGACCTGAAGCAGTCATGCGAGATTATCGGGTGCAGGGAGCCGGCGGAGCGTTCCATCAGTACCAAATCCGTTCAGGGCGCTGGTCTGTCCGTAGCTGATGATGCCGACAGGCGGGTGCACCTCTGCAAGAAGCACTATAAGGAATACAAGAAGAAGACGAAAAAGGATAGAGAGCTCGAGCGCCTCGGCTGGTAGACGGATTCGATTCAAAAAGATTATGCCCGCGAAAAAAATAGCTCCGCAAGGCGAGACGAACGATCACTGAAAAGACCTACTTGGCACAGTTCCTGGCGAACGGCAGTCTCTTCTCGGCAGCGATTTTCGTGCCGATAGTGCTCGGTAAGGAGATGCATGCCAGTCCGCTGGAGATAGGCTTCGTCGTGACGGGTTATGCGACCGCCCTGTTTCTATCATCGGTCATAGTAGGAAGAGCAGCGGACATGAAGGGCCGTCGCGTCTTCCTCAGAATCGGTTTTATCATAGCAGCCATTGGAACATTCTTGCAGATATTTGCAGCCTCGCCCATCCAATTATTGCTCGTCCGGATATTCCTTGGGGCGGCAGCTGGCATCATTCAATCGGTGCTCGTCGCGTATTTCATGTACGAAACGCACGGCAAGGTCGGTATTTTCTCCTCGATCGGGGCTCTCGGCTGGGGGACCGGTTCCCTGATTGCGGGGATTATCGGGCATTATCTTCTTGTCTTCACTTTCTCGGCAGGACTGATGCTCGTTGCGGCACTTCTGATATTCACGCTTCCGAAGACGAGAGAAACGAGATTCGAGATACCGCTCTTTCCGAGAGAGGTGTTCAAGAGGAATTACCCGATTTATCTCTCGGTCCTCATCCGGCATACGGGGGCGAATTTCGTGTGGGTTACTTATCCGCTATTCCTGATGGATGTCCTTCATGCGGACGCCCTCTGGGTCGGCATAATCTACATGGTGAATGCCTTTGGCCAGTTCTTCGTGATGAGCAGGCTAGATCCGTACAACTCCTCTCATCTGATAAAGGTCGGCTTCGTGCTATCTGCATTGACCTTCCTCGGCTTTTCCATTGCAGAGACCGTGCTCGAGATAATACCGATACAGGTGGCTCTCGCCTTCGCCTGGTCCGCCTTGTATGTCGGATCTCTGAAGTACGTCATGGAAAGGAACGAGGAGAAGGCAACCTCGGCCGGCTGGCTTCAGGGGATGATCAGCATTGCGGGGATAATCGGACCTGCAATCGGGGGCGTATTGGACATCGCCATCGGGTACAGATGGACGATGATAGCTGCAATGATCCTATCGATATTGGGCTTGGTTGTCTTCCTTGCCGCGAAAAGGGCCAGAGAGATCACATCATCTTGAGTTTCCTATCAATCGCCCTTCATTCTTCCCATGGAAACATTTTTCTCGGATGCATCATCATCTCCACGTCGATGAGAGCGGTATTCTTGGGGACGGGCGGGACATATCCCTGTACCGAAAGGAACGTGACCTCGATTGCTGTCCAGATGGGGAAAGATATCATTCTATTGGACTGTGGCGAAGGCACTCAAAGACAGCTGATGCAGTCGACCGTGTCGTTCATGGCTATTCGCTGGATATTCATAAGTCACTTCCACGGGGACCATTTCCTTGGGCTCCCCGGCCTGATTCAGAGCATGAATCTGAACGATAGAAAAAGGCCCATTGACATCTTCGGTCCCTCAGGGACGATGAAGCTGCTGAGCCAGTTGCTGACCTCAGGGTATTTCGCGCCCTCCTTCCAGATCTCTCTGCACGACGTCGAACCAGGAGATGCTATCACATTCGAGGGATTCAAGGTGATTGTCGGAGAAGCGGATCACACGGTTCCTACGCTTTGCTATTCAATTGTGGAGAACGAGAGGCCTGGAAGATTCGATGCGGCAAAGGCGGAGCAGATGGGGGTTCCTCGAGGCCCGCTGTTCCGGAAGCTACAATTGGGCCAAAGCGTCAAGATCAGCGGCAGACTGGTTCATCCGAGGGATGTCGTCGGTGCGCCGAGAAAAGGCAGGAAAATAGTTTTTTCCGGAGATACAAGACCGTGCAAGGCCATTATCGAACTGTCGAGAAATGCAGATCTGCTCATTCATGATGCGACACTTCTCTCCACAGAGGGGAGAATCGCGAAGGATTTTGGGCATTCGACTGCTCGCGAAGCTGCGGAGGTTGCATCGGAAGCGAAGGTCAGGGCGTTGGCCCTGATTCATTACAGCCCCCGATACAAGGATGCCAGCGTCCTTGAAGAAGAGGCAAAGAAGATATTCAAATCATCCTTCGCTCCCAAGGATCTTGAGGAATACACCATCAAAGTCGTCGAGTAGATGCCTCGGATTACCTGTTCTATTGATTGAATAGCTTTTTATACAACAGAATTAATCGGCTGCTCATCCAGTGAAAAAATCAGAAATTCGTGATTCGTATCTGAACGCGGTATCTGATGGACAGGAATCGCTGTGAAAATGACGGTTACAGGATGAGATCCGATGGCGCTCTTGGAAGTTCGCGATTTGAAGACGTATTTTACGACTTTGGAAGGGACCGTCCAGGCTGTCGATGGAGTCAGCTTCGATTTGGACAAGGGCACGGCACTAGGATTGGCAGGAGAATCAGGTTGCGGAAAGACGACTGCCGCGCTGTCAATTCTGCGCTTGCTTCCTTCGAACGGGTATATAAAACAAGGCACTATAACGTTCGATGGAAGAAATGTCGTGAAAATGAATCCTGTCAAGCTCAGAAGGATGCGCTGGAAGGAAATGTCCATCGTCTTTCAGGGAGCGATGAACGCTCTTAACCCGGTCAAGCGCGTCGGGGACCAGATAATTGAACCGATGCTTCTGCACGAGAGAATCACCGAAGAGGCTGCCCTTAAGAGAGCGAAAGAGCTGTTCGAGCTTGTCGGCATAAACCCTGACAGAATCAACGAATATCCTCACGAGTTCTCAGGGGGAATGAGACAGCGAGTCATGATTGCGATGGCGCTTGCCTGTTGGCCGAAACTAGTGATTGCGGATGAGCCGACAACGGCTCTGGATGTCATGATACAGGCGCAAATCATTCGGCTTCTCAAGAATCTCCAGAAAGAGCTGGATCTTGCGCTGATAATGATTTCTCACGATTTATCCGTGCTCGCCGAGACTTGCGAGTTTCTATGCATCATGTATGCAGGGAAGATTGCCGAGAAGGGGAGTTCCGTGCACATATTCAAGAATCCGAGACATCCATACACTCGAGGGCTTGTGGCGGCTTTCCCGAACATCAAGGGAGTGAAATTTATGCCCGAGCCGATTCCCGGATTCCCCCCGAATCTGATACATCCGCCAGCGGGCTGCAGGTTTGCCGACAGGTGCAAATATAAGCAACCGATTTGCGAGCAGACCGACCCCCCATTGGCCGAGATCGAACCTGGGCATTTCGTCGCATGCCACATGGTCCAGAAGGGGGTGATCTGAGATGGTATCTACCGACATCCTGAAGGTGGAGAACCTGAACGTATGGTTCCAAATGAGGGAAGGATTCTTCAAGGACCTTCTGGCGAAAGAAACTAGATACGCCAAGGCAGTGGACGGTGTCTCCTTCAACATAAAGAAGGGAGAGATATTCTGCCTTGTCGGAGAGAGCGGATGTGGGAAGACCACGACTGGGAAGGGCATCCTGAGGCTCGTAGAGCCCACCAGCGGCAGCATCATCTTCGCTGACGACCCGAACGACCCTGTAATGAAAGAACTCCTGAAGAGCTCCGCGAAGGTGACCCTCGAGGACGACAGACCCGGAGTGGACGTCAGAAAACTTCCGAAGGCGGAGATGAAGTTCGCCCGCAGGAAGATCCAGATGATATTCCAGGACCCGTACGAGTCTCTCAATCCGAAGATGACGGTCTTCGATATCGTCGCCGAACCGCTGATTGTCAATCATTTGACCAAGACCGAGAAGGAGAAGGAGGCAAGGGTCAAGAAGGCACTCCAAGATGCCGGCCTGAGGCCGCCTGAGCAATTCATGTGGCGATATCCGCATCAGGTGTCCGGAGGACAGCGGCAGAGAGTTGGCATCGCCGGCGCCCTCGTCCTCGAGCCGAGCCTCCTGGTCGCTGATGAGCCGATATCGATGCTCGACGTCTCGATCAGAGGCGACATCCTCAAGCTTATGCTCGAGCTGAGGGAGAAGAAGCAGCTGACCTATCTCTTCATAACGCACGACCTATCCGTGGCCTACGTCTTCTCGGACAGGATTGGGGTCATGTATCTCGGCAGAATAGTCGAGATGGGACCAACCGAACGCGTCATCAAGAACCCGAAGCACCCGTACACCCAAGCGCTCATAACAGTGGTTCCCAAGCCGGATCCGACGGCGAAGGAGGAGAAGATCATTCTCAAAGGAGAGCGACCTGACCCGACGCACATCCCGAAGGGATGCAGGTTCCATCCGAGATGCCCGTACGTGATGGAGATATGCAAGACCGAGCAGCCCTTGGCAACGCAGATAGAACCGGAGCATTGGGCCGAGTGCTTCCTGCTGACGCCCGATGTCGTCAAGAAATGGGAATCGGAGAAGGCCGTCAAGAAGACCGAAGAGCAAAAGAAGAAGCTGATGTCGGGCCTGACGTCTCCGGCTGCGAAGAAGTAGCCCTTCGTCTTTTTGGGATGCCTCTGAACGCATGAATTTGAGATGACTGGCGGATGCTCCAAAAAGCTTTAAGTAAGCCGTGCAAATTGCGTACATTCCGAACGAGCGTGAACCGATGAACCGCAACATAATCATAGAGACGATAAATGAGACGCCGATTGAGAGACAGAACGTAGAGATCGTTGAGAGAAAGGGAATCGGGCATCCTGATAGCGTCGCGGACGGGCTTTCGGAATGCGTATCGCGGGCTCTGTGCAGGATGTATCTTGAAAGATACGATAGGATTCTCCATCACAACACTGATGAGGCGCAGGTCGTCGGCGGGCAATCCGCACCGAGGTTCGGCGGCGGGGCGATCCTCGAACCGATCTATGTCTTGCTCGTCGGAAGGGCTACGACAGAGGTGAACGGCGAGCGCCTTCCGTACAGGACAACTGCGATAAAGGCGGCCTATGAGTATCTCAAGAATAATTTTGAGCATCTCGACCCCGATTGGGACGTCACTCTTGACTGCAAGATAGGCCAGGGCAGCATCGATCTTAGAGGGCTGTATGAGACAAGGAAGAGGCTCTCTAACGATACATCATTCGGGGTGAGCTTCGCTCCCTTTTCCGAAACGGAGAGGATAGTCCTCGAGACCGAGAAATATATCAACGGGAAACTGAAGGAAAAGCTGCCAGAGGTAGGAAAAGACGTGAAGGTCATGGGCTGCCGGGTGAAGGACGAGATCAAGCTGACTGTCGCCGCAGCTATCATCTCCCCGCTGACGAAGGACAGGGACCATTACATCAGCGTCATCGACGAGCTTCGGGACAACGTCTACGATCACGCCCTGAAGCTCACGGACAGGAATCTCACTGTGGACATCAATACCGGCGATGACCCTGACAAGAACATATTCTATCTGACCGTCTCGGGGCTATCGATGGAAAACGGCGATGACGGTTCGGTCGGCAGGGGTAACCGCGTGAATGGACTCATAACGCCCTTCAGACCGATGAGCATGGAGGCATCTGCCGGAAAGAACCCCGTGACCCATGTCGGGAAGATGTACAATCTTCTGGCGTACCAGATAGCGAACGAGATCGCTGAGATCGGCAAGGGAGACATCCTGGAGGCGCGGGTGAGAATCCTCGCACAGATCGGAAAACGGATCGATATGCCTCAGGTTGCGAGCATTCAATTGATCTACGAGAACGGGGTCAAGCCGTCGAGATACAATGACGAGGCAAGAAGGATAGCGGACGAGAAGCTGGAGAACATAGAAAAGATCACCACGCAGATAGTGAACAACGAATTGAGCGTCTTTTGAGCAGAATATAGACGCAAGCCGCCCAAGCCCCACGCAACGATTGCTTCAATATCATTTCTTTTCTTCTAGCTCTTGCTCCCTCTTCCTGAGGCGTTCTGCGAGTGTTGACAGCTCTTCCTCAAGGGCCCGGAGACGCTTCCACTCGGCATCGAGTTTCGCCTCTTCTTCCCTGATAGCGTCCTCCCGCTTGGAGATTTCCAGAGCCTTCTCCTCGAGCTCGGCCTTCCGCTTCTCGACGGTCGCCATCATATCCTTGCCCATCGAGGTCACGACGCTCTGCTTGGCCGCCTCGATCTGCTCCCAGATATTCCCGATCTCCGCCCTCTCCTGCTCGAGCTTCTCAAGCTCGATCGCGACCACGCGCTCGCGTGTCTCGACATCGCGCTCCCTGGCGCGGATCTCCTCCTCGAGCACGCTCAGCTTCAACTCTCTATCCTGGACCTCTTCGGAGGTCAGCTTCGAGAGCGCCTTCTGACGCTCGAGCTCCTTTCTCATCTCCTCCAGCTTCTCGGAAACGCCCCGGTCGACCTTCTCGCGCTCCTCCTCCACCAGACGGCTCATCTCGGCGAGCTCCTTTCTCAGAGCATCGAGCCGCTCCTTCTCGGAAGCCATCTCCTCTTTTTCATTGTCCATAGATGCGACGAGCATCTCGAAGTCCTTGACGCCTCTTTCAAGCTCCTTCGATTGCTCTTCGAACTTCAGTTCTCTATCTTCCAGCTCGCGTTCCCTGTCCGCAATCTCGTCAAATTTCGCCCTCAACTCCGCCTCTTTCTCGGAAAGGCTGCTCTGGGCCCCTTCAAAATCCCTTGATACGGTTGCAAGAGCGCTCTCCCTTTCCTTCAGGGTGGCTTCGAACTCCGCGAGCTGATGCTTCAATTGAGCTGTCTCGGTATTCTTCGCATCGAGTTCCGCCGCGCGCTCGTCCAGTTCCTTGGACCTCAGCTCTATCTCGGCAAGCTTTGCGCTCAGGTCTTCCTCAATCGACTTGTGATATTGCTCGGCCATTTCTTTGGCCGCATCTATCATCATTTCCTTTGTGCTTATCTCGGCCAAAGCCGCAGAGAGCTTCTCCTCGCGTTCCGCCAGCTTGGCTTCGCTTTCCTGAAGCTTCGAAATCAGCGCGAGGCGCTGCTGCTGTTCCGCCTCGAGCGCCTGTCTCTGCCTTTCCATCTCTTCGCGGCTCTTTCTGAGGCTCTCCTCCGCCTGTTCGAGTTCCGCTACCTTGGCGGTGAGCATTTCCTGCAATTCCGTCATATCGGCCTGGGTTCTCTCGAGCTCCGCCGATCTCTCATCGAGTTCCCTCTTGGCCTCCTCGAGCGCCATCTCTTTGGCCTTGATCTTGTCGCTCAGCTCGTCGAGGGCCTGTTGCTGCTGCTCGATATCCGAGGTCTTCCCCGAAATGTGCGACACGAGCTCCTCTTCCTTGGCGCGCAATCTTGCGCGCTCTTCTTCAAGCTCCGCCTGAACGTTCATCCTAAGGGTCTCGACCTCGCGTCTCGCGTTTATTATCTCTTCTTCCTTCTGGGCGAGTTCGGTTTCCTTCGAGATAAGCTCCGCCGATTTCTCTTCTATCTCCTTTAAGGATTCATCCAAGGAACTCTGAACATCGGCCTGATCCTTCAATGCGGATTCGAGCTCGGAGCTCTTGACGTCCAATTCTGCTTTGGCCTTGCTTAGCTCTTCCCTTTCGGAAGCCAATTGATTCCTTTCCGCCTCCAACGAGATCCTCTGCTGTTCGAATTCCTGTTTTGCCTTGTCCAGTTTGTCGAATTCCTGTTTAATGAAATCCATGGTTTCCTGGGTTTCGGCAGATCGGGTCGTGATCTCCTGAGTGGCCATAGATGCGAGCTTGATGTCTTCATCTAGCTTCTGTCGCTCCTGTTCGAGCTGCGCCTTTCTATCTTCGAGCATGCGGCCGAGATTGTCAAGCTGCGCAGTCTGGCGCTCGATTTCGCCTCGGGTCTGAGATAATCGCGCATTCTCCTCTTCGATTTTCCTTCTCTCCGCCTCAAGCTGTTCCTTCGCGGCCTCAATGCCGTTCAATGCGGCAAGCTTTTCTCTTTCGAAAACTTCCCTTTCGGCAGCTATTTCTGCAAGCGCAAGGGACTTGTCCTTTTCTATTGAATCCCTGGAGACGGATAGCTCCCGCTCATGGACTGATAATTCGTTCATCTTCGCCGAGATTTCCTCTTCCTTCCCTGAGATAGCGGCGAGTTTTGAATCCAGCTCATCGCTCTTCAGTGCTGCCGATTTTAGGTAGGATTCCGCAGCCTCCATCTTGGATTCGACTTCGGACTCTCTACGCTGGATATTCTCCTCTCGAACCTTGAGCTCATCGCTCATCAGCGCGAGCTTTTGCTGCGTCTCAGCCCATTCGTGCTCGCGCTTCGCCTGAAGATCATCGATCTCTTTCTGCCTAGCGTCCAGTGATTTCGCAAGTTCGTCTAATTCTCTTGCCCGCGCATCGAATTTCTCCTGCGTCTCTTTTCGCTGAACCTCGAATTGCTTGTATTGATCATCAAGGAGTGCCAGTCTGTCCTCAATATCTGCGGACTTTGCGGCGGTCTCGTTCGCTTTCAGAGTAATCTCTGCTTCTCTCTTCTCGAGTTCCGCCCTTGCAAGTTCTATCTCCTTCGTTCTCGAGGCAATCATAGTCTCGGCTTCTGCCAGCTGGCTCCTCGCCAGCTCTATCTCCGCGAGCTGGGCGCTCAACGTCTCCTTCTCGTCCGCCAGCGCGTTTCTCTGATTGGCCATCTCGATCTCGAATTCCTCTTTCTTCTTGGCCAGAATCTGCAATTCGTTCTCTATGCGCTTGTTCTCCGATTCTTGGAGTTTCACCGCCTCGTCGAGTTCCGCCTTCCGTGTACCGAGGCTTTCTTCGAGCTTCTCGAGTTCCGCTCTCCAATCCTCAAGCTCTTTGGAGAACTGGTTGTTCTCTTCGATCTTCTTATCAATCTCGCCTCTTTCGAGCTCGAGCTGCTTCTTCATTTCATCCAATGATTGCCTGTCTTTCTGCAGCAGCTCTCTCGCGTTCTGGAGCGATTTCTCCTCCTTCGCCAGCTCCTCCGCATCGGCCTCCAATTTCGCCTGTCGCTCATCAAAGTTCTTCTGAATCTCGGATATCCTTCTCTCCCTTACGGCGAGGTCGGCTTCGACCTTGCTCAATTCCTCTCTCTTTGCAGAAATTTCTCTCTTGATGGAGCCAAGCTCCGCTTTCGCCTTCTCTATGTTTGCAGTCTCATTTGCCAGTTGTGCGCTCTTCTCATTGACCGAGAGCTCGAGATCCCTGACTGTCTTTTCCCTGTCTACAAGCTCCTTTTCTCGCTTTTCCAATATCGCCCTTTGGGATTCGATTTCCGATATCTTGGATGCCAACTGGGCCTCAGTTCTCTTGAAGATCTGCGTGCGTTCTTCATGTTCCTTGAGCAATGCCCGTTCCTTGTCGTCGAGCGCAAGTGTCCTCCGGTCGAGCAGAAGGTCTGCCTGATCTATCTCGGATTTCCTCTGATTGAGCTGGACTTCGAGCTTTTCAAGATCCGCTTTTTGCTGGCCAAGTCTCTTTTCAAGGGCGGCCAGTTCCTCGCTCTTCTTCTGTATAGCATTGGTCTTCTGTGCGAGTTCCTCGTTCAGCTTCTGCTCCCGCACGACCAGCTTCTCTTCCCGCATGCTGAGCTCTTTTTCCTTTTCGAGCAATCTTTCGCTTAGAGCTCCCATCTCAGCCTTCGACTTCTCCTGTGATTTCTCGAACTCCTGCCTTGCAGCGATGAAACCCGTCTTTTCTGCTTCGAATTGCGATTTGAGGGATTCAAACTTGGATCTTTCGGATTCGAATGTTGACCTTTCTTTCGATAGCTCCTCGTTCTTCGCGACCAATTCTGCATATTTCTGGTCAACCTCGGTCATTCTTTCTCGCAGTGTGCTCTCCGAAAGCGTCAACGTCTTCTCTCTTTCGCCCAGCTCTTTATCCAGCTCGCCCAATTGTGAAGCTCTGTCCTCTAGTTCCTTGCTCCTCCTGCTCATGAGCGATTCGAATTCTGCCTTCTGCTTTGATAGGTTGTCCAGCTCTGTCTGGATCCGAACTTTGTCGGCCTCGACCTTCCGCATGTCTGCCTCGATTTCAAGCTCCTTTTGAGAAATTGCTTCCTCTCGCGAGGACAGGGCCTCCATTTTCCTCAGATATGCGGCTTCCTTCTGTGCAAGTTCTTCCTTCTTCTTGTTCAGCGCATCTTCCTTTTCCGTTAACGCCACGCTCACCGATTCGAGCCGCTCCCTTTCCTTAGAAAGGCCCTTCGCGTACTCTTCGAGCTCCCGGACCTTCGCTTCCGTCTTTTCTTTGACGACCTCATCGATCTTCAAATATCGGTTCTCAAGGTCCTTGCTCATCGATTCGAGTGTGGATTTCTTCTCATCGAGCGCCTGCATTTCTTTCGCGAACCTTGCCTTGACCTTGCTGGTCAGTTCGGCTTCTTCCTGAGTCAGCCTGATTCTGAATGCTTCGAGTTCCTTTCGGGTCGCTCTGAGCTTCATGAGTGTCTCAGAGACCTCGGCGCGGTCCTTCTCGAGCCGTTTCTTCTCCTCTTCCAATTGGGCGCGAAGGGCATTCAGCTCCTGCCGTTGTTTCTCCAAGTCCTCTGCAGATTCTCCTGCGAGAGCAGGGATTGTCTCTCGAGAGACGGCGGCTTCGGACACTGCCGGGACAGTGGCCGCGCTTTCCGCCTCCCCTTCGGCAGAAGGTATCACATTCTCTGACAGGTACTCGACCTCGTTCTTCAGCGTGGCGATTTGCATTTGCTCGAGGGTGTTCGTCTTGAGCGTAATTATGCCGATTGACTTCGTCATCTGGACCTGGTCGCGGATTGCCTGAATGAGTTTCAGAACGCTCGCGAACTTGTTGTTTGTCACAAGATATTCCAGCGAATCAATTATTACGACCCCGCCGGTCTTTCTGAGAAAGTCATCGATCACAATGTTGAGACGTTCGAGATCTCTCGGACCGATTGCCCCTTCCGCGGAGACATTCGTCAGCCAATAGGTTGGGACGTCTACCAGCCCCAATTTCTTCATCAAGTTCTTCGGGAATGTGCGGGTGATTATCAGCCCCTTCATACCGGCATCCAACGCACCCTTGAACAATTGATATGAGATGTTCGGGCTTTCCTCCTCAACGATATATGTCGTGGCAATCTCGATGGTGTACTCT
>Ga0315268_10006023_pt1 | contig 12953 bp, 8 predicted proteins | sample C1_top_MG_FD_204535 | JGI IMG/M metagenome (GOLD analysis project Ga0315268, IMG submission 204535) | Sediment microbial communities from Yellowstone Lake, YNP, Wyoming, USA - C1_top | ecosystem: Environmental > Aquatic > Freshwater > Lake > Sediment | place: USA: Wyoming | collected 2017-08-01 | reverse complement strand
TTCTGGTTGCCGGCGAGGATGTCATAGGCGGCGCCGGCGCTGGCGGGGTCGCAGGCGTAGCTCAGGCTGACCTCGAAGCGGCCGGGCTTGTCGATCTGCACGTCCCACTGCACGTAGGCCCGCGCATCCGTCCAGTGGCCGATGTTGTCGATGCCCTCGGACTTCTTCTCGAGCTGCGCTCGGCCATGAATATCGGCGTCGGCGGCCTTCAGGGTGATTGACCCATCGGGCGATTGCTGCAAGATCGACGCGATGGCCTGCACGGGGCCTTCGATTTCGACCACGATCACGCTGGCGATGGCATCCGGCGGCTGCGCGGGCAGGCTGATCTGAATCCCGCCATCGACCGCCGAAGTCTCCAGCGACTGGGCCCTATCCGCAAGCAGGTAAGCCTTGGCGATCTTCGTGCCCATCGGCACCAGCAGCTTGCCATCTCTTGGCCAGTCAAAGATATGCAGGTAAAGCTTGCCCGGTTTCTGTGTGGCCTTGCCCCAGGCGAGCTTCTTGAAGGGGCTGGCGGTGGTGCCGTAGATCGCCTCGCTGTTGACCTTCATCCACTTGCCCACCTCGGCCATCCTCTCAACCGACGGCGCGGGGATTTCACCCTCGGCGGTGGGGCCGACATTCAACAGCAGGTTCCCGCCCTTGCTGGCGCAGTCGATGAGCATGCGCACGATGGTGGTCGTGCTCTTCCAGTTGTGGTCATCCTTCTTGAAGCCCCACGTGTCGTTCATCGTCATGCAGCTTTCCCAGTCGACGCCGGGGCCAAAGCCCGTGGGAGGGATTTCCTGCTCGGGGGTGCCGTAGTCGCCGGCCGCGCCTTTGCCGGTGTCCATGCCCTGCATGCCGCCGCGGCCCTTGCCGACACGGTTGTTCACGATCACATCCGGCTGGATCGAGCGGCACCAGGCATACATGTCAAATCCCATGTCGGCTTTCCAGTCGCCGATCCACTCGCCGTCAAACCACATGATGCCGATCTTGCCGTAGTTGCCCAGCAACTCCTTCACCTGGGGCTTGAGGTAGTTCTCGACATAGCGCGGGAAGTTCGGATTGGACGGAGCGCCGTTGTAGTTGCCCTTTCCGATGCTCTGTGCATCGGGATGGTGCCAGTCCATGATCGAGTGATACCAGCACATGACGATGCCGGCCTCGTGGCAGGCGTCGGACAGCTCCTTGAGGATGTCTCGCTTGAACGGCGAGGCCTTGGTGACGGTGTAGTCGCTCACCTTCGAGTCAAAGAGGCAGAAGCCGTCGTGGTGCTTGCTGGTGATGACGATATAGCGCACGCCGGCGTCCTTGGCGATCTTCACCCACTGCTTGGCGTCGAATTTCACCGGGTTGAACTGGCCCGCGAGCTTTTCGTATTCGGCCACGGGGATCTTGGCGCTGTTCATGATCCACTCGCCGATGCCGCCGATCTTCTTGCCCTGCCATTCGCCGGCCGGGATGGCATAGAGACCCCAGTGAATGAACATGCCAAAGCGCGCCTCGCGGAACCAGGCCATGCGCTTGTCGCGCTGTTCGGGCGATTCCTTGGGAGCTTCGGCCGCGCGGGCGATGGCAGCGAAGCAGAACAAGGCGGCGATGAGAGCAATGGAAACGAGCCGCATCATGAGAGCACCTCCGAAGATGTTCGATGGGCGAATCTTGCGCGAGAGGGGGGCGGGAGGCAAGGGGGAGGCGACTGATGAATGATATCACTCGGCACTCATTGCTTCTTCAGGCGATCTGCCGCAGGCGCTGCGCCTTGGCGGCCCGCAATATTCCGGGCAGGACGTACTCGCGGGCCACCACGTCCCAGCTCATCTTTGACGCCAGCGCGTAGCCGCGCTCGATGAACTGCTCGAACTCCTCCGGCGAGCGAGGCAGACGCTCCATCAGCTCTCGGGCCACCCGCTCGGCCACCATGTGCTCGATCTCGTCACGCTGCGGCTGCCCGATCGACATGAGCTGCTCCGGCCGCAGGTCCTTGCGCGGGAGCTCGGTATAGTCGGCCACGATCACATTGGGCGTGCTCTGACCGCCGGTGGCCTTCTCGACAAACCCGGCGCACCCTCACACGCTGGAGAAGACGCAGATGCCGCCGAAGCTGATCGGCTCGACCTGAGCTATGCCGAACGGCTCGTAGATGCTCTGGCCGAACTCGGCATCCGAGCCCTTGCGGATGTCCATGAACTCCATCCCCGCGGGCATGCGCGCGCCCGAGAGCTTCGGCTCCCAGCCGAACTGGTTGACGAACACCACCTTGATGTTGCGCGCCCGGGCGTTGAATTCCTGAACCGCCTGGTAGTACACCGCCTCGCCGTGCGAAAGATCGGGCAGGCCTTCGCGGTGAACCACCGGCCAGTGGTAGTGCTGCTCCATGCGGCGGATGTCGTCAGGACGCCGGCCCGGCACTTCGGTGCTCAGCGTAAAGAGGATGGCGCTTTCGTTGCGCTTGCGGAGGATGGGCTCGAGGTGCTCGAGGACGCGCATGTCGCGCCACAGGCCCTTGCTGGGCACCAGGCGGGTGACGTGCGTGAAAACGTAGTCGGGCTCGTAGCCCAAAAGGTTGTTGCAGTAGGCGCGGAGCTTCTCGCGGCTGGCTTTCTTCTCGGCCAGGTCGAGCTTCCAGCAGGGCACGCCGTTGTAGGCGATCTGCGAATCCACGTGGACGAAGTCGGCCCCGAGGAACCGAATCTCCTTGAGCACATAGTCGCCGACGGCAAAGATGGCGTCGCAGAACCGGGCGGCCTTCAGCAGCGCGTGCCTGTAATAGCCGCTCTGATTGCCGAAGACATCCTCGACGTAGAGCCCCTGAGCCATGGCCGCGCGCATGACGTTGTAGAACATCGTGTCGTGGCCGGGATGGCCCTCGACAAGCCGCCGCATGGTGGCCACTTCGTGCGCATAGAAGATCGAGCGGAAGTTGGAGCGGTCGGCCTCCATGACGGCGGCCAGCGCGGTGGGCAGGCCCATGTATTCATGCGAGAGCACGACGCAGGGGTCGGTGGTGCCGCTGGCGCCCAGGGCGTGCAGGGCCGCGATGGCCGGGGGAGCGAGCCGCACATATTGCTCAAAATCCCAGGTGCTCTCGTATCGGGAGCTCTCGATGCCGAACTGTTTCCACAGCTCGTATTTCCACTGGGCGAGCTTTTTCTCGTCAAACCGGCTGACATCGAACAGCAGCACCTCCGGGGTGCTCACGACGCCGGTGGCCTTGTCGATGAATTTTCGCCGGCCGTAGACGATTCCGACCCCGAACTGCTGCTCGATTTCGCGGAAGCGCGAGGCCAGGGGTGACCGATAGAGCTGGTCCATGCTGGAATAGAGCACCTCGCCGCTGGACCCGAGGCGCTTTTCGCCGGTGGTATCCATGGGCCAGAACGGCCCGACGAGGATGTTGCGGCGGATCACGTCCAGATAGGCGGGGCTGGTGAACAGACCCTGCAGGACGGCCCCAATTCCGCCGATCTTCTGGACGGCTTCGTGCGTAACGTGAACAACACTTGGCATAAAGAGTCCCGTTGCCGTAATCCCGACCGATTTCCTCCTGAGGGCAATTATAAGTCGAGGTTGACCCGCCGCCAAGCAAGTCAAACGATTTCGGTACGGGATGGCAGATATACGCAATGTGTGGGGTCATGGGCAAGCCCACTCCCTCGCCCGTGCTTCGATCGGGACGCACGCCACCCAGCTCCCGGTTGCTCGGACGCGCCCCTCCCAAAGGGGATGGGGAGTTTGATTGCCCCTCTTTGGCGCCCGCTTTACAATTCGCCGCTCTATAACGCCCCGGAAGAAGGAACGTACATCGATGCCCCTCGTCGCCGACCTCAAATCCCGCGGCCTGCTCCAGCAGGTGTCCGACCCGGACCTGGATGCAACCCTGGCAAAGCTCGCGTCGCAGCGACCCATCGCCGCTTATGCAGGCTTTGATCCCACGGCCGATTCGCTGCACGTCGGCAATTTCATCGCCATCCTCGGTCTGATGCACGCCCAGCGCAACGGCATCCGCCCCATCGCCATCGCCGGGGGCGCCACCGGGCTGATCGGCGATCCCTCGGGCAAAACGGCCGAGCGCCAGCTTCAGACCAAGCAGACCATCGCAAGAAACCTCGAAGGCATCAGCCGTGTGCTCGAAAGGTTCCTCGACTTCAAAGACCCCAAATCCCCCGCGATGATCATCAACAACCTCGACTGGATCGGGCCGATGTCGGCCATCGACTTCCTGCGCGATGTCGGCAAGCACTTCCGCATCGGCGCGATGCTGGCCAAGGAATCGGTGCGGGCGCGCATGGAAGCGTCGCAAGAGGGGATGAGCTACACCGAATTCAGCTACCAGATCCTCCAGGGCTATGACTTCTACCGCCTCTACAAGGACCACGGCTGCGTGCTGCAGCTCGGCGGGTCAGACCAGTGGGGCAATATCACGGCCGGCATCGACCTGATCCGCAAGCTCGAGGGCGGCAACGCCTTCGGCCTGGTCATGCCGCTCATCACCACCAGCAGCGGCGCCAAGTTCGGCAAGAGCGAAGGCAACGCCGTGTGGCTCTCGGCCGACCGGACCAGCCCCTTTGACTTCTACCAGTTCTGGCTTCGCGTGGAGGATGCGGATGTGGCGCGCTACCTGCGCTACTTTACGTTCCTGCCGCTGACCGAGATCGATGCGCTGGTGGCCGAGCACCACAAGTCGCCCGAGAAACGCCTGGCGCAGCGCCGCCTGGCCGGCGAGATGACCGAGCTTGTGCACGGCAAGGAGGCGATGCGGCAGGCCGTCGCGGCCAGCCAGACGCTCTACGGCGGCGACGCGGGAAAGCTGGATGCGTCGGCCATCGACGCCCTGGCCGCCCAGGGCGTGGCGAGCATCGGAATCCCCCGCGCCAGGCTCGATGGCGGCTACTCGCTGATCGACGCCTGCGTTGAGAGCGGCCTGGCGAAATCGAAGAGCGAGGCCCGGCGACTCATCCAGCAGGGCGGCCTGTACGTCAACAACGCGCCCGTCGGCGATGTCAACCTCACGCTCGGAGCGGGCCACCTGGTCGCCCAGACCGCCGTCGTGCTCCGCAGCGGGAAGAGGAACTATCGGTTGATACGGGTCGGTTAGCATCTTCTCTGGTATAATCTGAGCGTCATGACCATTCGCGCCCAATTCGACGGCAAGGTTCTGGTTCCGGTCGAGCCGATCGACTTGCCGGCAGGGCAGGTGGTAGACCTTGATATCACGCCGGTGCAGGAGCCGCCGCTGGGCTCGCCTGCGCGATTGCTCCAGGCAATGCACAAAGCCCCGCACATACCAAAAGAGGACGTCGAAGAGCTGGAGCGGTTGATAGAAGAGGGCAAGCTCCCCGTTCGATATGACGGCATTTTCGACGGCGAATAGTGCCCATGCTCTTCCTCCTGGACACCAACGCGGTCAATGAGGTCATCAAGGAGAACCCGAGGATGGGGGACCGACTGGCGCGCGCCTCGCGATCCGACACAGTCGCAATCTGTACGATCGTGCGAGGAGAAGTGCTCTTCGGGATCGAGCGGATGCCGGAAGGAAGGAAACGGCGCGACCTGGCCACGAAGGCCAGTGGTCTGCTTGCGGACTTGCCCTGCTATTCCGTGCCCAGCCCTGCCGCCGATCATTATGCGCGGATCAAGCATGCCTGTCGTCGCAAGGGCCTGCCACTCGATGAAAACGATCTCTGGATCGCTGCCACCGCCCTTGCGCTGGGAGCCACGCTCGTCACGCGAGACGCCGACTTCGCACGTGTGGAGAGGTTGACGGTCGAAGATTGGACCGTCTGAAACCGGGCCGTCTGGAGCCGGCTGCGATGTGAATCGCGACGGTCGCTGTGTGTCCCCCGACCACCGGGCAGCGGCGCGGTAGGTCGGGCACTCCTGCCCGACATCGAAGCCCCGACACCGGATGTACTCATCCGGCCGAGCCAATTGGCTCGAATGGACGCGAAGATTGTTTGCGGACGGAGCACGCTGGCGGCGGGTCCGGGCGAGTTGGTGACCGTCCCCTTCTACTTGCCCGCACGGGTACAGGCTGACTGCGGAAGCGGAATTGGGAGTGCAGAAGGCCTGTGCAGACGCCTACGTCGCTAGGGACCGTATGTCTGGCAACGGTCGCGTCGTGAGGAACTTGTTTGAAACGATGATGGCAAACCAAGCGACTCGATTAGCCAAGCTATCGGAGCCGCAGCGAGACCAACTGATGGACTTCACAGGCGCGGACGTGCCTGACGAACCGTAACGCGCGGGGAACGGACAGGGCGCGGCAAAGCTGACATCCACCGTTCCTTTCGTCCCCTCCGGCAACCCCGTCCGCGGCCATCCGCTCCATCCGTGGCAACAACTTGCGGCCGCACCCCCAAACAAATACTGCATTTTTTTGTTGACATCGCCCCCCTCTTCTGCTACACCCCCTTTCACCGGCCCGCGCCCTTCGCGCCCGCCGGTCCAGGCCTCGAGGGGAAATCCCGATCCCCGATCCTGGCGCTCTCTCAAAAGTGAATACCCGCTCCCGCCCCGCGCGGACGCCGTGCCCCAGCCGCCACCCGCAACCGCCCACCGACCGCTCAAATGTGGCGCCTTTGTCATCCCATATTCCGCCCCCTCCCCCCCGCTGCGCAGAACAAACCCAATTTCAGCGCAGCGCAAAATGCGCAATCCGCGTCGATCACAGCAGTTAAGTCTTCGGTTGCATTCGCGATTCCGCGAAACAAAGCCAATTCCCACCCCCCAGGCTCTGCTGCCTCGCGCCCTTCTGGCCCCTCGTACGACTCACCACGCAGCTTAGAAACAAGTCTTGGCGCACACGTCTTCACTGCTGAACGGTCACCGAACGACAGGAACGACTTCGTGTCTTCGCGTCTTCGCGGTTCTGCTTTCTTTGGTTGCGGCTCCGCCGCGCTGTGCGCCCGTGCCTTCGATTCCGCCCGCCGCTCACGCGGGTCCGCAACTGGCCCGGCCGTCCGGAACGAACATTGAACACCCTGTCCTTCTCGAGTATTCTCCCCCGACCCGCGCCTCATCGACGGCTGTATCAGACCTGCCGGATGGGCCGCTGTCTCTTTGGAAACGAATCAGGCCGCGTGTGATGCGCTCATGATCGGCACATCCGCCGACCGTCAGGGAGATGTTCATGCCCACACATTGGCGTCATGCGGTTGTTGGAACGGGGATGGCCGGCGAGTGGCACGTGCGCATCGTGCCGAAGATCCCCGGCTCCTCGCTGGTCGCGATCTGCGACGTGCGCCCGCAGCATGCCGGGTCGATTCTCGAAAAACACGGGCTGCGAGGAATCCCCATCTACACCGACCTTGCGGAAATGCTCAAGCAGGTGAAGAACATCGACATCGTCCATGTCTGCACCCCCAGCGGCGACCACATGAACCCGGCCATCATCGCCATGAAAGCCGGCAAATACGTCATCACCGAAAAGCCCATGGAGATCCAGCTCGACCGAATCGAGCGCATGGTGGAGACCGCGGCCAAGAACAAGGTGCGCATCGCCGGCATCTTCCAGAACCGCTGGAACCCGGCCAATCGCGCGCTGCGCGACGCCGCGGCTGAGGGAAGATTCGGGCGGCTGGCCTGGGCCGGCTGCTTCACTCCCTGGTATCGCAAGGATGAGTATTACCGGGACGGGGGCTGGCGGGGCACCTGGAAGCTCGATGGCGGCGGCGCGATCATGAACCAGTCGGTGCACGCGATCGACCTGCTGCAATGGATCGCCGGGCCGGTCAAGACCGTCAGCGCCTACGCCTCCAGCCGGATTCATCCCGAGATCGAGGTCGAGGACACGCTCAGCGCATCGCTGGAGTTCCAGAACGGCGGCTACGGAACCATCATGGGCACCACCGCGATGTATCCCGGCGTGCCCGTGCGCATCGAGATCGGCGGAGAAAACGGCACGGCCATTTCCGAGAACGGTCTGAAAGTCTTCAAGTTCCGCGACGAGCGGCCCGGCGACCTCGAGCTTCTCGAACGCCTCGCCCCGCCCCCGCCAGAGGTGATCCGTCAGCGCATCCGGAACGTCGGGGGAAATGAACTGCTGGGCAAGCTGGGCGTCCTGAAGGGCGCATCCAGCATGGGCGCGGGCAGCGCGGCCGACGTGGCCCTGGATCTCCACGGGCTCAACATCCAGGCGATTCTCAAGGCCTGGGGAGAAAATCGGGACGCCGAGACCTGCGGGCTCGAGGCTCGCAAGGCTGTGGCGATCATCCTGGCCGTGTATGAGTCGGCCCGAAAAAAAGGTCATCCTGTCAATGTGAAGTGAGCTTGCCGCCCGCGCAGCCCTGCCCGGGGGCGGCATTTGTTCAGCCCGTAGCGGCTCTGCAAATGGAGGCACCCGGCAATGTCTCAGAGCATTCGAATCGCCTGGTGGCCGATATCCTTGCGATAGTGCATGCCCTCGAAATGGATGAGGCTCATCGCCTGGTAGGCGCGCTTCTGTGCATCCGCGATAGTCTTGCCCAGAGCGGTGACCGCCAGCACGCGTCCACCGGCCGTAACCACTTTCCCATCCTTGACGGCCGTTCCCGCGTGGAAGACTTTGACATCCGGCAGCGCATCCGCCTGCTCGATTCCGCTGATGGGCAGGCCGCTCTTGTAGTGGCCGGGATAACCGTCCGCCGCGGCAACCACGGCAATGGCCGGGCGCGGATCCCATTTGATCGACATCTTTGAGAGCTTCCCTTCGGCCACGGCAAGCAGCAGTTCCAGCAGATCGGTGTTCATTCGCATCAGGAGGGGCTGTGTTTCCGGGTCGCCGAACCGGCAGTTGAACTCCAGCACCTTGGGCCCGTTGGGCGTGATCATCAGCCCGGCGTATAAAACGCCGCTGTATTCGATCCCGTCGCGTTTAAGGCCATCGACGGCCGGCACGAGAATCTCCCTTTCGATCTGGGCCAGCATGGCGTCGGTCACGACGGGCGTGGGCGAGCAGGCGCCCATTCCACCCGTCATCGGCCCGGTGTCGCCGTCGTCGACCGGCTTGTGGTCCTGGGCGCTTTCCAGCACGTAGATCGATTGCCCGTCGACCAGCGCCAAGATCGAGCACTCCGGGCCGCTGAGCTTCTCTTCGATCACGACCCGTTCCCCCGCGTCGCCGAATACCCGCTTGCGCATCACCTGGTCGACGGCATCAATCGCATCCTGCACGCGATAGCACACGCTCACGCCTTTGCCCTTGGCCAACCCCGCGGCTTTCACCACGCAGGGCCCCTCCTTCATCCGAACGTACTCCTCGGCCGTGTCGGGGTCGGTAAACGAGCGTGCTTCGGCGGTGGGGATCGCCTGACGGCGCATCAGCTCCTTGGCAAACCACTTGTCGGCCTCCACCTGCGCCGCGGCTCGCCCCGGACCAAATACCGGCAGCTTCATCGAGCGAATGAAGTCGGCCAGGCCAGCGGCCAGCGGGTCTTCCGGTCCGATCACGACGAAATGAACGGCCGCTTTGCGGATGAATTTCTCAACCTCTGCGAACTTCAGCGGGTCGATCTGCACATTTTCCCCTACGACCGACGTTCCCGCATTCCCCGGCGCGACAAACAGTTCCGTCACGCGCGGCGACGCGGCCAGTTTCCAGGCCAACGCATGCTCCCGCCCGCCAGAGCCGATGACCAACACTCTCATGGGTGCGCAACCTCTCACTCAGGGTTGCACGTACGATAGCAAAGCCCCCGCCTGTTTCAAACCGCCGATCAAGCGGCCTTCTTGCGTGACGCCGCAGGTCATTTGCGTTACAATGGCAAGCCTCTTGAATGCGGGTGAGGTGAGCCGTGGACTGGCACAAACAACCTGGCTTCCGAAGCCGCTGCGGCGGCACGATGCTCGATCTCGTCGTCGTCATCACGATCATCGGCATCCTTGTTTCGCTCAGCGTCCCGATGATCCTGACAGCGCGCGATCGCTCAGGCCGATACCACTGCAGCGAACGACTGCGCCAATTGGGCCAGGCATGGCGCCAGTATGCGCAGGATTACGGCCGCCTGCCCTGCACCCGGCCCAGCTTCGGACCCGAGGCGGTGCCGGACGTGACCAACAGCGGCTGCGCTGCGGCCGATCCGTTCGGGCCGGACGGCCCTCGCCCCAACAACGTTCCCGCGGTGGCTTTCCTGCTGCTGAGGACCGGCAAGCTGAAAGCCGATTCGCTGATCTGCCCCGCCACTCGAGGCGCGCCGGACCGATTCGCGGGCCTGCTGCCCTGGCAGCGATCCAACTTCACGGATGTGCACAAGAACCTCACCTACAGCGTGCAGAATCCGTACGCGACTGCGGCCGCGCAGGCCAGGGGCTTCCGCTGGGATATGCAGCTTCCAAAGTCGTTTGTGCTGGCCGCCGATCGAAGCCCGGGGGAAGACGCCCTGGTTTCTCCCGACAGCCCGGCGGCGCAGATCCGTAACGGAAACAGCAACAACCACGGCAAGCGCGGCCAGAACGTGCTCTATGCCGATGGGCGCGTGGAATTCGAGGCCACGCCCTTCGCAGGCATCGATCGGGACAACATCTACACAAGCAGGAATAACAAGACCTTAGATTCGCCGCAGGACGGTGCGGATTCAATTCTCCTGCCCGCCGAGCCGATCGCCGCAAAAAGATAACCTGGTCTTGGCGCGCCGGCCCTGCGAAACAAGCCTCTGATCCGCGACGTCTTGTGCTGTGGGGACAAGCGTGGAGCATCACCATGACCCATGCAGCTCGTCGTGCGTGCGCTCTCCGATCGGCCGCCTCCGCTCTGATCGACCACTTGGAAGCGCGGATGATGCTGGCGGCGCAACCCGCCGCTCTCTGGCAGATCCGTGGCGACTTGTCCAGGGTCAGGAACGACACCATCGTCGTCTACCCCAGTCCGAAGAACCCCGCCAACATCTCCGTTCGCATCAACGGCAAGGTCCTCGGCACTCGACGCGCATCGAGGGTCTCGGGCATCGAGGTCAACGGGCTGAAGGGCAATGACCACATCGAGATCAGCCTGGGACGCGCCTACGCGGCCATCCCGGTCACCGTGAACGGCGGGCCGGGAAATGACCTCATCCTTGGCGGGGCCGGCAACGAGATGCTCACCGGCGGCGCGGGCAACGACGAGATCCATGGCGGCATGGGCAACGACCGCATCTACGGCGGCGCATCGAACGATCTGCTGGCCGGCGATGAGGGCAATGATCTGATCGATGGAAGCCTCGGCAACGACACCGAGGCTGGCGGCCTGGGCGATGACAACCTCATCGGCGGGAAGGGCAATGACCAGCTCAGCGGCGGCTGGGGCGAGGATGATGTCGATGGCGAGGCGGGCAACGATGTGCTTCGCGGCGGCGCCGGCGCCGACGATCTCAACGGCGGATCGGGGAGGAACATCTTGTATCGCGACAAACTCGACCGCTGGCATCACAGCCGATACGACAGCTCGCGCAACGACGCACATGACAACCCGCTGGTGAAGGTCGCCGACGGCGCCGCGATGAAGAGATCGCTGATCGAGGCCGCGGTCAAGCGGTGGAAACGGGCCTTCGGACAGAGCGAAAATACGTGGCTCTTCCCAGGAGGATATGACAAGGGGGGTGCGTCGGCCATCATGACGAACGGCGCGCCGCCCGTCCCAAGCCATTCTGATACCAACGTGCAGGTCCAAGGCGTCGACGAAGCCGACCTGGTGAAGACCGATGGCAAATATCTCTATCTCCTCGACGGCAACACCCTGCTGATCATGACGGCCTGGCCGGCCGATCAGACGAAGGTGCTCTGGCAGGCGGAGCTGAGCGATTCGCCCGACGGGATTTACCTCGATGGCGATCGCCTGACGGTGATCTCGCGCAAGTGGGAGTCGCCGCCGGCCGGTTCCAGCGGCGGCCCCGCGGCAGCCGGCGCGGTGGGATCGATCGCACCGGCGCCACGCGTCGCCGGCGACATCGCCATGCCGACCTGGGGCGGCTGGTGGGGCAAGGCGCAGGCGGTAGTCACCGTGTACGACGTGTCCGACCGTGCCGCGCCCAAGGTGGTCTCGCAGACCACCGTCGACGGTTCGCTGGCCAGCTCGCGCGACATCGACGGGCGGCTGTACATGGTGCTCGACAACGGCGTTTCAGCGCCGGAGCCTCTGGTCGTATCGGGCAAGTACGAAAACGAGGCCGTCTACCGCGCGCGGCTGGAGGCGATGAGCATCTCGGACCTGTTGCCGCAATACGCCTCGACGGGCGGCTCGTCGCAGACCGCCTCCGGGGCGCTGGTGAGCGCCGGCAACCTGTGGATGCCCGCCGGCGGCGGTGATCCGGATACGATGTTCACCATCGCCCTCTTCGATCTGAACGGCGATGCCGGCAAGCCGCTGGCCAGCACATCCGCCATCGGCGTAGCCGGCACCGTGTACGCATCGGCCAACAGCATGTATGTGACCTCGCAGGCATGGGATTCGCCGATGGGAAGCTGGGAAGGCGACTGCCGCACCGACATCTATCGATTCAGCCTCGGCGCCACGTCGGTGGATTTCACGGGCACCGGCAGCGTTCCCGGGTGGACTGTCGATCAGTTTGCGATGGATGAGAACAAGGGCTATTTCCGCATCGCCACCACGACGGCGCAGGGCGGCCTGTCGAACAACGTGTTCGTGATGGACCCCGCCAATTCGCTGAAGATCGTCGGCAGCATCACGGAACTGGCGATGACCGAGCGGATTTACGCAGCGCGGTTCGTGGGCGACGCGGCCTACCTGGTGACGTTCCGACAGGTCGATCCGCTGTTCGCCATCGACCTGAGCAATCCGGCGCTGCCGCAGCTCAAGGGCGTGCTGGAGATGCCGGGCTATTCGTCGTACCTCCACCCCGCCGGCGATCGCACGCTGATCGGGTTCGGGCGCGATGCCGATGCATCCGGCCGCGTGCGCGGGTTGCAGGTGTCGCTCTTTGACGTGTCGAACCTGGCCAGCCCCAGGCGCGTGGGGGTGATGAAACTGAGTGCGGGCGGAAGCTGGTCAGGGT
>Ga0315268_10006022_pt1 | contig 12954 bp, 11 predicted proteins | sample C1_top_MG_FD_204535 | JGI IMG/M metagenome (GOLD analysis project Ga0315268, IMG submission 204535) | Sediment microbial communities from Yellowstone Lake, YNP, Wyoming, USA - C1_top | ecosystem: Environmental > Aquatic > Freshwater > Lake > Sediment | place: USA: Wyoming | collected 2017-08-01 | reverse complement strand
GTTGAAGTGGCTATGGAATATGGAACTCCTGCTGCATACCTAATCGATTTTGCCGCCGAGGTTAAAGATGAATGGCTAGAGGGCGTTGAGACCGTGGGCGTGACTAGCGGGGCATCGGTGCCAGAGATCTTGGTGAAGGATCTTCTAGATTGGTTGGCAGAGCGCGGCTATGGGGAAGTTGAAACCGTGAGCGCGATAGAGGAATCGTTACTTTTTGCCCTTCCACCAGAGCTTCGCAAAGATCTAAAAGCCGCCGGTCAGGATGCGATTACTCACAACAAGTAATTGCCATTTTGACTAGAGAGTCAGATCAATTGCAAGTTGGCGCCCAAGCTCATGGAATCCTAATTGCTGGCTAAGGCGGTAAGAACTCTCATTTCCGATCCGGCAGCGCCACTGCGGAATGAGACCAGTTTCTAAGGCCGCTTGAGCAGCAGCAAGTGCTGCGCTGAAAGCAAAACCTTTTCCTCGGTGGCTTGGCATTGTAAGAATTCCCATGTGCGCAATTTTGGAATTCCGCACTTCATAACCTGCAATCGCTCCTGTCTTACCATCATCCGATTGCGCCCCGAAGAGATGTGGCATGGTCCCTATGCCGCTCTCTTCTTGTTCCTCTGGGACACAACTCGACAGCAACTCGACGACTTGATCGGCGCATGCAACTCGTACGTGGTTGGAGACTGAAGAATCGGAAATAGTCGCAGCATCTGAGTAGCCAATCGTGGCAATCCCATTTGGATTGGGCTGAAAATCAATAGGAATCTGGAGAAGGGTTTCTAAGTCCAGCAATTCGATTTGTGAAAGCGGAGACAGGAAGGGGATGAGTGCGGGAGGGCAAACTGCTACGGCGGAGTCTTGCACTTGCACGACCACTAGATCCTTCGAACCATCTTTTGGGACGAGCGATATATCAGACAAATTAAACGTCGATGTAGGGAGTTGAAGTCGCTCTGCCCAGCCAACTTTTACTTGATCATTGGTGGCATTGAGAAGGGGAGACGCTATCGCACTCATGAGTGCGATTTTACAGTCGCGGTCGACAGGTTTCATATGGTTTCTTACTTCTTTAGAGACCCATTTCTGAGCGAGAAACCGCTTGGGAATACACCTCTCTTCCCATCTGGGCTCCCTGGATTTCTCCTTTGGTGTTAGCAGTTTGTTAGCAAATCTCCAGATCTGTCGGGATCGCGATTGATGGTTGTAGTTCAAGCCTCTGCCGTTGACGGTAAAGCCAACGATGCAGTCCTCAAGGAATTAGCCAAGGCCTTCAACCTGCGACCCCGTGATTTCACGATTGTTTTCGGCGAACTGGGACGCGATAAACATCTTCTCATTGCTGGGGATAGCGAGCAATTGCAGTAACGCTACGAAGGGCTATGTGGAGAACCCAAGCTCTTCTAAAAAACTAGGTCACATTTCCCTAGTTCAGCGGTGCAGACGCCAAGAGATCGCAGCTATTTGAGCGCGTAGTCGACCTACTGGGTCTTGTATCGAGAGACCAAGTGCATCTTCAATGTGCTTTAGTCGATTAGTTATAGAACTATGGTGCATAAACAACTCAGCTGCTGCTTGTCGAGCTGAACCATTCCATGTAACCGACAACAAAATTTCGATGTCCTGTTCACCAGATTCCATCTGCGCCAGAGCTCCGAGGGCCTTCACATCAGGGTTTGCCATTGCGATCTCAGATGGGATCGTAGCCAAGATGGCAAGTGCTCCCAGTTCTTCGTAATTTACGACAGTACTCTTATTATGCCAAGCATCAGCGAATCGAGAAGCCACACGGGCAGTTGTCCAAGATTCAGTCGCGCGGGATGCCGGAACTGAATGTCCTAGTCCAATACGAATTTTCGAATCGGATCTTCCCGATAAATTTTCTAAAGACTCTTGCAACTTCATTTGTGGAATCTGAATCAGTATCGCCCCACTGGTACCAAGTATGGCCGACCGCGTGATTCCTCCAGCGGCAGTCATACTACTTACTATTGTTTGCATGATTTCGGAAGGATCGCCATCACTAACTGAAATTGCCATTGCCCGTATATCTTGCACGGGGGAAAGACCCATCAATCTGAGAGCACGAATTCGATCCTGATCTTCTGCCGCAGAACTAATCACGAGTTCAAGCAACGCAGGGTCAGTGCCTTCTATCGAACGCAATGGTCGCCAGCGCGCCCCAGCAGTTACTGCCATACGCTCGACCAAAATCTCATCAAGAGGTTCGGGATTTTCTCGTTCCAACCACACATGGCCAACAATCACATCATCAATCATGACTGGAATTTCGATACCAACAGGTTGAACCAATGGAGATGATGACTGACCGTTGCTATCAAATCGTATTACCCGACCCGAATCTTCATCACGCAATCCTGCAGTGCAGCCGCTCAGTGCAGCACTGGCACGAGTGAGTGCCTCCAAACTAACTCCGTTATTTACAAGTCTGTCGAAATATTCAATTACCCGTAGGTAGGCGCCGGCGTTCGGATCTAAATCTGATAGTCGAAGCAATAGACCGCGCATAGAAAAAGTATAAGTGGGTTCGTTGCCATGTGGGGTGGCGGGGCAGATTGATACCAAATCGTGATGTGCCCAACTGTCGGGCAACGCTCGGCAAATCACCGTCACTTGGCGGTTGACCACGAACTTCCAATATAGGAATGATTCCGACGTGCCACGGTATTGATCGTGGACTCAGTCAGGGAATCGGAGCGGTGACAACCGGTCAGCCGCCGACCCTTTGAATAAAAGGAGCCATACTGGTGAATCTACTCTCCTCAAAGAGTCTCCGACGAGCGAGCGCCTTGCTCGCCATCGCGCTCACTGCCGCGTTCTCACTTGCCCCGAGTGCAAACGCATTTTCCAAAGCAACGAACACTCCGGCAAAGATAAAGATCATTTTCGTTTCTGGGCCGCTAAATGATCCCTTCTTCCCGCCGATCTACCAAGGCGCGCAGGATGCTGCAAAACTATTGCGCATTACATTCAAGTACATTCCCATCGATGAAGGCGACATCCAAGCTAGCTCGGCAAAGACGATGCAAGCCGCTATCGCTCAAAAGCCAGATGCCATCGTTGTCGGTGACTTCATCACTGACGTCGTGGATCCATTAATCAAGCAAGCCATTGCTGCGGGCATCCCCGTTTTCGTGAATCAGTCAGGGCAAGATAGTTGGGAAAAAGATGGCGCGCTCGGCTTCATTGGCCAATCTGGTCCAGATGTCGGGGCTGAAGCTGCAAAGCAGTATTTGGCTGCTGGCAAAAAGAACCTAATTTGCGTCAATAACGTTGCAGGCAACCCATATTTGGATGCCATCTGTAAAGGACTCGCAGACGGCATGGCAGCAGGTGGGGGATCATCAAAGATGATTACCCTTCCTAGTGGCGACGGCACTGATCTCACTAAGAGCACTGCTGACATTGGTGGTTACCTAAACGCTAACAAGGGTGTCGATGGAATTATGACGCTCAATAACCTCACTTCCTATGCCGCCATTGCTGCATTGAAGCCAATTGGTCAAACAGGCAAGACGTTAGTAGCCACCTTGGGCGTTTCAAAGCAAGCCTTAGATGCAGTCAAGTCTGGCGACATGCTCTTTGTTGTCAATGAGCAGCCCTATCTTGATGGGTATCTGGGAGTTGTCTTCGCTTACAACTATGTGAAGTATGGCTTGGCTCCAATCGGTGTCGTAAAGACTGGTCCACAGATCATCAATAAGAAAAACATCACCAAAATCTCAAATGTGTTGCAACAATATCCGAACGTTATCGGACCTAAGTAACTCGAAGGTGCTCAAGTTATAGAGAGGTAACTTGCAGACCAAGAGTGGGCAATCAAAGGATTACCCACTCTTGGTCAGCCTTGAGAAGTGCACTACTTTTGATCCTTCAACGAAGAATTGCGAGATACAAAATGACCGCCCCCGATATTGATCAACCGTTAGTAAAAAAGAAACGCGTATTAATTACTCGTCGTCTGATCACGCGACCCGAGACTGGGGGAATAGTTGCAGCCTTTCTGGTTTTTGCGTTCTTCGCCAGCCTTGCAGGCAAAAACGGATTCTTAAGTCTCCTAGGAACGGCTAACTGGCTAGGAACAGCATCGGAATTGGGTATCGTGGCAATACCAGTCGGCATGTTGATGATCGCAGGAGAATTCGATCTATCCGTAGGAGCCATGGTTGGTGCCACATCAATTTCAGTGGCGATGGCGACGGGTTGGTTTGGCGTTTCGGCCTGGGTAGGAATTGCAGTGGCGACAGTGATTGGAATCGGGGTTGGTCTGGCAAATGGATTCATCGTCGTTCGAACTGGCTTGCCGTCCTTCATCGTCACATTGGCCACCATGATGATGCTTGAAGGGATCGTGTTAGCAGTATCGATCGGTATAACGGGGTCCTCAAGTGTTTCTGCACCATCATCTGGTTTTGTCAATTCACTATTTGCCACTACCTGGCACAACTTCAGCGTTTCGATCCTGTGGTGGGTTGCTTTGCTGGGATTGGGTAGCTGGGTTATGACGCGTACAGTTTTTGGGAACTGGACTTATGCAACAGGCGGCAATTCGCAAACCGCACGACTATCGGGTGTTCCAACTGATCGTGTCAAGATTACGTTATTTGTTTGCACTTCTCTTGGCTCCGTAGTTACTGGAACGATACAGACGTTAACTTTCCACAATGGTAACGTCACGTTGGGCGGGCAATTGGTATTCACCGGCATCGCAGCCTCTGTGATCGGTGGAATTTTATTAACGGGCGGATACGGCTCTCCGGTAGGAAGTGCATTTGGAGCGCTTACCTACGGAATTATTTCCATTGGAGTCTTTTTTCTCGGTTGGAATGCCGATCTCACACAACTTTTTATCGGAGTTTTACTTTTGTTAGCCGTTCTCGCGAATCATCGATTACGACAACACGCACTAGGTCAGAAATAGGAGCCATGATGAGCGAAATGAATCCTTCTCCTATCGTTGAATTGCGCAATATTTCTAAGCATTTTGCTGGAGTGACAGCAGTGAGTAATTTGTCCTTGTCACTACGAGCTGGTGAAGTTTTCTGCCTCCTTGGCGAAAATGGTGCGGGAAAATCGACTGTCATCAAGATACTTACTGGAGTCGAGCGACCTACGACTGGCTCCGTTTTGATCGATGGAGAACCGGAAGAGTTTCACAATCCACGTGACGCGCGTGATCGTGGAATCGCCACTGTTTACCAGGAAGTCGGCACTCTACCTTTAATGAGTGTAGGTCGAAATTTCGTGCTTGGGGCAGAACCAACTTTGGGTCGAGGCTTATTTCGCCGCCTTGATAAAAAGAAGGCTTCTGAACTCGCACTAAAGGAACTCAAAGAACTCGGAATTCGGCGGGTAGATGATGGCAACCAACTAGTTGGAACCATGTCAGGCGGAGAGCGTCAAGCTCTTGCAATCGGTCGCGCCGTGCACTTTGGAGCTCGAGTATTAGTCCTTGACGAGCCTACCGCAGCACTTGGAGTTCGCGAATCTGCAACGGTCTTGCGCTTAATTGAGACAGTTCGTAGTCGAGGCGTCGCAGTTCTTTTCATTACGCACAATGCGTATCACGCCCACCGAACAGGTGATCGCTTTATGGTTCTGCGACGAGGCGAGTCCATTGCTGAATTTGCACGAGGTGAGCGTACGGTTGGTGAAGTTATTGAATTGATGGCTGGTGGCGCTGAACTTGAAACTTTGTTAGCTGGGCTTGAGGAGTGAGCCTATTCCAAGAGAGAGTTGAATCCTCTGGTGGGCGACGCCAATACGATTCGGAAATTCTCGAACCTCTCATAGGGCTCGCTCCTGCGGACTCCAACGATTTAGATTCTCTTCGAGAAAATTCTGCTGAAAGCCTTTCACATTTTCATCGAGCGTCCGATGATGAGGTAGAAATAGTTGACGAAATTCTTTTAACAGACCACGGATCTTTGAGAATGCGTATGTATATGCCGCGCTCTGGATATACCGGAGGGTTACTGTGGATTCATGGTGGAGCTTTTGTTCTCGGCTCGCCGGAAGTAGATGACGATTTGTGCCGGCATCTTGCCCTCACACATCAACGACTTGTCCTTTCGCCTGACTATCGACTTGCACCTGAGCACCACTACCCTGCAGCAGAACAGGATTGTCAGGCAGCATTTAGCTTTCTTTCCAGCTTAATTAGTGAACTGGGTGAGAAAAATCCAATTGCAATCGCTGGTGCGAGCGCTGGAGGTGCGCTCGCTTTGGAAACTACGTTAGAAGCCATTTCTTTAGGTTCAGATGTCGAGCGTCTCATTCTCATTTATCCCGTGGTTGACTCAGCATTGGATAGTGAGTCAATGGGAAAATATGAATCCGCGCCAATTTTCGATGGTGCTCATGCGCGCTTGATGTGGCAACGCTACTTAGGCGAAACTCAAAGACGTACGCGGTCATCACCGATGAATCATCCGATCTTAAGTAAATTGCCTTTAACATTGATTGTCACTACAGAGCACGACCCCTTACGTGATGAGGGCTTAGATTTGATTCGGGCTCTTCTATCGGCAGGGGTCTCAGTACAAGCCCTTCATATTGCAGGTAGTTACCATGCATTTGACCGATTTGCTCCTCAGAGTCAATTGGCAAAGGAATTCGTTTCCGCTCTGGACAATTTTCTTAGTCGACCTTTACTGGTGGAGGCTGATTTGTGATACTAATGGGCGATCAAGAGAGGCGGTAGATTCATAAAGATGGATGCAGAATTGGCCGCTGCCTTGATTATGTTCGATGGCGGGGATCTGCACGATCTCGCTGGCGAGCGAATCCGCCTTCACAAAATACATGATCTTAGTCGGCCAAAAATTCCAGAGTCAGTTCGTGTTCGTGATCTTCAGACTTCAACTCCATTCGGTCCGCCTGTAAGACTGCGACTGTATGAGCCGCGTGCAGCAGCTGCTCCCATGCCCGCTATGTTGTGGTTGCACGGAGGAGCTTTCGCATATGGCTTTCCCGAAATTGATGATGACTTGTGTTTGAGGTTGGCTGCTGACGCTGGTTTTTTGATTGCTGCTCCGGAATACCGACTAAGCCCTGAGAATCCTTTCCCAGCGGGTTTTGATGACGCCTACAACTCGTTGCTATGGCTTGCTAATCAGTCGGATTTACTTGGGATCAATCGCGACCACTTGGTGGTGGGCGGCTCAAGTGCTGGTGGTGCCCTTGCTGCTGGCGTCTGTCAGCGAGCTAGAGATGAAGATGGCCCCACGATTCGCCAGCAAATCCTGGCGTGTCCAGTCATCGATGATCGGCTCGCCACGCAGTCGATGAAGAACTTCGACACTTCCCCGATTTTCAATCGTTACGAAGCGGAGTTGATGTGGCAGCGCTACTTAGGTGAAAATCGAGCAAATCCACCACGATACGCGGCGCCTGGTCGAGAGTTAAATCTTGAGCACTTGCCTCCGGCTTACGTACTTACAGCTGACTTTGATCCCTTGCGTGACGAGGGTATTGACTATGCGGTTCGCTTAATCCAAGCCGGCAATTTCGTTGAACTTCACCATCTACCTGGAACATTCCACAGCTTCGACAGCATCGTTCCTACAGCAGGAATATCGCAGCGCGTCTATCAGGATTATCTGGCTGCATTACTACGCAGTTATTCTGATTTTTCAAACTGAGTCAACTTCAGTCTTAGAGCCTCTTGGCCAAGTTCAAAGAGTTCAATCTCATTTATTCCTCTATCAAGTGGCTAGGGACGGGATCGAACCGTCGACCTCGCGATTATGCCTTATGAAAGCATAAATTTTGTTAGCGAGTTAAGACCATCGTCGTCGTACGGCAGACGCCTGTGAAGGCATCATTGGAATCGTAGGCACAGACGATTAATTTTTTTGTCACAGGCTTCTGGCCCGCTATCGGTGTGCCAGATATCTGACCAGTCCGGAAATTAAGGATCATCCCTGTGGGCAGAAAGTCGCTTCCAACTTTCAGTCTGAAACTGTATGGAGCCTTTCCTCCCGAGGGGTTAGTGGATTTTGGAAAAGTTCCACAAAGTCCTCCGGAGGGGACGGGGGGTTGGCAGAAGGAATAGTCGGGGTATTTCTTTCCGATTTGCGCGTTCTTTAATGTCGAAGGGATTGTGAAGCTGAATTTATCCCCGCCGGTCAAGGAAAACTTGCCAGAGAAAACCATACCGTAACCAGGGAATGAAGCAGATAGCGTGCCGGTTGAGGTTAGAACCTTTGATGAAGCATTGCGTACGAAATGCGCCTTTAAAGTGATGTCTCCATATCCAGGGAATGGAATAACCATCGTTGCATTGCCATTGACATCAAGAATGCTGCCAGTCGCACCACCTATGATCTTTCCATTCTTAACGACCAATGACAGAACATTTGTGTTTGTCGTGACAATCTTTTTCGGTGGTGTTGAATTTATTGTTAACGTTCCCGTTATTGTGACGGTTCCATTATAAATACCATCGAAATCGGTAATGGGGGTGGCGGAGCTGGCGGTTGGGAGAACAAGAACACTGCTCGCCAATAAAGATAGGAGAGAAACAAATAGAACTTTGCGGGTCATAATGACGCCTCCACAGAAAGTTTTGACCTTACTTTCTCCTGCGTCAACGCATCGCGTGAGAGTGAGCCCTTAAGCCTCGAGACTTACTGTTGGTTGGGAACGTGGGGCCTGGGACCAGCTCCGATATTTCCGTAGCGGTGATTGGTGATCGAGACACTCTGTTCTAGCAACCAACGTGGCATCTCCACATCTCCGCGCTGGGCTACTGACCTGCGGTCAACTGATATTCCCTTCGCCAAGAACTCGAGAACGGGTGGGGTCCCAACAGCCAACCAGCGGACTTTGTCTTTCACTGAAATCCGATTGACTAGTTGGGCAACGGTTTCAATGATCGCCGTTGGGCAGAGAGGCATTCTCTCGTCAGCGCTGAATTCAATTTTGCTTTTCGTCTCCTCGGAGACCCAAGTGATGTAATCGATCCAGTTCTGATCTTCGGAACCATCAATGCGGACAACAATGCCTCGACGTGATGGAAGGTAGCGCTGATAGTTACGTTCAACATTGAGACCCGCTGCGTCAATTGCCTCGTTGCCTATGCGGACCCACCAGTGAGAAGAAGTCTCGATGGCCTTATCAAGTGATTCGAGGGCACTCCACTCGCGAAGATTGTTGACGTAGTTTGCTCCGCCAGCCTTTGATGTCGGTCCGACGCTGCTGCGTTTCCAGCCCCCGAATGGCTGGCGATTTACTACAGCACCAGTAGTTCCGCGATTCACATAGAGGTTGCCGGCTTCCACTTGAGCGATCCACTGCTCGCACTCCTTCTCATCGAGTGAGTGCACACCAGCTGTAAGCCCGTAATCAACTGAGTTCTGCCAGGCGATTGCCGCATCAAAGTTCGGAGCGATCATGATTCCAAGAACCGGACCGAACCATTCGTTGCGATGGCTCCACGATCCCGGTGCGACTCCCAACTTCACGCCCGGTGACCAGAGGTACCCCGTTTTGTCCAACTGCCGTGGTTGAACTAGCCAACTCTCGCCAGCATCCAGTGTCGTGAGAGCACGAAGCAGTGAACCAGTTGGCGGGTGAATGACGGGTCCAACCATTGTTGAGTAATTCCGACCCGCACCGACGCTGAGACTTTCGACGGCATCTTTGAGTTGGGCCAGGAACGAAGGATTTTTGTAGATGCTCTCTTCGACAATGGCCAAACTTGCAGCGCTGCATTTTTGACCAGCGTGGCCGAAGGAGGATTGTACGAGATCTTTGACCGCACTATCTATATCGGCTGCAGCTGAGATGAGAATGGCATTCTTGCCGCTGGTCTCAGCCATGAGTCGAATCTCTGGCTTCCACGATGTAAACATCGACGCGGTATCAAATGAGCCAGTGAGGATGACTGCGTCGATTCCAGAATGAGTGACCAGATGGAGTCCGTCGTCGTCATCGCGTGTGGGGACAAATTGCAGAACGTGTTGGGGTACGCCTGCATCCCAGAGTTGGCGAACTATCTGCCACGCAGTCGCGACGGTCTCGGGAGCTGGCTTGAGAATGACTGCGTTGCCTGCAGCAAGGGCAGAGCAGACTCCGCCCATCGGTATCGCATATGGGAAATTCCATGGTGGAACAACAAGTACGACACCAAGTGGCTTTGAGTCATCGCACTTCTCGTAGGAACTCAGCGTATAGAAGCGTGCGAAATCGATTCCTTCGCTCACTTCAGGATCTGCCTCGGCCACTGTCTTCCCGGCGTCACGGGACATGATTGCAATTGTCTCCGCACGTTCGTTTTCCATAAGGGAAGCGGCTGCGCCGAGAATCTTGCCGCGTCCCAGTGCGCCAAGTGCCTCCCACTCATCCACGTGAGCCCGGGCGGTGGAGACGGCCGCATCAATATCTTCTCTGTTTGCAATCGAATATGTGTACCAAGGTGCGCCGTTCTCACTTGGATCGGTGCCGACTTCGACTTCTGAGCGAGTAAGAAATTCGCCCATGATCTGCAAGGGAATTCGCAACTCATCGCTTTCGTAGTGGCGGGCAAAAGCCGATTCAAGTTGATCGCGAAATTCTGGATTTGTTGCATCAGCATCGCTCTGGTTTTCAAACTTGCCGTCGTCGAATGCATTTTGAGAATCATGCCTTTTTAAATGGTGGCGACGCGAATCCGTCGAAATCGTGTGGCGCTCTGCAACAGAGATGAGGAAACGGCCCTGCTGCTCTTTGAACTTCTCGTTATCGAGGGCCATATCGAAGGATGCGCGCAAGTAGTTTTCTTCAGAAGTATTCTCATCAAGGCGTCGAACTAGATATGCGACCGCAGCGGGGAAGTCTTCATGCCGTGTCACCGGCGTGTACAGAAGTACGCGACCTGTCTGACCCGCCACAGCAAGGGCTTCGGCATTGGCCATTCCTTCGAGCATCTCGATGTCGATCTGGTTCTCTACTCCGCGGGTCTTGGCAACTTCGATAGCCCACGCCAAGTGAAATAAGTTGTGGCTGGCGATTCCGATGCGTACAGAATCTGCATGCGCGGGGTTGAGCGCCACGTCAATGAGTCTGGCGTAGCTGGCATCCACATCGGACTTGCTCTCATAGGGTGCTGGGATCCAGCCATGGAGTTCGGCCTCGGCCTTCTCCATCGCAAGATTGGCCCCTTTTACCAAGCGAATTTTGATGGTCCCGCCGGTACGTTCGTGGCGCGCCTTCGCCCACGAGACAAGGTCCGCGAACTCACCGTGGGATTCGGGAAGGTAGGCTTGCAGAACTATTCCTGCGTTCATGGCTTCGAACTCGGGTTCGTCGAGAAGTTTTTTGAAGACCGCCACTGTGATTTCAAGATCGCGGAACTCCTCCATGTCGAGGTTTATGAAGGTTCCGGTCTTGAGTGATTGGCGATAGAGCAGGCGAAGATGATTTGCGACGCGATCTATTGAACCTACATACTCGATGGTGATGAGTTGGCTTGCAATGGATGAAATTTTCACGGAGGCGTAATTAACCCCGGGGCGCGCAATCATTTCGATTACAGAATTAAGCCTCTGAGCCGCTTCTCCTTCACCAAGTACCGCTTCGCCAAGAACATTGATATTGAGCTTGGCCTCCTCGCCCGTGCGGCGAGAGATGTGCTTTGCGAGAGGATTCTTTTCAGCAGGAAGAATAATTCCATTGGCTGCCATTCGCACTCGCTGGTGGACAACCTTCATCACCAGGGAGGGGAAAACATAGGAGAGTGCACTCGCCGCTTTTATTCCGACAAAATCAAAAACGCCCAAGCCAGAGATGCCAGCAGTCTTGGCGGTTCTTCGTAGAGTCTTGGCCGCGTTGCGCATTGAACTCATGCGCATCACTTCATCAGTCAGTGACATCGTGAGCGCTACTGCGGAGGGGTCTTTGAGAAGGCGTGCAAATCGTTTTCTATTGGCCTCATCGTGACGTGTCCTGGTCTTGTCGGACTGCGTCAGAAGATTCGAAACTAATGCAATGGTGCTATCGGTAAGGCGGTCAATATCTTCTTGCGTTGGAAGTGGCGTCGTTGACACTTTCGTCCTTTCTTACGTCGTAATACTAGGCATTTTTATAGGGCGAGTGTGAGTGCGGTCATGATCGCCGTTGCGATAGGAATCGATTGCATAAGCCCATCCAGCGTGGCCACGGTGGAGTGTGAGCCGTACCTTCGCTGGGTGAAGGCGCCAAGCACGGAAATGATCACGGGGTATGTCGAAAGTGCCCCAGCTATTCGGGGGCCAAGGACTGAGGCCGCACCGGTTAATGTGACGATAAGAACAACTGTTACAAGGAGTCTTGCGGGCAGTTCCCATGCCGGAGGTTTGGATTTCTTGGGTTCAACTTTGTGGGCTGGCCAGAACCTCGTTGCGCACAACCACGTAGCAATGAGTAGCGGAAGCAAGATGTATAGATGAATTTCGAAACTCGTTACAAGGACACCACTTACAAGACACGAAATGGTTGCCGTAACAAGGGAGCGAGCCCACGACATTTTCATCGCCGCGACCGCGTATACCCAGCAGAAGATGATGAGTGCGACTTGTCCAACGAGAACGCCGTGTGCTGCCCGTGAGGCGAAGGATGATCCTTCTTGTATGTAGATGATGAAGATGAACGGGCCGGTTGTAATAGGAAGCCCTATTAATCGACCACCAATTTTGTCGCCCCATCGACGTTGGATGTAACTCACTAGTGCAACAAGAAGCGGTGCTAAAAAAAGCTTGAGGAAAAGTAGTTGGGGGAGAAGAAGCGAACTCACTCTAAGGTGCCGTAATCAATTTTCTCGAGGTAGTTATCTCGTCGATGAAATCCAGATCTATATCGACGCCGATTCCAGGACCATTCGGAACTCGGAGTTGTCCGTTCTCCATGACAAAGGGCTTCGTGATGTCTCGGTGGTAATAGCGAGAGGATGCGCTGGTATCACCTGGGAGAGTGAAACCA
>Ga0315268_10006021_pt1 | contig 12954 bp, 13 predicted proteins | sample C1_top_MG_FD_204535 | JGI IMG/M metagenome (GOLD analysis project Ga0315268, IMG submission 204535) | Sediment microbial communities from Yellowstone Lake, YNP, Wyoming, USA - C1_top | ecosystem: Environmental > Aquatic > Freshwater > Lake > Sediment | place: USA: Wyoming | collected 2017-08-01 | reverse complement strand
CCTGCCCTCCCCCCACACCCCCCTCCCAACCCGCATAAGATCCGTGGAAGGCGAGGCCGTTGGCCTCGACTTCCACGGAATTGGAAAAAATCCCCTTAAGGGTTTGGGGGAGGGGGTTTGGGGGAGGGGGTAAGGGCCGTTGGCCCTTAGCCCCCTCCCCCAATAATCCTTCACGGCCGCAGCACATCGACGAAGGCCTCCAGGCGCATGCGGGTGCGCGGGTCCAGGGGGGTAGGGCGGTCCCCTTCAATGGTCAGGACCGGGACGGGCAAGCGCTCCCGGATGGGCTGGTCGAACATCTGCCGGAAGCAGAAGCTCTGGGTGTAGTGCACCAGGCCGTCCAGGCGCCGGGTGGCGACGGCTTCCTCCAGGTCCGCCAGACGGCCGGAGATATCGTAAGGATAGGTATACCTGAGGTATTGGTCCACCAAGTCCAGGTCCGGGTAAGGCATGCTGAATTGCCGGGGGAACTCGTTAAAGACCACCGCGGCTCCCAGGTCCTCCAGATATTCCCACAGGTCGGCGAAGATGGGGGGAATGCCGGCAAACCCCAGGCGCACCCGGGAGTTGCCAGAGGAACGGCCCTGGACCTGCTGCAGAAATGCCCCCACCTTGGCCTCGAAGGCCGTCAGATCGGACTCGAAGTCGGAGCTGGCGATGAGGTAATGAAAATTCTCGGGCCCCCGCACCTGGCCGGTTTCCCAGGTGAGGCGGTCCAGCTGGGAGAGCTGCCGGCGCAAGGGCTGCAGGCGGGCCTGCATCCGGCGCACCGCGGCCTCCTGCACTCCCAGGCGGGCCATCAGGGCCTTGATTTCCCGCCCCAGCCCCTGCCGGTCCCGGGGATAGGGAAATTTGAAATGGATGACCTCTCTCCCTTGGGCCGCCAGGATTTCCCCCAAGGCCTGGGTGTAAGAGCAGTCCCCCTGGCAGGCCACGATGACCGCGGCAATCTCGGGATGGGATTGCAGGGTGGCGTAAATCCCCTTGACCCAGGCGCAGATGGTGCGGGGAAAGCCCGCGGTTTCGGCGGCGCTCACCCGGGACTGGGCCTGGGGCGACGCCAGGAACAGGTTGTTCAGGTCCACCGGCACCAGACCGGCGGCCAGGACCACCTCCACCGGGATGGTGGTGGTCAGGCCCACCTTGGCGCCGGCAGCTAAGGGTTTGCCTTGGAGCATCATATTTAATTAAGGCACTTCGGCTTCAGTCCAGTTGATCTCCAGCAGCCCGCTGGTCTGGGAGATGGTTTTGAGCAGGTCTCCCAAGGCAATGTCGTCTTTACTGAGCAAACGCAAACGGTAAGTCACGGTATCCGCCGGGGGCTCCACTAGGTAGTTGATGAACTGGACGGAGATCTGGTGTACCGCCAGGCTCTGCTTCACCTCCTCCAGCGGACCGTCCAGGCCGCGGTAGGTTAACGTCAGGATGGTGTGCAGGTCGTGGGCGAACAGAACCTTGACCCGGCGCAGGCTGTAAAGGATGAGCAGGCTGACCAAGGTGGCGAACAGGGCCGGGATTAGATATCCGGCGCCGATGGCCAGGCCGATGCCGGTGACCAGCCAGAGGCCGGCCGCGGTGGTCAGACCTCGCACCGTGCCCTTGCCCTGGATGATGGCCCCGGCCCCCAGGAAGCCCATACTGGCGATGGCATAGGAAGCGATGCGGGCCGGGTCCAGGCGCACCACCGACTGGTCCACGGAATAATGGCGGAAGATTTCCTCCATGTGCAGGGAAAGCATCATCATCAGGCAGGCCCCCACGCAGACCAGGATGTTGGTCCGCAGGCCCGCGGCCTGCCCATGGGCCTCCCTCTCGAAGCCGATGGCCCCGCCGATGACGGCCGCGTAAAACAACTTGCTCAATTCCCAGGAAAGTTGTTGCCAATCCCACATAGGTCACCCCGGTGCCGCGGCAGCCAAACGAGCGCTGGAAAGGGTGAAAGTAGCAAAGGGGCCGAGGCCCGGGCCCCAGGACGCCGGCGTCCCGGAGTGGGCGCCCGGTATCCAGGGATTTTGCCATGATCCGGTTCTTGATCCTTTCTTCTGAGCCGTGGCCTGAAAAATCTGCCACCAGGCCCACTGGGGCCGGCGCCTTCAGGGCGGCGGGTTTTAAGGCCGTTGTGCGTGGCCATCAGGCCGGTTTAACCGGCGCCTCCGGGACGGGCTCCAAAGATGGCGGTGCCCACCCGCACCAGGGTGGCCCCTTCAGCCACCGCGGTCTCGTAGTCCCCGGACATGCCCATGGACAGCTCGGGGAGCGGCAGGCCCAGCAGCCGGCGCAGCCGGTCCCGCAGTTCCCGGAGGGCCCGGAAATATGGCCGCACCGCCTCCGGGTCGTCCAACCAGGGCGGCATGGTCATCAAGCCCTGAACCCGCAGGTGGGGCAGGCGGGCCACCTCCTCAAGCAGTTCCGGGACTTCCTCCGGGGCCGCGCCCGATTTGGTCTCCTCCCCCGCCAGGTTCACCTGGAGGAGAACTTCCTGGACCTTGCCCAGGCGGGCGGCGGCCTGATCCAGGGCCTGGGCCAGCTTGAGGCGGTCCACCGCGTGAATCAGGTCAAAGAGCTCCACCGCCCCCCGGGCCTTGTTGGTTTGCAGGCTCCCCACCAGGTGCCAGCTTAAGCCCGGCCCCAGGGCCGCGATCTTCCCTTTGGCCTCCTGCAGGTAGTTTTCGCCAAAAAGCCGCTGGCCCGCGGCCACCGCCTGGCCGAGGCGGTCCAGGTCCACCTTTTTGGTCACCGCCACCAGGCGCACCTCCCCGGGGTCCCGGCCGGCCCGGCGGGCCGCGGCGGCAAGGCGCCGGTTCACTTCTTCCAGGTTCTGGGCTACGTGGCTCACGGTAATTCAGGCTTTAGGGGTTTGGCCGCATCCGGGACCAATCATATTATACAGGATTTAAGCGACTTATACCAAACGTGTGCAAAGAGTTAATATTAACTGTAGCCGCAGGCTTTACCGTGAAACCCTCAAATCCCCCTAAATCCCCCTTTGCTAAAGGGGGACTTTAAAACCCCCCTTTGAAAAAGGGGGGGTAGGGGGGATTTTTCATCCCCTGGGGTGGCGGGGGGCGCCATGAATGTTTAGCCTGCGCCTACGGATGAAAAAATACCTGTTTGCGGGGCACCTGGTATTAGGGTAGGTAGGATATGATTCGGTGAAAGTAAGGCAATCCAAAATGAGGCGCGGCCTCACCGTGCAAGCTCTTTTTCCACCATCCCTGCCAGCCCGAAGGCTTCCAGGGTATTTTCCCAGGTCTGGCCGGCCACTTCTTCGAAGGTAAGCCCCCGGATTGCCGCCAACTGCCGGACGGTGGCGGTCAGGTAAGCCGGTTCGTTGCGTTTGCCCCGCCAGGGCTGGGGCGGCAGATAAGGGCAGTCCGTCTCCACCAGGAGTCGGTTTAACGGCAACTTCCTGGCCACTTCCCGCAAGGGACCGGCCTGGGGATAGGTGAGGGTGCCGGAAAACGAAATGAACAGGCCCAGGTCCAGGAAGTCCTGGGCTTCTTCCAGGCTGCCGCCGAAGCAGTGCATCACCCCGCCCCGGAGCCGGCTTCGGTGTTCCCGCAGGATCTCCAGGGTGGTGGCCGTGGCCTCCCGGGTGTGGACCACCACGGGTTTTTGCTGGGCCCAGGCGAATTCCAGCTGACGCCGGAACCAGTATTTCTGGGCCGCCTCCGGGGAGCGGCGGCGGTAGAAGTCCAGGCCGATCTCACCCATGGCCACCACTTTGGGATCCTCCATTAGCGGCGCCAACCCCTCCAGGTCGTGCTCCTGAAGATGCCCCACCCCATGGGGATGAACCCCCAGGGCCGCAAAGACCCCGGGGTACTGCCGGGCGGTTTTCAGAACCAGGGGTGAGTCGCTGAGCCCCGTGGCGATGTTGATGACCACGGCCACCCCGGCATCCCGGGCCCGGCACCAGACCGCGGCCTGGTCGGGGGCCAGTTCCTCTAAGTCCAGGTGCGCGTGGGAATCTGCCAGGAGGACGGACATGTCGTTAAGCGTATGGACGAATTTTACTGCTCGTGATAGAATAGCTAATATAATGCCGGTCTGCAAGGAGAGGCGGTGACCGCCCGGTTTTTTGCTGTTGTTTTGATCTGGATGCTCTGCTTGGGATACGCCCCCGGCGCCGCCGCGGGAGACTTGGCCCATACTCCCCCCCAATGGCAGGCAATTGGCCGGGGCCTCAACTTCACCCAGGTGGACGTTCTCCGGGAGGACGAAGTGGTGAGCGCCCTGGCGGTGGTGAAGATAGACCCCGCCAGTAACGCCTTCCGGGTCTTTCACCAGGCTCCCCAAAGCATCACCGCCTGGCAGCAGCAACTGGGCGCTCCCATCGTGTTCAACGGCAGCTACTACGACAGCAAGGGCAAACCCATCGGCCTCATCATCACCGACGGCAACCCCATCGGTCCGGCCGGCAACCGGCAGATGCGCGGCATGTTCGTGGCCGAGCCCAAAGGCATGTCGCCGGATCTGCCCCGGGCCACCATCCTGGACCTGCGGCTCACTCCCATCAACCCCAAGAAACTGCCCTGGACCCAAGGGGTGCAGTCCTTTCCGTTATTGCTGGACTACAAGGGCCACATCCGGGTGCGCCACAGCGACAAACGGGCCCACCGCACCGTCATCGCCGCCGACCGCGCCGGCAACATCCTGGTGTTTAATTCCTTCAACCGGTTTTTCTCTCTGAGCGAATTCGCCAATTTTCTCCAAGACTCTAAATTTGATATCGACTCCGCCCTCAACCTGGACGGCGGCACCGAAGCGCAGCTTTTCATCAAAACCAAGGACTTCGAGTTTTTTTCACCGCCCTCCTGGGAGACCTCCATCGGCAACTTGATTGATGAGCAGAAGTTTTCTTTGCCTACGGTGGTGGGGGTTTTCCCTCGGGAGGATTGAAAGACATGGCCAGTTACCTGGTTCTGGGGGCGGGGCGATTCGGGCGCCTGGCCCTGGAGCGCCTGGCCCGGCAGGATGCCGGGGCCGTTTTTTGGGTGGTGGACCGGGACCCGGCGGCGCTGGCGGCAGCCCGGGACGGGAACCACCGCCAGGTACAGTTCCGCGCCCATGAGGCCATCGACTTTCTCAGAGGCCATCTGGACCAGGCCCCCTGGGATTGGCTCATCCCCATGGTGCCGGTCCATGTGGCCTTTGCCTACCTGGCGGCCGACCCCCGGGTGGCGCCAAACTGGGAGAGCGTGACGGTACCGGAAGCCGTGGGCCATGGGGTTCCGGTGGTCCGGCGGGGCCCCCAGGGGGGCATCTATCTGAGCCGCGCCAGCCACCGGTGCCCCGACGACTGCCAAGCCGACGCGGTTTGTCCCGTCAGCGGCGAGCCCCGGGACCTGCCTTTGTATGAGCGCCTGGCTTCCCTCCAGGTGCCGGGCTTTGAGATGGTGGTGGTGGTTAGCCGCCAGTTGGCGCCGGGGGTGGGTGGGTATCCCCCCCGGCAGTTAGCGGCCCTGGCGGGAGATCTGACCGGCTGCTCGGGGAAAGCCTTGATTGCCACCGCCTGTCGTTGTCATGGAGTGGTCCATGGACTGGCCCGCCGGGGGTAGAGGGTGAAATTCAAAATTTCCGGAGTCCTGGGTAGTTCGCCTCGCATCCAGGAGATTATTCACCTCCTGGAGCTGGTGGCCCCCACCGAGGCCACCGTGCTGTTGCTGGGGGAAACCGGCACCGGCAAGGAGTTGGCGGCCTGGGATATTCACCACAACAGCCCCCGGATGGCAGGCCCCTTCGTGGTGGTGAATTGCGCCGCGCTGGCCGAAACCTTGATGGAGAGCGAACTCTTTGGCCACGAGCGGGGCGCTTTTACCGGGGCCGCCGGCCGCAAGGATGGCCGGGTGGTGCTGGCCCATCGCGGCACCCTCTTTCTCGATGAGATCGGGGAGCTTTCCCTGGCCACCCAGGCCAAAATCCTCCGGGTCCTCCAGAGCCGGGAATTCGAGCCCCTGGGAAGTACCCGCACCCTGAAGGTGGACGTCCGCATCATTGCCGCCACTAACCGTAACCTGGGAGTGATGGTCCACGAGGGCCGTTTCCGGGACGATCTCTATTATCGTCTCAACGTCTTTCCCATCGCCATGCCGTCGCTGCGGGAGCGGCTGGAGGATCTGCCTCTGCTGGCGGACCACTTCCTCAGGATCTACGGCGAGAAGAACCGGCGGGAGATCAAGGCCCTGGCCCCGGAGGTGCTGGAGGTCTGCCGGCGCTATACCTGGCCCGGCAACATCCGGGAACTGGAGAACATCATCGAACGGGGGGTCATCGTCTGCCAGGGCGACACCCTCACCTTGCCGGATTTGCCGGTAGCACTGCAGCAGTTGGGCAAATGGGTGCCGCCCACGGAAGAGGCGGAACCCGAGCTGGGGGAGCTGGAGCGGCAGTTGATCAGCCGCACCCTGGAGAAGGTGGCCGGCCAGCGCCGCCAGGCGGCCGAAATCCTGGGCATCTCCATGGAAGAGCTGAACCTCAAGATCAGATCCTATGGCCTGGAGGGCGACTAAGGGACGCCATGATTTTCCCACCCTTAATATTTCTGTTGATGCTGTTCTTCTTCCTGGCCGCCCTGGTCATGCTCCCCTTGCTGTTGGTGGGACTCATCGGGGAGGCTTTTTTGAGGCTGGGGCTGCCCCCCAGCTTGATGTTCTGGCTGCTCATCTTTACCCTGGTGGGCAGCTTGATCAATATTCCCATCTACAGTTTTGACACCCGGGAAGTGATGGGGGACCAGGTGGTTTCTTACTTCGGTATGCGGTTCCGGGTTCCCCGGCTGGACCAGCCCCACAAGACCGTCCTGGCGGTGAACGTGGGCGGGGCCTTGATTCCCCTGGCGCTATCCATCTATCTCATGAGCAAAATCAGCTTTGGCTTCTACCTGCCGGTGCTGGTGGCCCTGGTGACGCTGGTGGTGAACCGCCTGGCCCGGCCGGTGCCGGGCCTGGGCATTGGGGTGCCGGGCCTGGTCCCGCCCCTGGTGGCGGCCCTGGGCGCCTATCTTTTCTGCCCGGCGGAGCTGCGGGCCCCCTGCGCTTACATCGCCAGCACCATGGGTATTTTGGTCGGCGCGGACCTGCTGAACCTGGGTAAGATCCCCCAACTGGGGGCGCCGGTGGCCTCCATCGGCGGGGCCGGCACCTTCGACGCCATCTTTTTGAGCGGCATCATTGCGGTGCTGCTCAGCTAGGGGCAAAACTCGCAGCAAACCTGGTTCTGCCTTGGGCGGGATTACATCTGCTGGCCCTGGTTTTGGGGCGGGGCCGGGCTAAGGGGTTATTTCAGGAGGTAAACAACATGGGCGGCTTTAGCGGCAACGGATGGCTCAAGTCTCTACCGGGCAGGGGGATTTTGCTCCTCCTCATCCTGATGCTGCCGGTGTCCCTGGGAGGCTGGCGCAGCGTCGGCGGCGAAACCATCAACCCTAACTATGTCCAACGCATCAAGGATGGCCAGACCGCCAAGCACGAAATTCTCCTCTACTTCGGGGAACCCCAGGAAATGGACCGGACGCCGGATGGCCTGGTATTCACCTACAAAAGCTTCAAAGACGCTCCGGCCATGCCTTACGACCCGAAAAAGCGGGAGATTAATCCGCAATCCGACAATCTTTGGGTGCTTGACGCGAATAAGCAGATAAAGAAAGCCCCCTTGAAGACGGAAGGCAAAATCCTGCGCAGCACCCTCAAAGTGCACTTCAAGCCCGACGGGGTGACGGTGATGAGCCATGAATACAAAGAATACTAACAGGGTGGCCGGATGACGCGCTTTGGCAACCTGGCCCAGGCTACGGCCTGGGTCTTTGATTTGCAGAAGTTCGGCATCAAGTTCGGCCTGTCCTCCACCCTGGCCCTGCTGGCCCGGCTGGAGATTCCTTATGAGGCCGGCCGCTACCTCCACATCGCCGGCACCAACGGCAAAGGGTCGGTGGCGGCCATGCTGAGCGCCATCCTCGCCCAGGCCGGCTACCCGGTGAGTCTGTTCACTTCCCCCCACCTGGTGGACTTTACCGAGCGGTTCCGCCTGCGGGACCGGGAGGTCTCAAGGGAGCGCTTGCTTACCCTCATCAATGAGGTGTACGCCGCGGTGGACGAAGCTGAACCTCCCACCTTTTTCGAATTCGCCACCGCCATGGCCTTTCTCTACTTTTTCCAGGAAGGGGCGGACCCCATAATCCTGGAGACCGGCATGGGAGGGCGCCTGGACGCCACCAACATTGTCCACCCCCTGGTGGCCGTGATTACCAACATCAGTAGGGACCACCAGGAACATCTGGGGGCGGGGCTCACCGCCATCGCCGGGGAGAAGGGCGGCATCATCAAACCGGGGGTGCCCCTGGTAACCTATGCCCGGCAAAAGCGGGTCCTGGACCTTTTCCGGCAGCGCTGCCGGGAACTGGGGGCTTCTCTTTACCAGGGCGGCCGCGATTTCAAGGCCCGGGGCGGCCCCGGCGGACGCTTCTCCTATGAGGGCCTGGAGCAACGGCTGGACGGCCTGCGCTTGACCCTGACGGGGCGCCACCAGTACCGCAACGCCGCGGTGGCCCTGGCCGTCGTCGAGCTTCTGGGCCGGGCGGGCTTGGTTATCCCCGAGGCGGCCGTGCGGCAGGGCCTTAAACAGACGCACTGGCCGGGTCGCCTGGAGCAGGTGGCCCAGGACTCCCGAGTCCTGCTGGACGGGGCCCACAATCCCGCCGCGGCCCTGGCCCTGGCCCAGAACCTGAGGGCGGCCCGGGGTAACGGCCGCCTCATCCTGGTCATGGGGGTTATGGCCGACAAGGACGTGGACGCCATCCTGGCCAGGCTGCTGCCTTTGGCCCAGACGGTCATCTTCACCCAGCCCCGGTATTTCCGGGCCGCCGCCCCGGCAGACCTGGCCCGGCGGGCCCGGCCCTATAACCTGGAAATCTATGAGGTCCCCCAGGTGGCCGCGGCCATGGAGCGGGCCCAATCCCTGGCCGGACCAGACGACCGCATCGTGGTCACCGGCTCTTTGTACACGGTGGGGGAGGCTAAGGAGTTTTTTCAGAGTTTTTAGTTTTTAGTTTCGAGTTTTTAGTTTTTGGTCTCGAGGTTTCTTATTTTAGTTTTTTAACTCGAAACTCGAAACCCAGAAAGGACATTATGCGCATCTTTGTTTCCGGGTCGCTGGCTTATGATCGGATCATGGATTTTCCCGGCCGCTTTGCGGATCACATCCTGCCGGAGAAGATTCACATCCTGAATGTCTGTTTCATGGTGAACGGGCTCACCGAACGCTTCGGGGGCACCGCCGGCAACATTGCCTACAACCTGGCCCTGCTGGGGGAGAAGCCCATCATCCTGGCCACGGCGGGGCGGGATTTCGGGCCTTACCGGGACCGGCTGGCGCAACTGGGCCTGCCGCTGGAAGGCATCAAGGAGATTCCCGAGGAATTCACCGCCGGAGCATACATCACCACGGACCTGGCCGACAACCAGATTACCGGGTTCAATCCCGGGGCCATGAAGCATCCTTCCGGCTACCGGTTTCCTGGGGTCAATGCGGCCACAGACCTGGCCATCGTGGCGCCGGGCAGCCTGGAAGACATGCTGGTCTACAGCCGGGCCTACAAGGCCCGGGGGGTGCGCTACATCTTCGATCCGGGGCAAAGTATCCCGGCCTGGGGCGACGCCGAACTGCAGGAGATGACCACCGGCGCCTGGGCCTTCATTGCCAACGATTATGAGCTGGAGATGTTTCGGCAGAAGACGGGGCTGAACGAGTCCGGCTTGCGGCGCCTGACCGGCACGGTCATCATCACCCGGGGCGAGGAAGGCTCCCGCCTGCTCACCGCCCGGGGCCAGGAAGAGGTCCCCGCCGTCTCCGCCCGGCAGGTGTTGGACCCCACCGGGGCGGGAGACGCTTACCGGGCCGGGCTCCTCAAGGGCTTGACCCAGGGGTTCTCCTGGACGGAGGCCGCCCGCCTGGGCGCGGTGTTGGCCAGCTTCTCGGTGGAGCAGCAGGGCACCCAGGAACACCAGGTTTCGTTAACCGAATTCTGGGAGCGTTATCAGGAGAATTTTGGCGCACTGCCGGCGAAGGTGTCCGCAGCGTAGGGCGCTTTTCACGCGCCAAAATTGGTGCGTAAAACGCACCCTACATGTCGCCTACCTCAAAAGGAGAGAAAATGTAGGGCGGGCACTGCCCGCCATAATTCCATATTCCATGGCTTCCATAACCATAACCACCGAAACTTCCCCGGCGGAGTTGCTGCACCGGATTCAAGACCGCTTCCGGAAACTGGGGCTTTTGGGGGAAAAACTGATCCTCAGCCATCAGGGCCGGCAGTACCTGGCCTCCTGCGATGACCAGGCTTTTACGGTCTACCGCCTGGTGGAGCACTGCCACATCCCCCCGGGCCGGCCCGGCTGGCCCGTCTGCCTGGTCACCGCCGAGACCGTGGTGGATGAAACCAGCCCGCCGCAGATGCCGGAGGATGAATTCGCCTCCGGGCTCAGCCTGGAAGGATGGCTCGATCTCATCGAGGCCTCCTGTACCAGCCGCTAACCCAACCATCCGGCTGTAGCAAAACTACCAATTTCTCCCACCAGCCATTCACAGAATAAAATCATGAAGATTATTTGACGCAGGTTATTGCTTTTCTTGGTCAGGGTAATCCCAAACAATGGCGCGTTGGGTGTAAGGGCTGCCGGCCAGACGTTCGAGATTGAGTTTGGCAGGCCCATAACCTGGGTCGCGGGTCAATGCGGCGCGATAATACTCCTCGGCCTCCAGGCGGTTGCCTTTGACTTCAGCTATGCCCCCAAGCAGATTCAAGGCCCCCGGCCGATCGGGGTTGAGAAAGATGGCCTTCTGGGCATACACCCCGGCTACCTCGAAGTGCCCCTCGCTGATCCGTTGTCTGGCCAAGGCAAGATAATCCTCATACCCGTGCGACTCCCCTTGCTTTTTCAGGATGCGGCGCACCATTTCCCGGACTTGGGCCGTGTCAAAAGGTTTTTGCAGGAAGTCCACCGCTCCCAGCTTCATGGCTTCCACTGCCAAGTCAATGGAGCCATAGGCAGTGATGATGATGACCTTGATCTCTGGTCGTTGTTGGGAAACCTGCCGCAGCACTTCCATGCCGTCCAGGCCGGGCATGCGCAAATCCAGGAGCATTAACCCATACCCACCCTGCGCCAACCTTTCCAGGGCCTCTTCGCCACTGGCCGCGGTCTCCACCGGGATATCCAGCTTTTCCAGGGACATGGACAGGGCGAGGCGGATATTTTTCTCGTCATCAACGATTAATATTGGTTTGGGGGTCATGGTCAGGCTCCTTTCCGGTTCAGTCGGCCACCGGGATGGTGAAAGTAAAGGTGCTGCCCTGACCCGGCACCGAGTCGAGCCAGATAGTTCCCCGGTGGGCCCGCACCACTTCCTTTGAGATGGCCAGCCCCAGGCCGCTGCCACCCACGCTGCCATCGCGTTTCACCTGGACGAATTTGTCGAAGATGCGCGACTGGATTTCGTAGGGCACCCCTTCTCCGTCATCTGACACGGCTAGATGCACCTGACCGCCCACCCGCTCCCCCTTGACCCGGATATGTCCGCCTTCCGGGGTATGCCGCACCGCATTGGCCAGAAGGTTGACCAGAACCCAAACGATCTTGTTAGGATCGATCATCACTGGGGGCAAGGCTTCGGGTACTTCGAGCTGGAGTTCGATGTGCTTGGCATCCGTTTGCGGTTTCATGACCGCCAGGGCTTGGTCAAAGAGGAAGCCGGGCTCGACCCGTTCAAAGGCCAGCTCCAATTTGCCGGCCTCAATCTTGGACAGGTCCAAAAGGTCGTTGACCAGGGCCCGGAGACGCTGAACGTCTTCATGGCAGGCTTCCAACAATTCCCTTTCCTTGTCGGTCAACTTCGCCGCCGCCGACTCCATGAGCAAGTCCACGGCCATACTCACGCTGGTGAGAGGAGTGCGCAACTCGTGGGAAGCAGTTAAAACAAACTCGCTCTTTAACCGGTCCAATTCGTGCAACCGGGTGATATCGCGGAGCAGCAAGACGACCCCCTGAATGGCATGAGAGGGCGACCGCATGGGGATGATGGAGAACTGGTAGTGTTGGCTCCCGCCTTCGGAGGTGATGGTAAAGATATCCTCTCCTTCCTGGAGCGACGGCGCGTCACCGGATTCCACCGACTGCTTGAGCAGGTGAAAAAGCCGTTCGTCTCGCACCGCTTCAAAGAAATGTTTGCCTAAAAGGCTATCCTTGCGAACCCCGAAGATCAGAGCCGCTTTCGGATTGATATTATTGATCACCAGCCGTTCATCCACCACCATAATACCGTCATCGACGCTTTGAATAATGGCCTCGCTCTTCAGTTTTTCCGCGATGATCCTGCCGATGTTCATTTCATGGAATTTTCTTAATTTCTCCGCCATTTGATTGAACTGATCGGCCAGGAGGGCCAGTTCCGCGGAGCCCTGCACCGGCACCTGGACCTCATAGTTGCCTTCCGCAATTTGCAGGGCGGCCTTCTTCAATTCGGTAACCGGCCGGGAAATGAGACGGGAGAGGAAGAAGCTGAAGATCACGCCGATGATTACTGCTAACGCCCCGATCACCGACATGGAGAGCACGGCCTGGAGGGACAGCTGGCCTGCCCGGTTACTGGCGGCGTACATGGTTTCGTGGTTGATCTCCCGCAGTTTCACACAGGTGTCCCGGGTCGATCTGAATAAAGGTAAAATCAGCTCATGATAAAGATTGATGGCGCCCCGTTGGTTAGAGGCGCCCTTGAGATGCAGATTGACCACTTCTCCTAAATACCGGGTGTAATTTTGCTCAATGGAGTCGATGATTTCTTTTTCGCCGGGGACGGTGATATTATCCCGGGCGCGGCCCAACCATTGGAGGAAGGCGGTCTCATTTTCCCGGAATTCTTTCAGGCCCTGTTCCTGGTATCCCAATAAATACAGAAGGA
>Ga0315268_10006020_pt1 | contig 12954 bp, 10 predicted proteins | sample C1_top_MG_FD_204535 | JGI IMG/M metagenome (GOLD analysis project Ga0315268, IMG submission 204535) | Sediment microbial communities from Yellowstone Lake, YNP, Wyoming, USA - C1_top | ecosystem: Environmental > Aquatic > Freshwater > Lake > Sediment | place: USA: Wyoming | collected 2017-08-01 | reverse complement strand
GCGATGCTCTCGTACAGCGCCTTCGGAGTGAGCGACTGGGCCGCGCGCCTGCCTTCGGCGGTGCTGGCCAGCGCCATGGTGGCCGCCGTGTACGGGTTCATGCGGCGCTTCCGCCCCGGATCGCAACTGGACGCGGCGCTGATCACGGCCTCGTGCGCGGGCGTGATCGGCTTCGCCCGCGGCGCTTCCACCGACATGCCGTTGGCGGCGCTCTTCACCTCCGGCATGCTTGCCTGGTATGCCTGGTTCCACACCGGACGAAGGCGCTGGCTGGCGGGATTCTACGTCTGCCTGGCCTTGGCGACGCTGGCGAAAGGGCCGGTGGCGCTGCTGCTGGCGGGCGCGATCATCGTGGCGTTTGCGCTGGTGCGGCGCGATGTGCGGCTGATCGGCAAAACCCTGTGGTGGCCCGGCATTCTGCTGTTTTTCGCCGTGGCGCTTCCCTGGTACATCGCCGTGCAGGTGAAGACGCCGCAGTTCCTGTACGTCTTCTTTTTCGAGCACAACCTGGAGCGCTTCCGCACCAACCTGTTCCATCACCGGCAGCCCTTCTGGTATTACCTGCCCGTGTTTCTGGTTGCCGTGCTGCCGTGGACGGCATACGTGGTGGCAGGGATGGTGTCGGCAATGCGGCGAAGGGTTCACGGGCGGGAGGCCCGTGCCACAGCAGATGGCCTGCCCGTGTTTCTCCTGCTGTGGAGCGCGGTTCCGGTGATCTTTTTCACGTTTTCCGTTTCCAAGCTGCCGGGCTACATCCTGCCGTGCCTGCCGGCCGGCGCGCTGCTGGCGGCCGAGTACTTGTGGAGGAAATTGCGCGCGGAGCGGGGCACAGGCTTCGCTCTGGCCGCGGTACATCCAGCGCTTGCGGCGCTGATGCTGGCCCTGGTGCTGCTGGCCCCTTCGCGTCTGCTGCGAGTCACGCCCAGCACCCAGGCTGTGACCATCGCAGCGGTTGCGGGCGCGGTGATATTCGCCGCGATGCTGGTCACCTTGCGGGCGCGCGGCCTGGCGATGCTGCGCCTGGTGACGCTGGCGCCGGTAGTGCTGGCGCTGGCGTTCATTGTCCGGGTGGTGGCGCCGGTGGTGGACGCCACGCAGTCGGCGCGTCCGGTGGCGCGCGAGCTGGACGCGATCGACAACGGGAAATCGCCGCTCGCCGTCTTTGACGTGCGGCGGGAGCTGCAGTACGGACTGAATTTCTACCGCAACCAGCCGGTCGAGGCCTACGACCAGGGCCGGATTCCCGCCGCCGATCACCTCCTGGTAGCGCGTGCCGGCACGGAGGAGCAACTGCACGCGCTCGCCCCCGGACGCCGCTTCTCCCACATTGGACAGTTCAGGGCACAGCACCTGGAGTACTTCTGGGTGTCGGCCGCCGGCCTGCATCACCCGCACTAGCGTTCCGCACCGGGTGGTCCAGGTACCTGTCTGCTTATTTGCCTCCCCTGCCGCTGCGGGCTAGACTGCCATACGCGCCCGGGCGACCATGCCGCCTCGCGCCGCATCGCAGCCATACTGGAACGAACGTGGAAATCCTGGACCTGAGGCATTTTTCCTCTTCCGACCTGCGGCCCTTGCTGGAGGAGGAGGCGCGGATATGGTTGAGGCTGCTGTCGTGGGACTACAGCGGCTCGACGGAAATGATCCTGCGCTACGTTGACGCCCGCATCCTGCCCGGCTATGCGGCGCTGGAAAAAGGGCGCGTCTGCGGCTACTCGTTTTTCGTGTACGAAGGCAGCAAGGGCGTAATCGGTGACCTGTACGTGGAGGGCAACGGCGCGCGCTATGCCGCCGCCGGCGAGCACCCTGTCGAGAGGCGGCTGCTGACCCACGTCATCGAAACCTTGCAGCAGTCGCCCGGCATCCACCGCGTCGAAGCGCAACTGCTGGTGCATCCCAGCGGCGCCGTGTCCCGGCCGTTTGTGGAGCAGGGTTTCCGTCGCTACCCGCGGCTGTTCATGGTGCTGCCGCTGGAGGGCAACGGCAGCAACCTTGCGCCGCAGCTTTCTCAGGAGGTGGAATTGCGCCGCTGGAGCGAGAACGATTACCAGGGGGCGGCCGCGGCGATCACCGCCGCGTACCGCGGGCACATTGATTCGGAAATCAATGACCAGTACCGCAGCATCACCGGCTCGCTGCGTTTCCTGAACAATATTGTGCGCTTCCCCGGTTGCGGGCAGTTCGACGCCGGATCGTCGTTCATCGCCTACCACAAGCCGTCGCGCACCATGGTGGGGCTGATCCTCTGCTCGCGGGTCAAGGACGACGTGGGTCACATCACCCAGATTTGCGTTTTGCCCGAGCACCGCGGCAAGCGCATCGGCGAGGCGCTGCTGGCGGCCAACCTCGAAGATCTCCGGCGCCGGAAATTTACTATGCTGTCGCTGACCGTAACCGAGGCAAACCGCGGCGCGGTGGAGCTCTACAAGCGCCTGGGCTACAAAATCGGCCGCGTGTTCGATGCGTTTGTCTGGGAAGGATGAACGAATTGGTCGTTGGTCGTTAGTCGTTGGTCATTAGCCAGTCATTTCGCCTTGTGGCTAACGACTAACGGCTAACGACTAACGACCGGACAATTTTCCCATTTCTGCACTCGCAGGCCCCTTATCTCATCGTGAACAACCGCCATTCGTCTCGCCGCTGTGGCAAAGTGCTACGGGGGCTCCGGCTGAAAACTGCGCCTCCCGACTGGCGGCGCCGGACAAGCAAGGGATCGACATGTCATTCGGCGTTGATGAGTTCCTGGCCAACCGCGGCGAAATTGACGCGGAACTCCGCAAGCACAAGAACCCGGTCACGGTGATGTTCACCGACCTGGCCGGGTCCACCGCGTTTTTCGAGCGCCACGGCGACACCGTGGGCATGGGCTGGATCGAGGAGCACTATGACGTCATCCTGCCCCTGATCAAGCAGCACCAGGGTGTGGTGGTGAAAACCATCGGCGACTCGGTGATGGCCTACTTCAGCGACGCCAAGCAGGCCGCCGAGGCCGCCCTCGCCATCGAGCGCGGCATTCACCACGGCAATGCCAAGCGCGATCCCGACCACCAGATGTACGTGCGGGTGGCGCTGCACCACGGGCTGGCGTACCTGCGCGGCGGGGACGTTTTTGGCGACGTGGTCAACGTGGCCGCCCGCATTGCCAAGGCGTGCCTGCCGGCGCAGGTGCTGGTGTCGGAGGCGCTGTACGTCAGCGCGCACGCAGGTCTGGAGGCGACCTTCCGTCCGGCGGGGGAATTCCGCTTCCACGGCAAGGCGGCCTCGGAGAAACTCTACGAAATCCTCTGGGCCGACGAAGACACCTACCAGCAATTGCGCCAGAAGTTTCCTCCCAAGGCGCAGGGGCCGCAGGAAGAAACCCGCGAAGGCCGCTACATCATCATGGCGGAACTGGGCCGCGGCGCCATGGGCGTGGTTTACAAGGCGTACGACCGGCTGATCGGGCGGCTGGTGGCCATGAAGACCATTCCGGTGGAGGTGGAGCCGCGCGAGTATCACATGCTGCTGGACCGGCTGAAGCAGGAAGCGCGCGCCGCCGGCATGCTGGACCATCCCAACATTGTCACCGTCTTCGACGTCGGCGACGAAGCCGGTCTGTTCTACTTCACCATGCAGTACGTCGAGGGCCGCACCCTGGAGAGCCTGCGCCAGGAGAAGGAATTGCTGCCGGTCGAGCAGGTGCTCGACATCGCCGAACAGGCGTGCTCGGCGCTGGCCTTCGCGCACAAGGCGGGAATCATCCATCGCGACATCAAGCCTTCCAACCTGATGCTGACCGCGCAAGGCGCGCTCAAGGTGATGGATTTCGGCATCGCCAAGCTGGGCGACGCCGGTCTGACTAAGGCCGGCATGGTGCTGGGCACGCCCAGCTACCTGGCGCCGGAACAGGCGGCGGGAAGGCGCGTGGACCATCGCTCCGACATTTTCTCCTTCGGGTCGGTGCTCTACGAACTGCTGACCGGCGAAAAAGCGTTCCCCGGCGAAAGCACCACCAGCATTGTCTACAAGGTGATGAACGAGGACCCCATCCCGCCGCGCATCATCGAACCTTCGCTGCCGGCGGGGTTGGAAGCCATCGTGCACAAGGCGCTGGCCAAGGACCCGAACCAGCGCTTCCAGAGCTGCGACGAATTGTTGCAAGCCCTGCACGACTTCCGGCAAAAGCGCGCGCCGGCAGACGCTACCGTCACTTCCCCGGCACCCGTGCCGTCCGCTCCCAAGAAAGGGCATGGTGCGGGCTGGATGGTTGCCGTGGCCGCAGTGATCGTGCTGGCGGCAGCGGTTGGGTTTTATGCCGTGTGGCACAGGTCTTCGATTCGTGCGCCGGCGCCGGAAGCCCGGGCCACACAAACGGCAACTGCCGCCAACCCGCAGCAGCCGGTCCCGTCATTGGCGCCGCCCATGGCGACCGAAAGCAAGCCCCCTGAAGCCAAGCTCCCGGAGAGCAAGCCCGCGGTTGAGACGCCGGCGGTCGTGGTGAAGGCGCCAGAGCCCGCAAAGAAGAAAGTGAAGGTTCGTGCTGGCGGCAGCGAGACAATCGCGAAGCCCGCGACCGACGCCGCCGCGAAGAAGCCTGCGCCGGAAGAGGGCGAATCAGCGCCGCCGCCGGTGAAGGCCGCCAAGCCGGCGGAAGCAGCCCGCGGTTCCGGCATGTGGACCCTGGCGGACGTCCCCGACCTGCTGGCCAAAGCCGACGCCTATGCCGGCAAGGGCGAGTACCGGAAGGCGATCCTGCTGTACCAGGAAATTCTGGCGGTGGACGCCCAGAACCGCAGCGCCCGAGAAGGCTTGCGCCGCGCCCAGGAAGCGCGGGGAATCCGCCGCTAAGCGCGGATCACAACTGCGTCCCGACGTTAAACTCCTTGCGCAGGAATTGTTGCGCTTCGCTGCGCTCCGGCGTCGCCTGGGCCGGCGTAATGTTCAAGTACAGCACGTATTTTTCGGCCGCGGCTTCCGCGTCGCCGTGAGACGCTTGGGCGCGCGCCTGCTCCAGCACCTGGGCTGGGATTTCACCCAAGCGCTGGACAAGCTTGGCCAGCAGCGCGGCTTGGGCCTTGGCCTCGGCTTCCGCCAGCAGTTGGTTCTCATCCGGCGCCACGCCTTGCTCCACAATGCCGTCCACGTCTTCGGGCTTGACGTTCTCCAGCAGGACGGCCGCCTTGGGCACCTCCACGCGCACGCTGTCCGCCGGTCCCGGCGCGGTGGAGGACGGCTCGGAAAGCCGGAACGAGATTTCCACGATGGCGGTCAGTTCGATGGTCTGGCGAAGGTAGTTGTAGGGTTCGACGATTTCCTGAGGCTGCGTTTCCACAGTTTCGTCCAGCTTCGCCCTGGCCGCCTCCACCTTCTTCAACAGAATTTCCAGGGCGCGATTGCTCTCGGCCACTTCCTTCTTGTTCATGGTCGTGAGTTCGGCTTTTTGTGCCACCTGCGCGCGCTCGTATTCCTGCTGCGCGGACTCAAGCAGCCGCTTGGCCTCCAGCCACGCCGGGTTCTTGATTTCCCGGTAGCCGGCCCGGTAGTGCGACGTCTTGGGCTGCTTGTCGAGCTTCTTGTCCACGCGATGCTGCACAATGTTGCCGAGCACGTGGAAGTTGGCATCTCCGGTGGTGGAAGCCAGCTCGGGCGCGACTTCCGTCACCGGCCGCTCGCGCCAGGGCAGAATCTTCAGCCCCGGCAGACCGGAATTTTCCAGGCCGCCGGCCACACCGTCGGCGAGCTGGTCGGCAAAGCCCACACTCTCGCGCCGCGAGGTCTGGTCGCGGAAGCGGACCGCCAGCGAGAGTTTGGAACGGGTCTCAAACTCCGGCGCGTACTTGGTCAGTTGGTTCCTGAGTTGTTCGTGGTCGGACTTGAAGCGTTCGCCTTCCTTCAGCAATAGCCAGCCCAGGCCGATGCCGGAGCCGCGCGGCTTTCCCAGTGCCCGCTGCGCCTGCTTGAGGTAGTACTCGCTGATGCGGTCGGAAACCACGTCCAGCTTCACCTTGACGGCTTCCTGGTCCTCCAATTTCGAGGCGCGCTGGAGGTAGTCGTGCGCCTGGCGGACAGCGGTCTCATCGGCGCGCCCGCGGATGGGCAGATGCACCCTGACCAGCGTGTTGGCGCGCGTCAGCAGGTCCTGGAGGTAGTCGTTGCGCAGCAGGTCCATTTGGGCCGCGGCCATCTGGTGCTGCTTGTCGGGCAGCGACTCCAGCGTCTGGTAAGCCTCGATGAATTGCCTGGCGGCGGCCAGGACCCCGGCGTCGTCAATCGCCTTCTGCGCTGCTTCGCGGTCGCGCACGGCTTCCAGTTCGGCTTCGGCGCGCTTCAACAACTCGGAGGTGGCGGCGTCTTCGCGGTATTGAAGGGCGCGATGCAGCTCCTTGATTGCGTCCTCCCAGCGCGCCTGGTTGACGAACTCCCGGCCGGCATCGCGGTGGCTGGCGTACGCCTGATCGCTCACGGCGGCGATGGCTGGGATCTCGCCGGCAAAAGAAATGTAGCGCGCCACCGCCGCGTACGCCTGGTCGAAGTTCTTGTCCGCCGCCAGGCCCTGGGCGGAGGCGATAGCGCTGTCCAGCGCTTGCTGCTGTTGGTTAATGTCCGCCTGGAGTTTGTCGAGGCCGGGATACGCGGCATCCACCGCGGCCAGGTGCTCCGTCTCCGCTTGCGCCCGCTTCAGGTGCGCGTAGCCGGGAGTCTTGTCGCCCACAGCTTTGACGAAGGCGCCGAATTCCTGCTGCCCGGCCCCCAGCATGGCGCGCAGTTCCCTTTCCACCTCCGACAGCAGCTTTTCAGCCGAAACAAATGAAGCCACGATGCGGAGCGCATCCTGGGCACGCCCCCGGGCCCGCTTCAGCGCCGTGTAATTGCCGGTTGGCGGCGACTTCCTGAACGCGGCCAATTCCGCTTGTCCCTCGGCGGTGACCAGCGTGGCCAGGCTGTTGCGCCCGTCGGCGGCATGGGGCACGGAAGAGAACTTCCGCAGGTACTCCTGCCACACCGGAATGGATTGCGCGCGGCCGGCGCGCAGGTATTCCGCCAGTTCGTCGTCGGCTGCGTCCAGCAGGTGAATCTGCGTGCCGGATGCGATGTTTGTCGGCCACGGCTCGACGGCGTTGTCGGATTTCGAGAGCAGCATGCCGCCGATTTGGGCGGTGTCCACCAGCTCCTTGAGCGCGTAGCTCTGCTTCTTCTCCAGTTTGAGGCTGGCGGGAAGCACGCAGCTCCGTCCTGACGCGCTCACCAGCACGAGCATGCCGCCGGCTTCGCGCTCCAGCGTCATGCCGGGCACCAGCGGTACCTTGGGCAGCTTGCGGTAAGCGTTGCCGTCGAGCGGCTCTCCGGTGCAGGCATATACCTCGCGCTTGCCGTTGAGCAGAAAATCCGAGAGCTGCACGTAGGCCGGCCCGGAAGTCGAGGCGGAGAGAACGATGGACACCAGAGGCCTGTCTTTCGCCAGCCCCGGAGCGCAGAGACACAAAACGAAGATGGCGGCAACGAATTGGCGCACCGCAGTACCTCCTTCAGCGGGGAGGGCCCGGTTTTGTGCTGACAATGTACCGCGTCCGGGGGCAGGCCGGAAATTTTACGTGCAGACGCTGTCTTCTGAGCAGGGTAGATTTCCAGATTGGGCCAGCGGAAGGACTGCGTTCAGTGCCGTATCAGCCACATCGCCCATCCGGCAGCGATGACTCCCACGATGAACAGAGCGAAGCAATAAGCGCCGTAGCGGATCATGTCGCGCCGGGTGTTGCGCTGGGTAATGCCGAACACCACCGAGGCGCAGACGGCAAAGATGAGCGCGGCGGTGAAGTGGGACAGCTGTATGGTCATTCGTGGTGCTCGATTCGGTCTGTCAGTCTGCCAGTCTATCGGTCAGCCGGTCACAAAGAGCCGAGCGACCGACAGACTGATAGAGGATAGACCCTGAACTAGCTCTTCTTCCCAATCGCGATGTGGTAGGCGTCCACCGCGCTGATGATGTTCAGCAGCCCCGCCACGATCAGGAACTTGGTGCCGTAATCGGCGGTGGCGCGCGCGATGTTGCCCGCCCCCGCATTCAGCGCCTTGCTGACGATGTACAGCCCGCCCGCGCCGATGTCGCCCACAAAGCCCAGAATGTCGAGGATGTCGCCGGTGTTGGGCGAGTACAGCTTGCCTTCCATCAGCAGCCCGATCACGAACAGGCAGACGATGGCGGCCATCAGCAGCAGGCCGCGTCCCCAGCGCTTCTGGACAAGGTGGCCGGCGCCGGGGATGAGCCATCCCGTGGCGGTGGCCACCACGGCCATCACCATGTTCCCTTGCGCGGCGGCGGTTTCCACGTTCGGTTTGGTCACTGCCTTCAAATGATCACCAGTTCGCGCTGGATTTTTCCCGTCACCTCGGCCGAGCCCCGACGCACCAGCACGTTCACTTCGCTGCGCACCCCGAATTCCGGCAAATAAATGCCGGGCTCGATGGAAAAACATGTGTTGGGCAGGATCTGGCGCTCGTCGTGGATTTCCAGGTTATCCATGTTGGCGCCGTTGCCGTGCACCTCGGTGGCGATGGAGTGGCCGGTGCGGTGGATGAAGTAGCGGCCGTAGCCGGCGGCGTCAATCAAGTCGCGGGTGGCCTTGTCCACTTCCCAGCCGGCAAGCTTGCGCCCGGCGGCCATGGCCGAGCGGACCTTCTCGACTCCGGCGTCGCGGGCGCGGGTCACGATCTCGAAAACCTCGCGCTGCCGGTCCGGCGGCGATTTGCCCACAAAGCCCATCCACGTGATGTCGTAATAAACCGCGCCCGGCTTGTCCTTCTTGGCCCAGACGTCCAGCAGCACCAGGTCGCCCTCGCGGATGGGCGAATGGCGTTCCGCCGACGGACCGTAGTGCGGGTTGGCGGCATTGGCGTTCACGGCCACGATGGGCGGATCGTCGGTGACCAGCTTTTCACGCCGGAAGGCCTCGCCGAACCACTGCTGGATGGCGTACTCGTTGGCGCCGCCGTTGCGCACGCGGCGGCCGATCTCCTGGAAGGCGGCGGCGGTGATGGCGTCAATCGCCTGCGCGGCTTCGAAATGCGTGCCGATCTGCTCCTCGGTCCAGGTGGCCTCGAATTGCGAAACCAGGTCGGCCGAGCTGACGATCTCGCGCCCGAAGCTGCGCAGCAACTCCACCGTGCCGGCGTCCACCAGCGAAACGGTGAACACCAGGTTGTTGGGCGAGTACTGCATGGCCACGGTGCGGAAGGGCGCCAGCATGGCCCGCAGGTTGTCGTGCAGCTCCTGCCAGGCCGAGTACTCGCGCTTGCCGCCGGGCAGCGAGTCCAGATGTCCGGCCTCGATCCGATGCACCAGCTTTTGGGGCTCACCCTGCGCCGGCACCAGGTAGTACCAGCGGCGCGTCACCATCATCTGCTCCGGCAAGCCCAGCACCCGGTAGGCAATGGGATCGCGGTGATGATGGTCGTAAAACAGCCAGGCGTCGATCGCGCGCTCGCCCAGGGCGGCCTGAATGGCGGAGAGGTTCATGAGCAAACATTTATTGTATCAGTGCCGGATTACGGTTGGCGCATGCGTTCCACACGCTGGATGGCTTCGTCCAGCGGGCCCAGGAAGCCGGAACTTTCCACCGCACCGCGCTGCTGGGCAAACGCCTCAACAAACGGCGGGCGGTGCTCGAAGAACATGCGCTTCAGGGCTTCCAGCTCGAGTTTGACTTGCCGGAGTTGTTTCGCTTGATCCAGCAGAAGTTCGAAGATAGCGGCATCATCTTTTGGCATTAAGCCAGTGTATTACGGCCGCTTCCGTAGAGAAAACAAGAGGCGCCCGCGCCGGGCGCCTCTCTGTTCGGAAAATATTTCTTAGCGGCCGTAGTAACCGCGATCGTAGCCGGCCCGGAAACCCTGTTGAAAGCCTTGCTTGTACGCGTTCTTGTCGCCATAAGACGACATGTAGCCGGCGGTGCCATGCTTGTAGGTGTCACTGTTGGTCATGCGATAGCTGTGGTGGCCGCGGTCGGCTTGCCCATAGCGCAGGCCTTCCTGGAAGCCGTTGTTGTAGGCCGCGCTCTGCACGTTCTGTTGCTGCCCGTAAGGGCCGGTGCGGCCGCGGCCGTTGTCGGCGTCGCGATCATGGTCGCGGCGGTCACGCCGATCGTACACTCCTTGACCGTAACCGGCGCGGTAACCGTCGAGATAAGCCCGATCGTTGTGACGAGGATGGGCGGCGCGATGTTGGCTGCGATCGTTCTGGCCATCGCGCAACCCGTGTTGGTACTGCTTCTGGTTTTTCGTGTTTTGCCGGCCGGAATAGCCGTCGTGGTCGTTGTCGCGCTGCCAGCGCCAATCGGCCTGCGCAAAAGTAACACCGCACAACAGAAACAGAGCGGTCACCGCTAGCGTCACCTTCATCAGTCTCATACATCGCCTCCGCTCTCAGGGAGTTTCACATGCTGCTGGTGAATGATCCTGAGGGGATACATCTGCTGACGGAGTGGCTGCTGCTCTACTTATACCCCGAGAACGGACTTTAGTTGCGGAATTAACTGGCGCGGGCGGCGCGGGTGCCATCCCCAAGCACCTGGGCGCGGGTTTCCGGCGACAAGGTTTCGCAGGCGGTCCGCAGAACCAGGCGGGGCGCGCGCTCCCGAATCTTCATCAGCAGCGGCACGGCTCGCCCGGCGTCAGCCTTGGCGTGCTCGCGCAAGAGCCAGCCCAGGCCCTTTTGCACCAGGTCGTCCCCATCGCACAGCAGCATTTCGGTGAGCCGCGCGATCTCGCGTTCAAAGATTTTGCGCCGGGCGCCACGGATGAGCGCGACCGCTGCCGCGCGCCGGCGCCACCGCTTCCGCGATCTCGCCCAGCCCAATACGGCGCGCACCCGCGCCGGGTCGGACACCAGCATAGGCGCGAGCAGGTAGTGCGCCAGCGCGTCGTGATCGGCCCAACTCGACACGCGGTCCAGCCAGCTCTCGAACAGGCGGAATTCTTTCGTCCCGAAGTCCGCCACGGATTTTTCCAGCAGCAGCACCGCCATGGCCTTCTCTTCCAGCACGCGCCCGCGGAAAAGCTGGTCGGCGACCGCCACCATGTAGGCCAGCCCGTGTTCCTTCAGCAGCACGCGCCGGAAGCGGACCGCCAACTGGCGCAGTTCCGCCGTGTACCAGCCGCGCGAAGCGACCTCTTCCTTGAAGAAGCGCTGCACGCCTTCCGCGTGCGGCGCCGAGCCGCCGTCCTTGAGCACGCGGCGAATGTGCGCGGCGATGTAAGCAGGCGGCTTCACGACTGCGATTTGGCCCCCGCGCTCGCGGCTTCCGGCTGGGCTGGCGTGGGCTTGACCACCTGGTTGTAAATCCCCAGCGCCAGCGCGGTGGCCAGCCCGACCCCGGTCACCGCCCACCACATCCTGGCCGGCTGGTGCACCACCTCGCCGAAATGGTGGGCAAGTTGGCCGCCGAACCAGCCGCCGATCAGCGAGCCGATGCCGATGGGCAGAAACGCGAACCCCATGTAGGTGCCCTGCTGTCCCGCCGGGGCCAGCCGCGAAATGTATTCGTAGTAGCGCGGCGACTGGATGATCTCGCCCAGCGCCAGCACAAACAGCGACAGCACCGCGCCCCAGATCGTCGGCCGGAACGCCAGGATCAGCCACGACAGCGACGTGATCACCGTTCCGAGAATGATGGCCGGAAACGCCGGAATCTTACGCGTGAGGTAATTCACCGCAATGGTGAGAGCGATCACGGTGAGACCGTCGGTGATGAGGATGAGTTCGACGCGAGCGTTGGGGTCGATGTAGCGATGGATGTAACCAGGCAGGCTGGTGTACTGCTGCCAGAAGACAACCCAATACCCAGTGAACAGGACCAGGAACCACATAAAGCGGCTCATGCCGGCCATCGCGACCACCAGAATAACGACCCACACCCACCAGGGCACGGCGGCGCCGGCGAGCGACGCGGCCACAAGGACCATCGTGATCACGAGCACCGGCAGGACCAGCTTGTAATTGCCCAGCACCACGCAGAAATTGCGCGCCACCTGTCCCACCGAGGGCGCGGGCGCGTCGCCGGCCTTGCGCGGCTCGCGGAAGAAGATCAGGACCACGAACAACATCACGAACACGCTGGCAGCGGCGACGCGGTAAACGTACTCCACGCCCAGGTGGCGATGCACCCAGTCGGCGATGTAGGGGCCGGCCGCTCCGCCGATATTCACCATGGTGTAGTAAATCGAATAGCCGATCGAGCGGACGTTCTCCTTCGACGCCCGCGCGGTAGTGCCGACCACGCAGGGTTTCACCAGCGAAACTCCGAGCGCGGGAAGAATCAGGATGAAACCGACAAACAGGCCCAGGGGTACGGCGTTGCGCACCGGCGCCAGCCACGGAGCGCCGATGGAGCCGATCAAAAAATAAGCCGTGGCGAGGATGAAGTAGGCTATGGAGAGGGCGCGGCGGAAGCCCAGGCGGTCGGCGGCGGCGCCGCCGAAAATGGCAAGGAACCAAGCCATGCCGCCGAAAATGCCGGTCAGCGTGCCCGTTTGCTGGGTGGAAAAATTCAGCCTCTCCTGCAGGTACAGCGCCAGCGAGGAGAAGGCGCCATAGTAGGACAGGCGCTCGAAAATTTCGCTGATGTTGGCGACCCAGAAAGGACGCTCGAAGCCGGTGCGGATTTCGCGCACACGCTGCGCAAAGCTCAAACTGTTCTCCTCGCAAGCCCCTAAAAACCTCACGAGCCATAAGGTAGAGCAAATTCAGAGTTGCTGTGCCCGCGTCCTTTAGGGAATCAGATAGATCTTCTCCCACTCTGCTCTAAGCCGGCCAATTCCCTCCGCTGCGCGAGCATCCGCGCAGGTCCGCGGTCAATTCTTCTTTCCCAGGCGAGCGCGAACTTCCGCAGCACTCAGCCCGGCGACGCGAATCACCTTATTCCGGCTGGACTGGCCCGCGGCTATGGTAACCGAGGCGCGCGGCACCCGCAAAAGTCCGGC
>Ga0315268_10006019_pt1 | contig 12955 bp, 16 predicted proteins | sample C1_top_MG_FD_204535 | JGI IMG/M metagenome (GOLD analysis project Ga0315268, IMG submission 204535) | Sediment microbial communities from Yellowstone Lake, YNP, Wyoming, USA - C1_top | ecosystem: Environmental > Aquatic > Freshwater > Lake > Sediment | place: USA: Wyoming | collected 2017-08-01 | reverse complement strand
ATTGCTCGAAATGCTCCACCACAACCCACACTCCATTTCGACAGGAGTTGCCCTCAGACCCATCATACAGGATTATGTCCTGCCAACGGCTGCCTATATCGCGGGTCCCTCAGAGATTGCTTACTTCGCCCAGCTTCACCCTGTGTATAAGTATTTGGGTATTGAACAATCACTCCTCTATCCGAGATACTCCGTGACAATCGTGGAATCGAAAATAGGAAAAATAATGGACAAGTATGACCTGGATTTTCTCTCACTCACAGAGCCACAGGAAATAGTGAACAGACATGCAAGAGAGTCTGTGGAGGAAACCTTCACGCGATACTATGGTGAGATAGACGGGGTGTTTGAAGGCATGAGGAAAGACATTCCCCCCTCACTGGAAAAAAGTCTGGAAGCCACACGGGCAGCTGCAAGGAATAGCATTTCTGCCCTGCAAAAGAAGGTGCAGTCTGAAAAGAAGCGCGAGGATGAATTATTCGCCTCCCAGGTGAGGAAGGCTTCCTCCACGCTCTTTCCCACAGGAGAGATGCAGGAAAGGGTGCTGGGTTTTATGGAGTACTACAACAAGTTTGGGTGTGGTTTCATACGAGATACATATGATGCACTGAAATCTACAAGCCCCGACAATCACATACTGCTCTACAGGTGATTAAATGGTCGACATACTCGCCTTCGGTGCCCATCCCGATGACGTGGAGATAGGGTGCGCTGGATTGCTGGCAAGGATGGCGGAGAGAGGACACAGTTGCGGCATCATCGACTTAGCATCCGGTGAGAAGGCGTCTCAGGGAAATGTTGAGATGCGCAGAGAGGAGGCTTTGAAGAGTGCGGCACTGCTCGGGTGCACCTTCAGGGAATGCCTCGGATTTCCTGACACAGAGATTCGTGACAGTATCGAGTACAGGAAAAAAGTGGCTGCCCGACTGAGGATTCACCGACCTGCCCTGGTTCTTGCCCCCTATTTTTCCGACAGGCACCCTGATCATGCAGCGTGCGGCACCCTCATTTACAATGCCTCATTTCTCTCAGGATTGAAGAAGGCTGAAGTCGAAGGTGTGCCTCATCCCCTGAGGCGCGTTATCTACTATATGATTCATGACGAGTTCCATCCTTCTTTCTATGTCGACATATCGTCGGTGTTTGAGACGAGGATGAAGGCACTCAAAACATTCGAGTCACAGTTTGAAAAGTCACTCGAGGAGTACCGCTATATAGGGATACGCGACTACCCCTATTTCGTGGAAACCCGCTGCAGACACCTGGGTGCGAAGATTGGGAGGGAGGCGGCAGAGGGATTCCTCGTGAGGGAAGGCATTACGGTGGATGACCCCTTCACGGTTTTGTGATTCACGCCCAAACCCTTAAAAGAATTCCTTATAACGCCACACATGATTCTCTCGGGCGGTCTCATTTTAAGAAACGGCGTGGAGAGGGCCGACATAGAAATCGAGGGTGGCAGGATTGCGCGCATCGAAAAGGACATCGCGGGTTCAGACATCTTCGATGTTTCAGGAAAGCTCGTCCTCCCCGGATTCGTCAACTCCCACACACACCTTGCCATGTCTCTCCTCAAAGGATATGCGGACGACCTTCCCCTCGAGGAGTGGCTTAAAGATTACATATGGCCCGTGGAAAAAAAGCTTCTGCCCGAGGACGTGTACTGGGGTTCCATGCTCGGAGCCATTGAGATGATAAAGACAGGCACCGTCGCATTCAATGACATGTACTATCATCCGCACGAGACCGCGAAGGTTTGCGAGACGCTTGGCATGAAGGCTCTTTTGGGCGAGCCGGTTTTCGATTTCGGGGACGAGGAGAGAGGCAAAAAGACCCTCATGCACGCGCTAAAGAATATCGAGGAACATCCTGACACAGAGCTTGTGAAAACATGCTTCTCCCCTCATGCCATATACACGGTGTCCACCGAGACACTTACCAGTATAAAAAAGGAAGCGGTCCGCCTCAAAAAGAAAATCCACATACATCTCTCAGAGACGGAGAGAGAAGTCTCCGACTGCAGGAAGAACCACGGCATGACCCCTGTGGAGTATCTGGACAGCTTCGGATTCTTGGGGGATGAGGTCATTGCCATTCACGCCGTCCATCTCACAGACAAAGACATAAAGATATTCAAGAAGAGAGGCGTGTGCGTCGTGAGTGACCCCAAAAGCGAGCTCAAGCTCGCCTCGGGTATCGCGCGCATCCCAGAGCTTCTAGAGAACGGGGTAGTCGTCTCTCTGGGGACAGATGGTTCCTGCTCCAATAACAACCTCGACATGTTTGAGGAGATGCGATTCGCCTCCTACATTCATAAAGGGACGAGAAAAGACCCCACGCTGCTTCCTGCTCCTGTCACATTCCGTATGGCAACAGAGGCCGGAGCCCGCACACTTGGTCTGAATTCTGGGAAGATTGAGGCGGGGAGGGATGCTGACCTGATTACAATAGATCTTTCCCATGTCTCCTGCCTGCCCCACCACAATATCCTGTCTCACATAGTCTATTCATGCAGTGGCTCTGTGGTGTGCGATTCCATAATCAATGGTAAAATGGTAATGAGGGACAAAAAGATACTCGGCGCAAACGAGGAAGAAATCCTGAGGAAGGCATCGGAGAGGGCGCTGGATTATGTTTCAAGATAGGTCATCTCAAATCGTTGAGGCGCTTCAAAGGAAGGAAGCCTATGATGAAAAGGTGCGATACATAAGGACAATAGAGACACACATCTCCACCGTATTTCTCACCGGCACATACGCATACAAGGTAAAGAAGCCCGTGAAATTCAATTTTCTCGACTATTCATCACTCGCAAAGAGAAAGATGTTCTGCCTCAGGGAGGTGGAGATAAACTCGCATCTCTCACCCGATTTGTATGTCGGTGTGGTACCCATACGGAAGGGTACAATCATTGCCATCGGTGGCAAGGGCAGGGCAATCGAGTATGCGGTGAAGATGCATGAGATCCCTCAAAGGTACATGATGTCACGGCTTCTCAGAAAGAAAAAAGTTGATGACAGACACATCCGAAAAATCGCCGAGAAAATCGTCTCATTCCATAGGACCTATGGAGCGACAGAAGAGGCAGAAAAGTATGGGGGATACGCATGGGTCGCAAAGAACTGCATGGACAACTTCTCAGACACGAAACATCTTGAGGGAAAAGTCATTCCGCACTCTGTGTTCCATAAGACGCAGGAAAAGACATTGCTTTTTCTTGAGGAGAACAGGGGGCTCTTCGAGGAGCGCGTGAGGGAAGGTCGGATACGGGCGACGCATGGGGACCTGCATTCGGGTAATATATTCATCTCTGATAAAATCTACATCTTCGATGCCGTGGAGTTCAATCCAGAAATCTACTGCACCGACGTCGCCGCGGAAGTCGCGTTTCTCTGCATGGACCTTGATTTGTATGACAGGAGACTCTCGCGTCTCTTTGCCGAGGCGTATGTGTCCCTTTCGCATGACAGAAGACTCCTCTCTCTTCTCACCTTCTACAAGTGCTACAGGGCGATGGTGAGGGTAAAGATAAATGGATTCTCAACGAAGACGCATGCATTGGCGCAAAAATACTCTAACCTTGCCGCAGAATATGCAGGGGAGTTCTGAGGATTGATTCCATTTTCTTGAGCATGGAGAGGTCTTTTGTGGATATGACATTGAAGTATCTGAAGGTATCAGAGGATGTGTCATAAACGAGAAGCGGGACGCCATCCTGCCGCGGGTCTTCATACTTTTTTTTGACCTCCTCAAAAACCTCAATGGTTGCGACGTTGGATGCCCTCTTCCCATATTTTCTCCTCGCGAGCCGGGATTTTATGACCTCGGTGGCGGCTTGGCATTCTATGACATACACGTCTGTCCCTGTCGCACGTGCCGTCCTGTAAGCCCTCTGCCTGTTTTTTTTCTGGAAGAAGGTGGCATCCAGAACCACATTCTTTACCCTGAGCTCTCTCTCCGTCTCCTCAAAAAGCCTCTCATAGACGAACTCCTTCTGCTTCCATATGAGCTCCTGTATCGGTGGCGGTATGTGGAGGAGCCTGTCGAAGGCATACTCGAGGTCATACTTATCGGGATGAGCCGCCGACAGTTCGGGTGAACCCTGCAGGAGAACCTTTCTTCTGATTATGTCCGTGTTGAGGTGCGTGCCTCTAAAAAAGGTGGCAATCTTTTTGGCAGATATGCTCTTGCCGCTCCCGGGAAGTCCGCAGATGAGGACGAGCATGGAAAAAGGAAGAGTTGCAGATTAAAAATATTTTGATTCAATACTGATGGGGTCACCGAGATTTGAACTCGGGTATCAGGCTCCCAAAGCCTGGAGGATGGACCAAGCTACCCCATGACCCCTATTTTCATCCCTCACTGCCTATTCTATTTAAACCTATTGTTCCTCTCACCTTCACCATAAGGCAATACCTTTATAAGGTTGCCAAAATCTGGCCTTTAGAAAGCAGGAGGCGATTTTTTGCCGGAAAAGGAGATCACAAAAGAGGAATTATTGAAAAAGGCATACAAGCCTGCTCAAGATGCGATGAGATTACATCCCTTCTATAAGGGAAAAATTCAGATTGCTGCGAAATGTGCAGTTCGTGACTTCAACGATTTTGCCATCTGGTACACGCCGGGTGTTGCGGAACCCTGCAAAGCCATAAAGGCTGACAAGGAAAAGGTGTACCAGTATACCAATAAGTGGAATTCCGTGGCAGTCGTCTCTGACGGAACGCGGGTGCTCGGTCTTGGTGACATCGGTCCCGAGGCAGGCATGCCTGTCATGGAGGGCAAGGCGCTCCTCTTCAAGTATCTCGGAGGCGTGGATGGGTATCCCATCTGCCTTGACACAAAAGACCCTGAGGAAATTATAAAAGCGGTCAAGTGGATAAAGCCTTCATTCGGAGGAATTAACCTCGAAGATATTTCCCAGCCCAAGTGCTTCTACATATTGGACAGACTCCGCAAGGAGATGGACATACCCGTTTGGCACGATGACCAGCAGGGGACGGCAACAATCGTCGTTGCAGGCCTCATCAATGCGCTCAAAATCGTGGGCAAGAACATAAACAAGGCTCAGGTGACAATGATCGGAGCCGGTGCCGCCAATATGGCTATAGCGAGAGTTTGCATCGCCGCAGGCGTGAGCATCGGAAACATAATCATGTGCGACAGCTTGGGCATACTGCACGCCAACAGAAAGGACATAGACAGAGAGACATACAAAGACAAGTGGAAGATGTGCATAAAGTCCAACAAGGAACAGCGCGAAGGCGGGCTTGCTGAGGCAATAAAAGATTCAGACGTTATCCTCGCAGCCTCCACACCCGGTCCGGGCATCATAAAGAAGGAATGGGTGGCAAAGATGGCACATGATTCAATAGTATTTGCCTCAGCCAATCCCATACCAGAAATGTGGCCCTGGGAGGCAAAGGAAGCCGGCGCTCGCATTTTTGCCACAGGACGCTCAGATTTCCCTAACCAGATAAACAACTCTCTCGGTTTTCCAGGCATATTCAGAGGAACACTCGATGTGCAGGCGAGAACAATCACGGACGAGATGTGCATCGCAGCAGCCTATGAGCTCGCCCAGATGGCAGAGGATAAAGGCATCCATGAGGAATACATAGTGCCCACCATGGATGAATGGGAAGTATTTCCCCGTGAGGCAGCCGCCGTGGGCATGAAAGCCATAGAGCAGGGTGTGGCGAGGATAAAGATGTCACGCCAGGAGCTCTTCGACACAGCTTGGGGCATAATAAAGAAGGCGCGCGAGGAGACCCAGACCCTCATGAAACAAGGCTACATAGCGATGCCCCCATCGGATTAGGATTTCCCCATTTTCCCTTTTCCCATACATTTTTATATCCAGCCCGAACTCTCACCATGGAAGATGACCTGAGGAGGATGGCTGGATTCTTCGATGATGTATTTGATTTTTTGGGGAGAAGCAGATTGTTTGTGGCGCTTCTTGTGCTGTTCTACCTTTTCATATCGATGCCATTCATGATACTTCTTACTTTCATCCCCCTCATATATTATTCCACACTTGTCGAAGGTACTCAAAAGATTGTCCTCTACGCCATGATTCTTGTGTGGGGTGTCATATTCTTCGATGTGGCTCACGACTTTTATTATTCCCGACACCCTTTCGAATATGAGAGAATGAGAAAAAGAAAAGAGAAGGAGGGTGCAGAAAAAATGGAGAAACTTTCCACTGAGTACGGGAAAGTCATAGAGAGAAGGAGAAGTGGCAGACCGTTTTTCGGCATTTCTGCATTCCTTTCCCGCATGCCTTTGAAAAATAGAGCCCATGCCTCCGTCGTTTCAGGGTTTCTCTTCTTCACCCTTCTTGGAACGTTTCTCACCATCATCGGATTCTCAATCATTCCTCCATGGACTTTACGTATGGGAGGATTTTTCAGGATGCTCTACACAGGGTTGACCCTCCTCGGCTACTCCCTGTGTGGTACATGGGGGGCATACGAAGGATACAAGGAAAGGGAAGCCTCAAGATTGATCATTTTCGGAAAATCACTCTATTCTTCCCTTCCTGTGGGGATTGGGCTTGCCCTTCTCTCATCCCTTTCCCTCTATGGCTCTCATTCGGGCATGCAGATCTTTGTGAACATTTTCATCTCTGCCACCCTTTTTGTGTGTGTGGGATGGTTCTTCTACTTTGTTGGAGGACTTTTGGGAAAGGACATGAAATAATTGAATGTAAAAAATATGTCTTACCATAAGCTTTATATATTGGTATAAGTTTTTCTTGTCGGTGATACTGTGTTTGAATGGCATGAGTTCCGTCCCAAGGCTTCTGGTTATAAAAAGGTGCTCGGACCTTTAGAGGCAGACATAATGGAGGTCATGTGGGTGCGCCATTCAAGCACTGCCCGCGAGGTTTACGACACACTCAAAAAGAGGGACAACAGCACACGCCGCTCCACGATAAGCATCATGATGAACAGGTTGTGCGACCGCGGGCTTCTCGAAAAAAAGATAGACAAGGGGAGAGGTGGCTTGCGCTACGTCTACACCACGAGGATAAAGAGGGAAGATTTCGACAGAAAAGTCGTGGAGAAGGTCATGGGCGGACTCATGGAGACGTTTAAGGAAACGACTTTCACGTATTGGAAGGGGATGAAGTGAGGTTTGTTTCCCTTATGTATAATTCCGAATCATATTTTTGGCTCCATGATATGAGAATGGATATGGAAGAAGTGACGGGTTCAATATAAACAAAGACCGATTGAGTGGCTATCTGTGAGAAAAAAGGAATCTAAAGAAATGAAAAGAGACGCTTCCTGATGGCCCTCATGTAATGGATTGCATATGTAGACTAATACCAAGATTATGATAAATATATAGAATTCTATTCATAAATACCATCTCCAAAACCCTTTTAAATTCCTCTTTTCAGGGAACGCATGCGAGTCGGCATCCTCTCCCGCCTCGATATGCCCGAGGCCATAAAACTTGCAGACAAACTATACCACCTTCTCTCCAAGGAATACGACGTGAGTCTGGATGAGTCCCTCCTCTCCCACATAAACGGAAAAAGAATTTCCGACTGCGATGTGCTTGTCACCGTGGGCGGAGACGGCACCATTCTTTACGCAGTCCGCAAGTATGACATGCCCATCGTGGGCATCAACATGGGGAGGCACGGGTTTTTATGTGAGGTTCCCCCGCAGGAGATTTCAATACTCCCTGGCATTTTTGAGAACCATATCGTCGAGGAGAGAACAAAGCTTGAGATTGTCGGGATGGGCGAAGCGCTCAACGAGGTGGTGGTGAGAGGAAAGACGCCCACCAAGACGTCCCATCTCCTATTAGACTGGGGTGGAAGGGCGGAATTTTTCGGGGATGGACTCATCATCTCAACTCCCACCGGGTCGACCGCATACTCCCTTTCCGCAGGTGGTCCCATCGTCTCTTACGATTCACCCGTCTTCGTGGTCACCCCCCTCTGCCCCACGGACAGACGGTTTGTCCCCACGGTGGTGAGCGACGACGTGAAAATAAGAGTCACGGTGAAAAAGGAGAAGTGCTATCTCGCCTACGATGGGATACTCAAGCGGGAGCTTGATCCGAATGAAGGGTTTGAGGCTCGCAAGAGCACGCGAAAGGCTATCTTCTGGAGGAGAAAATGAGAGCCGTCTGCGACGCCTCCGCCATACTTTCGGGATTTGTGGGTGAAGAAAATTTCACCACCTCACTCGTTCTCTCCGAGATACGCGATTTCGAGTCCCGCGACTTTGTGGAATCATTACTGCTTTCAAAAAAACTCTTCATCGTGAACCCCGCCACCAACTTCGTGAAGGTGGTGCTCGAGGCGACGATGAGAACCGGGGATGACCTCACAGACGCAGACATATCCGTAATAGCCCTCGCCCTCGAGATGAATACCACGCTTGTGTCCAACGATTACGGCATCCAGAACGTGTGCACCTTCCTCGGAATTGCCTATGAGAATGCGGATGGGCTACAGATACGCGAGATGAAGGAATGGGTGTATGTGTGCGAGGGGTGTATGAGGACATTTTCGAAAAGAAAAAAGATATGCGAATTCTGTGGCAACAGAATAAGAAAGAAAGTCAAGACAAGGTCCCACTGAAGAATGTCTCGACCTCTTCCTTGCTTTCAAGACCCTCCACAAGGATTTTTCCTGATTTGAAAAAGGATAGTTTTATCTCCCTCCTGAATATCTTCACGAAGGGTGTGTCCGCCACCTTTTCGAATCCTTTTTCCTGAGCTCTTTCCATACAGGTTTCCACGTATCTCTTGTCGAGTACTATTTCAAAGGCAGCCTTGGTCGAGCAGGGCTTTATGATATGATGTATCACGAAGTGCCTTCCCCCCTCTTCTTTTAAGTATTATGCAGAATGAGAAGATGTCGGGGAGGAAAAAGGGGATGGGAAAGGAGGAAAGTCCACACCCGACATCTGACTTGATTCATGGGGGCTAATATATAAGCCTTTCTATTTGTCTTCTCAAAAATGAATGAATCAAGCATTCTTATTTTTAAATCCTTACCCGAGGTGCAGCAAGAAGAGCGGGGTTTCATCATCCTTCACCCTCTCAAGCGGAAAAGAGAATGTCTCGAAGAATATTTCCGCAGTAGCCCCTATATATGCCCCGAAAAGGTGTCCTCCATGGCAATGCCCTTCATGTCGGAAAGAACGGCATGGGCATGAATCGCGATTTCCCCCTCCTTAATAGATATATTTCCTGTGCAGGAGGAAATTTCTGCTTCCTCCACTTTGAATTTCGTATATTCCATTCTTTCAAGGTTAAAGAATCCCAAAGTTGCCTTCTTGAGAGCTCCAATGGCTGTGAAGGAGGCAGAGGTTATTCCTTCCGCAGTGCAAAATTCCCTTATTTTTGAAAGCATCTCTTCCTCCTTGAAGAGTCTTACGACAAATAGCTCCTCTTTTTTAATCTTTTTCGATTTCATGATTCACATATAGGGCTGTTTTAAAAGCCTTTTTTATAAGAAAGGCGAAATCTTTTTATGCATTACATGAGTTATAAACCGGTGGTTCTGTGTCTGACAGGAATTTGAGACTTCTGGAGAAGCTTATACTCTACATTCCAGGGTTTCACGGCTACAAGGAAAGAGAGCTAAGACGAGAGGAAGACAAGAGGCTGCGCGATAAGATTGTCGCAGAGCTTGAGGATGTGCGCTACGAGCTTCTCGGGCTTGAGGAGGAGTACTTCAATGATGTGAAGAAACTCAAAGAAGTCGAGGACCTCATCGCCAAGCTCGGCAAGATTCGCGACAAGGTGGAGCACGCAGACTATGGCTACTCTGGGTTCTTCGACAAGCAGATAAATGAAGAGGAACTCACAAAGATGTACCAGCATGACTTGAAGATGTTTGAATCACTCGAAGGCATAAAGAAGGAAGAGGATTTCAGGAAACTGAAGACGCTCTTTCTAGCCTTCGAGAAGGAGTTTGATGAGAGGGAGAAAATATGCATGTGATTCAGTGGACCGGGGAGGAACTCGTGTCCGCCTACAGGAGCGAGATTGAACTGGGAGACCAGCTGGTCGTCCGTGAGAATCAGCAGGCGGTGTTCTTCAGGGACGGAAAAGCCTATGACGTCATGGGACCCGGGAGACACACGCTCACCACGCTCAATATTCCCCTAATATACCAGTTCTACAAGAAATTCTTTGATGGCAAGACTCCATTCGTGGCAGAGGTCGTGTTCGTCAACACCTCAAAGTTCCAGATTAAGTTTGGAACAAAGCAGAAGGTCATGCTGAAAGACATGGTGCCCGTGGGTTCTTTTGGCTCATGCTTCCTGCAGGTGGGAAATGCCAAGCTATTCGTCATAGAAATCGTCGCCAACCTCGCCAAGTACACGCCTGAGGATGTGCGTAACTTCATAGAATCATTCATTATAGAGAAGTTCATCGATACGCTCGCAGAATACACGAGCTTCGAGGTATACCGCCAGACAGAGGAGACTTCAGTCTCCATCAAAGCCCGCCTGAGAGTGGACATGGACCGGTTCGGACTCGACATGGTTGACCTGAAGATTGAAGGCGTCACCATTCCCGAAGAATACCAGAACAAGCTTTTCTATCTACAGCGTGGCGCAACTTCCCAGCAGGTCATGGGTATGGAGATTGCGGAGAAGATGGCAGAAGCCATAAAGGATTCCCAAGGTGGGGGTGCAGCAATGGGTGCGGGATTTATGGCTGTACCCTATGCCATGCAGACGGCTGCAGGGCTCATCACCTCCACGGCGCCCGGGGGCGCAAATGTCCAGTGCCCCAAGTGCGCCTTCTGGGTGACGCGCAATTCCCGTTTCTGCAACAACTGCGGTAATCCATTGGAACCCGTAACGGCAGGGTTGAAGTGTGCGAAGTGCGGCGCAGAGGTCGCTGCAGGTTCGAAGTTCTGTGGCAATTGCGGCAATACAATGTAGAATCAATCACTCTTTGGGAGAGCCTCCAGGAGGCCATACCATAGTCTCGATGTGCCCTGTAACGGTCTCGAGTCTGTAGGTTACCTTTTTTCCTTTCAATGCCTTGTGCACCTTTTCCATCTTCTGGAGGAACTCTTTCTCATTTTCCCACTCCATGACGAAGTCGTGGGGACCGCTTATGGGTTCAAGCCCGATTTTCTTTAGGGCTGCGAGCAATTTCTTCAAGCTTGCACCTTCGCTTGAGAGGTATATGTCAATATAGGTTTTCAATCCATCACCGATGATACATAGACCTCCACTTATTTAATACTTTCGCCATTGAGCAGTCAATGCCTCTTTTTTACATTTCTTACCCTCTCCACGGTCTCAAAAATGCCAATGACGAGGAGCAGGTACACAACGGCGATGGCAAATCCCGAAAGATTTGCCCCACCCTTTCCGGCATTCTCCCCCACCCAGGCAACGATGTTCAAGCCAAAAATCACATTGTCCCATTCAGGCTCCTGAGCCCACCTGTCCGCAAACATGCCTGAGGTTCCCGCAACGACGACTCTCCCCTTTCCATACTCCGCAGCGGCGGCGAGTATGATTTCCTCTCCGTGCTTTGAGTCTTTGATTCCTGTCGCCTGGGTATCATCATCCCCCGTGGCAAGCACGACTGCATCCTTCACGGTAAGTGAACATGGCCAGTACATGACTATGTTCTTCACGTTCTCTGTTGTCTTGTGGACCTTTATCATATGGACAATGGGTGTGCAGTGGCATCCCGCCTTGTTGGAATTGTCATCCACTGCCGTCGCGTCAAATGTAATACCGAAATTCTGCGTGAGTTCATTGAAGGATTCTCGTGAAACATCGTTCCAACCTATGGAGCCTCGCGTCCATTGCCCCAAGATTATGAGCCCTCCTCCTTTTTTCACGAATCCCAGAATCGCATCCTGCTCTGGCTTCTCGAGCGCGCGGGCAGGATTCTGGAGCATGAGGATGTCATACTCTGCAAGTCTTTCTCTTGTGAGCTTTTCCTTGTTTATGTCAACGGTGTAGCCGAGAGCCGACAACTTTCCCAAAAATAATGTGTTATCCTTCTCTGTAAAGGTATTCTCCTGTGCGTAATATTCGTCTATGAGCACCCTCTTTGATGCTGAGGCATATCCCATGAGAAGAAGGAAAATGAATATGAGAACGGCTTTTTTCATGAGCTTCCTTTGCACAAGGGTTTAAAAGGATTGCGGACGGAGAGAATGATAAAACTAAAGTATCATTCAACTAATCGTTACCATCTCCTCTTGAGGGATAGTCTATTTTAAGTTTTTTGGCAATTAATTCAAGCCCCCGCTCATTTTTATATTTTTCAACATTGAGTCCCTGTAAGGTAACTTTCTGCCAAACAGATCCTTTGTCAAGGTGTTTCCTTATGAAATCGACCGGAAGAGTGTAAAATTCAGGGGCATTTCTTCCTTCCATCTTATTTATTTGTTTTTTATAGAAAAAGCCTATGTTGAGGAATACAACTATTATAAAATCAAATGCATCCAACGATCTTTCTTTCACAGGAAATGAGCGATTACAATCAGTTTGATAACGACTCTTAACCTGAATTCGAATTTGCTTTCTCTTGACTCTTGGATTTGGATGAATACAAATCAGATCATATCCTTCATTATTGGGAGGTGCCTTGTAGGTTAATATGTTTCTTCTCATTAAGTATCCTTGAACAAGGAATTCTGCACCATGTGAAACAACAGGAAAACGAAGGAATTCTTTTTTAAATCCTTCTTGATTAAAAGAATTTTTATTTTTATATCTTGTCATTTCTTCCTTCTTAATTTCATTCATGATCATTCTTTCCATGTTATGATTTCCTACTTATATACCTTTCGGCTATTATTCTGGTTTGTTAACGACGCCACGAACACCGCAATAACGATAAAATGGCACGCGCATCCCAAGATGACGAAGATGTGCCAGAGTTCGTGAAACCCGAACACGCCCGGAAAGAAGTTGGGTTGCTTGATCATGTAAATGAT
>Ga0315268_10006018_pt1 | contig 12955 bp, 10 predicted proteins | sample C1_top_MG_FD_204535 | JGI IMG/M metagenome (GOLD analysis project Ga0315268, IMG submission 204535) | Sediment microbial communities from Yellowstone Lake, YNP, Wyoming, USA - C1_top | ecosystem: Environmental > Aquatic > Freshwater > Lake > Sediment | place: USA: Wyoming | collected 2017-08-01 | reverse complement strand
GGTGGAGTTCCTGATACTCGCCGGTTTCGTCGTTCAACATCGCGATTTGCTGAAACCTCGGGTGGAAATCACAACCTATAATGATCACGTCGGCTTCTCCTCCCGAGCCTTGTTTTCAGCAGAAACCAATGTACTCGGGTCGAGGAGCCGATCTCGTCATGAAATCAGATGGCGCCTTCAGCTTTCTCCATCACGCCGAGGCCGCGCGGGTGACGATAGTCCGCCGCGCCCAAAAACGGCCGCGACTCATTCCGCGAGCTTGCGGGACCGCGATACTAGACCAACTGCGGACTAAGAATCTGCGCGATCTTCCCCAGCACTTGATTCAGGTCGGCAGGTTTGTCGAAATACCCGGCGGGCGGCGGCACCTGCTTGCGGGTCTCGATGAAACGTTTGAATTCGTGCGACACGCCTGTAAGCATCACGACCGGAATGTGCTTTGTTGCCGGGTCCTCGAACAGGTCGCGGTACATGCGCACGCCCGACTCCTCCGGCATGGAGATGTCGAGAATGATCAGGTCCGGCATTTCCGCCTTGGCTTTGGCAAAGCCTTCCTTGCCGTTGGCGGCGCCGATGGCGGCCAGGCCGTGGTCCTCGAGGAAGCCGGCGACGTAGGCAACCACGTCGGGCTCATCGTCCACTACCAAGATTTTCTTTCCTGTAATTGCGGTCATGGCGATTCTCCTTCGCTTGCTGTGGAATCAGGAGTTCTTGCGAATCAGATCGAGTGCGCGTTTCAAGGTTTCCGAATCGGCCCCGGCCAAGGCTTCAGCCAGCTCACTGCGCAGTTGATCAGCATCGCGCGCCGGCGGCTGGGGAGACTCGATGCCCAGCAGTTTTCGAACCGCGGCCACATAGGAATCCGGGCTGACCGGCTTCTCCAGGTAAATGCCGGGCCCGGACATGGTGAGTTCCTCGAAGTCGGTGCGGCCCAGATCGTCGCGGGCGTGGCCGGTGACGACGAGCACGGGTATTTTGGCCAACCGCTTATCTTTCTGGAGGTCGTGATAGAAGCGGGCGCCGGAGTGGCGCGGCATGACCAAATCGAGCGATATCAAATCGGGCTCGCACTGGCCCAGTTTCTGCAGCGCATCGAAGCCGTCGACGGCGGTCTCGACGTCGAAGCCATCGTCTTCCAGGGCCATGCGCAGGTAATCGCGCACGTCGGCTTCATCATCGACCACCAGAATGCGTTTCCGTTGCTGTTCGCTCATGGTTGCACCTGCGTGTTGGCAGTCTGGGCCGAGGCTTCCGCTATGGCCTTGAGCCGGGTGCGGGGCAGGCGGATACGGAAAATAGCGCCCTCGCCGGGGGCCGATTCCAGCTCCACACGGCCGCCGTGCTCCTGCACGATCTTGCGGGTTGTGAGCAATCCCAGGCCCGTGCCCTTGTTGCCCTTGGTGGTAAAGAAGGTGGTGAACACCTTGCCCTTGACGTCCCAGTCCATGCCGCAACCGTTGTCGCGCACTTCGAAGATGAGGTCGTCGCCATCGTCGTAAACGCGCACTGCGACCTTGCCGGCGCGGTCTTCGCGCATGGCAGCGGCGTCAATGGCATTGGACAGGAGGTTGGTCAGGCAGGTCTCCATTCCATTCTGATCGAGCGGCGCGAGCCCGACATCGAACCCTGGCTCGTAGGAAAGCTCGACGTCCTGGAGCGCGGCGGCGTCCTTGTAGAGCGCGACAATCTCGCGGGCCAGTGCTATCGGGTCGATCGGCTGCAATTCAGGTACGCGCCCCTTGGCGAAACTGAGAAAGTCCTTCACCAGCGCGGTGGTCTTCTCGAAGTTGCGCTGCAGCATGCCCCAGCCGTTCTGGATGCGGGCGGGGTCGGCGCGCCGCAGCCCGGTGTCGACCATGTACATGCCGCCTTCCAGCCCCATCAGCAAATTCTTGATGGTGTGCGCCAGGCCGGCCACGGTCTGGCCGACCGCCGCCATCCGCTCCCCATCGAGCTTTTCCTGCTCCAGGCGCCTGAATGATGTCTGATCGGTGATGAAGGCAGCCCGGCCAAGCTCTTTGTGGCCGCTGCGCAGGTGTACGGCCCGCAAGCGCACCGGGACCTGGCGCGACTGCGCCGTCACGATCGCCGTATCCTCCAATTGCAGCAATTCGCATTGTTGCGCCTGCGGGGTGAAAAACTCGGGCGGCAGCATGCGCTTCAGCGACTCCGATCCGGGCAACTGCCGGGCTTTCCATTCCAGCAGTTCGCGAGCGGCCGAATTTATCATTTTGGCGTTGCCGCGTTTGTCCACCACCAGGATTCCCGCCGGGGCGTTACGAATCAGCCGCTGGTAAAAATCGTGCGTCTCGCGCAGTTGCGACTGCAGCACGAAGGTGTCGGTGATATCCACCGCCATTTCGAGCACTTGCTCGACGCCATGCTCACCGCGCGCCAGTGGCGTGCTGGTAGACACGTAATAGGCGGGGGAACCGTCCTTGTGCACCCCGACCTGATCGGCGGCATGTTCCTCGCCATCCTCGAAGGTCAAGGCGGCCGGGCAGCCGTGGCAGATGGACTTGTGCCGCTTGGTGACCGAATAACAGAAGTCGCCGTCCGGCTCGCCAAAGGCGCGGCGGAAGCCCTCATTGGCGCGGACGATATGGAAGTCGCGGTCCAGCACCATGGCGATGCAGGGCATTCTTTCGAATAGCAAGTCGTAGTCGCGCTGCCAGCGGCGGGTCTCGGTCAGGTCCGATGCCATGGCCATGACGTACTGGACATCGCCGGCCAGGTCCTTCAGTGGGGTCAGATAAACCGCGTACTGGCAAGCGCGCCCGTGGCGGTCGATGCCCGCCTCGTCCACCACGTGCACCAGGCCGTCGCGGAAGCTGGTGCGGGCCTCGCAGTGCTGGCACGCCCGGCTTTCGCGCTTGAACACCTCGTAGCACTTGTGCCCGTGCCAGTCGCCAAAGAATTCCCCGAAATTGCGATTCGCGGCCAGAATGTTCGACTTCTCATCCATGATGGCAACCGCGAACGGCACCTGGTCGAACATGGTCCGGCCCAGCGCGTTAACGTCGAATTTGAGCGCCTCGGGCATACTCACTTCCCCATCGGCGGCAACACCGGGCTGCCGCTCATTGCCGACTGCCGGCGCAAAATGAGGCCCCGCGCCTGCAGAATCTCGGGATTATCCTTGTGACACCACGCGCATCGCGCCATCTCCGGCTTGTTCTTCTCGACGGCCTTTTTGGAGTGACACCCCAGGCAGGTGCGGTGCATGGCATCGACGTAGCTGGGCGCCTGGTTAGCCTTCACCTGGATGAGCGCCTTGGCGGGCACCAGGTTTTTGTGGCAGTTATCGCAGCGGACGGCTGTGGCGGCGCTTCGCGCCTGGCCGCGAGCATGGCAGCGGTAGCACGCGATGTTGGCGCCTGCCGGCGAGCCATGCCAATTGTGCCGGAAGGCGTCGACCGGCTGGTACATGTCGCGGTGGCAGCGCGAGCAGGGCGAGTTCTGGTCGCGCGGCAGGTTCATATGATGGCAAAGCACACAGGATTCCTTCTCGCCCAGCCGCTTCTTGTGCTCGTCGTGCTTGAAGCTGACGCCGAAGCCGTCCAGGTTGCCGTCGACCCAGAGGACCTCGCCGCCGCGCGCCTGGTGGACGGGAGCGGGCTCAATCCCGCGGCGCTGTGCGGCCTGTGCGGTCAGCAACCCGAAGCCCACGGCGGCGGCCAAAATGGCGCCCAGGGAATACGCGGTGCGGGCGCTGATGGCGGGAACGCCCAGCCAAGTCGTGCCTACCTTGTCGAAATCGGGCAGACGCGCGGGGTCGGCGTCAGGATCGACCGGGCGCTCCTCCCATACACGGAAATGCTCGACGATGAACAGAAAAAGCAGCGCCGCCGCGGAAACGACGCCCACGCTGATCGCCACCTCGCTCCACGAGGGCACGTAAAATCCGCCCGACGGCCGCAGGTGCGCCAGACCGCCGGTGTCAATGCGGTTAAAGACGACGCCGAATACGCCAACAGACGCCATGGTCCACTGCCCCTCGCGGCTGTGGCGAACCTTCGGCAAGGAGAACAGGACCAGCGGCACAACGGCGAGCAGGCAGATCTCGAACCAGAACAGGAAGGTTCGGACATCAGCCGCGGCCAGGTAACGCGCTTGTCCGCGCACCAGCAGGTCGCCGAAACGCAGCCCCAGGTACAGCAGCAACACCCAGCGCACCGCGCCGGCGAACGACGCCAGCACCTCGGTTTCCGGCTTGCGGCGGTAGAGGAACGCGGTCAGGTGGCTCTCGAACATCACCATCATCATGCCGAGCGCGACGGCCGAGACCAGAAACAGCAACGGCAGGATGGGCGAATACCAGAGCGGCGCCACGCGATAGGGCATGATCAGGAACAAGGAACCGAGCGACGACTGGTGCAAGGTCGAGAGTCCAATGCCGAGCAACACCAGCGGCAGGCGTATGCGTACCAGCAGCGCGCGGACTTTGGCCAAGCGCGGAAATTCCTCCGCCGGTACCGGGAGGAACTCCAGCGTCAGCACCGCCAGGTACAGCATCACGCACCAGCCGACTTCAAACAGCGCCGAATGCGGGTTCCAGTACACGATCATGTGCCAGATGTTCCAGGGCAGGCCGAGGTCGAACAACAGGCTGAAGGCCACCGCGGCATAGCCGAGAAACGCGGTCAGAACCGCGGGCCGCACCACCGCATGGAACCGTTCCAGCTTGAAGATGTAGACCGTGGCGGTAACGATAAAACCGCCGGCAGCCAGCGCCACGCCTCCCATCACGTCGAACCCGATCCACAGACCCCAGGCGTTGCCGTCCGCAAGGTTGGTGGTGGCGCCCAGGCCGAACAGAAAGCGGGCCGCGGCCACCGAAGCACCCAATCCCAGCGCCATCCACAGCAGGAACTTAAGTTTCCGGACTCTGTCCATCCGAGGCCTCTTTCTGGCGCTTGATCCGCCGCTCGATGATCCAGTTCACGCCGCCCATAAAAGCCAGCACGCCGCAGAAGGCGAAGGGCACGGCTTCCATGGCTTCCGCCGTCTTGGCGGGCAGCGCCGCGCTGGGAATGGGCCGGTTGCCGGTGAGGAACGAAAGATCAACATTGGAGACGTACAGCACAGAAGAGCCGCCGGCGTCGGTCTCGCCCCAAACCTTGTTCATGTACAGGTCCGGTTTCTCAGCGATGCGGCGACGCGCTTCCGCCAGCAGGGCGTCGCGGTCGCCGAAAATGGTCGCCTTGCTCGGGCAGGCCTCGGTGCAGGCCGGCGGCTGGCCTTGGCGCAGGCGGTCGTAACAGAGAATGCACTTGCGCACGTAGGGCACGGCGGCTTCCCAGTCGTAGCGCGGTACGCCGTAGGGGCAGGCCATCATGCAGTAGCGGCAGCCCATGCATTTGGCCGCGTCATAGACCACCGCACCCAGTTCGGTCTTGTGCATGGCCCCGACCGGGCACGCCGAAACGCAGGCCGGTTGCAGGCAGTGACGGCATTGCTTGCGCACGTGCGACTCCGCTGGCCCGGTCACGATGGCGGTCCAGTTGCGCGCCGTCAGGCCGTCGCCCACGTCCCAGCGCCGGGGCACGTCGGCCGCCAGATGATTCGCCTTCTTGCAGGCCAGCACGCACTCTTCACAGGCAATGCACTTGGTAACGTCGGTCAGGATGGCGGGTCTCATGGCACCGTTACCTCCTGGTTCACGGGCTTGGGCACAGCCGGCTTGGCCGGCGCAGGGGCGGCCGCCGCGGGCACGGCCGATTTCGTCAGCCGCGACTTGGGCATCCAGGTCGGGAGGTCGGCGTAGCCAAGCGTGGCCGCCACGCGGTCGCCTGCGCCGGGCGGGAACTTCCACGCCACCGCGGTCACCACCTGCGAGATGGGCGCCAGCACGCAGTGCGCGATCTTGCTGAAGGGAATCAGCACCATGACCAGGTCGGCCGAGTACACGTGCAGCAACATCAGCTCCTGGTACGCCCGGGGTGAAAGCGTGGCGTGCGAACAGGTGAAGCCGGTGGCGAACGGCGCCAGCAGCAGCACCGGCCAGAAATACTCCTGCGCCCCACTGAGCTTGCGCGACACAGCGGGCACGGCGCGTCCGAGAAGCAGGCCGGCGCCCGCCGCCAGGGTAAGGATGGTAAGCACGTCGGCCAGGCGCTGGGGTATGGCCGGCCAGGCGAACCCGACGGCACGCCGCCACAGCAGTACGTGCGCCGCGGAAAACAGCGGCACCAGGATCAGCCCGGCGTGGAACAGCACGGAGACGGTGCTGTACAGGGGCCGCTTGCGCCACAGCCGCGCCACGGGAAACAGCCAGCTCGCGGTTTGCAGCCGCACGTCTTTCCAGTTGATGATGCGGTCCCAACTGCGCCGGTACGCCTCAACTATACCGATCGCCGTCAGCAGGAGAATTCGGAAAATCCCCAGCAGCATCAGCGAAAACGCCACCGCGAACAGCGGTCCGCGGCCGAATTGAACCCAGGATTCCACGGCATCCTCCTCGCATGGGGTCAGTCGAAGATGATGGCCTTGTACAACAGGTCGTGCAGGCCCACGATCTGGCAGTCAATGTGGTTGTCTTCCACCAATTCGCGGAGCTGCTTTTTGCAGTTGGCGCAAGGCGCCACGCAGTATTTAGCGCCGGTGGCGCTGATCTGTTCCGCTTTTGCGCGGCCCCCGACCATGGTGCGGTAGGGCCGGATCTCGTCGATCGAAACGGTGCCTCCGCCTCCGCCGCAGCAGATGTTGTCGCGCCGGTTGGGGGTCATTTCCACGTAGTTGGCGCAAATGGCCTTGAGCAGATCGCGCGGCTGTTCCAAAATCCAGCCCGGCCGCGAGATGTTGCAGGGATCGTGGTAAGTCACCGGCTCTGCGATGGTGTTGGGGCGCAGCTTCAGGCGGCCCTGTTTCCACGCCTGGTGGGTGTACTCCATGATGTTGATCACCGGCCGGCCGTTGCGGCCCTCGCAGAAGGCCGGGTAAAAGTACTTCGCCGAGCGCGAAGCGTGGCCGCACTCGCCAATCAGTATCTTCTTTACGTGCAGGCGTTCGGCTTCGGCGTGGATCTTCTTGACCACGCGCTCCAGCACCTGGTCGGAGTAGAAAAGCCCATAGTTTATGCCGTCGTAATAGCCGGTTCCGATGGTCCAACTGTCGCCGGTAGCACGGAAAACGGCGCCGTTGCCCATCAGGGTGTCGGCCTCCATCATGAAGTCCGATACCGCCGGCAGGAACAGATACTCGGCGCCATCCTGGTCAATGGGGAAAGGAACGTCCACCCCAAGCTCCTCCTGCATGGACTCGGTGAGGAACGCCAGCGTGTCCAGCAGGGCCGGTACCGGGATGGCGGAAGTGTTGCCGGTCTTGCCGATCAACTGCTCGCGCGTGCTGACCACCAGGGCGCGCGGGGCAATGCCGATCTCCGAAAGCACATAGCGCCCGAGATGGGTAACCAGGCCGTGATCGACCCCCATCGGGCACTCGAAATAGCAACGGCGGCACGCGGTGCAGTTATAGAAAGATGCCGCCATCTGCTGGATCTGCTCGTCGGTCAGGCCGGGGTCGCCAAGCAGGCGGCCGCGCAAGATGCCCGCGACCGTGAAATGACGGCGATATACCGAAAGCAGCAGGCTGGAGCGGAAGCAGGGGACATCCTGGGGATCGCCGGTCGCCTGGTAAACCTGGCAGGCTACGCTGCAGCGGGCGCACTTGGCGCTGACGCGAACGTAATGGTCCAGTGCAAGGCGGTAATTGGTATGCTTCAGGACCGCCGCAAAGGCTTGCAGGAAACGCCGGGGACGGTCTTCCACGTCGAAATCTTCAACGTGATAACGGACCGGAAGGCGCTGCCGGTCAATGACCTCCTGCTTTTTCGGACAGGCAAAGGCCTTTCCCCGCTCTTCGATGGTAATCGGCTGCATAGGTGTCCTCGGCAGAAAGCGCATGCCCGCCGCAGGGTTGCAGGGTCCTTTCTGCATGCTGGTGGCCCGGATGGCAGGGCGGCTTTGGCGAACTGAAATGGCCGCCGCTGCCCGGCATTGCCAATCGGCTTCGGGAGGAGTCGCATTTGCATTGCCGAGAAAGTGTCGTTATCATACGGATGTAACTGACATCTAGGTGACAAGAGATTCTATGCAAAAAAGGGTGAATTGCGCAACAGGGTTTTTGCGGCGGGCCATTTTCGGCGCTTATGGGCGTGCCCGGCCGGAGCGTCCAGCCTCGCAATTGGCACTGTTCAAAGGCGGAGCTTAGCGGCAAACTGTAAGGCGAGTTCTCTATGCCGAAACGAAAGAACCCGAATAGCTGCCATCGCCACGATTACCCGTGCAGCTGCGCCCTGGGAAATCTCTCCCGGTTCGTGGAACCGGTGGTGCTGTTGATCCTGAAAGAAAAGCGCCGCGCCCACGGCTACGATATTTCGGCCCACCTGGCGCAGTACGCCTTTACCGATTCGGAGATCGAACGCGGGGCGCTCTATCGGACGCTGCACCGGCTGGAGAAGTTCGGGTACGTCAAATCGGGCTGGAAGATCGCCGACGGCGGCCCGGCGCGCCGCGTGTATTCGCTGACCCGTAAAGGCGACGACCACTTGGAGCAGTGGGCGACGGTGCTGGAGAAGGTGGCGGGGGCCATGTACCGTTTTCTGCGCCGGGTGGCTGACCTGGAAGAGGACGGCGTCAAGGCCGCTCGCTCGACGGCGGCCAGGTGACCCCGGGGGCCTCCGCCCGGCCTTCTCACTTGCGGCAGATCATGACCTTGGAGCGTCCGGCCGGGGCGGCAATCTTCTCGACGCTTGCGAAATACCTCTGCAGCGTCTCCCGTTCGCGCCGCAGGAACGCGACCACCCCTCCGCCGCCAACAAGAGCGAGGCGCAGGTAAAACAGAGCTCTCACCAGCGGGTTCACCGGCACGTCGTGCTCCATCATTAAGAACACCCCCTGCGGCTTCAACACCCGAACGATCTCGCGCAAGGCTTTTTCCTGCGCTTCCCCCTTGAGTTCGTAAAAAGCGTGCGAGCAGGTGACCGCGTCGAAAGTGCCGCCGGAAAAGGGAAGGCAGCCTGCGTCGCCTTCCACCAGGTACACGTTGGCAAAGCTCCTGGTCTTCTCCCGGGCCACTTTCAGCATGCCGTGGGAGAAATCTACGCCGACCACCCGGCCAGGGGAACCGGCTGCCGCTTGCAGGTGTGCGAGAAGAGTGGCCGTGCCGGTGCACAGGTCGAGAACCGAGCCGCCATTATGCGCGGCAACCTGGCTGACCAGGAACTTCCTGGCCAGGCCCTGCTTGTCGCGGGAATGCAGGGCGACGAAGCGATCGTAAAATCTCGAGAACTTGTCGTAATAGGCCCGCCTCCCGCGTCTCATACCCACACCTTTGCTCCCCGGGTTTTGCCATGGCCCTAGGATAGGTGTATATTACACTGTCCAGTCGAAACATCCGCAGGGACAGGAGCGATAATGAAAATAGCGGTTGCCACCACCGAGGAAACGTCCATAGCACAGCACTTTGGCAAGAGCACGGGTTTCATGGTGTTCGAAATCGAAGACCAGCAGATCAGGAGCCGGGAATTCAGAACCAACCGCCACACCCCGCACGCCCAGGGTGTATGCCGCGGAGAAGAACACGAACATGGCGGCCACAATCACGGCTGCGGTGGCGTGGTGGGACTGCTGCACGATTGCGCCGTGGTTCTGTGCGGGGGAATGGGTGGGGGCGCCGCGCAAGCGCTTACTCAGCAAGGCATCCAACCGTTCGTCTTGCCATCCGGTTGCTCGGCCGAGGAAGCGGTGGTGCGCTATCTGCAGGGCTCGATAGAAGCGGTTCCCGCCGGGCTTGTTGCGTGCCGCCATTAGCGCAGAAGAAGGGGTTGGGCCGAAGCCCCGGCTGCCCTGAGGAAGAAGAAAAAAAATGGGGGAGCTTGCGCTCCCCCGCAGGGACACACAGAATGGTCGACTAGAAAATGAACTTCAGCGCCAGCTGGATATCGCGGTTGTCGAACTTCTTGCCGCTGATACCGCAACTTTGAGTGGTGGCGGTGAGCGTAGTGCAATAGCTGTTCGACCACATGTCCAGGTTCCCGGCTTCGGTGTAGAGATTCGGGTGATTGAAGAGGTTAAACATCTCCGCCCGGAACTGCAGCCCCACACGTTCAGTGAGCTGGACCTTCTTGTGAATTGCGAAGTTGGCGAACCAGGCGCCTGGTCCAGTGAAGGCGTTGCGCGCCGTCATATTGCTCGGCCACGGACAGGGGTGTTGCGCGCCCTCGCCGGGCACCGTGCAGTCGCCGAATTCGGAGGTGCCGGTGAGCGAGTTGTAATAGATGGCACTCCCCGCCGCGGCGTTGATGGTCATAATGTTCAACACATTCGGGTTCAGCACGGTGTTCTTGTCGGCCGTATTGGTGGGTCCCATGAGTTGTACCCGTGCCGAATAGTAAAAGCCGTTGGTAGTGTCAAACAGAGTGAACGGCATGCCGGAACGGATGGTGACGATGGGCATCAATCCCCAGCCGCCAAGCAGATGCTTCACGAGCTTGTTGTCAGAGTTCTTGAAGTAGGGAGGCTCCCACATACCGCTGATCGCGAGGCGATGGCGGATGTCGAAGTCGGCGTTGCCCTTGTCCAGCCCCGGGTTAAAGGGATCCAGCATGCCGGTGTTGTAGTTCATGCCGGAGTCACTGAAGGTAGAACTCAGGTTGTCGATAGCATGCGCCCAGGTGTAGTTCACGACGAAGGTCAACCCCTTGTCGCGGAAATTCTGGGTGCGAAAACCCACATTGAACGCATTGTATTGGGAGAACCCGCGGTTGCCGCGGTTGTACGAGCCATAGGAGTAGCGGTCGTTGAGCCGCGACACCGGGTTGACGGCCGGATCATCCCCCAGGTAGATGATGCCCGAGCCCATGCGGTTCGGGTCTTCCAGACTGTAGAGTTTCAAGCCGCGGGAGCCCGTATACTCCAGCGACAGCACGGTGTTCTTTACCAGTTCGTGCTGCACATTCAGGTTCCACATCTCGGAATAGGCGGTCTTAATGTCCTGCGAGACGTGGCGCAGGCTGGCGGCCGGTAATGCTTTGGTGCCGCTGGAGCCGGCCAGGGGTCCGTAGTTACTTACGGTGATAGGCAGGCTGCCGCCGAAATCCGCCGGCGAGCCGGTCAGCACGAAGTAGTTGGGCGGGTTCTGGATGACGTTGAACGTCACATTACCGAAGTTCCGTTCGTAGCTGATGCCATAGCCGCCGCGCAGACTGGTTTTGCCGTTGCCGAAGACGTCCCAGGCAAAGCCCAAGCGGGGAGCGAAGTTGTGGTATTGCGGCTCCCAAAGCCCGCCGACGGGGCTCTGCAGCGCGGGCATGGCAGAGCCGTTGCGGTAGCGCTCCCACCAGTTGCTGCCGGCGCCGAAGTAGAAGTTGGCGTCAAGTTTGGGGTCTGAGTTGTGCTGTACGCCATAGTATTCCCAGCGCAATCCCAAGGTCAGAGTGAGGCTGGGATGGATTTTCCAACTGTCATTGGCGTAAAACGCAACGTCGTTAAAGCGATTGTTGCGACTGAATCTTGGCGGACCGACGGGGAAGGTCACCGTGCAAGCAGCGCTCGCGACAGGGCTCATGGTGGTGTAGTTATAGGGACAGGGCTGCTTGCCCTGGGGATCGACGGCCACCTGGATACTCATCAACTGGCCGGCGAGAAAGTTCTCCAGGCCGCCCGGCGTACCCGAGCCCAGCAGCATAGAGGCCTCTTCGTAGGCGCCGAAAGTGTGATTGTCCCGGATTTGGACGTACTCACCGCCGAAGCGAAACTGGTGTTTACCTTTGATCCAGCTCAAGTCCTGGACAAACTGGTAAACATTCTGCGGACCGCCGTAGGGAATGCCCGAGCCGTAACAGCAGGGCACGTATCCGGGCAGGTACGCGCGGACGCCGTTAATGCGGACGCCACCGCTGACCTTGGCAAAGAAGGCAGTGGGGGGCGCGTTGGCGTCGCTTTCGAAGATCGGCTCCATAGTGTTCAGCCGGTTAAACACTATCTTCGACTGTGTCACCAAGGCAGGAGTAAAAATGTGGGTGACTGAAAACAGGACGTTGTTGTTATAGGTAGTCTGCCCCGTGTTGTAGCCTTTGTAAGGACTCTCGGAAACCCAGCCCGGAAAATCCATTTCGCTCTCCAACCCATAGCGGCCGTACATCTGGGTCTTGTCGCTCAGGTTGAAATCGACGCGGGCCACGGTCATGTAGGTGTTCTGCGGTGCGCCACCGCCACCGTCGGTCGGGAGGCTCATGGTAACGGTGTTGAACAGGGGGAAGTTACCGGGCAGAGCATTCAGCAACGGCAACCCCGCCAGGGTGGTCGCCGAGTAACCCAGACCGTCTTTGGTGACCACGGCGGGCGCCGCCTTGGCGTTGGAATCCAGCGTGCCGTAGGCCGCCATGAACGCCTGGGTGTTCGGACTGGACGCGGCGATGAACTGCGGCGAAGGTATCAGGTAATTTCTGGCGACAGAGCTGCGCACGCGGATCCACTCCGTGCTGCTGAAGAAGAAGAGTTTGTTCTTCTTGATGGGTCCGCCGACGGAGTAGCCGAACTGGTTACGCACGAAGCGTGGCTTGGCAATATCCTGTGCCTTGTTTTCTGCCGTGTTCGCCGAAAGCGCCGAACCGCGGAAGAACTCATAGACGGTGCCGTGGAAGGCGTTGGTGCCAGACTTGGTAGCCACATTGACGATGCCGCCGGAGGCCCGTCCGTATTCGGCGCTGAAGTTGTTGGTCAAGACGGAGAATTCTTGAACCGCGTCCAGCGGAATACGCTGCCCAGTTGTGGCATCAAAGAGGTTTACGTTTTCTCCGCCATCCAGAAGAATGTCGGTCGAGGCGGCGCGCTGGCCGTTAATGGCGACGCCGACACCTCTGTACGTCGCACCGCCATCCGGGTTGTCGTCGGCGGCGACGTTGCCAGAGGTGTTCACCAAGTCATAGGGGTTCCGGGTGAGGGTGGGCAAC
>Ga0315268_10006017_pt1 | contig 12956 bp, 9 predicted proteins | sample C1_top_MG_FD_204535 | JGI IMG/M metagenome (GOLD analysis project Ga0315268, IMG submission 204535) | Sediment microbial communities from Yellowstone Lake, YNP, Wyoming, USA - C1_top | ecosystem: Environmental > Aquatic > Freshwater > Lake > Sediment | place: USA: Wyoming | collected 2017-08-01 | reverse complement strand
ATGCGCATCCTCTTGTCGAAGGATGGATCGATTGCGGCGCCCCATATAATCCGTGCGTTCGGGCTCACTTTCTTCTGCACTTCCTCGGCGGCCCTCTCCGCCTCGGAAAGCGTCATGTCCGGCCCTCCGATGACGTCGACCAGGACGCCGGTGGCCTCGCTTATGTCGAGCTCCAGCATCGGTGAATGTATCGCCTGGTTAATGGCATCCGTCGCCCTGTCGTCCGAGTCCTCGTCGCTCTCGCCGAGGCCCATCATCGCGACCCCGCCGCCCTTCATGATCGTCTTCAGGTCGTTGAAGTCCAGGTTGACGAGCCCTGGGCGCGTTATCATCTCTGTGAGTCCTTTGATGGATTTCATAAGCACCTCGTCGGCGACTTTGAATGCGGCGGTAATCGCGAGCTTGGGGACTATCTCCAACAGCTTGTCGTTCTGTATCACGACCACCGTGTCGGCGGCCTCTCTGAGCCTCTCCAGGCCCCATTCGGCGTTCTCCATTCGCATCTTACCCTCCCCCTTGAAGGGGATCGTGGCAACAGCGACTGTCAGCGCTCCGGCCTCTTTCGCAAGTCTGGCTACGACGGGCGCCGCCCCTGTCCCAGTGCCTCCGCCCAAGCCACACGTGACAAAGCAGATTTGGGCATCGCTAACGACCTTCTTGATGTCCTCCTCGGCTTCCCTCGCCGCCTCCTCGCCGATCTGCGGGACCGCGCCTGCTCCGAGACCTCTTGTGATCCTCCTGCCCAACAGTATCTTGTGGGGGGAGTGGACTATCAGGAGGTGCTGCGCATCGGTGTTCGCGGCATAGAGATCAGCGCCGACGATGCCTTCATCCATTATCCTCGCAATGGTGTTGCATCCGCCACCGCCGACCCCGACGATCTTGATGTTCGTCCTCAGGGATTTGAGAATGTTCTCCAGCTCGGCGTCGACGATAGTGTCTATCGGAGCGTCTGTGTTCGGCACTTTAACCGCTCCCGTACCTTCCCTCGAAAGCGCATCTTCAACCAATGACCTCATCATGCGATTCACCTTTCGAAACGTCTTGAACCGAATCCGATTTTGTGGACTCGATAGTGCATCCCGACGAGGAAATAAATATGCGTCCGCGTATTAATTGTTTTCCTATGGCCGCAAACAACCCGAAAAAGACCTGCTCCGCGATGAGAAACAGAGGGATCGCTAAATTTCAGGGATGGGGGGAGGATGCGCAGTGAAAGTCCGTTTGCGCGTCATATTCTCCGGCAGTGTCCAGGGGGTCTTCTTCAGAGCGAACACGAAGGATTTCGCGGATGAACAGGGAATAGCGGGGTGGGTGAGGAATATGGAGGACGGGCAGGTGGAGGCTCTGTTCGAGGGGGAGGAGGAGGCCGTCATGTCCGTAATCCGCAGGTGCCGGAACGAACAGCCATATGCCAGGGTGAGCTCGGTCAAGACCGTTGGAGAGGAATATAGGGGAGACCTGGCCGGCTTCACGATAAGGCATTGAGGTCAGAGCGACGTATCGATTCCGTACGCGATCCGTGGCCTTTCCACATGTATAAGGCTCCAAAGCTTCTCATCGATGATTCTCTCTTCGAATAGCTGCTTAGTCCTCTTCGGAACGGTTGTCAGGGCGAGGACCGCGCCCGGCCTCGACGGATCGTCAAGGAAGTCAGTCTCCATCATGAAGTTCAGCTTGTTCTCTATCGCTGAGAGCACGTTGTCCCGCGTGCTAAGCACCGACAGCGAGAGCCCACCCGTCGGCCAATCGCCGCCGAGTGTTCCGCAATAGTGCTTGACCACTCTTTCTGGCCTAAGGCCTGCATCCTTGGCCATTCTCGATATCTCCTCCAGGTTGCTGCTGTTTGCGTGTTCCGAGTGGATGACGACAGGGCAGTCGACTTCCTTGGCTCTAACGAAGCAGTATCGCATTATCTCGTTGGATCTGTGCATGATCTCCGGGTCCGCAGGAAAGTGCGGCCTCCCGACCTCGCCTATCCCGACGGCTTTTCCCTCCGAGACCATCTCTGCGGCGACATCGACGCCGTCCTTCATCAGTTGGAACGCCTCTTTGACACCCATCCTCTGAGAGAGATCGATAAGATCCACCGGGTACGGGCCAACCAAGCAGAAGACCTGCACCCCTGCCTCCCTCCGCGCCTCCTCCGCCAGGGAGCAGGTTATTTCAAACTCCTCCCTCCAGTCATCCCTTTTAAGAACTGGCTTCAGCCCGTAAGGCATGTGGGAAACCATCAGATGGGTGCCGCCGGCCTTCTTGAACTGACGGACCGCATCAGCGCGCCTGCCCGCAGGGCTGAGATGTGCGTGGTCATCTAGTATCGGCAACATATGAATCTCAGTGGAGCAGCCCCGCCGCACTGAGCTCCTCGGTGATCTTATTTACCGCAATCGAGACTTCTTCCGGTTTCCTTGCCCCCGTGCAGACGAGCTTGCCGGATCCGAAGAGCAGGACTACGACCTTGGGGGAGTCGATCCTGTAGACGAGCCCGGGGAACTGTTCCGGCTCGTATTCGACCTTCTCCAGGCCGAGGCTGATTGCGATTGCGTTCAGGTTGATCTCCGTCTCGAAATCGGATGAGGCCACTATATTCTGCACCTCGATCTTCGGCTCTATCTTGATGTGTATGCCAGCGGCCTCGATCTGCTTCGCCACCTTGCTGATGGCGGCCCTGACATCCTCGAGGCTCTTCGCGCCCGTGCAGACGACCTTGCCGCTCCTGAAAAGCAGTGTCGCGGTTTTTGGCTCTTTGAGCCTGTAAATCAGGCCAGGAAACTGCTCTGGCTCGTACTCGGCGCCCTCGAGCGCGAGAGCAATGGCCTGCAGGTCAAGCTCTCCGCCGAGCGAAGTTGAAGCGACAACGTTCTCTATCCTTATCTTTGCCATAGAAACCAACCGACCCTCTACTGGGAAGAAGGATATTTAAATGGCCCTTTATAAGCGTTATCGGGGATTTTCGAGGTCAAAGGGGCAATCTCTTCTCGTCCTTAACCACGTTCAGCACGAGAAGCGTGTTGGTCCTCTCGATGTGCGGTTGAGTCAATAAATCCTTAACGAAGATGTTGAGCTCCTCTCTTGAATGAAATCGGGCGATCATCAGCGAGTCCCACTCCCCTGTCACATCGAACACCTGAAGGACTCTGTCATCTTTGGCCAGCTTCTGCTCGACCTCGACCAGGCGCCCCTCGGAGATCCTGACGCCTATAATCGTGAGAAGGTCGTAACCCAGCTTTGCGGGATCGAGCACTGGGATGTAGCTCAAGATGACCTTTTCCTCCTCGAGGGCCTTGATTCTAACGGAGACAGTGCTAACGGATATTCCCAGCTTCTCCGCAATCTTCCTGAGCGGCGTCCTCGCGTCTTCGTAAAGGCATCTCAAGATGTCTCTGTCAGTGTCGTCCATACGGGGTTCACTTCCATCCTTTATACCCCAATCTTCTCTATAATTTTTTTGATGAAACTGTCTTTTATCAAGATATTGTTTTCTTTATTACCATATTATCAAGAAATAGTTTGTGCAATTCGGCAAAATGCTAAATATACGCGTAATATACTCTGGAACGTTCACGTTTCATTCCACCGGTGGTGACCCGGTTTGGATCTCAAAGAGGGGGGCGTCAGGAAGCTGGATGGGGGTGCGTCCCCGCATGCCGTCTCGGCCCTGACAGGTGTTTCTAAGCTTCCTCAAAGGACGAAAGCCGACAAAGCCCCGGAGAAAAGGGTGGTGCAGATCCTAAGGGAGTTCGACGGCAAGAAAGCTGGCCGTCTTGCGGAAGGATTGGCCGTCCTGCGCAGCGAATTGGAAACGGAGGGCATCGAGACTCTTTTGACCGACGCAGAAAAGGACATACGGAGCACCGATGCGTCAGAACCCCCTCAGATACTCAGGATAATATTGTTCAACGATGTCGCCGGCCTCATAGCGAGGCCGAAGACGCATGAACAGGTCAGGGTATGCGTTGAGCTCTGCCGCAAGCTCGGCATCCCCGTGGTCATAAGAGGGGCGGCCTCCAGCGCGTTCGGCGCGGTGCTGCCGCCGGACGGGGGGTTCGTCATCGACATGGGGGCGGTAGCCGGCATCAAATCCATAGATTCCGAAAAGGAGCAGGTCACCGTTCTAGCAGGCACCCGCTGGGTTGACGTTTCGTTGGAGATAAAGAAGAAGGGGCTCACCCTCAGGACCTGCCCGAGCAGTTGCTTCTCTACGGTCGGAGGATGGTTCGCCACGGGCGGGTACGGCCTAAACAGCCTGTCTTTCGGGCACATCTCGAAACACGTCTCGAAGATTCGCGTTGTGCTGCCTGACGGCAGCGACAGTGAGCTGCTTCCGAGAAACGAACTGTTCGACCTGATGATAGGGTCGGAAGGGCAGCTTGGTGTCATAACCGAGGTCACCCTGTCCGTTAGAAAAGCGCCGAAATTTTCTAGGGCGATTCTCGTTCAGACGGCTGACGACCAGTCGGCCTTCAAGCTAATCTCGTCGCTCCTGGCTGCTAAGGCGCCTGTGACGCATATGATGTTTTTCGACGACCACAGAATGAAGGAGATAGAGCGCCTTACCGAGTTGCCGCGCCTGCCTTTGCAGGGCGCGCCGGCTGTGCTTATCGTGGCAGAGGGGGGCGACCCGGAGAAGCTGCAAGTCGCCCTGCCAGCGGACGCTGGCGCCACTGAACTCCCCGAGTTCATGGGGAATCTGCTCTGGGGAGACCGCCACTTCCCTATGCGCGGTAGAATCATGGGGCCCGGCATGCTCGGCTCAGAGGTAGTTGTCCCTCTGTCGAATGTGCCGCAGTTCCTGGAGAAGGTCAGGCAGCTAGGTCATCTCTTCGGAATCGAGATCGCCTCAGAGGCGCACATACTATCCGACAAGGAGGCACTGCTCCTCTCGTTCTTCCTCACAGACCAGAGACGTCCTCTCATGTACACGATACACGCTGTGCTGTCGATGCTGATCACAAGGACGGGGACAGACTTCAAGGGGAGACCGTATGCGATCGGCATCTGGAACCAGCCATTCTCGTCGTTCGTCATCTCACGTGAGCGAATGGAAACGCTGAAGAGGGTCAACAGGGAGCTGGACCCGGATGACCTATTCAACCCCGGTAAGTTCCTCTCTAAGAGAGCGAAGCTCTCCGGCCCGCTGTCAATCTTCCTCAAGGAGAGGATGACGCTGTTCGCGCTCGGGTCACTCTTGGGGGTTGCCAGCCTGGCCGGCAGGATCTCGCGCAGGCTGTTCTCCGAGAAGGATTTGAAAGGGCCTTCAGACCTCGAGCTTTCGACTTACGCCTGCGCCCGCTGCGGTGCATGCGTCACGGTTTGCCCGGCGTACCTTGTCGCCGGCAGGGAGAGCGTCACCGGGAGGGGGAAGCTGCTCACGGCCAGGAAGCTGATAGCCGGAACGGCTGTCGACGAGGACGAGGTGAAGGAGCTCTTCCTCTGCATGAAGTGCCACGCCTGCGAGGAGGTCTGCCAGACGAGGCTGCCGCTCCTCTCCGCTTACGAGGAGCTTGAGGAGATGGCGGAGGCGAGGTACGGCCGCCCGAAGGAGCTGATAGGTGGCTTCGTCGCCGAGGTCGAATCTAGCGCTGAGTATAAACGGATGCTATACGAGGGGACGATATCGCCCGATGCCGGGCTGAAGGAGGGGGACACGGATGCCGTATGAGAGGTACCACATCCCCACGGCCCAGGCCCTCCCCAAGCATGCGCCGATTGGGAAGTTCAAGGTGACCAGGGACGCGGAACTGTGCAGGAGCTGCGGGAGATGCATCAAGGCTTGCGTCTATGGCACACATGAGAGGAAGGAGCACGACGAGCGGTCCATGGAGGAACCGATAAGCCATCTGTGCAAGAACTGCTTCCGCTGCGTCCAGGAGTGCCCCTCGCATGCGCTGACGATGGTCATGAACCCGGAATATAGCTCCCTTGGGGACTTCTACTGGGAGCCGCACAGATTCTTTGCAATCTCATACGAGGCCGAGACGGGGAGGATCCCTGTCCTCGGGGCTGGCTACAGGGGGCCGTTCGGCGGATCTTGGTTCGACGGCATGTGGACGGACATGTCAGAGATAGTGAGGCCGACCAGGGACGGCATACATGGCAGGGAGTACATATCGACCTCCGTCGACATAGGACGCAGACCGCCGTTCCTGGAATTCGGGGCCGACGGGCGGATCCTCACGACGACGCCATCTATACTTGAGATTCAGCTCCCGATAATCTTCGATTTGCTGCCGGACGAGTTAAGAACAAAGGAGATGACCTCGGCATTCTCCCATGCGGCGGCCTGGTTAGGGACTCTCTGCGTAGTGCCCATGGAGCAGACAAGCGAGGTACCAGTCCAGCAAAGACCGCACATCGTTCCCTTTGTCGGGGAGAGGATGAGGGAGGACGACGTCGAGACGCTGAGTTCGGCGAACGTCATCGAGATCGCGAAGGGGGAACGTTTTGAGAGCATCCTCCGGGAGGTCAGGGAAATCAACCGCGGCGCGCTGATAGCCGCGAGGCTGCCTCTTGCACAGAACGCCCTCGATGAGGTGCTCTCGCTGTGCGAATCGAAGATAGACGCCGTCCACATAGTTGCGGACCGTTGGGGGTTCGAGCAGCAAGAGGAGGGCAAGAGGCACCTCAGACAGTCCCTCAGGGAGCTCCACCAGGGACTCGTCGAGAGGGCGATGCGCGACGACATATCGCTCATTGTCAGCGGCGGCATAGCCGCCGCGGAGCATGTGCCGAAGACAATCATTCTAGGCGCGGACGTGGTCGCCGTGGACCGTGCGATAATGATAGCGCTAGAGTGCAGGCTGTGCGGCACCTGCACGGCGCCTCAGATTTGCCCCGTAGAAATCCAACATATCGACCATAACTGGGCCGTTCAGAGGATCGTGAACGTCGTGGGCGCATGGCGCGACCAGCTACTAGAGGTCATGGGCGCCATGGGAATCAGGGAAGTGAGGAGACTGAGGGGCGAGATGGGCAGGGCGATGTTCGCCGAGGAACTCGAGGGTGAAATCTTCGCGCCGCTCTTCAAGGAGGGTGGTCTGCGTGGCTGAACAGCTGCCCGGCGTCCCCAAATCCGTTAGGGTCGTCCAATTCCCATGGAGTAGGTTCTTCGGCAGATTCAAGGTCGAGAGGAGCGGCGACTGCATAAACTGCGGGACATGCGCCAAAGTGTGCCCCTACGGGGTCCACGACAGGCGCGAAGGGTGGGGCAAGATAAGCCGCCCGAGGGATTGGTACTGCATAGGCCAGGAGTGCCAGGTTAACAGCTTCTTCTGTGTGAACCACTGCCCGGTGAATGCCATATCCATCAAGGATAGCGTCATGTTCCCGTCGCTTGGCGATTATCGCTGGCCTCCGAGGCTGATAGTCTCGAACTGGAAGCAAGCTGAGACCGGCATTCCGCCGGCCGAGGGGATAGAAAGCGAGGTCGGCAACTCCGGCGGCGGATTCGACGAGATGTCGCTTGATTTCCCTAGGGAGGCGGAGGTCAATGTACAGCCGTCCTCTGTGGACCTGAGGGTGATGCTGAACAGGCGTAAGGAGGGAGAGCGTGTCGAGATTGGGATCCCGTTCTACGGCGGAGGGATGTCCTTCGGCTCCATCGGACTGTCTATAATGCTCTCAAGGGCCATGGCCTGCGCTGCCTGGAACACATTCACATGCACAGGCGAAGGAGGATACCCGGAAGAGCTTGTGCCCTACAAGGACCACATAATAACGCAGATAGCCACGGGGCTGTTCGGTGTTAGGGAGGAGACCATACAGCGGGCGAGGATCATAGAGTTCAAGTACGCTCAAGGGGCGAAGCCCGGTCTTGGGGGGCACCTGCTCTGGGACAAGAACACCCCGGAGGTGGCCAAGATGAGGGAGGCAGTCCCCTGGTCAAGCCTGTTCTCCCCGTTCCCGTTCCACAGTGTCTACTCCGTAGAAGACCACAAGAAGCACATCGATTGGGTGAGGGCGATTCACCCGAAGGCGCTAGTATCGGTCAAGGTCTCGACGCCGACGGACGTGGACATGGTCGCCGTTGGCAGCTACTTCGCTGGCGCGAACATAATACACCTCGACGGAGGGTATGGAGGGACGGGGGCCGCGCCCGAAATCGCCAAGAAGAACATCGCTATGCCGATAGAATTCGCCATTCCGAAAGTCCATAAGTTCCTGGCGAACGAGGGCATAAGGGACGAGATCGTCCTGTTAGCGAGCGGCGGCATAAGGACGGCCTACGACATCCTCAAAGCCGTGGCTTTGGGTGCGGACGGTGCGGTCCTTGGCACTTCCGAGCTAGTGGCAGTGGGGTGCGTCAGGTGCGGTAACTGCGAAAGCGGGAGAGGGTGCCCCCGGGGAATCGCAACTACGGATGAGGAGCTGAGGAAAATCATTCCCTCGGACTGGGGCTCTCAGCGCATATACAACTTGTTCTATTCGTGGGACCTTCAAATGAAGGATGCGCTGTCGAGGCTCGGGCTGAAGAGCATCGGCGAGCTCAGGGGGCGCACCGATCTGCTCAAGCATTCTAGACTCAGTAAGGGGGCTGGGGGCAGATGATCGGCAGGACCGAGATAGCAGACAAGATAATCAGCTCGAGAGCGAAGCTGCCCCTCGGTCGCGGAATCGCGCGCAGTCCAGAGGAGGCCGAAGGGGGATGCGGCGTAGTGGGGCTCATATCTACGGTCCAGATAACCGGCAAGCACATACTCACACCGCTATCTCAGATGCACAACAGGGGGAACGGCAAGGGCGGGGGCGTCGCAGCCGTAGGACTCGACCCGAAACAGGCCGGAGTCAAAAAGGACATCCTGGACAACGACTACCTTATACAAATCGCATACTTGGACCCGGCTGCCAGAGGCAGCGTCGAGAAGGAATTCATAGACTCGAAAATGACGGTACATGCCCGCTCGCGCATCGGCCCGGAGTACGGCGGCACGAAAGGGGAACAGGGGGTTTATCACCCCGAGGTCTGGAGATATTTCTGTAGGGTCAAGCCGGCGGTGCTCAACCGATTCATGACCGACGGCGGACTCGATGAGGCGGATCTCACGAAGGTTGAGGACGAGTTCATCTATCAGAACTCATTCAAGCTCAACGAGAAGTACTATGCCTCGCTCGGGGAGAAGAAGGCCTTCGTCCTGTCGCACGGCAAGAACCTGTTCGTCTTCAAGATAGTCGGGTACGCCGAGGAGGCTATACGCTACTATGGCCTAGAAGACGTCAAGGCTCACCTCTGGATAGGCCACCAGAGGTATCCGACGAAGGGGAGGGTATGGCACCCTGGAGGCGCACGGGCTGCATGAGGCGCTCGTACATAACGGCGACTTCGCCAACTACTTCTCCGTCGCGCAGTACCTAGCCCAGAGGAACATCCGGCCGCTGTTCCTGACCGATACCGAGGTTTCCGTCCTGCTGTTCGACCTGCTGCGCCGCATATACAATTACCCGCTGGAATATGTGATAGAGGCGCTCGCGCCGACCACTGAGAGAGATTTCACCATGCTTCCGGAGGAGAAGCAGAGGACATACAGGCGGATCCAGATATCGCATATGCAGGGTTCGCCGGACGGTCCCTGGTTCTTCATAATCGGGAGGAACGACCCGGCGGAGAACGGCTTCAGGCTGATTGGAATAACCGACACCTCGATGCTCAGACCGCAGGTTTTCGCGCTCCAGAGAGGAAAGGAATCCATCGGGCTCATAGCGTCGGAGAAGCAGGCAATCGACGCGACCCTCGAGAGCCTTGCGGCGGAAGATGGGCGCTTCTGGCCGAAGGCGGACAAGTACTGGAACGCAAGAGGGGGGAGCCACACCGACGGAGGGGCTTTCATGTTCTCCCTTACGAAGCAGAAATCGGGAATGGCCCTAGGGTGCGTGGACAAGTTCGGGAAGGAGATATCTGACAGCGAACTGTCCAAGCCGCCCATTGGGATCGCTATCGAGGACATGGTTACGAAAACCGCTAAGCCAGCGACCACGAGGTCCATGACTCTGCCCGCCATCAAGGCCGCGTTGCCAAAGCTCGATCAGGCCAAGGCGGCTGAGCTTATCTGCTCTCTGGCCGATGGCATCGAAAACGACGATGCCGTAGACAAGAGGGTGTCTCTTCTCACATCGCTACTGGACGACAGATACCCGCTCGGCGAGCTGAGACGATCGGAAGTGTCCGAGCTTGCGCTGCGCACACTATACCGCATCTTTGATTCGCTCTCGAGAATCGGGACGGACTCGAAGTCCCGTTACAGACTCCTGAGAAGTTCTGATGTGCCGGGCCTGAAGCCCCCCGAGAAGCGGGACTGCGTTCTCGCAATAGATTCGGCTGGGTTCGCGGCAGAGGGGGACGAGGGGTTATCGAGGGGGATTGTCGGCGCCTATGGCCTTGGCTGGAGGAGAATCACGATATACAGGATGGCTGGACAGAGATTCGTCGGCTCAGGAATCGGCAAGGACTCGAGGGGGTTGAGAATAGATGTGTACGGCAGCTCGGGAGATTATCTCGCGTCAGGGTTGGACGGGGCGGAGATATACGTCCATGGCAACGCCCAGGATCAGATCGCGCAGATAATCAACAGGGGTAAGCTTGTTGTATATGGTGACGTCGGCCAGACCTTCATGTACGGTGCCAAGGGGAGCGAATCGTACATAAGGGGGAACGCCGCAGGCAGGCCGCTCATAAACGCGGTCGGGCGGCCCAGGGTGGTGATAAACGGCACGGCTCTGGATTACCTCGCGGAATCATTCATGGCCGGAGATCCTATGAACGGCGGTGGATTCGTGATACTGAACGGCATGCAGATTGACGGCGACGGCAACGTAACCGAACAGGAATCCCCGTACCCTGGAGGGAACCTCTTCTCCCTGGCGTCCGGAGGGGCCATATTCATTAGAGACCCAGAGAGCAAGCTCGGGGAGGAGCAGCTGAACGGAGGGAGGTTCGTCCCATTCACCCCGGCGGACTGGGAGCTGATAAAGCCGTACCTCGAGGAGAATGAAAGGTTGTTCGGCATATCGATCGAGAAGCATCTACTAGTTCACGGCGGGGAGAAGTTCCCACCGACAGCCATATACAGGAAGGTACGTCCGGTGCAGACGACCGCCCTCACTCCCATCGGGTTGGAGTGAACGGATAGAAGTGGCATGATGAGGGGATAAAGGCTCGGGGCCCTAAGGCTCTTAGGCCGTATCGACCTATACTCGACCTATACGTTAGATATATCAGTATACGACTCAGGCACACACGAGCGTGTGAGGGAGTTGAATGATAAAGGGATTGATAGGTGCAAGGGACCTCCCTGATAACCGGGGCGGGTACACCATAGTCCTGACCGCTTCGAGGGCGGAGATGAGCCAATACGGAGGGGACACATTCAAGGCCTTCATCTGCACTTTCCCGGAACTCCTCTCAAGGCGCGCCCTCGGCGAGCATCTCGTTTCTGAGGCGGCCAGCGACGGCGCGACGCTCTTCGCCCCCTATGGCCTGAGAAAGGTCGAGAGCATGCTAGTCGAGCGCTTCGGGAGGGAGAATGTCGCCGTCTGCCACCCGGACGAACTAGATTTGTTCGTCGGGGAGAAGACCCGCATACTCGGGATCACGACCATGGATCCGATAGGGCTGGCATACGTCTCCACTACATACAACAGCCTCATAGGCTTCGGAGGCGAATCGCTCAACGCGGCGGAGTTCAAGGACCTGCTTCGGCGGCCTTGCCTGCAGAGATACAGACCCAAGATATTGATCGGGGGCGCCGGGGTATGGCAGATACGCGATGCCGATCTTCAGAATGAGTTCGGCATCGATGTGCTGTTCCAAGGGGAATCCGAGGAGGATCTTATTCCAGTCTTCGAGAGCCTCTTGCACGGGGAACCGGTGGAACCTTACTTCGTCGGAAAGCAGCCTAATCGCGGTAAGGTGCCGCGAATAATCAAGGCGGCCTCGTACGGGGCTGTCGAGATAACCAGAGGGTGCGGGCGCGGGTGCGCCTTCTGCAGCCCCACGAACCGGAGGAAGCACTCGTTCCCGCTCGACCACATCATGGAAGAGGTAAGAGTGAACGTCGAGGGAGGGTCGCAGTCGATCTTCACGGTCACAGAGGACATGTTCCTCTACAAGACACACCCTGGATTCATCCCCAATACACCCGAGGTCGTGAAGCTTTACAAGAGCATCGCCGACTTCCCCGGGGTCAAATACATACTCCTTTCGCACGGGAGCTTCGCGCCTGTGATATACGACAGCAAGCTCCTCGATGAGCTTAGCCCCATCCTGCTTGAGAAGTCATACTGGACGCCTCAGCGGGGATACAAGAAGACCTTCGTAACGGTCGAGGTCGGAGTGGAGACGGGCAGCCCCAAGCTAATGAACAAGCACATGAAAGGGAAGGCGCTACCGTACTCCGTGGACAACTGGTCCGAGCTGGTCTGCCAGGGGGTCGGCGTCATGAACGACCACGACTGGTGGCCGCTCTGCACGATCATGACCGGGCAGCCGGACGAGACTGAGGAGGATGTCCGAAAGACCCTGGACCTCATCGACGCGCTGCGCGCACAGAACGCTAAGATGTTCTACACGCCAGTCCTTTTCATACCGCTAGAGGAGGCGATGCTGAGCGATGCGAAGCGCTCGAACCTGCAGAGCCTCACGGAGTCGCAGTTCGAGATACTCACCAAGTGCTGGAGGAACAATATAGACTTCTGGCATCCGGAGAAGGCGTGGATTTACAACAGCATGTTCTTCCTGGCGCACTGGTTCTACGCGAGGTGGAGACACGGCAAGAAGGCGACCAGGCCGATGATGCACCTCGCCGGCCTGTCGGATGACTCGCTTACGATGTGGGCCATAGACAAGTGGTCGAACGTGAGAGTCCCGCAGATGCTCACAAGGCCGCTCGATATGCTCAGGTCGAAGTTAGAAAGACGCACCGTCGATCCGAGGGAAATAACGTCGCTCTCGCGCGAACTGC
>Ga0315268_10006016_pt1 | contig 12957 bp, 11 predicted proteins | sample C1_top_MG_FD_204535 | JGI IMG/M metagenome (GOLD analysis project Ga0315268, IMG submission 204535) | Sediment microbial communities from Yellowstone Lake, YNP, Wyoming, USA - C1_top | ecosystem: Environmental > Aquatic > Freshwater > Lake > Sediment | place: USA: Wyoming | collected 2017-08-01 | reverse complement strand
AGCGCGAGCCGGAGTTGGCGCTGGCGATTCTGGATTGGGAGATGCCGGGCTTGACTGGGGTCGAGCTCTGTCGGCGGGCGCGCGCGGAAATGCCCGGCCGCCACTTGCACCTGATAATCCTGACCGGCCTCCATGCCGGCATCGAGGCCCTGGTCGAGGGCTTCGCGGCCGGGGCGGATGATTTCTTGACCAAGCCCTTCGAGCCGCGCGAGCTCAAGGCGCGGCTCCACGTCGGCGAGCGCCTGGTGCGGATGCAGCGAGTGCTGGCCCAGCAGGTGCAGGAGCTGCAGGCGGCGTTGGCGAACGTCAAGCGGCTGCAGCGCCTGCTGCCGATCTGCGCCTTCTGCAAACGCGTGCGCGACGACCAGGACTACTGGCATGAAGTTGATGCCTACCTCACCGAATACGGCGGCGCCATGTTCAGCCACAGCGTGTGCCCCGCCTGCCTGCGCACCCATTTCCCCGAGCAAGCCGCCGAAATCCTCGCCAAGCTGGCCGCGGCCGAGCAACAGCCAGTCCAAGGGATTTGAGGCCCTGACCAGAAAATGAGGTTCAGCCACCGATTAATACGGACCAAACACGGATTGCCCCGGAGCGCGGAATTCATTCCGCACAACGTGACGACCGACACCGACGGCGGAATGAATTCCGCGCTCCGTGCCGTGGGCCGACAGCGGTCCGATTTTCGCCGTTTGTGGCGCCGCCTGCGGCCCCGCGTCTGGACCATAGACCAACCGGGCCCGGATCACCTGATCCGGGCCCAGCCAAAACTTCGGGGGGCTGGCTTTCGCTCCGCCATCACCCCTTGACCCGCCTCCTTACCTGGAGACGGAAATGAGCACCGGCTTGGAAAGCGTGTGCGCCCCGTACTGGTCGGTGGCCAGCGCGGTCAGCGAATAGAGGCCGGGACGCACGTCCTTCCAGGTGAACGTGTATGGGGCCTGCCTGACTACGCCCAGGCAACGGTTGTTGGCCCAAAAGCTCACACGCGCAATGCTCCCGTCACTGTCGGTTGCCTCGGCTTCGAGGGTGATGTTGGCATGGTTGGGGAAGTTGGCGCCGTCGGTGGGCTTGACCAACGTGACCTCGGGCGGCGCGTTGGCGATCGTGAACTTGGCCGTCGCGGTGCTGGTGAGTCCGAACTCGTCCGTGGCGCGGACCGCGGCCGTGTGTTTGCCGGGGCTGAGTTTGCTCCAGTCCGCTGAGTAAGGAGCGTTGGTGAGCGTGGCCAGCAAGCGGCCGTCGCCATAGATTCGCACCTTGACCACCGCATCGTCGCTGTCGGTGACCTCGGCCTGGATGGTTACGGTGGAACCAACCGGCAGGGTCGCGCCGTTGGTCGGGCTAAGGAGGTTGATGACCGGCGGGGCGTTGGTCACCGTGATGTGGACGGGCGCCGAGAGCGTGGATTTGCCGAACTGATCCACCGCGCGGGCGAACAGGGCCCAGGCGCCCACTGGCGGGTTGGTCCAGTTCAAAGTGAACGGGCTGTTGGTGACGGCACCCAGGGGACGGTCATTGGCGTAGAAACTCACCTTTTTGATGGTGTCATCGGGATCGGTCGCGGTCGCCTCCAGCGTCACCACCGCCGGCAGAGTGAACACGGCCCCATCGGCCGGGCTGGTCAGCGAAACCGTCGGCGGTTTGTCGTTGTAAAGGTCGTCCACAATCGTGGCGGCAGCCCGGCGGTGGCCAAACAGCCAGTAGTTGGCATTAGTCGTAAGTGTCAGCACCACGGTCTTGTTGCCATGATTGGGCGAATCGGCGATTGGTTCGATCACCATGTCGGCGGCCAGGAAACCGGCTGGGATGAGCACCTCGGCCTTGATTTCTTTGTAATCCACCCCGTTGACGGCCGTGCCGGCAATGGCGAATTGCACCAGCAGGTCCGCCTCCGCGCCCGTGTCGCGCACGAAGGTGAAGGCCGCCGAACTGGCCCCGCGCAGGGCCGTTGGGTCGGTAGCAAGCACCTCGACCAGCGGGCCTTTGGTGTCCGGCGTCACCGGGGGCACTGGCGGCAAGTCTTGGGCACACAACGGGGCCGCACAACTCAGAGCGCAGGCCAGTTGCGCGACCGCTTTGAACCGGAGATTTGGCAAACGACGATTCCTCATAATTCGGTTTTACCTCCTGAACAGTTGTTTCACGCGGCCGGCTTTGGCCACGCGTGTGGGACTCCGCACGAAACGTGCCACTTCGCGTGGTGGGGCTTGGCCCCAATGCCAGCGCCTCAGGACGGTTGCCCTGGCCGGCGCCCAGCCAGCCTCACAACCGCTTGCAGCCGCGTAACTAGCGCGGTGCGAAAGCTCTCAGCACGCTGGCCTCAATTCAGTCCCACCGCCACCGCGGCGGCTTTGCGTGGTCGGCTCAGCGGGGAATAGCGCCCATCAGTCCTGGGGAATAATCCCCACCGGCGGTCAGAGTGGACCGGGCAAAGCCGGGAATGTACGGGGGACAGAATGCTGCGTGCCCCCACAACCGATGAAGATGCGACCGAGTCCAGGCATTCTCACCAGCCACACCAAATGCTGCGTGCCCCCACAACCGATGAAGATGCGACTGGCACCGCACCGACCCAATCCGTGTTCCATCCGTGTTCCCGTGGCTCACGAACGTTCTCCGGTGGGTGCTCATGCGGCACGTGCCGCCGCAAGCCATGAAAATGGGTCGAGGTAGGGCGCGCACTCCGTTGCGCGCCGTCATGGCCAAACAGGACAGGCTGGCGGCGGCGCGCAGAGGACGGCGCGCCCTACCGCTTCGCCGGCATTCTCCGGTCAGGGTTTGGGCGCGGCGCCCGCCGGATAAGGCTTGGGCTGCGCCTGCTCCCATTCGATGCGGCTCACTTTGCGCGTCTGCTGGAGAAAGACATATCCGCCCTTCTTGTTGCCCACCACCACGTCGGGCCGCCGGTCGCCATTCACGTCGCCGGCCACCACTTGGGTGCCCACGCCGGAGTCGTTGTCAATCAGGTGCGGGATGAAGTCCACCGTCCGGTTCGGGCCGCGCACAAGCTGGAACCAATACAACACCGCCGGCGCGTTCGGCTCCACGTCGCCTTGGGCGCCGTGCGCCCAGAAACGTTTGCCCACTACGATGTCCTTCAAGCCATCCCCGTCCATGTCCACTAGGTCAAGGGCGTGGGGCTGGGAGAAATGGACCCCGTATTTGTTTTCGCTGGCGTCCTTGCCCATGATGAGGTGTTGCTTGAAAGCAATCTGGCCGCCTTCCCGCACTTGCTCATACCACACCAGGCCATAGCCGTGGCAGGCGAGCACCGTGATCACGTCGGCTAGGCCGTCGCCGTTGACGTCGTAGGCGTAGAGCTGCGCGGCGCCGTCCTTGCTGAACTGGAAGGGATGGAGGGTCCAGACCGGGTCGCCAGCCAAGGAGGCGGGTTGTTCCCACCAGCCGTCTTTGTCCAGGTAATCCAGGCGACCGTCGCCGTTGATGTCGCCCACGCCCAGGCCGTGGGAATACTTGTGCCACTGCCCCTTCGGGGAGATGGGATGGAACTTCCAAGGCTTGGTGGGTTCCGCCCAGTCCGGCGTGGCGTAGCCCAGATAGCCGCCACTGCCGCAAATCAGCTCCGGTTTGCCGTCGCCGTTGATGTCGGCGAAGGTTGGAGACTCGTTGTCGGTCACGTCGAAGGCCAGGTGCTTGGGCCAATGGCCAGGCGCGCCTTTTGGATTCTCGTACCAATGGGTGGCCTCGCCGGGCAGACCGATGATCAAGATGTCCGTCCAACCATCGCGGTTGAAGTCGTCGGTGAAGGCAAAGAAATTCGGGGCGTAAGCGTTGTTCACGCCCAGGGCGCCTTCGTAGCCAGGAACGGTCTCCTCGGCGCCATCGCTCTTTTTGCGCTTAAAGGTGTTGGCGGCGGGGGCGTATTCGTGGCGTTTTTGAAACTCAGGGCCTTCCCACCAAAACGGCCCATACACCGCGTCCATTTTGCCGTCGTGGTTGAAGTCGCCGAAATTGGCGCCTTCGGCCCAGAAGTGCGGCGTCAACTGGATTCTCTTGAACGAGTGAAGCACGTAACTGGCGGCGGAGGCCGGCAGCACAGCCAAGGCCGCCGCCGTGAAGACCATGAGCGATCTGTTCATGCCTCATTTGTGGCAGGCGCGCCGCCCGCCGTCAAGCCAGCAGGCGCGGGTGACGGGTGAGGAGTGACGGGTGAAGCCACACGTCACGCGCGACACGCCACTCGTCACTCGTCCACTTGCCGCTTGCGGATAATGAGGCGATGATGCCATCATCTTTGCGGGACGAAACGCAGTTGCATCAACAGCCATGATTGACAAACCCATGAATGCTAATCAGGACCCCACCTCAAGCCGCACGAGCCGCCGCCATTTTCTGGCGCAATCGGGCCGAGCAGTCGCCGGCGCGGCGCTGGCCGCCGCCATCGCCAGGCCGGCCTACACCGCCGAAGACAATACCCTCAAGGTGGCGCTGATCGGCTGCGGCGGGCGCGGCACGGGCGCGGCCGGCCAAGCCCTTTCCACCAAAGGCCCCACCAAGCTGTGGGCGATGGCCGATTTCTTCGCCGAGCGGCTCCAGAACAGCCTCAACAGCTTGAAGCCGAAGTTCGCCGAGCAGATGGACGTGCCCCCGGAACGCCAGTTCGTCGGGCTGGACGGCTTCAAGCAGGCGATTGATGCCCTGGACAAAGGCAGCGTGGTGCTGCTGGCCACGCCGCCGGCCTTCCGCCCGATCCACTTCGACTACGCCGTGCAGAAGGACTGTCATGTGTTCATGGAGAAATCGTTCGCGGTGGACGCGCCCGGCATCCGGCGCGTGATGCGCGTGGGCGAGTTGGCCAGCCAGAAGGGCCTCAAGGTGGCCGGCGGGTTGATGAGCCGCCACTACAAGCCGCTGGAGGAGGCCGTCAGCCAGATTCATGGCGGTCTCATCGGCGAGGTCATCACGGCTTGGGCCTATCGCGAGCACGGCCCCGTGGGTTTTGCGCCCAAATCACCCGGCATGACCGAACTGGCCCACCAAATCCGCAACTACTCCAATTTCACCTGGCTCAACGGCAGTTTCATCGTGGACTGGCTGATCCACAACATTGACGTGTGCTGCTGGGTCAAGAACGCCTGGCCGGTGTCCGTCCAGGGCATGGGCGGGCGGCAGGTGCGCACGGATCCTGACCAGCTCTTCGATCACTATGGCGCCGAATACAGCTTCGCGGACGGCACCCGCATGTTCGCCCAAGGCCGCCACCAGGCCAATTGCTGGGGCTTCTTTGGCGACGTCATTCACGGCGCAAATGGCTCCGCCGTGCTGGGCGAAGGCATCCCCAAGCCGCGCCTTTTCAAAGGGCACGACCAGACCACCGCGAACCTGATTTGGGATTACAAGGGGCCGCAGTGTGATCAATACCAGGTCGAGCACGATTTGCTCTTCGACGCCATCCGCAGCAACAAGCCGTATAACGAGACGGAGCGTTGCGCCAAGTCGTGCTTCACGGCCATCATGGGGCGCATGGCCTGCGAGTCCGGCGCGCTCATCACCTGGGATGAAGCGCTCAACTCGAACATCGAACTGGCGCCGGGCCTGGAGAACCTCACCATGGACTCGGACGCACCGGTCATGCCCGACGCCAGTGGTCGCTACCCCGTCGCCGTGCCAGGGCACACGAAGGTGGTGTAGAGGGTTGAGGGTTGAGGGTTGAGGGTTGTCAGACTGCAGGTTGCGCCGGGTGGAACTAGGAACGATGAAAATGGGACAGGCACCGCCCGGTTCGATCCGTGTTTCATCGGTGTTTCATCCGTGGCTCAACTCCATCTTCGGATCAATCCACTCGCCAACGTAAAACCAACGACTGTTATGTCAGCGAAACCTAAGAAACAAAGCACCGCGCCGGCGGGCGAAATGCCGCGCCGGGATTTCCTCAAGACATCTGCTGCCGCTGCGAGTGCCCTCGGCGCCACGCTTGGCGCTGTGCGGGCGGGCCAAGCCGCTGAGCCGCCCGCGGGCGGCGCGGACGACAACCGCATGAAGATCGGCGTCAACCTCGAATTTGTCCGCCACGCGGACAAGAGCCTCGCCTACGGCGTCAAGACCGCCGCCAAGCTCGGTTACAAATGGGTCGAGCCGTGCTTTCTCATGGGCCGCTGCCTGCTCGCCAACGCCGGCTACTGCCACGTCACGAGCCTGGACACCGACCCAAAAGAGATCAAGGACTTGTGCGCGGAGGCGGGCGTGCGGATCAGCGCCCTGTCCTCGCACTCCGACCTGCTTAACCCTGAGTGGGGCGTCCTTTACGCCCGGCGCGGCATCCGCTACGCCAAGGCCCTCGGCGTGAACGTCGTCCAGATCACCGAGGACATGTATCCGCCCAAGTGGATGACCGAGCAGGACGCTTACGACGTGATGAAGATCAACCTGCGCGCCATCGCCGAGACGTGCGCCGAGAACGGTGTCTATCTCGGCATCGAGCAGCACGGCCCTTACACCGCCCACATCAAAAGCCTCACGCGCATCCTGGGGCTGGTTGACTCGCCCTGGATTCGCGTCAACTATGACTCCGGCAACACCTTCCTGTCCGGCGAAGACCCTTACGCCATGCTCGAAGCCGTGATTGACAAGGTCGTCCACGTCCACGCCAAGGACATCTCGCGCAAGCAGGCCGACGCCGAACGCGGCAAGGTGACCGGCACGGCTGTCGGCTGCGCCTGCGGCGACGGGGAGATAGACTGGGGCCGCATCGTGAGGCGGCTCAAGCAGGCCGGCTTCAAGGGCGTGCTCTCGGTCGAGTGCGGCACGGAGGAAGAGGCGAAGCGGTCGCTGGCGCACTTGACCAAGGTGCTGCAAGCCGAAAACGCGTGAGGCGACGGTGCGCGGGGACTGCGCGCCCTACCGCGCGCGGACGGCATGGAGGGTAGGGCGCACACTCCGTTGCGCGCCGGTTTGGGTCCCGACCGTGGCCTACGGCGCACAGAGGACTGCGCGCTCGCCCAATGTTTCAGTTGCGGTTGGGCCGCGATGGGCTAAGATAGGGTCATGGCTGAGTCCAGGAAGAGTGCCGTGCCCCCAGCCAGCGCCGTCAAACTGGTCGGGGACGCGCCAGAGCTGTCGTCACCCCTGAGCGATTTGCTGCCCCGGGACGAACTCGACAAGTTGTCCCCGCTCCAGTTGCTGGACCTCATCGCCCGCAAGCTGCCCTTGCGGCATTCGGCGCTGGTGGACTTGGTCTATCTGCGCGAGCGCATTGCCGCGCTCGAAGAGGTCAACGATCAGGCCCGCGTGGCCCTGGAAAAACTCGACGCCATCGTCGAGAAGCTGCGCTCGCCGGCCCTGCGCGTCGGCACCTTCCTCATGGGCCTGCCGCCCGACCAGGCGCAGGTGTGCGTCGGCGGCTCGGATTATGTCTGCCGGCTGGACCCGCGGGTGCCGCTGGCCAGTTTGCAGGTGGGCCAAAGGCTGCTGCTCAACGAGGCCTTTGCCGTGGTGCGGGCCTTGGGGTTTGACCGCCATGGGCCGGTGGCGCGGATTGAGGAAGTGCTTGCCGGCGGCCGCTTGCGCATCAGCCAGGAGGCCGGTATCGCGCCGGTGATTCTGTTGCGTTCGGCCTTGCTGGCCAAAGAGAAGCTCAGGCCCGGCCTGGAAGTGCGCTTGGACCTCAACCACCGGGTGGCGCTGGAAGTGGTGGGCACGGCCCGGCGGGTCGAACGGTCGCTGGAAACGATTGCCGAGTTGCCCTGGTCGGCCATCGGCGGACTGGAGGCGGCAGTGCAGGCCATCCGCGACACAATCGAACTGCCCTTCCTGCACGCCGCGCTGTTCAAGCGGTTTGAGCACAGCATTCCCAAGGGCTTTTTGCTCCACGGACCGCCAGGTTGCGGCAAGACGCTGCTGGGCAAGGCCGCCGCTTACAACCTGCGCCAACAACTCAAGGCCCAGACGGGCGTGGACCGGCCGGAGTACTTCCTGCACGTCAAAGGCCCGGAAATCCTCAACATGTGGGTGGGCGAATCGGAGCGCCAGGTGCGCGACTTGTTTGCGCAATGCCGCGAACGAGCCAGCGAAGGCGCGCTGGCGTTCCTGTTCATTGACGAGGCCGAGTCCATCCTGGGCACGCGGCACGCCGGGCGCTACCACAGCATGGCCAGCACGATTGTGCCGATGTTCTGCACCGAGATGGACGGCCTGGAACCGCTCCAAAACGTCGTCGTCATCCTCGCCTCCAACCGCGCCGACTTGATTGACCCGGCGATCCTGCGCCCTGGACGCATTGACCGCAAAATCAAGGTCAACCGTCCCGACCAAGCCGGCGCGCAAGCCATCTACGAGATTTACCTCCGCGAGACGCTGCCGCTGGCGGAGCCGAAAAGCAGCTTGGCCCAGGCCATCGCCCAGGCGCACTACGCCCGCACGCCGGAAAACCAGTTCCTGGAAATCCTCTATCGGAGCGGCCGGCGGGAGGTCCTTTGCCGGGGCGACTTGGCCAGCGGCGCGATCATCGCCGCGGTAGTCGAACGCGCCAAGAGCCTGGCCATCAAGCGCGCCATCCAAACCAAGGCCGACACCGCCATCACCCGCGCCGACCTCCTCGCCGCCCTGGAACGCGAATACGCCGAAAACGACCTCTTCCCCACCAACGACCTGACCGAAGACTGGCTCAAGCTGACCGACTTCGACCCGGACAACGTGGCGCGCCTCGGCCCCATCCGGCCGCGCCCAGAGGCGGCCAGCGGAGTCGTGTAGGCCGAGTTGACTTGGCAGCCCGCCTCACGCCGCCGCGGCGCGCGCCCCTTTATTCCAGCGCCTGGAGGGCCTCTTGAGCCTCGGTGTTGTCATTGTCCAGCTCCAGCAGTTTGTTGAAGACGGCCCGCGCGTCGTCCTTGCGTCCGGTCATTCCCCAGAGCAGGCCTTGGAGGAAGAGGAGGTTCTCGAGTTCTTCGCGGTCGGGCGCTTTTTGAGCGAGTCGCTGCGCTTTGGCCAGTAGTCGGCTGGCAGGCTGGAGATCGTCGTCGTTGCCCGTCTGCATGAGAGCGGCGGCGCGGGCCATCATCAGGTTGAGGTCTTCCGGGTAACGCTCCAAGGCGGCCTGGGTCTGGGCGAGCAGGCGATCGTGATGCTTGAGGCGTTCGAGGGCCTTGGCGAGGAGCAAGCGGTTGCGAGCGGTGTCCTGATGCTTGAGGCGGGATTCGCAGAGGCTGAGCAATTCCTGCGTGCGGTCGCTGTCAAGGAGCAAGGCCACGAGGCTTTCCCAGGCCTGCTGGCGGCTGGGGTCCAGCTCGACGGCGCGGCGGAGGTTGGCCTCGGCAGCGCGTTTGTCGGCCAGGAAGAAATGCTGAATGACGCCGAGGACTTCGAGCGCCGCCGCTGCCGCCGTCGGCTCGCCGCTCTGGCTCAATTCCTCCAGACTTGACACGGCTTGCCGCACCGAGGCGCGCGCCTGGTCAGGCAGGCTAGTCCAGCCTTGTTGGCCAAAGACTTGTTCAATGGTGGGGCGTCCCTGGGCGGCGCTGGCGGCCAAGACCCGGCAAAACGCCAGTGTCCCCCACGCCCTGGCGTCCTTGGGTTTGCGCCGGGCGGCCTGCTCCAGGTCAGCCAAGGCCTCCGGACAAAAGACCGCCACCAAGTGCTTGGACAGGTCCATTTCTTCCCCGCCAGCCAGGCACGCGACGGCCTCGAGCCAGCCGCGGCCGCCTTGGGCGCTGGCGCGCCCCACATAGACTTCGGGCTGGTCCGGGGCCAGACTCACGGCGTGGTCGTGGGCTTCGAACGCCTCGGCGATGAGCTTCTGGGCCTTTTCCAACTGGACGGGCGTTGGCTTCACCGAGGGCAGCGGCAGGGGCGGCGCGGCGGCCGGCTGGCTTCCGTCGGCCAAGAGAGCCGCCAGCGCTTGGCTGGCCAGGCATCGCCCCAACGCGGCGTGACATTGCCATTCCTTGGGGGCGGCCTTGACGGCCCGGCGGAGCACTCGCTGCGCCTCATCATATTGGCCGAGCAGCCGGAGGGTCTCCCCATAGCCGGCCATCAATTTGCCGTTGTCGGATTCGCCGGCGGCTTGCTGGCGATAAAGCTCCAGGGCACGTTTCAGCGCGGCTTGGGAGCGCGGCGCGTCGCCCAACTCGGAGTAGAGCGCCGCCAAGCGCCCGTAGCGTGCGGCGTCACCGGCATCCCGGCGCAACGACTGCTTCACCTCCGCCACTTCCTTGGCAGCCTCGACGCGCGGCCAAGTCAGGTCAAACCCGCGCGTGGGGTCCAGCGCAGCGGCAACGTGCACACTCACGGAGGGCAGGCGCACCAAGCGCCGCAAGCGTTCCTTGCTGGTGGCCGGGGCGGCGGCGTGCAAGGCGCCGATGAGCAAGGCGGCCAACAGCAGGCGGCTCAACCGCTGGACTGTGGTTGCTCTCATCGCTCTCTCTGTTCCCCGCAACTTACGTCAGCCATCGCCGGCCCGCCAATGGAATCTCAGTTGCCTAACGGGCGCTCACCACCAGCCGCACACTCCAAGGCTCCAGCGTCGGGAGGGTGAAATGGCGGTACGGGCCGTCGGTGCGCGCGGCGCCACAAATGACGAGAATAAGATGGGCGGCGGCATGGCGGCGCGAAGCGTTTGGAGTGCGGGAGCTTGCTCCCGCTTTCAGTCGGAACGGGCCGGAAAGCGCCGGCAAGCCGGCGCACTCCAAACGCTTCGCGCGGTCGGAGCCGGCCGACACCTTCGGGCCAGTGCGTGCCCACTCGACGCTGGGCGGCCAAAGACGGTCAAGACTGGTGTTCGACTTCATGATTGGGTGAGTGCATCGGTCGATTCTAAAAACTCATCGGTCGTTTGTCCGTCGCTTCCGGCCGCTGGCGAAGCACGTAGCGAACGGCACGCCCCTTGCCCTGCTGGGCCAAAACCCACATTTCGGTGAGCGCCTTGAGATCTCGCCCGGCAGTGTGGTTCGCAACCTTGAACCGCGCCACCCATCACTGCCTTACCACCGCCCGGTAGAACTGCCTCGGCCTTGCGCTGGCGTCCAGGTCAACCAACGGCACCGCGTTGGACGAAGCGGTCAGCGTCAGCCACAGCGCCCAGGTTCGCAGGTCCAGGCTGCGCTCAACCTGGACGCTCTTGCCGGGTTCGCCCCAGAGGGAGAACGCAAAACCGTTCGTGCTAAGCAGCAGCAGAGGGGCAAAGCGACGCGGCTTAAAGGAGCCGAACTCATAGGCCCCTATGTCCCAGCCGCCTTTGCCGTCTCCATTGCCATCCACGCCCCGCGCGTTCCCCAGTATGTCAGTGGCACCCCCAGCGTAGCCGGCAACCGCCAGGAGGTTCGTCCCCGTGTCAATGCACGGGGAGCCGGCCCGGAGCCGGAAATCGCCGGCGGCAGCGTTCACAAAGAGCGGGTCCGCGTCGATGTTCCCGGCGCCGGGGGGCAACGGCGTAGTGCAGCAATATGAGAAGGCGCAGTCTGGGGCGCAGTTGCCCCCGTCGTTGAAATAGACAATGCAGTCGTAGAGCGTGCAATCGCAAGCCCCGCCGCCGGCCTGCGCCAAATTGCCGGCCACGGTGCAGTTGTGGAGCTTGCTCTCGAGCGCCCCGCCGGCCGAATTGCCGGTCAGCGTGCAATTGTATAGCGTCCCGCCAATCGCGCCGCGGCCCAAATTGCCGGCGATGACGCAGTTGGTCACCACGGCGGAGGCCTCGCACCAGACGCCTTCATAGGCCCCGTTGGTGAGCGTGAACCCGCTTATGACGGCGTTCGTGCCAAGGCACGCGCAGCGCACGCTTTTGCCGCCATCGATCACCGTCACCCCGGGCCCGTTGACGCTCAGCAGGAGCACGGCGTTGGTCAAGGCCACCCGGCCGTCGCCCGTACCGCCCGTTTGATAGACCCCATCGGCTACCAGCACTGTGTCACCCGGTTCGGTCGCACCCACGGCCTCCTGGATCACCCGCGCCGCCGTCCCCCAGTTCGTGTAGGGCGGTGTCGGGTTGGCGCTGTCCACGGCCACGTAGAGCGTGGCCGCAGAGAGTTTGACGATTACGCTGGCCGCCCCCAGGCCAATGGCGGCCGTGAGATGCCATGCTGTCTTCATATTCACCTCCCACAAGTTGCTCGCTCGTTCTGGCGCTCAGGCTGCTTCCACAGAGTCCAATTGGGCATGGGCGGGCTTGTTCAGGTCAATTCCGGCGATGACGGGCAAAGCGTGACCCAAGTGGAAGCCGACGAGAACCCAATCTTCGAGGGTTGAGCGCAGCTCCTGTTGGCACTGGCGCAACGTGGGGCCGAAAGCGATCACGCCTTCCAGACCAGGAATCTCCCCGCCGCAGGTCCCGTCTTCGAGCTTCTCGTAAGCCGCCATTTCCATTGCGGCTTCGATGTATGAGGTCAACGAGAACATCATGCGCAGTGCAGACTTGGCCTGGGGACTTGTCGAACGTGGTCTGCCTTGACGGAGGCGAGGGAGATCACCACGAAATGTCCGCGTCTCTGGCGATCCGGGCAGCCAAACCGGGCTTGATGATTTGATTGCCGTGAACGGGAACGCTGATGATTTTCCATTCACCCGGCTCGCCAAAAATGTGGTGGCTGCCCCTGATGCGCTTCAAGCCCCAGCCGGCTTCGTTGAGCCGGCGGCAGAGCTCCCGGCCAGGGGTGGGCCTCATACGGCGAGGTCCGCCACTTCAACTTCGGGTTCAGGCGAGCGGCCTTCCTCGCGCAACACCTCCAGACAGCCGAGCGCGGCCTCGCGCAGATTGCCCAGCAATTCCTCCCCCGTCTCGCCTTGAGGGTAGCACCCGGTCAAGGCAGGCACTTCGCCCCAGTAGCCGCCGCTGGGTTCAGGATGAATGACTGCTTTGAACGTCATGGCCCAAGCTTACGTGCCTGCCTAAACCGCGCAAGGCGGTTTTTCCCGGTTGAAATCCGCGCGGCCTAGCCCCATTGTTGCGCCACGTTTTCAAGCGATGAAACAGTTCATAAGACTATCCGGGATTCGTGGCAGTAACCT
>Ga0315268_10006015_pt1 | contig 12959 bp, 11 predicted proteins | sample C1_top_MG_FD_204535 | JGI IMG/M metagenome (GOLD analysis project Ga0315268, IMG submission 204535) | Sediment microbial communities from Yellowstone Lake, YNP, Wyoming, USA - C1_top | ecosystem: Environmental > Aquatic > Freshwater > Lake > Sediment | place: USA: Wyoming | collected 2017-08-01 | reverse complement strand
GGGCAAGACCGGAAAATATCATTTTCAGCTATCAGGGAGATGGAGATTTGGCCTCTATCGGCATGGCTGAAACTATTCATGCAGCTAACCGGGGGGAAAATGTTTCCTTTATTTTCGTAAATAATGCCATTTACGGGATGACCGGCGGGCAGATGGCACCTACGACCATAGTCGGGCAGGTAACCAAAACCACACCCCGGGGCCGTGATACGAGAACGGACGGCTTCCCTTTGCGGGTCTGCGAACTTCTGGCGACTCTGGACGGGACTGCCTATATTGAGCGGGTGGCAGTCAATAATCCCGTGAATATCAAAAAAGCCAGGCACGCTATCCGCAGGGCTTTTCAAATGCAAATAGAAACCCTCGGTTTCAGCCTGGTGGAGGTGCTCTCTGCCTGTCCAACCAACTGGAAAATGACTCCGATCGAAGCAAATCAATGGATCGATGATATCATGATCAAGACCTTTCCTCTTGGAGTGTACAAGGACAGATCGAAGTAGCGGATGGAGAACATGGCGGTTCTGAGCTTTAAGTAAGCTACTGCTTGAAAGGGGACAGATTTCAAATTCTGTCTCCTGCCTCATCGGTGCTTGTAGCATACACGCCTTTTGAACCGCTATGATAGCACGGAGAATAACAGCAATGAGAATTGCTGAAGAGAATAAGGAGAGAGTGGGGTAGTGGATGCGGATGGAGAAGAATGTAGTGGAGAGGGAGGAGAAAAAAATTTTTATTTCCGGATCTGGTGGTCAAGGTGTACTCCTTTTTGGCAAGATTCTGGCCATAGCCAGTATGCTGGACGGAAAAAACGTGACGTGGATACCTTCCTACGGTGCAGAAATGCGAGGGGGAATAGTCGATTGTGGGGTTACTATTTCCAGCGAGGATATTGGCTCTCCTCTGGTGAAAGAGCCGAGTATCCTGGTAGCCATGAACAGTCAGGCCTTGGAAAAATATGGCCCCAAGGTGATTGCCGGAGGATTAGTGCTGGCCAATCGATCTTTGACTGCCTCTCAGTTTCTTCGCAGTGATGTGGAGACATTGTCTTTATCTGCCGTAGAAATGGCTAAGGCAGCAGGGCATACCAGGCTAGCCAATATGGTGATGCTGGGGGTATTATGCTATAAGACAAAGATTGTTTCAAGGGAGAGGATCGCGGAGAGTATTTATACCTTGATACCTTCTCATGATGATGAGCTTATGTCTTTGAATTTAATTGCCCTAGATGCTGGAATCGAATATATCAGGAGAGAAATATATCAGGATATCAAGAAAAAAAATACATCAGAGAAAATCATGATGGATGATTACAGAAGGGAGGAAGTCATGGACGGTCATACAGACGATCATACAGACGGTCATACAAAGGAGGAAGCCATAGACGATGATACAAGGGAGGAAGGCGTGGATGCTCATAGAGTTGACGATCACACAAGGGAGAAAGGCGTAGATGATCACACGGCCTAAGATAGACGAAGGAAAATCGATTCAGCAATTGGTAAACCTCCATGCAGCCGGGGGTCTCCTTATTCCCTTATCCTTACACGAAGTCTATGAGCGGATTCGGGAATTTTTTATTTACAAAATCGAGGACAAAATTGCAGGAGTTGCCTCCCTTCATGTAGTTTGGGAAGACCTGGCGGAGCTTCGTTCCATGTCCGTTCATCCAGATTATCAGCACCAAGGCATCGGCAAAGCCCTGGCCCTTCGCTGTATAGAAGAGGGCCGGGAGTTATGCATCAAAAAAATCTTTCTCCTCACCTATAAGAAAGAATTTTTTGAAAAGGTTGGGTTTCAACTAGTTGATAAATCAGAGCTTCCTCAAAAGGTTTGGTCAGATTGCATAAAATGTGTAAAATTCCCTGATTGTGATGAAGTTGCCATGTCTTTGACTCTTTGATACTTTTGTTTGCCTTAACCATCTATAAAATAAAGAGTTATCCCTGATATATGACAGGCCATATACCCCTCCTTCTTGTATAACACCTTCATTGTATAACTACCTGTTGTACAATGCTCTCCTGTGCAACACCCCTGTTATACAACTACCTGTTATACAACTACTTGTTATATAATTACCTGTTATACAACTACCTTTTGTACAGCCTCCGAACACTACCACCACCGCGTACAAATCGAGGGGGCTGTTGTCGGACAATGGTTTTCTCCAGCATAAATATAGACCACATTTCCTTATAAGCCCGCATTTTCATCTTCTGGTTGTTTTGCAGGGCTGTGAGATTGGCCTTGATGTTCTCATCACTGGGAAGTCGCTTCTGGCCCTTGCTGAGGACTTCGATGGCCTCATTCTTTTTTCCAAGGCTGCTCAGGCAGTAGGCGTAGAGGGACCAGACAATACTCTCTTTACCGGAGGCGCGGGTAGCGGCCTTGAAGGCTCTATTCATATTTTCTTCATCTTTCTTTTTCATGTATAAGATACCCAGCATACACTGGCCAATATAATGGCTGGCGATCCCCTTTTTAAGGTATTCTTCAGCCATTTTGAAATCTTTCTTGTAGTAATGGATCACTCCAATTTGAGAATTAAGCTGAGAGGCAACAAAGGGGTGCTGGTACTTATACTTGAATCCACTTTCCAGGATATTGATGGTTCGATCGAATTGTCCTTTGGTCAACTCTTCATTAGATTGCTCGATGATGGCAGTAACCTTTTTCATGGTTAATTTAGCCAGCAGGAAAAAGAGAGCGATAGCTGCAATCTGGCCCAAAATGATTCCAATAATCCAATGCCCGCCAAATGCAAACAGGAATAAAATGAAGATTCCAATACCGACGAGCAGGGAAATGGCAACATTAATCATGGACAAAAGCTCCTTTTGTTCTTTAGTAATTGTTCAATGGTAATTATTCGATATCTCAATCATGTTTATTGATGACTTCGTAAAATTATTATTTTACCAGAAGTTATCTTCCTTTTCAAGCTCAGAATCGGGATCTCAGATGTTCCCCATCTTGAGAATATTTTTTTTGACAGGATAACAGGATTGGCCAAGCCCTTATATCATGCAGCAATTCTCATTTTGGCCTTTGTCAAAGATATAGCTTATAGTTTGCATAAGTAATTGTAAGTAATTGTAGGGGCAAAGCCCTTTGTGCCTGCCTTGCTACGGAACAGAGCGGCCACAGCAGAGAAGCCCCCTGTGGCAGCAGGGATCCCCTGTGGCAGGCCGCCCCTACATATTGGAATCTAAGTAAACTATAATTTTAAAATTAGCCAGTTTCCATAATGAGAATTGCTGGGTATTCATGATTAGCTCTTTTCAGAGGAAGTCACAAAAAAAGATAGTCCACCCCCTTTTAAAATTGGGAATACTCCCAGTAAGAAAAAAAACAACAAGTTATAAATGATAACATCATCTAATAGTTAATATCTATCGATAAATAGTGATATATTTCAAATAATTATGTGTGATAAAAAATAATATAACATCGTTCTATTAAGAATAAAACATCTCTGTCCTCCCTATCTTCCAACCCTTCCTCAACCCTGACAAGGTTAGATCTTTCAATATGTTGTGGCTCTTGCCAGGGCGTGTATGCAAACTAATAGATTTCCCGCACCCGGAAACGATTCCGGGCCTTGCGAGAACCCCATCAAAAGGACTTTGCATACATCACTATAGCGGTTTGCAGTTGTGTATGCTACGGATAGAGCACGCATAAAGGCACACACCCGTTGCCCGTTATCCGTTATCCGTTAAGGACTTAACGGTCAACGGATAACGGCCTTTGCCCCTTTGTGCCTACCTGATATCTATAGTTCATCCAAGTGGGAACCGCTATAGTAAAAGCTGATATAAATTAATCATGAAGATACAAATAAGCTTAAAAGATTTATTTACATCTTGTAGATATAAATAAATCTTAATGACACTCATTAAGAAGTGCGAGTCCCCTCCCCTCACCCCAGTCCTCTCCTCAAAGAGGTTTTTAGGGGCGACAGGTTTATTTTTTCCCTCTGCCACTGCGACGAAATTGGAAGAAAACCTTTTGAAAAAGGGTTTCTTCCAAGCCATCTTCCTAAAACTTTTAAAAGTTTTAGGAAAGGGGTTCAAGGGGAAAACCCTTTTCCAAAAGGGTTTTCCCCTTAAATTAATGACATTGCCTTTAGGGCGGGGCGGCATTGCAAGGAAAGGGAACCCGCATATAAATTCCTCTACGGTCAAGTTAAGGCCTGATACCGCCACCCTCCGCCAATGCCTTTGTTTACATAATAATTAATTATGTAAACAAGACTTGCTCGGAATCAATACCTCTGCCTTTATAGAGGTCCAGTTACCAGCCCCCGATCTTCCGTATTCCGCACCCTACCTGCTCCGCACCCTGTTTTCCAAATTGAGCCTTATTGTCCCTGTCCCTGAACGACAATGGAGCCTGAATGACAATGGCTCTCAAGGGAAAGTCTCTAAATTGCCCATATGAGTCTGGAAAATCGGCTGAGGAATCTCGGATCATTACAGCAATACTTTAAATGGTTGGGCAAAAAACCTATTCTATTAAGATGTTATCCGAAAAGTGGTGGTGACTCCACCGATTATGCAGCGTCCCAGGACTTTTCGGATAGAGCCTCTAAGATGATAGGCATGAATGGATTCGCTCATATACGAGAGATGACACACTGTTAACAAATAGGCACAAAGGGGCAAAGGTACAAAGTCTTTTTTTCATCTTTCCTTATGCCTTTGCCTCTGTGCCTTTTAAGGATGTTGACTCTCGGATATGAGCGAATAGATTTAACGTATGGTGAGTTTAAAAAGTATGGTGAGTTTAAGATGGATGGATTAAGATATGGAAGGAATCTTCTCCAGAATTTTAAAAGCTACGGCTAAAGCCTCATGCCCTTCTTCTCCAGAGACAACAGGTTTTTTACGAGTATAGCAGGAATGAACAAAGGCTTCCAACTCTGCTTTTAAAGGCTCGATTTCCTGTACCGGGATGTCATTTCGAACGACATGAAATGGATAAGGCTTATTTTCCCCGGCATCTTTTTTAATGGTACAGGAATATAACTGGGAGTCAGCATAATCTAAGGAAAAATAAGCATTTCTTTGAAATAACCGGATCTTCCTCTCCTTCTTCAAAGATACCCTGCTGGCAGTCACATTAGCCAGACAGCCATTTTCGAATTCCAGTCTGGCATTGGCAATATCGATCTTTGAGGAGATAACAGGAACACCCACAGCCTCTATTCTCTTAGCTTTGGATTTTACCAAACTCAAAATGATATCAATATCATGAATCATGAGGTCTAGAACTACATCAACATCTACGCCCCGCTCTACAAATGGGGCTATCCGATGGGATTCAATAAAGCGCGGATCATTGATGTATTTCTCCAGGGCCAGCACGGCCCCGTTAAATCTTTCCAGATGCCCCACCTGCAATATGGCCTTTTGGTGATCGGCCAAGTCAATCAATTCCCTGGCATGTTGAAGGGTTGAAGTCATAGGTTTTTCAACCAGAACATCAATTCCCTGCGATAACATGTCCTTCGCGATCTGATAATGTAACACCGTAGGGACAGCAATGCTCACGGCCTCAACCTTGCCAATCAGGTCATTATAGTCAGTCATTGCTCTGGTTCGATATTCCGCTGCAATCTCTTGCGCCTGTTTTGAGTCAGTATCAACAACTGCATAAAGCTCACAGTCTTCCAACTCGGAAAAAATCCGAGCATGATGTCTTCCCAGGTGCCCTACCCCGATTACTCCAACTTTTATCTTACTCATTGATCTTACTCATTGATATGTTCCCAGATGTTCCCCATCTTTGTTATGGGAAAAGATTTGACGGGATAACAGGATGAATATGATATAAATCTTAGTCAATCCTGTTATCCTGTCAAATTATGGGGCACCTGCAAAGCCCGAAATCGTTTCTTGATGCGGAATATATGTGAGTTTGCATACACGCTCTAGACCGAGACCATGGAAATATTTTCTGCATCAGCCTCAGCAACAACCGATTCCTGATCAAAAAAAAGTGTCTTTCCAGACTCAATAGCCATAACTGCCGCTCTGGCCTCCTTAAGAGACTTTATCGTCTCAAGACCGATAACCGGGACATCAAAGCGCATATCCTGATTTGGTTTGCTTACCTTGACCACAACCGTTCTCTTTCCGCCGATCAGCCCCCCTCTTTTTATGGTTTCGTCGGTTCCTTCCATCGCCTCTACAGCCACTACGGTCATATCCTTAACCACAACTGTTTGCCCGATATCAGATCCTGCTATTTTCTTGGCAATTTCAAATCCAAACTTCACGTCTCTCATTTCTTTTTTCGAGGGCTTCTTTTTCGTAATAATTCCGGGTCCAGGGAGGAAGGAGGAGAGATATTTGGTTGAATCCATGATATGAATCCCCTCTCGCTCCAATTCATCGGCTACAGATCCCAAAATGGTATCGGCTTTTTTGTTGGCCAGTCTTTTCAATACCATCAAAGCTCGCCAATCAAACCTGATCTCCTTGAAAAGATTCACATGCCGAATCTGGCCAGCCATAATTGCCTTGTCTATTTTTTCCGCTTTAAACTCTTTGATAAGTTTACTGAAGTTTCCAAGGTCAATCCAGCACAGCTTATCTACATGAAACAGCAATGCAGGCGACGTAATTCTGTTGATACCTATAGCTACTATCCTTAATCCCTGCTTTTTGGCCTCGTTTGCTACAATGATCGGAAATTGACCGCTGCCTGCAATAAGCCCCAAACCTTCTTCCATGCTCTTCTTTTCCCTAGCTCTTCTTTTCCCTGGCAGCCTGTCGGATAAAGTAAAAATTAAAAAGTAAAAATAAATCAAACTTTTTGCTTTTGCCTTTTTACTTTTTCCTTCCGACAGGCTGCTAGCTCTTCTTTTCCCTGGCAGCCTGTCGGAGATTACCTAAAATCGGAGATCACCTAAAAAAGGTATTTGACAGGATAACTGACCCTAAGTATATATGGGGCTGGATCAGAAAATTATCTTGTTAATCCTGTTATCCTGTCTAATTTTCGATAATTCAGTGGCTTCTCCGACAAACTCCTAGCTCTTCTTTTCCCTATAAAAACTTACTCCATACTATTACGCATAGTATAATACATAGTATTATCAATATTACCATTATCACGTACAGATTCCCCTGGATGAATTTTTAATAAAGTCAACCAGATAATTCACTTCTGGAGATTTGCCAATCTCCGCCTCAATCTGAGCAAGGGCCTGAGTGACATTAAGATGCGATGATAAAAGCTTGCGATAAGCCTTCTTGATCTGCTCTATTGACTCTGCCGAAAAACCCTTTCGCTGCAAACCAATCGAGTTCACCCCGTACATTTTGGCCCGATTGCCCGCAGCCATTGCGTAGGGTGGAACATCCTTGGATACGGCAGACGCACCTCCGATGTAGGCGTAGCTCCCGATTTTCGTAAACTGATGGATAGCAGTTAACCCGCCTACCGAGGCATGATCTTCAATCGTAACATGACCGGCCATGGCAATGGCATTAGCCAGGATAACCTGATTACCTATTTTACAGTCATGGGCGACATGGGCATAGGCCATAATGAGGCAATTATCTCCAATCAGAGTAATTCCTCCCCCTCCCCTGGTGCCGCGATGGGCTGTAACCGACTCTCGAATCACGGTCCCCTGCCCTATTTTCAATTCAGTCTTTTCTCCCTGATATTTTAAGTCCTGGGGTGCAGTACCTAAACTGGCAAAGGGATAAATATGGCAATTTTTTCCTATTTCGGTCCATCCGTCTAAAAATACCTGCGCTTCTAAAATGGTTCCGCTATGAATAATGATATGTTCTCCTATAATGCAATAGGGACCGATTGTTACATCCGCTTCAATCTGCGCATCTGGGTGCACAATGGCTGTATTATGGATATTCATCTTCCTGGATTTCCCTCATTTCCCTGGATTTTCCTCATCTTTCTGGAGTTTCATCACCTTTCAGGAGTTTCATCACCTTCCAGGAGGTTTCATCACCTTTCTGGAGTTTCATTACCTTCCTGGAGTTTCATCATCTTTCTGGAGTTTCATTACCTTCCTGGAGTTTCATCATTATTCACTATGGCCGATTCCTGAAGTTCCCTCATTAATCCACATCATTATTCACTATGGCCGATTCCTGAAGTTCCCTCATTATTCATTATGGCCGCTCCTGGCCAGGATGATCCCCTCAGCCACCAGCTTTGATTCCACAAAAGCCTTTGCTCCCATTTTCCATCCCCTTTTATGAATATTGAGGGCCTCAACCTCCAACTGAAGTTGGTCCCCGGGATAGACCGGTATGCGGAACTTTACCTTGTCCAGGCCCATTAAATAAACAAGACCGTGATTCTTGGCTTCCATCGAAGCCATGAACAGGACTCCCCCTGCCTGAGCCAACGCCTCCATGATCAAAACACCGGGCATGACCGGATTGCCTGGGAAATGCCCGGTAAAAAAAGGCTCATTTATGGTGACGTTTTTGATAGCTACAATCCGCTTTTTTTCTTCGAATTCTATTACCCTGTCAATCAGGAGGAAGGGATATCTATGGGGCAAATATTCCAAGATATTCTTGATATCAAGCATTCTCTATTTCTCCTTTTTGAAACAGAAAAATACACCGGATTAGATTTTATCGGTCTTAGATTTTATCGGTTAATGTTGAAACCTGAAGAGAAACATCCAGAGATTTTTCAGGGCCATAGTTTGACCGAATAGTTGTTTTCTTTATGAAAAGGAGCTTGGTCGAGTTTTCAATTTCATAGAGATACTTTGTCAACTCTTCGGTTACCAGACCATCCATATTTATCTCGATGATCTTTTCATTAGGCAATAGAGAAGGGTGATTTAACGGTCGCATTGAGATGATCTTATTCTCAATCTGACACTTCTTCGCCAATTCCTCCATGAAAGTGAGAAGCTCAAAATCCGCTCCTCGTTGCTGAAGCGCCCTGTTTACCCATGCCGTTTTCTCACGAAGATCAAGAAGCTCATTGCGCAATCTGCGCAACTCCTTCAGGTCTTCTTTTCTTTTGGGGATGGATTGAGCAAGACTCTTGATGTTTCCTACAGCCGGCACCAGGTAAAACTGGATCACGAGGAGTATGAGAAGGCTAAAAAGAGCACACTTCAGAATTAATTTCTCTCTTTTTCCCCATCTGATATTCGCCTTCAAATAGTTTAGCCACTGCATTCCCTTAACCTAGTTCTTTTCAGAAGCGTTGCCCTGGCCCTGCACAGGGGTGCTGGTTTCGGGGGTCTTGCCGGTTTCAGAAGCCTTATCGGTTTCGGGGACCTTGCCTGTCGCCGCCGAAGGTGCCTGGCTGGTTTCAGGAGTCTGGCCGGTGACCGCGGGGGGCTGACTGTTGCTTTCAGGAGATTTATTGGTTTCGGAAACAGGAGCGGCTTCAGGGGCTTTTGCGGCTCCGGAATCCCTGCCGGTTGAATCTGCTGTCGCCGGATTCGGTTTCATTGCATCCAGTTTGCTCTGGGCATCTTTAAGCAGCGGAGAGTCAGGAAAATTCACAGCAACTTTCTGATAAGCATCCTTTGCCTTTTCCCAATCTTTCAACTGCTCGTAGCATCTTCCCAGTTCCATGAACACGCTGTCGCGCAACAGATAGTCCTGGTAATCATCGACAACTTTCTGGAAAGACCTGGCAGCCTCTTGATAATTCTCTTTCGCTTCATAGCTATAACCGATGGAGGCGAGAGCCTGCGCCTTGTATGCCCCCTTTGTGTTATATTTTTCAATATACTGCTTGTAAGTAAGAATAGCTTTATCGTATTCTCCCATATTATAGTAGGACTCAGCTTTGAGGAAGAGAGCATCCTCCGCGCCTGACTGGGAGGGATATAACTGTAAAACCTGGTCCAGGGTACTTATGGCTGCCGTATACTTATCCTTTTTACTTTTATAGCTCTTTGCGCCCTGGAGATCGTCTGGAGCAGATGCTTCTCCCTTCACTTTTGCGTTATACTCCATCCGCGCTTCAGACAAAAGCCTGGAGGCATTTGTGAAATCAGACTCTTTCTTATAGCGGTATCCCCACACGGCTGCAACCACGACCCCTACCCCGATAACTCCAAAAACAATAAGACTGGCATTTTTCTTAACCCAAATTGTAGCCTTCTTCATGAATGACATGACTTCATCATCTTGGGCTAAAAACTGTTTCCGTGTTAACTTCTTCTTAATTTGCATCTTTATTGCTCTCCCTGTTAATGCCTAATGTCCAAATTCTCTGTCTCAGCAAGCATATCTGGTCTTCATAGCGGCTCAAAAGGAGCGTATGCTACACACAACGATGAGGAAGAGGACAGATTTGAAATCTGTCTCCTTTCAAGCAGTAGCTTACTCAAGCTTAGAACTGCTATAAAGTGCTCTTTTCGGACAGACCCTCTGTGTAATGGCAAATTGAGCTTTTCACCTAACAGGTCTACTGCTTTACGTGCCACTTCACTCTTACTGCTTATCCCGCATTACTGCTTATCCCGCAATCCGTTACTCCCCTCCCCTTTTCCACTGTCTAAGTACACGGCGCGGAAATTGCCTAACCAGTTATCGAATTATCCTTCCTCACCTCTACCGGCGCTGACGAAGCAGCGTCTTCCAACTCCCTCTTCCCTGGGGGAGATGGTCAGGGTGAGGGGGATAACCTGCCGCGTATTTAATGCGCCGTGTACTAATAAGCCGTGTACTAAGGTAATGGCTTCCTAATGTTATATAGTGCATCCTGTTATATAGCGCATCGATCTACTATCCGGTTTGAGTTCTCAAAGGCTGCCTTGATCTCTTCCTCAACCATTCCGGCCCCTGATGCTATCTTACGGGCCATCTCACGGTCAATCAGATCCGAAGGCTCATGAGCATCGGTATTAATAACCAACCGGGCACCCAGTTTCCGGCTCAGGCCGGCAACATGGCCATTGGTGAGGGAGTGTCCTTTTCTTGCCGAAATTTCCAGATAAATCGACTTATCTCTCGCCAAAGTTACCTCCTCCTCCGAGATCAGACCAGGGTGGGCCAATATATCGATATCTGCCTGCAAAGCAGCAAGATTTGTTCCAGGCACCACAGGCTCCACCAGTGTCTCTCCATGCACGACCACCAGTTTAGCTCCGAGTATCCTGGCCTCTTTCACCAGACTGAAGATATTCTGAGGAGGAACGTGAGTAATTTCAACCCCAGGGATAGCTATAATACCGTGAGAGTCAGAGTAATGGGAACACGCCGCAATAATTCTCGGTATTACATAATCAAAATTAGACTGATCGACATGATCCGTAATACCAATAGCCCGACATCCCTTCACCTTGGCACGCCTGATTAACTCTGCAGGGATAAGAACACCATCGCTCAACAGAGAATGGGTATGAAGATCAATCATGAGGGGTTTCGACCTTTTCACGCCTTTTGGTTTTAATTCACCTGATTAGCCAGAATAGAGTTTGTCTTGCTATCTACCTAAAACCTTATTGTTTTAACATAGGTTCCGGGAAAAGTCAAATAAAAGCCAATACTTCAAAGTAATTCATTCTGATGGTTATCCACACATAATCGAAAACTTTTGACTTTTGGCTAAAAAATGAAGTATATTATCTGCAACAGGAAGGAAAATGCCATATCTGAACAAGCTGCGTACATTGATCCTGGAGAAGCGTTTTAGGCGATTGCTATCCTTTTTGGGATTGCTGCCATATTCTTTTCTTTCGCCCGGATCCAAACCTCTTGGATGCAGTTGAAGGCAAGATGTCATTTCTATTTCACTGAAATCGGCAAATTAGACAATCGGTAAAATAGACAAGAAGTTCTCATGATCCAATATTTCTTATTTCCCTATTTCTATCTGATTCTATCTGAAAAATCCAAGTATCTTGATTAATTGCATTATGTTCCATAGTTATGTATATTATTTAATATTATAAGGATGGACAATAAATATACTGCGTCATGGTTTAATTTTGAACTTTTGTTAAGGTACAAAGGTCAAATTTTAAGCCGCTTATACATCATCCGCAGAGGGAAAATGGGGGGCCTCGAGTCTGATTATTCAAAGGAGGTGGTCAGGTATTGGGTCAGGTATTGGATTAGGTATCAGGTCATTTTTGTTAAAGAATTAAACAGGGTAGAGGAGAGATTGGTGGTACAAAATACGAAGTAAAGATCTATCCGCTCAGCGACTATCTTCCCCCGGCATCCTAATTCTTTCCGTTGATTTCCCATTTGGTTCAGGTAACCGGTAAATAGAGCATGAATGAGGTTTGGGAGAGATTTTTTTTCTCGTTGTAAACTCATCAATCAATCTTCCGAAATCAACGAGAGTCTTCAAAATCAATAAGTATCTTCGAAAGAGTATCTTCGAAAGAGTATCTTTGAAATAGTATCTTTGAAAGAGTATTTTTGAAAGAGTATCTTCGAAAGAGTATCTTTGAAAGAGTATCTTTGAAATTAATGAGAATCTTCAATGTCAACAAGTGGTAATAATTTTTAGCAAGGAGTAGTCATGATTCAACGAAGAAGATGGCAGCTTTTTATCTTTAACCTGATGATCGCAGTTGCGCTCCTGGCAGGTACTGCCTCGGCCAGCATGCAGCATATTGCCCAAAATGTAATAACCGATTTCAGCCACACCGCTTCCTCCCCGACCATTGCAGCAACAACCTTCATTCATCCCCTTTCTTCGGTGATCGGCAATGTCACCCTGGAAGGCAATATCATGGTCTCCCCCTGTGCTTCGGTGCGAGGCGATGAGGGCCAGCCTATTTATGTGGGTGAGGGTACCAATATTCAGGATGGTGTGGTTCTTCACGGCCTTGAGACTGAAGAGCTGACAGAGGAAGGAGAATTGGAATTCGTAAATAACCGGCAATTCACCGCTGACGGCCAGAAGGTGAGTGATGGCAGTGGTTATTCCGTGTACATCTCAGAGCACGTCTCTCTGGCCCACCAGGTCCAGGTTCA
>Ga0315268_10006014_pt1 | contig 12960 bp, 12 predicted proteins | sample C1_top_MG_FD_204535 | JGI IMG/M metagenome (GOLD analysis project Ga0315268, IMG submission 204535) | Sediment microbial communities from Yellowstone Lake, YNP, Wyoming, USA - C1_top | ecosystem: Environmental > Aquatic > Freshwater > Lake > Sediment | place: USA: Wyoming | collected 2017-08-01 | reverse complement strand
GGTCTTTGCTCACAGCCGAGTAGAGCAATGTGTAGACTCCGAGGGGCCCGAAAATCCATGCTGGAATGTAGTAAGGATCAAAAGGAATTGTGCCTGTGCCGTAGAGTATCGCGGCTATGCCTATGGATATGACGATTACGGCGAGAGCGCCTGCACCATAACTGAATGGTTTTCGTTCAGTTTTCATTCTGGTCCTCGCGTTTATTAGTAATCGATTAATAAATATCGGTTGCTTTTAAAGTTTGATCACAGAATCCCAAAGCCCTTAGATGGTATGTCGCCTTTTACGGTCGTGCCGGTTGCGCCGTCAAATATCAGTTGATAGACCTTGCCTTTATACTCGTATTTTATGAACCATATTGGCGCGTGCAAGTAGACTGTCTCTTCAATCTTGATCTCGTTTTTGATTTCGATTATCTTGTCTACGTCCTCTTTAGCCAAGTATTCGTGGTCCCGTTCAATCTCTTGCTTTGCCTGCTCAACTGCTTCGTCTTTGTCAATTTCGCTGTTGAGGACTTTGGCAAAAGCCTCGACTTTTCGAAAATCAAAAGGAATCTTGCCTTCCAACGGCACCTCGTATTCTCTTGTGGGAAACTCCGTCGCCTTCCTGGCCAGTACGAGCCAGTCATACTCTTTTTCAATCGTGCCTTCCTTAACAACTGACGGAGTTATGCGCTCAAAAATTCCCTTGTAACTGCTTCTGGCTTCGGCTGAGACAACCCAGAAGGGCAAGTAAACCAATTCCTTCTCTGTCAGCTTTGCCTTCTTAGCCAAGTCCTGAGGTTTAAGGAAGCCTTCACGCATCCATCCTCTGATTGGTTCCTCAATCTGCGTGGGATCGTACTTGTTAACCAGCATAGAATGCTCGAAAGTGAAAGCCTGCCCAGTCTCGATTACAACGGTGAAGCCGCAGTATTTACATGTGGCCAGTATTTCTCCTGGTTCAAAGGCTAATGGAGCACCACAGTGTGGGCATTTTATCTCCTCAACTATGGACATCTGATCTATGCCTTCTGCTTTTCCCGCTTGATTATTTCTCTTGAGACGATAATTCCTGACGCTGAGGCCTGCATTAAGCCTCTTGTCACGCCGGCTCCATCCCCGATTGTGAACAGATTATGGATCTTGGTTTCCAAACAATGACTCAGGTGCAATCTTGAAGAGTAGAATTTCACCTCTATACCATAGAGAAGAGTGTCACGTGAATGCAGCCCAGGAGTGATCTTGTCCAGGGCCTGAAGCATCTCACGTATGTCCGAAAGATAACGGTAGGGCAGAACAAAGCTCAAGTCGCCCGGTGTAGCGTTCTTCAGCGTCGGCGTCACTACGCTACGGGCAATCCTTTCTGGCGTTGACCTTCTTCCAGATTCTAGATCGCCTAAGCGCTGAATTATTACGCCCCCGCCGAGAAGGTTTCCCAGTCTGGCAACGTATTTGCCGTAGGCTATTGGTTCCTTAAAGGGTTCAGTGAACGACGTACTGACCAAGATGGCAAAATTCGTGTTCTGCGTTTTCCTCTCGGCATAGCTCTGACCGTTAACAGTCAAGACGCCATCATATGATTCAGTAATGACTTCGCCGTAAGGCGCAACACAGAATGTCCTAACTTGATCGTCAAAAGACTTTGAATAATAGATGAGTTTCGGCTCGTATAGAACGCTCGTCAACTCCTCCATGACAGAAGCCAAAACTTCGACCCTTAATCCGATGTCAACCGGATTGTTGAACGTCTTTAACCCCAAGGACTGAGCCTCTGCTTGAAGCCATTCAGCTCCGCTTCTGCCTGGCCCAACGATCACGTATTTGGAAGAATATTTTTCTCCGCTTACGGTTTCAACACCTTCAATAGCGCCGTTCTTTACGGTAAGCCCTTTCACGTCGCTTCGCGGTTTGAATTCAACCTTACCCTCTAGTTCTTGCCGCATCTTTCGAAGCGTTTCAGCACATCGTTCTGTGCCCATGTGACGAATCTTCTGACGAATAAGCTTCAAACCTGCCAACGACGCTTTCCGCTCAAATTCCTCTATCCTCTCGTCATTTGTACCGTAAGTGTGCTCAGTCGCCCCGAACTTCAGGTAGATGCTGTCTGCATAATTCACAAGCTCTTCAAGCTCTTTAGAAGACACGTACTGATTAAGCCAGCCGCCCACTTCGGTGGACAGTGTGAGTTTTCCATCACTGAAAGCCCCGGCTCCTCCCCATCCCGACAAGACCGTGCACGGTTCACAGTTAACACATTCAAACCCCCTGCTTGCCGGGCACTTACGCTGGTTTATGTCCTGTCCCCTGTCCAGCATGAGAATGCTCAGGTTGTTTTTTTCTGTTAGCTCTAGGGCTGAAAAGATCCCTGCTGGTCCAGCGCCTACGATAATTACGTCATACTTCAACGGGCTGATCCCCTGAAACCCAGAACTACATGTAGTCACTGGCATATATTCCTAACGAGAAGGCCAGAGCTTAACGCTCGGTCTATGAAATTGTGAAAAGCATTTTTAGCTCTACCATCATTCATATGTGTTCCGACTGATGTGATCGAGATGCCGAGAATTGAACTTCAATCGAAGCTCACGCTTTTCGATGTGACGAACCTTGTCGTCGGCTCCATCATAGGCGCGGACATCTACGTGGCTTCAGCGTTCGGTGCTGGTCTTCTTGGGCCTTTCTCGCTTGTTGCTTGGGTCGTAGGTGGCGTGATAGCCATCATAATTGCCCTCTGCTTCGCCCAGTGTGCTGCTCTGCTTCCGAAAGTGGGCGGACCTTACGCTTATGCTCATGAGGCTTGGGGGCCTTTCGCCGGCTTTGTTGTGGGCTGGTCACTTTGGCTTGCGGAATGGATGTCTTTGGCCGTTTTTCCAGTGGCGTTCACTCAGTATCTGATGTTTTTCCTTCCAGGACTAAGCTTGGCCTCACAGATTGTTGTCAAATCATCGTTCGTCCTATTCCTCATATTCACGAACGTCGTGGGCGTTAAAGCGGCTGGCAGAACGAACGATGTGCTTACGCTCGTCAAACTTGCCCCGCTCGTGTTCTTCGCCGCTTTGGGCATATGGTACGTAGTCTTGAATCCCTCTACTGCTGCGGGCAACTTTACGCCCTTTCTGCCCCTCGGCCTAGGCAGCTTCGGCTCAGCGCTCGTCCTCATCTTCTGGGCTTACGCCGGCTTTGAAATCAGCACGATTCCTGCCGAAGAAATACGCGAACCAGGCAAGACTATACCAAAAGCAATAGTCATCGGCATTGTCATCGTCACTGTCTTCTATCTCGTCACGAACATCGTGCTCTTCGCGATCATGAAGTCCGGCGATCTTGCCAACAGCACGACGCCGCTTGCGACCGCGACCAACACTATCCTGACCGCGACACCGCTTTTAGCAATCGTGGGCACAGCCATAGTTGGTCTCGGCGCCCTGATAAGCGTCGCAGGCTCAGACGAGTCAGGGATGCTAGGCACCTCACATCTAGGCTATGCACTCGCAGCCGACGGCCTATTTCCGAAAGCCTTCGCCAAAATCCATCCGCGTTACAAAACACCGTATTTGGGCATCATAATCCAAGCAGCCACCGCACTCGCAGCAGCACTCGCAGCGACCTTTTACGCTGATGGCCTCAGCACGCTGATCGCCACAAGCGTCTTCTTCATGGCCGTTGCTTATGTAGCCACCAGCGTCAGCAGCTACACACTCCGCAAGAGACACCAAGCTCAATTCCGCCTCAAAGGCGGTCTAGTCATACCGGCTCTCGGCGCAGCCTTCAGCATCTACCTTATCACGCAATGCAACTTAACCCAAATCGGCCTAGGCTTGCTACTCCTCGCCATGGGCTTACCGATCTACATCAAGTATTCGCCGAAGAAGGAATTGACCGACCTTAAGAAGGCGTTACTGGCAAGAGACTCGATTCTGGAAAGAGCCTACCAGCAAGAGCACAGGTTTCTGGCACACTTACTACTGCACGTAAAAAGAACCTACAGAAGACTCACAGGTAAGAAGCAAACTTGGAAAAGAGTCAATTGAAATGAACATGAAAGACACCCATGATGGAACGAACGCAAGCACTCTAACGCTCAGGACAATATCCTTTCTTCCTCGACACTAAGATGCTTTCTAGATGGTTAGTCGACTCGACATTTCTTTATGTGAAATCATTAACACTGAGTCTTTCGTAAAGAGATATATTGCAGACGTCGAAACTTGTTAAGAGGCGACTATAATGAAAGTGTTTCCATACACGGATGTCAAACCTGAAGACGCTAATTCGGGAGCAGAGAAAGTAAAAGTACGCTGGTTGATCACGAAGGAAATGGGTGCTCCAAACTTCGCAATGAGATTATTCGAAGTTGGCAAAGGAGGATGCAGTCCGTTTCACCGCCATGCATGGGAACACGAAGTTTTCATACTTGAAGGTGAAGGAACTATCATGAGCGAAAAAGGACCGAAGAAATTCAAACAAGGTGACGTTGTGTTCGTACTTCCAAACGAAAAACACCAATTCCGGAACGACGGTAAAGACCTCTTAAAGTTCCTATGCCTAGTACCCATTGAAAAGAAAACCAAGTGAAAAAACAAGAAAACCTTGTTTTCTATACTTCTTCAGCCGCGCGAGCGAACAATCGCAATAAGTCTGGGAGTGCACTAGTCTTTTATGGCTTCAAGCAGGCTCATTACGTTCCACAGTTTTACTCTGGTATAAGGTGGCATGTTTGGATCCTGCAGAATGTCGTCCATAAGTGAAATAGCGTTTGAAGCTTTGACTGCTGGTGTGTATTCTCCTGTTTGCAGAGCATCCATTGAGTCTTTGGCGGCTCTTCTGATGTTTCTCGGCGTCGTGTTGTCCTCAGAAACCGCCGTAAGGACAACGAGTGCATGCTTTATCCGTTCCTCGTACTCCTCCATCTTCTTTTTTCTGACCATTTTTGCCACCTCATGGAAACCGTGATAACCTTGTTATATAAGCCTTGGTACCTATTTACTTTGGGGTTTTAAAACTTGTCGCGAAAACCAACCGGAGAACCGTACATAAAACGAATGGCAGATCTGCTGCGTCAAGGCTCAACGCTAACAGACCTCGCCTGCCCCGTGTGTGCTTCACCACTGTTCAGACTGAAAAACGGAGACCTCTGGTGCGGCAAGTGTGAGAAGAAAGTGATAGTGGTGAAAGAAGGTGAAGAGCCAAAGGTAACCAGCTCAGCGATGATGGACAAGCTTGAAATGACGTTGTTGGCGAAGGTTCAAGCGATACAAGAAAAGATGGATCATGAAGAGAACCCTGAAGAACTACAAAAGCTAAACACGGCCCTTTCTGGACTTTTAGAAAACCTTGATAGAATAAGAAAAACCAGAAAAGCGTAGGCGGAACCCCAGCAATGCTTGGGTTTTACACAAACTTCCCCCAAAATGTACAGAAAATAGCGGCTTTTTCAACGTCAATCTCAAACAAGAGACTGCAAACGGCCCTAGTAGAAACAGCACAGAAGCTGAACAATGCAAGTCTGCAGTCAGGAGAGATTTCCGCGCCGTCATTGCATAATTGCACGACTGTTTTTGAGTTTGGAATCGCTGAAGACGATGCCTTCAGCTTCTTGGACAACCAAGAAAGAGACAAGCTAGTAAAGGCCGTGAACAAGAAGACGTTTCAAGTCATGGATTTTCTATGTGCTATCCGCTATTACAAAACGGAAGAGGAAAAGAAGGTGCCCCTTAGATTTGATTATTATATGCTCAGGTTCATGTTTGGCAAGAACATGTTAGGATTACACGTCTTTCATGAAAGGGGACCAATGCGCGTCGTGCCTGAAGAACTCGTCGAATTCATCATCAACAAGATCAACGACGCATTTTCAAGAAAGGTGCTGAAGCCTTCCGACCTTTCTTAATCTTTTTTCTCCAGGAAACTGTTGATCACTCTCAAAATGTTTTCAGCAACTTCTTTCTTCGACCTGTTACCGTCTATCTCAACCAGTTCGCCCTTTTCAACGAACTTGACGTAGACCTCGCGCACCTTTCGTTGCGTCTCCAAGTTTTCCATGACTGATTTTTTCGGCTTCAGCCTTTGAACAACGGTCTCCGGATCCACATCAATAAAAATGGCAAGATCAGGACGAACCGCATGCTCATTTAGCTTTTCAATCCACTCGATGTCAAGGCCAGCTGCGCCTTGATAGGCCAAAGAAGAGTAAACGTAGCGGTCTGAAACCACAATCTTTCCCTTGTGCAATGCGGGCAGCACTTCGTTCTCCACGTGTTCAAAACGGTCTGCAGCAAACAGCAACGCCTCAACTATGCTGGAACCGCGCTCAGCGCCGTGCAAACAGTATTTCTTGATGAACTTGCCGATTTTTCCCTCGCTCGGTTCAGCCGTGTACACTGCGTCGTGTCTTCTTCTCAACCTTCGTACAAGCAGTTTAGCCTGAGTGGTCTTTCCACAGCCGTCTAATCCCTCAACGCAAATGAAAACTCCGCGAACACCCATTTTCTCCATCCTTCAACCCGAACCCTAGGCATTATAAGAACAGGCATATTATACCTTATTTCCCATTGTTTCGTTGACCTTCAAACGGGTAGTTGTCCTTCTTCTGAAAGCGACGATGGCCAATAAGGTTAAGATGACGAACAGTGGGAGAATCATGAACAAGGGAAACTCCGGTACCACGGAGTAGGTATACTGATGCCCAGCGTCTTCGGTTGTGATGATGTTGCCCGCGTTGTCTTCTGCCACAATTACGTATGTCACGTTTGTACCATAAGGAAAACGCGGGATGCTAGCATTATAGATGTTCTGTCCTAGGCTTGTCATCTCGATAATCTTCGTCCATGTTCCACTGCTATTAGTGTAGGCGCAGATCAGAGTTACTCTTTTTACTCCACTTAGATTGTCAGCAACGGTTGCATTGACCTTGGTCTCATCTTGAGGTAGCACGTTGCTACTGGATGGAGCTTGATGAACATCTGCTATATTAGGCGCAACAGTGTCGATCGTAAAGCGGATCACACTTGAGGCTCCCATCTTGCCAGCAGTGTCGTTAGCGTAGGCAACTACATAGTGTGCCCCGTCCGAAAGACCTGACAAGGTTGTGTTTGTGGCAATTGTAACGTTGTTTTGCCCGTCAAGACTGTAACCTCTCCATGACGTGGGTTTGTTAACGGTGAAATTCAAGGAAATGGAGCTTGTCATGTATGTTTCGTTTTCCGGGATAAGGAGATTGATGTTCATGGGAACCGTGTCAATTGAGAAGTGGACTGCGTTAGAGGCGCCCATGTTTCCAACTGTATCATTTGCGTAGACCACTATAGTGTGCGGTCCGTCTGATAACCCGGTGACAGTTGCATTAGCGGCAACTGTAACGTTCTGTTGTCCGTCAACGCGGTAGCCTGTCCAGGAGGTTGGTTCGCCCACTGTGAAGTTCAAGGAAACGGTGTTTGCGAAATAGGTTTTGTTTTCCGGAAGTACTATTTGTATCGTCGGCGGAGTCGTGTCGCTCTGAACTATTATTTCGTGGGTTGAGTGTTCGTAGACGAAGTAGATCCACCTGTGGGTGCCGTTGTCTGCGGCGTCATAGTTTGCATACACGATCGGGGTGCGTCCACCATCGATAGTCACTTGGATTTTCGTTATATCCATCAGTTCATGCGGGATACAGAGTCCGCAGAAACCATAAGATGGAGCTACGGTCGCGTTGGAGACGTGTACCGTTATTGTGTTGTTTGAACTGGAATATTCGAAATCGTTTATGGTTGAGTTAGAAATGACGCTGACACGTAAGCTGCCTGTGCATTTGAAGCTGGAAAACGTCCCTGTCAACGGGTAGCGGTCTACATTGTTGAGGTCTATGACGTGTGAGGAGTCACCTATCCCATCGTGATTCAAGTCCATGCCAGTGTAGTTGCTCCAGTGGTTTCCTTCAGATCCATCATCCCAAAGGTTTCTTGAAGAGTCGCCGTAGTTGGAGATTTGGACCTGATTTGCGTTATTTTCAACGTTGTTGTGGTAGATAGTGTTGTTTGAGGAAGAATCAAGGTAAATGCCAAGCCCGCTGTTTCTCGCGATGCTGTTCTCGGTCAGGATATTGTGTGAAGAATGATCAAGAATTATGCCACGATTGTTATCTGCGAAAACGTTTCCGGATATGGTGTTGTTTGAAGAGGTTTCAAGGCGGACACCGTCTCCGCTGTTTGCAGTCACGTTGTTCTTGGAAACGGTGTTGTATGAGCCATAGAGGTATATGCCGATAAAGTTGTTTCCTGTCACGTTGTTGCCAGAAACAGAGCTCTGATGCGTCAAATAGAAGTAGACGCCGCGGTCAAAGCCCTTGATGTTTGTGTTTCTAACTGTCACATTGTCAACATTGTACAGGTTGAAGCCCTCTCCGACGCCGCTGCCTTGAAGAGTGTACCCGTTTCCGTCAATGATTATGTTGCTTCTTTGAATTATTACGGTCGAACCAAAAAGGGACCCAGTGAAAGTGTAGGTCACGTTGTCAAGAGTTGAAATAGGCACATCTAGCGGATCAAGTTTTCCGTCGGCCCTGATGTAAATTGTTCCAGTGTACTGCAGCGGGGAGAAAAGCGGGCTTAGAGTATGATTGCTCGTCATGAGAATGCTTATCGGATTGGCTGAGCCTGCCGGGGAACCGTCTAAAAGCCAGTGGTCGAAGAAGTAGCCCGCGTTAGAGACAGCATTGACTTGAACCGATGTTCCATTAGGATAGGTGTATGTTTCCGGCAGAGGGTCGGTGGTTCCTCCGCTAGAAGCAACTATCGTGAGAGTGTTTTGAGCCCCGCTCAGCACGGTTCCGTTTTGCTCGGTGAAAGCCACGTCTAGAGAATTCGAGTCTTGCAGGATGCTATAGCGCGTATCCCATAAATTCTTCCCGAACTGAACGGGGTTAGCCTTGGTAGCTATGGTTAGGAGCGTATAGCCGTATGTTTGAACCGTGAAATTCATCTGGCACAAAATGCCTTCTGTCACGTTCACCGATCCACTAAGAAGCAAATTGCCGTAGAATGTGTCATTGTATCCATCTGGGTAATGTAACGTCTGACCGGACCTGTCGAATGTGGGCTCATTTAGAATCGGTGACACAGCGAAGGTTGATTTTTCGGCGAAGACATCGTTTGCAGGAACCCATGCATCAGTACAATTGATGACTGTGCCATTGTATCTCAACGCAACCTGCCATGCAGACAGGTCAGTAACGCTGTTTACGGTCACATTCACCGTGAAAGTGTCCCCAGGAAGGACGTGTAGGTCGTTTGGAACAACCGACATGGTTGCTCCGGTCGCGCTCGCGTGCATCGAAGGAACTACCACGGCTAACAACACGGTTAGAACAATTCCAAAAATCGCCTTCCTCACAGTTTCACCGTTCCTAATTATGGCTCTAAGGGGAAATATCATTTGTGGAAACAATTTTGACTAAGAAGAGCGCGCAAACCAAAAGAGCACGTGGTCTGACACAACCTGCTCTCAGAAAGGTTTAAAATCATTGGATACGTTCGCCTCGATCTGAAGAAGTGAGGTCTTGTTGCAAAGACGAAACATTGGTCTAGTGGCTCATGATAATAAGAAGGATGATTTGGTTGAGTGGGTTGATTTCAACAAAGGAACGTTGTCTCCCCACAACTTGTATGCAACTGGTAACACTGGGCAGAAAATCACGGATAAAACAGGATTGAAAATTACCTTGCTCAAGGGCGGCCCGTATGGTGGAGACATGGAGCTCGGCGCTTTGATTGCCAATGACAAACTTGACTATCTAATTTTCTTCTGGGACCCCCTGCAAGCTCACCCTCACGATGTAGATGTCAAAGCACTTCTCAGGATAGCCGTCCTGTATAACGTGCCAACCGCCTGCAACCGAGCCACAGCAGATCTAATAATCTCCAGTCCACTGTTCCAAAGTGCAGAATACAAGCCTGAAAAGAAAGAAAGCAAAAAATAATCAAGGACCGAGAAGAAAAAGAACAGCCACGTCTGCGCCAGCGTAAGCCCTCATATTCGTTTCGCAAGGCGCGTTTTTGCTGTTTCGCTGAATCTCAGGCGCTCAGGTAGATTTCGATGCTGTAAGCAAGGCGGTTGGAAATCTGAAGACCGAAAAGAGTCAACATGCCGACGGCAGCCGTTGCAATCAAAGCCACAGAAATCACTCCTCCTATCTTGGACTGCAGCAACCTCCGCGGAGCAGGTTACTGAGTAGGCGATTTTGTCTTCGGACTTGCTGTTCGCTTCCAGACTCATGCGTCGACAAATCAGTCGTCGGTTTTCCGTGATACCCTTAGAGTTATGTACGCGCGACGTTACTTGTGTAGAAACGGTGAGGCTTGAATGGTTAGAATAAGCATCGTAGGTGCCGGGAGTATGGCATGGTCGATGGTTTTAGTCAAGGATCTTTGCTTGACAAAGAGCCTCGGAGGAAGCACGGTTTCCTTCATGGATGTTGATAGAAAACGCCTCGAAGTAGTGTGTGGCCTTGCGAAAAGATATGCGACAGAGGTCAAAGCCAAACTGAGGTTTGAAAAAACCATTGATAGGAAAGAGGCGTTGAGGGACGCAGACTTCGTTTTCAACACGGCACTAGCCGGCGGCCACGCTAACTACGAGACGCAGCGCAATGTTGCGGAAAAACACGGTTACTACAGAGGCATAGACAGTGTAGATTACAATATGGTTTCTGATTATCCTACAATTGGCGGTTATAATCAGTTGAAGTTGTGTCTTGACATCGCTCGGGACATGGAGGATATTTGCCCCGGCGCATGGTTGATTCAAACAGCAAACCCTCTCTTTGAAATCTGCTCTCTGTTGACAAGAGAGACCAAACTGAAAGTGATAGGTCTCTGCCACGGACATTTTGGCTATAGGAAAGTGGCAAAAACCTTAAGACTCGACCTGAAAAAGGTGAAGGTTGAATCAATCGGTTTCAACCATTGTATCTGGATGACTTCGTTCAGATATGATGGCGAGAACGCTTATCCCTTACTCGATGAGTGGATAAGAACTGAGGCGCATAGGTGCTGGAAAAATTGGACCCCCAAGTACTATGACGCGGACATGTCTCCTGCTGGTGTGGACATTTACAAAAGATTCGGTCTGTTCCCAATTGGCGACACGCCGAGAAGTGGCGGCTGGAAATATCACACTGATCTCGAAACGAAGAAAAGGTGGTACGGTCCCTTGGGCGGTTTTGATTCGGAGATTGGTTGGTCCAGATACCAAGCAGATCTGAGAAAACAACTTAACAGAATGTGCAAGATCTACGATGATCCCTCCGCCACGGTGACCGCAGAATTTCCTCCCGTGAACAGCGGGGAACAGCATGTACCAATCGTTGACGCCATAGTAAACGACAAAGAAAACACATTTCAAGTCAATGTTCCAAACGAGGGCGCCATCGACGGAATCCCCGACGACGTTGTCGTCGAAGTTCCGGCACTCGTGAGCAGACGCGGAGTTCAGAGGTTACGTGTGGGAAAATTCCCGAAACGTTTGATGCTGCACGCAATCATCCCCAGGATGTTAAGAATGGAGTGGGCTCTCGAAGCCTACTTGGAAGGCAGCAGAGAATTGCTGAATGAATGGCTCTTGAATGATCCGAGAACGAGGTCCTTCACACAAGCCGAAGACGCTATCGAAGAAATCTTGACACTGCCCTTCAACAAAGAAATGGCAGAACACTACAGAGGATAGATCCCGTAAAAGAAAGATGCAGGGTTATCCCACCTCTCTCTATATAGAGCTATAGATTCTATTTTGAAAACATACTTTAGCACTGCAATGCTTTCTGCTGTCTCTTGAGGAGAAAAGGAAATGAAGAAGACTCCACTATTTGAATATGAGACAATACCGATTCGGACAAGAAGGTCTCATATGGAATCGCTTGAAAAGAAACGAACGCGTTGACTGAACGGCGGCTGCATACACTATCCTCAGTTCACTTTATGATACAAACATGTTCAGATTCTCAGCTCAGGAGGCCACGACATTTCGAATAGTTGATAATTTGCGTGTACGTTATTTTGAGGGCACGCAGCGCGTCTTAAAGCATAAACCGATGCCCTGTGTATATAGAATAATTAATAGTAAGTAGAATAGAAGGAAGAAGAAGAAAAAGATAAAACTTTACCCCCAACCCACCCCAACCCTTGAGAGAGATAAAACTCGAAGACTTGACGTTCAACTTGACGCAGATGTCTCACTGTTCGAGGATGTATCTGAAAAGCAATATGTAGTGTCGCAACAGTCGTCTCCTTGCATTAAGGTCCTCGTTCGTTTCAAATGGACATTTTGACAGTAGCTAGGAGTGGTAATGAAATCTGGCCTGCAAATCATAACATAGCCAAGGTCGGCTGCCTTCATATCTCGGAATACTTTTGCTAACAGACATTCTGTCGTGTGGAACTCTATCTCAGTGGCGGTATCATGCAGATATTTTATCGTGAACAGATGTGACGTGAAAGGAGATTCGTGTAGTTCCTTCATGAACGCCTTAAAGTCCTTAAAATTCTTGATTGGTTTTCTCCCGTACAAGTGTTTCCTTACGAGTTCCAAGTCATGCTTCTCTTGCGCTCTTCCGATTATTTCAAGAGTCTTTTTTCTACCAAGAATCTGTTCAAGTTCTCTTGAAAGCTGAATGATTCCATCATAACACGCATGAATATATTGCTCATATGTCAAATCCATTTTGCATTTGAACTTGTGAATATTCTTATCTTCCAACATTGTCCACTCCATTTCTTAACCATGACACATACATAAGTTAGCATGACGGATTTGTTGAATTTGGTTGGTTGGAGTAAACCTTAGCGCGCGCGGGGTGATGCAGGCACCAGGCCGACCTGACGAAGATACTCGTGGTAGCGCGCATGCCTGTTCCGAAAATGGCCTAAAATGGTCTTAATTCTCCTTTTTTGATTTGGGGATAGTTTTAGGCCGCATATTTGTTTTGCGGGCGCGATTTGGCGGAGA
>Ga0315268_10006013_pt1 | contig 12962 bp, 9 predicted proteins | sample C1_top_MG_FD_204535 | JGI IMG/M metagenome (GOLD analysis project Ga0315268, IMG submission 204535) | Sediment microbial communities from Yellowstone Lake, YNP, Wyoming, USA - C1_top | ecosystem: Environmental > Aquatic > Freshwater > Lake > Sediment | place: USA: Wyoming | collected 2017-08-01 | reverse complement strand
GAAGCGATGCGTCCAGAGGAGGTGAAACCCGAGGCCGCCTAGGCTAAGATCGGCTGCCACCGGAGTCGCCCGGTGTCCGCCCATCTCCAGCTAAATACAGCTCAGTTCCTCGGAGAGAACTTCCCAAATCCTGCGGTGTAGGGGCTCAAATATGCGACACCGTGTTCTTTGGTTCCCGTGTCGTTGTTAACCTCTTGAACGATTGCGAACTCACCCCAGATGGCTGGACCAATCTCAGTGCCGTCGGGGGTCCTCCAGACTCCCCCGATCAAAACGGCATTGGCGGGTGCAGCTACAATCTTCACGAAGTACTCCCACCTCTGCTTCTTCCCACTGTCATCAACATAGCTGCCCTTCTGGTGATTGGTCAGCCACGCGCCCGAACCTATATAAGATGCGAAGCCAAAGTGTCGATCAAGCAAGAGGTCGCCGTCACAATCCGCATTGCTGAGCCAAGCGTCGTTCCACTTCATGATGAGCTCGACGTCTTTCCACTCCTGACACCAAGCCGCGTCTCGATAGGCGTCGCAGTACTTTCCATTGAACATGTGGGCTTGGTAGTTGTACCCCCACTGGTCGAAGCCAGTTTCGATCAGGCTGCCGTCGCTCGCCACGAGCGTACCATCCTGAATTGTGGTGCAGGCTGCAGTTCCACCGACGCCACACGCGGCGGGCTGAGGGCTGTAGCCAATCGCGACGCAGATAAGCAGTAAAGCCAAAAGCAGATGCTTCATCGCATCCTCCTGGAAAGCCGAAAAGTTGGGAGTGACCGGAGCCGCGGAGAGACAGAAACACCTCACCGCTTGACAAGCTACCTACGACCGCCTACTCACTGCCGTCAAGCGACAAGAGGCGACAGAGGGGGCAAGCGGGACGTGGCGGAAGTTGACGCCTGCTAGTACTCAACATGGGGAAGAAATCAAGATTGGTTGCTCTGGATTCAGGGAACCGAAGAGAGAGGAAGCGGAGCCCACGGGGCTCCGCTTCCCGTGGTGGTGTGAAGGCTTTCTAGCGCAGCACGAAGCCGGCGACGAACCGGCGACCGTCGGGCATCTGGATGACGATTTCGTAGGTGCCTGTGGACAGGTCCTTCGTACTGAAGTTGTAGACCCAGTTCGGCTCCGCGTAACGGAACAGCAGGCCGTTGTCATTGGCCTCGCCGGAGTCGGGATCGATCGTGTTGAGAGGGATCTCTTCGCCGAGGCGGGTCAATCCGACCAGAAGCGGCGGCGAGACACCGGCAGAGGTAAGCATGGTGCTGCCACAATAGAGGTAAAGCTTGAGCGGCAGCGTGCTGCCCCGCTTGAAAGCCTTGGGTGGCACGGGGACGAGCCCTTCCTTCACGAGCGCGGCTAGCGGCGGGAGCAAGCCTGTGACGCCGACGTTCACGTTGATTTGCACGGTGTCGCTGGCGGTGCCACCCTTGCCGTCGTCTACGGCCAGCGTGACGGTGGAGGCACCGAGCGGCAAGGTGACGGTGGGATTCACTCCGGTGACCGTGCCATTGCCCTCCGGGAAGGGCCCCGTCCAGGTGTAGGCCAGCGTGTCGCCACCAGGGTCAGATGAGCCCGAACCATCGAGTTGCACGGCTGTACTTGTTGCGGTGGCGCAGGGGATTGTCTGGTCCGGGCCAGCATCTGCGACTGGTGGCGTACACTTGCCCGCGGAATCTGCGTTGTAGATCGCCCCGATCTCCGAAGCGTCGAGGGCCCGATTGAAGATTTCGACTTCATCAATCGCGCCCTTGAAGGGCAAAGTGCAGCTACCTTTGTAAGTCCCAATGAAGAGATCGTTGCTGGTGGGCAGGGAATAGTTGATGTTGATTGACGTCGCGGTTCCGCTGCCGATTTGCGACCCGTCCACATACAGCCTGACTCTCGTCCCGTCGTAGCTCCCCGCCACATGGTGCCAATTGCCGTCCCAGATCGTAGAGGGTGCCGCAGGCGAGAGGACGAAAGTGCTTCCGTTGAAAATGTAGAAGTTAAGCCCCCCACCGCCGGTGTACAAACCGTATGAGGCGGCCGTGCAGCCGCTGGCACCCTTCGCCACGATGTAGCGTGTTGAACCAGGAGCAATGCCCTTGACCCAAGCATCCACGGTCACGTGCGTAGCTTCCAGAGACCCGTGCCTGGGCACTTGGATGTAATCGCCAACTCCTCCGGGAGAGGAAAACGCCTTGCCGACTTTTCCATCCACATAGCTTATGCTGCCGTTTATGGTGCCGTTGTTTCCGCCCACGATGTCCTGTGTGTTTTCGTTCGCTGGCCACCAGGCAACCAAACCCGAAGGAGGCGGTGTGCAAACCTGCGCGGCCGCGGACGTAACAAACAAGAAGAGGAGAGAGACAACGAGCAATCCTGCGAATTTCCAGTTGTTGATGTTCATCACTGTGAAACCCTTTCTGCCCATTGTGGGCAATCCCGAATCAGGGTACCGGCCGGGCACGGCTGATCGGCGGTTCGTGGGACTCAGTCGACTTTGGTAAGCAGCCGAAAACCGTGTGCGACAGGTGGGTGCTGGGCGCGGAAAAAACCACACCCCGAGTACGATGGGAGGCATCTACTCCCGCCCAGCGTGCGGGTCAAGCGACAAGAGGCGACAGAAGCGGGTGTGGAGCGCGTGACGGAAGTTGACGTGGGTTAGTACTCGAGAAGCAGGTGGTAGGTTGCAGGCGGTAGGTTGTAGTTTGGGAGAAAAGCGCGGAAGAAGGGGAGAAATCTGGATGATGCACTCCTGATTCGAGGCGAAATCGCCTGAGGAATTTCCGGGAATGCTTGCGCAAGAATACCTACGTCGTTAGAATGCGCCCTCAGGCAATAACTGGAATCGGCAACGTCCCTCCTCGTTGCAGATGAGTGAGTCCGGGCATAACTCGGCCGAGCACGCCCTCCCCTCTGGCCGGCTGAACGGCTGGAAAGAGATTGGCGTCTATCTGGGCAAGAGTGTCCGCACGGTGCAGCGCTGGGAGAAAGAACTCGGCCTGCCCGTCCACCGGATTCACACCGCGCGCGGCGAAATTATCTGGGCACTCCCGAATGAGATCGAAGCTTGGCTGGTGCGCACAGAGAACGCCCGCGCCGCAGAAGTCGAACCCAACGGCATCGAGGACCACCTGGTGGGCGAGGTTCCGGGTCAGGGCGGCACCACTGTTCCCGAGCCAGCAGCACACCTCACCAGCCGAATCGATACGCGCCCGGCGCGCTGGCGCTGGCAGTACGTGGCGCTGGCAGCCGTGGGTGTATTGATTGTTGCTGCGAGCCTATGGTTTGGGTTGCGGGCGAGTTGGCGTGGCAGTGCAACACCACCGGTGGTAAAAGGCGGCCAGCCGGCCACGTTCCGCGTGGAAAAAGACCGACTCATCATCCTTGACGCGAACAATCAATTCCTGTGGGCGCACACTTTCACGTCCCCACTCGTGCCGGCTTATTACGATGGCTCCGGGCCTAGACCCGTGTCGGACTATGTGCAGATTGAAGACCTCGACGGCGACGGCACGAACGAAGTGGCCTTCATCGCGAAATTCACACAGTTGCCGGAGGCCAACCTCTATGTCTTCAACGCCGATGGAAAGCTGCGGTTCAAGCGGAGCCCCGGCCACAGCATCCAGTTCGGCGACGGAGATAAATCGCCTCCGTTTTATTCCCAGAACCTCCTGATCGCATCAGGCCCGGATGGAAAAAAGTCTCTCTGGTTGGCGGCGCTCCACAACACCTGGTTTCCCGCGATCCTGGAAAAAATTTCGCCGGAAGGCCAGGTCGTCGGTGAGTATTGGAGCAACGGCCATATCAATGAATTGGCCGAGACCACCTGGAATGGTCGCAAAGTGATCCTAGTCGGTGCGATGTACAACGACCAGAAAAGAGTTAGCCTGGCGGTGCTCGACTACGAAAATCCGAACGGATCAGCGCCCGCGGCAAATCCAGCGTATCGCTGCGAGGATTGTCCTGCCGGCCAGCCACTTCTGTTCTATGTCTTCCCGCGGATGGAGATCTCTCGCGCCCTGGACGTGCGTCCCTACATTACAACCCTGCGCGTGACTCCTCACGGAGACATCCTCGTGACGGTCGAGCATGCGCGTGTTCCGCTGCCCGGAGATTCAAAGATGAGTTTTGGCAGCGTTTTCTATACTTTCGATGCACAGCTCGAATTGAAGAGCGCCGAGTCTACCGACACATACCGCGTGCTCCACGGAGAACTACAACTGCGGGGAATGCTGAAGCATGCCTACGGCGCGCGGGATGATGCCGAGCTGCTAGCCGTGTTGAAGTGGGACGGGAAGCGGTTCGTGCCGCTCCTTGCGCCCAGCCACGGTACGCGACCCGCCGGGAACTCACCGGCGATCCCCCACAAGTAGGGGTCTTCCCTACCGCTCGATTGCGCCCTCATGGAACGAATTGGATCCGGGCTCCAAATTCTCCCGGGTTGAGTAAACCGTGCCGGCCGGGTTATAATTGTTTTTGGGCTTTTGGACTCATTCTAAATCACTGGAGCGGATGTTGGACCGCCGATCATTCCTGGTATCCACGGCTGCCCTGCCGGCGTTATCTTTGACGGAGTTATTGAAAGAGGAGGAGAGACCTTTGGCACACGAGCTACCCGCACTGCCCTACGCGTTCGATGCGCTGGAGCCCTATATCGACGCGAAGACGATGGAAATCCATCACGGCAAGCACCATGCCGCCTACGTGAACAACCTGAACAAGGCGCTCGAGAATCAGCCCGAGTTGCAGAAGATGTCGCTGGTCCAAATCTGCACCGGCCTCGACCGTGTCCCCGAGAACATCCGCACCGCTGTGCGCAACAACGCCGGCGGCCACTGGAACCATTCGATGTTTTGGAAAATCATGAAGAAGGGCGGCGGCGGTGAGCCCAAAGGACCGCTGGCCGACGCCGTCAAGTCCGCCTTTGGATCTTTTGCCGATTTCAAAAGCAGGATCAACGCGGCCGGGATGGGGCGCTTCGGCTCCGGTTGGTCGTGGCTTTTCTTCCAGAACGGAAAGCTGGTGATTGACTCCACGCCGAATCAGGACAACCCGTGGATGGGAGGCGGCAAGCCGATTATGGGAGTGGACGTGTGGGAGCACGCCTACTACCTGAAATACCAGAACCGCCGCAACGAATATCTGGAAGCCTGGTGGAATACCTTGAACTGGGAGCAGATCGCGCAGAACTACGAAGAAGCAAAAAAGTAACCGCGCGAAATTGACCATTTCCGGCCCGTCCTGAAAGCAGGGGACGGGCCGTTCTTTTTTTCAGGCGCAGCGGTGCCTGCGATGCTCCCACCGCTTCGTGTAAAATACGCGCACCGTCAGAAGCTCTCTTTGAAACGGGTGGAGGAACGATGACACTCGGCTTTTTTGCGCTCGCCGCTCTGCTGAAGCTCAACATTATGCCGCCGGAGGGCGCGATGCCCACAGTCGAGGTGGTGCTGCGCTGGACGCATTTCGCGGCGGGCATTACCTGGATCGGGCTGCTCTACTTCTTCAATCTCGTTCAGGCGCCCACGATGGGGGAACTCGAGGCAACCACGAAGAGTAGCTTGGTGACAAAGATGCTGCCGCGCGCGCTGTGGTGGTTTCGCTGGGCCTCCGTGGTTACGGTGCTCGCCGGCCTTCTTTATTTCGTGATTTATCTGATGACCGACGCGCGCAACGCCGGCGAGCCCGGCTTGGCGTGGAAGTGGCTGGGGCTCTGGTTCGTGGTGTGGGTGGCGGCCTGGGGGGCGATGTATATGGTGATGCGTCCACTGCCGAACGGCTGGCTGGTCGCTGGGGCCGGCGTGATCGTAATCGGCGGAGCCTCTTGGGTCGTGCTCACCTTGCTTTCCCATCCGGAAGTGTCGAACCGGACGCTTTCCATCAGCGTCGGCGGCGGCATGGGTCTCTTTCTACTGTTGAACGTCTGGGGCATCACCTGGCGCCTGCAGAAACGCCTGATCGCCTGGAGCGCGGCCGCCGCGCAAGGCACGCCGATGCCCGCTGAAGCGGCCCGGCTAACGCGCCTCGTCTACCTCGCCTCGCGAACGAGTTTCTGGGTCTCTTTCCCAATGTTGTTTTTCATGGCAACGGCCAGCCACTACCCGTTTTTATCAGGAAAGTAATCGTTCGCACGGGCACAGCCCCAAACCTTCGGGGCTGTGCCCCGACAATTTCGGGCACACCTACAGCATCCGGTAAGCGCTCGTCCCTATTTCTTGCGGCGTGTTAGCTCAAATACAGCGGATAGAACCCTTTCGGTGAGGGCTTCTAATTCAATTTGAAACTTCGCGGCGGCCTGGCGGGCTTTTTCGAGCATCGACGGATCCAGCAGCAACGCGCAGCGGTCTGCGAACGGTCCCTGCGCGGCAGCGCCGCGCCTTGATTTCATCGACCGTGGCAATGCGGCGGTCATCTGCGCGAGCAATTCCTGATCGGAGCGAAACTCTTCCAAATCGGAAGGCGTCCAGCGGAGTTCAGTCGCCAGGGTACTGAAGAATTCCTCCCGGAAGATTTCGGCGGCCTCTGCGTCTGCGCCACGCAGGAGCGGGGTTTCGCGGCCCGTCAGCAACTTCGGCAGTAATGAGTTCATTTTGACAGCCGCCGCCAGAAGCGCCTCGCGACTCAGTGTGGAAAGAAGCTCGCGGTGCCGCAGCGGGCTGTCCTTGATTCCCCGCCGCTTGTAGGTGGCCACGTAGTCATCCACAAACTGCGCGACCGCGCCCTCCCGTTCGAGCGTGACGAGCAGGGCAGCCGCCGTCTGCCGCCCGCGTTCCGCGATTTGTTCCCGTGTCCCGGCCATCTGAAGGAACTAAGCTCTACGCGAGTGCGCGCCGCGGCGCAAGAGGAAAAGTGGAAAATGGGGATGAATGCCGTAGGGGCACAGCGTGCTTGCCCTGACCGCAGTCGAAGGGCTGTGCCCCTACCAAAGAAACCTGTGGTCGCCTCTACCCAATAATCGGAGTTGCGCCCTCAGTGCGCCGGGCTGGCCACCACGCCGGCCGCGGGCCACGGTTTCTCATCCTTCGAGACCGTGGCTTCCTGCGGCGGCTGCTCAGATTCGCCGAGCGCCGTATCCAACGCTTCGCTCAGCGTTCGAACGTAGTGGATTTCGAGAGCTTCCAGCATGTGCGGTTGGAGATCTTCTTGCACATTGGGCTCGTTTTCCGCCGGCAAGATGACCTCGCGGATTCCTGCGCGCTTGGCGCCGAGTACCTTTTCCTTGATGCCGCCGACCGGCAGCACCACGCCGCTCAGCGAAATCTCGCCGGTCATCGCCACGCGCGGCCGCAAAGGTCTCCGCGTGAGTAGACTCACCAGGGCGGACACCATCGCCACGCCGGCCGACGGGCCATCTTTCGGGATCGCTCCCGCGGGCACGTGGATGTGGATGTCCTCGTTGCGGAAGAAATCGGGGTCGATGCCGTAATGATCGGCGTTGGCGCGCACCCAGGAGAGCGCCGCGCGCATCGACTCCTGCATCACCTCGCCGAGATGGCCGGTCATGGTGAACTCTTTTCCGCCCCGCATGCGCGTCGCTTCGATGAACACAATGTCGCCGCCCGCCGGCGTCCACACCAATCCCACCGACACGCCCGGGCGCTTGACGCGTTCCTCGACTTCGCGTTCGACGCGGAACTTCGGCACGCCCAGGTACTGCCGCACCACATCCGGGGCGACCACGAGCGGCTCCTGCTTCCCTTCCGCGAGGCGCCGCGCCTGCTTGCGCGTCAACAGCGCGATGTGCTGCTCGAGCTTGCGCACCCCCGCTTCGCGCGTGTAGCTGTGAATGATCTCGCGCAGGCCCTCGTCAGTGAACGTGATCTGCTCGTCCACTTTCAGGCCGTGTTCCGTGGCCTGCTTGGGGATCAGGTATTTCGTGGCAATGTGGATCTTCTCTTCCTCGGTGTAGCCGGGGAGCTCGATGATCTCCATCCGGTCGCGCAAAGGCTCCGGAATGGGATCAATCCAGTTCGCCGTGCAGATGAAGATCACCTTCGACAGGTCGAAAGGCACATCGAGGTAGTGGTCGCGGAAGGTGTTGTTCTGCTCCGGGTCGAGCACTTCCATCAGCGCCGCCGACGGGTCGCCGCGGAAATCGCGGCCGAGCTTGTCCACCTCGTCGAGCATGAAGACGGGATCGTTGGTCTCTGCACGGCGGATGCCTTGCAGGATCTGGCCCGGGAGCGCGCCGATGTAGGTGCGCCGGTGACCCCGGATTTCCGCTTCGTCGTGCATCCCTCCGAGCGAGATGCGTACGAATTTCCGGCCCAGCGCCCGCGCGATCGATTTTCCAAGCGAAGTCTTGCCCACACCCGGCGGCCCGAGGAAGCACAGGATCGGACCCTTCATCCCGGGCTGGAGTTTCTTCACGGCCAGGTAATCCAGGATGCGCTCCTTCACTTTTTCGAGGTCGTAGTGGTCCTCGTCCAGAATCTCCTGCGCCTTGGCAATGTCGATCTCCGCAGCGCCGGACGATTTTGTCCAGGGTAACGCCGTCATCCATTCTAGATACGTGCGCGCCACCATGTACTCGGCGGATGCGGGAGTCATCTTCCGCAGGCGTTTGAGCTCGCGCTCGCATTCCTTGCGCCCCTCCGGCGGCATACCGGACTCTTCCACTTTCTTGCGCAGCTCCTCGACCTCGGCCTGCGAATCGTCGCTTTCCCCCAGCTCTTTTTGGATGGCTTTCATCTGCTCGCGGAGCAGATACTCGCGCTGGCTCTGACTCACCTGCTCCTGGACTTGTTCCTGAATCTTTCCACGGAGTTCAAGTACTTCCAGCTCCTTGGTCAGTTCGCGAATGAGAGTTTCCAGGCGGGCGCGCACGCTGGTGGTCTCGAGCAGTTCCTGCCGCACCATGGTCGTCAACGAAGGCAGCGTGCCGGCGATGAAATCAGCGAAGCGTCCCGCATCCTCGATATTCAGCGCCACGTTCTGCAAGTCATCGGCCAGTTGCGGCGAGCGCGCCACGACCTCGCGGAACAATTCCAGCGCGTTTCGGCGCAAAGCCTGTAATTCCACGTCGTCCGCAGGCAGAATGTCGCGGAGTACTTCCACGCGGGCACGAAGAAACGGCGTGAAGGAGACAAACTCCACCGCCCGGATGCGTTCGACCCCTTCCAGGAAAACAATGACATTCCCGTTGGCCATCCGCACCATGCGGTGGATGCGCGCGGCCGTTCCCACCGAATGCAGATCGCTTCCCGTGGGCTCTTCGATCCGGGGGTCATGCTGCGCGAGCAAACCCAGATACTTCTCGGCGCCAGCCGGGAGTGAGTTCAGAAGCGCGAGAGAACTCTCTCTGCCCACCGTGACCGGCACCACCTGGCCGGGGAACAAAACCATGTCCCGTACCGGCAGGATCGGCAGCTCATCCGGAATCCGCGAAGGATTTTTCATCGAGCTCTCCCCTCAAATGGAGACAACAAACACGTGCGACTCTCACCAGCTTAGATGCCGGGGGCTGGGTGGAAGTTTCCGGCATTCTGCAATGAAACGCGCATAATATATTAGCACAATGCACTAAGATGTTCAAGAAGGATGCAACCTCTTAAGTGTCAAGTATTTACAGACGCACACTTCCTCTTGGATGGTTATTCCTTGGCGCGGCGAAACTGCTTTTGGACGAAGCCCTTCGCTTCTTCGTGGGTTTTGAGCCGACCATCGAGCTGGGCGTCCTCGACGAGTTGAAGAATCTCGCGGAACTGAGGGCCTGGGCGGAAACCCATCTCCATCAGGTCGTCTCCGGTCAGCAAGCGCGGCGGGCGGATCTCCTCGGGGGGAGTTTCAGCTTGGAAGCGTTTCACGAAGTCGTACGCGTCGAGGCCGCCGTGGCTTGCCAGGCAATCGAGCCGGTGCAATTCGAGGTGTTCTTCGAAATTGGGCAGGCGCAGGAACCGCTTCAGGGTGGAAGCTTTCATCTGCGGAACATCTTTGAAGCGCAGATGGTTGGCGACGAGCGCCGCGACCTGCTCGGTGTGGTCATTTGAGAATCGCAGCCGCCGGCAGATGTCCTCGGCCATCCGAGTGCCTACTTCAACATGACGGTCGAAGCGGATACGTTCCCCGGGCCCGCCGGGCGGGGTAAAAGTCGGAGGCTTGCCGACGTCGTGCAAGAGCACGCCCCAGGCCAGCGTAGGTGAACCACCGGGCGGCAGATGCTCCAGCATCATCCGCGTGTGGATCCAGACATCGCCCTCCGGATGAAATTCCGGCGGCTGCTGGACTCCCTTCATGAAGGCAACTTCCGGCAGCACCACGGCCAGCAAGCCGCATTCGTCGAGCAATTCGAAGCCACGCCGCGCGGCACCTTCGGTCAGCACCTTGGTCAATTCCTCCCGCAGACGTTCCGCGGAAACCTGGGTGACCGCAGGCGCCAACTTTCGAACGGCCGCGAACGTCGCCGGCTCGATGGCAAACCCAAAACGCGCAGCGAAGCGAACCGCGCGCACCAGGCGAAGTTTGTCTTCCGTGAAACGCTGTTCCTGATCACCAATGGCACGGACGATCGACCGCCGCAGGTCTTCCCTGCCGCCGACAAAGTCGATGACCTCGTCCGTCCGCGGATCCAGCAGGAGTCCATTGATGGTGAAATCGCGGCGCTGAACGTCTTCTTCGGCGCTGTTCGCATACACCACGCGGTCCGGGTGGCGCCCGTCGGAGTAGCCGATGTCGGAGCGGAAGGTGGCCACCTCCACTTCGGCTCCTTCCTCCTGAACCAGGATGACGCCGAACTGCGCGCCGACGGCGAGGCTGGAGGGGAACAGTTCCTGCACGCGCTCGGGACGCGCATCGGTGGCCACATCGAAATCCTCCGGCTCACGGCCCATTTCGATGTCGCGCACACACCCGCCCACCAGATAGGCCTGGTGTCCCGCGTCGAGAAGCACGCGGCAGATTCGTTCCGCCAATTGGCGCGCATGCATGGCGCGATTATGAGGCAGGCAGGCAGCCGGGGCAACGAGGCAGGCTGGTGCCGTTCCAACTTTTTGAACCCGGCCTGGCAAACGAAGCAGTCGTGAAGCCTCTGTCCTCCCCACCGGTTACGTTGTAAGGCGAAGAAGCTGGAACGGCACTAGGCGAGCACGCGGACCAGCAGGCAGGTAATGTCGTCGTGCTGCGGGGTGCGGCCGGCAAATGTGTTCACCGCGTTCAGGACGTGGTTCAGAGTTTCTGCGGCGCTCTCGCCCGGCACCGCGTGGAGAATTTCGGTGACACGCGAGAGGCCGAATTCCTCCCCTCCGTCGTTGACGGCCTCGATCAGCCCATCGGTGTAAATCAACAGCAGATCGCCCGGAGCCAACGTCGTGGCGGCCTGCTCGAACCGCGCATTCGTGTCGATTCCCAGCGGTACGCCGCCGACATCCAGACAGGCGAGTTCGCCCGAAACATGGCGCAGCATCGGCGCGTTGTGCCCGGCGCAGATATAGGTCAGCTTGCGCGTGGCGGGGTCCAGCTCTGCAAGGAACGCCGTGGTGAAGCGCAACCCGCCGAGACTGCGCGTACACGTGTAGCGATTCAGCGCCGCGACGAGATCAGCCAGCGAAGAAGGCTCGGTGGCGAGTGCGTGCAGGCTGGCCTGAAACGTAGCCATCAGCAACGCGGCGGGCACGCTTTTCCCCGCGACGTCGCCGACCACGATGAGCAGGCGTTCGCCGTCCGCGGTCTCGCGGAAGAAGGCGTCGTAGTAGTCGCCGGCGACGGTGTTGGCGGGCCGCGTGGCGAAGGCGATGTCGCACCCGGGCACAGCTGGCGGCGTGGCCGGAACCAGCCAGCGCTGGATGTCGCGCGCGATTTCCAGGTCGCGCTTCATGGTGACGCGTTCGGCCAATTCCAGCGCCAGCAACCCAAGCAGGATGACCACCCCAAAAGCGCCCAAGTCAAGCTGTCCCGAGGTTTCTCCTGTGCGCACCTGGATTTTTCCGAAGACAAGGAGAAAGAGGGCGAGCAGCAGCAGCACTCGCCGCGCGGGCGAAAGTTTCATCAACAGCGCCCAGAAAAAGGCCTGGACGGTCTTGAAGCCGCGGCGGACGCCCTTCTCTTTTGCCAGCGCTTCCCAATCGACTTCGCGGGAGTAGAGGGAATATCCAGTGCGCGCCTCGGTGGTGAACTGGCCCCACAATTCGCTGAGCTCAAGCCCGTCGCTGACGCGCTGCCAGAATCTGCGCAGGGGCGCCTTGGTCCGGGGATTCTGCTCGGTGCGGTTTTGAGTCGTGGACATAGCCTGGGGATTATAGACCAGCCACGCTAGCTGTCCGATGGGCCTTTGAGCGAGCCGCCCAACTGCACTTTGGAGAAACCGAAGCGGTCGCGCAGGCGGTCGGCAGCGCGGGCGAGCCGCTCGAGCTTCTCGCGGCGGCCGGCGTCAAGCAGGTCCAGTTGCGCGACGCCGTGCGAGAACGTTGCCAGCGCCACGCCCAGCAGGCGCACCTTCCTCCGGCGGTCCCAGTGCTCTTCGAACAGTTTCTTGAAGGCGCCCAGGATTTCCGCATCCACCTGCGTGGGCGCGGGCAGCGTGTGCGCGCGGGTGATGGTGTGGAAACCGGCATAACGAATAGTGAGCGTCAGCGTGCGTGCATGGAGACCGGCGTCGCGCAGCCGCTTCGCCGCTTTTTGCGCCAGAAAGCTGAGCGTGGAATTCAATTGTTCGAGATCGTCGGTGTCCTCGCCGAATGTGCAGTTGTGCGAGATCGATTTCGGCTCGGCGTCCACCAGAAACTCGTAAGCATCCTGCCCATGCGCTTTGCGGTGGAGCGCCGTGCCCCATTGACCGAAGACTTCTTCCAGGCGTTCGAGGGGCACATCCGCCAATTGCCCGACCGTTTCGATTCCCAACCCGCGCAGCGCTGCCTCGGTCACCTTGCCGATGCTTGGAATCTTGCGCACCGGCAGCGGCGCAAGAAACGCCGCTTCGCTACCCGCAGGCACCCAGAGCAGACCGCGAGGCTTGGCCTGGTCGGAAGCCACTTTGGCCACCAGGCGCGT
>Ga0315268_10006012_pt1 | contig 12964 bp, 13 predicted proteins | sample C1_top_MG_FD_204535 | JGI IMG/M metagenome (GOLD analysis project Ga0315268, IMG submission 204535) | Sediment microbial communities from Yellowstone Lake, YNP, Wyoming, USA - C1_top | ecosystem: Environmental > Aquatic > Freshwater > Lake > Sediment | place: USA: Wyoming | collected 2017-08-01 | reverse complement strand
AACTTGTAGCCGAGATGAAAAAAAACGAACTTCTCAGCTCGATTCCCGTGATAATGGTAACAACCGAAGGAAGTGAGAATAAAATTCAGGAATCGATCAGGCTGGGAGCAAGTAAATATATCAAGAAACCGTTTTTCCCGGAGGATATAAAAAAAGCAATGCGCAGTTTGATGGGAGAGGAGGTCCGTGATGTCAGTCGAAATGACGAAAGCGATGAAGCAGGCGATTTCTGATGTGCTGAACAAGATGTTTTTTCTGGCCGTTCAGGTAAATGAGAAAGGAATAGCCTTGAATGAATGGTTTTCAGACAAACGGCAACTGGCCGGAGCAACCATAGGTTTTACAGGGCCCGCGTCAGGGTTTTCATTTCTGCTGATACCGGAGGTAGTCGTCAGGGAGATGACAGCAAACTTTTTAGGCATCGCTGAAAAAGCTGTAAGCGAAAAACAGGAAAGGGATACCGTTAAAGAGGCTCTGAACATGATTGCCGGTCACATGTTTTCAAAATTCGACGAGAAAGGGGCCTTCCAGATAGGAATTCCCCTGTTGATAAATGAAGGCGAACTCCTTGCAGGTCAGTTCGGCAGATTTAATAACGGAGCAATTATAATCGAGACCGAGCATAGCCATATGGCGGCAGGAATAGTTATAGAAAAGGCTGATAGGCTGTAGGCTGTTAGATTGAAGGATTTATCTTTAAAAGCCAACAGACTAACAGCCTAAAGGCTGATATAAGGCAGGTTGCTGAATGGGGAAAAAAATAAGAGTATTGATTGTCGATGATTCGGCCGTGGTCAGGAAAGTCTTTACAGAGGAGCTTTCGCGAGAACCGGATATTGAAGTAGTCGGCACGGCGCCTGATCCGTATGTGGCAAGGGATAAGATAGTGAAATTGAATCCCGACGTGATAACGCTTGATATAGAAATGCCGCGAATGGACGGGATCACTTTCCTAAGAAAGTTAATGCGGTATTACCCGCTTCCCGTGATCATTGTCAGTTCACTGACGCAGAAAGGCGGAAAAATGGCCATGGAGGCTTTATCTCTGGGAGCGCTCGAGGTGATGTCAAAACCTTCAAGTGCATATTCCGTAGGAGAGATGAGCGTGCAGCTGATAGACAAGATCAGGGCTGTGGCTGGAATCAAGGTGCAAGCCACCAGAGTGACAAATACCGAAGCGAATATGCCGGAGAAGAAGATGACGAAAGCCATGGGTGAAACGACCAACAAGATAATTGCAATCGGCGCCTCGACAGGTGGAACCGAAGCATTGAAAGTCGTGCTGACGGGTATGCCTCCGAATGCCCCCGGAATTCTCGTAGTTCAGCATATGCCGGCGCATTTTACAACGGCATTTGCTGAAAGATTGAATCAACTGAGCGCAATTACCATCAGGGAGGCCTGTGACGGTGATTCTCTTGTAAACGGAATGGCGCTTATTGCGCCGGGAAATTATCATATGCTGTTGAGAAAGAGCGGCGCCAGGTATTATGTTCAGGTTAAAACCGGACCGCTGGTGCATCATCAGCGCCCGTCCGCAGATGTTCTGTTCTCTTCCGTTGCGGAATATGCCGGGAGCAATGCAGCCGGCGCTATCCTGACGGGGATGGGAGCGGACGGCGCAAAGGGGTTGTTGAAGATGAGAGAAGCCGGAGCCAGAACAGTGGCGCAGGATGAAAAAAGTTGTGTCGTTTTCGGAATGCCGAAGGAAGCCATCAAAATTGGTGCGGCTGAGAAGGTTGTTCCGTTGAATAATATCGGAACGACTGTCCTCGGGATGGTCGGGGGAGAGAGATAAAAAACATAGGAGAAGATTACAATGTCTGGACGATTGAAAGAAAAAATCATAAACATTGTTAACGGCAAGCTTACCGAAAAAGAGATAGAGGAAGTTGTCGGTTTCATAAAATATGTTACATCGAGCAACTTGTATGAGGACGAGCAGTTTTTCAAGGAGGTTGCCTATGAAATGACCGGGGCGGTCAAGGAACTGGCTTTACTGATGATTGAATTCAGGCGGGATATAAAGGCTAAAGTTCATCCCGAATTGAAGGATCTGGCGACAAAATATATTCATGAAGCGGCCGACCAGCTTGAAGGGATTATTGAAACTACCGAAAATGCCGCCAACAAGATCATGGATAACCTCGATTTGCTGCAGGAGCAGACAAAGAAAATGGAAGAAACCATAGCCTCTCTGAAATCCGGAAAGCTGCGAGTGCCCGGTAAAAATATGAAATATATTGAGGCTGATATAGATGCCGCAGCGGTTGAAACAATAACGCCGCTGCTCGATTATATTGAAATAACAGAACAAAAGAACACGGCATTGATAACGGATATCTTCGTTCAGATGAGCTTCCAGGACCTGACCGGTCAACGGATCAAAAAAATTATGACTCTGGTACATCAAATGGAGGAAAAGCTGAAAAAGATGGTGGTCAGTTTTGGAGTAAAACTTTCTGAAAAGGGGAAAAATCCTAATATTTCCTCTGAAGAATTAGAGAGGGTTGTAAATGAAAAGGTCGTTGCGTTGGCAGGTCCCCAGAAGATGGGGAAGGGGCTTGATCAGTCGGATATCGATAATATCCTGGCAAATATGTAGATATGAATTATGGAGGATGACGTATTATGGATTTAAACATGAAGGTTCTTGTTGTTGACGATTTTGCCACGATGAGAAGAATTGTAAAAAACATCTTAAAGCAGATCGGATTTACCAATATCATGGAAGCCGAGGACGGCAAAAGCGCTTTGAAAATGCTCCAGAGTGACAAATTTGACTTGATCATGTGTGACTGGAATATGCCGGAAATGCCGGGAATAGAGCTGCTGGGGAAGGTACGGGCGGATGAACAATTGAAGGGAATACCCTTTGTTATGGTTACGGCCGAAGCCCAGAAGGAGAATATTATCGAGGCGGTCAAAGCCGGCGTAAACAGCTATATCGTAAAACCGTTTACTGCTGAAATCGTTGAACAAAAACTGAAAAAACTTTTCGGCTGATATTTTCTTTTGCAAATCATTAAGTTCATAGTATAATAATTTATTTTTTAGACGCAGATGAACGCAGATTATCAAGATTTTAAATATAAAGGGCTGATAGAATAATTATCTGCTGGTATTTGCGAAAATCTGCGTCCTAATTAAAGGGGTATAAAAAAGGAGGGCCATTGATGGATATAAAAAGGATAGATCAGGCGGGAAATCCACGGCCGTCAGCTTTTGACGAGATAAAGAACGATAAGGGTTTTAAACAAATCTTTGACCGGAAACTTTCCGAAGTCAACTCTATTTCAAGACTGACTTCCGCTGATCATAAAACCGATTTGCTTGACCATAGCGATAAAGTGCTTGATCTTTTAGATGATTACGCAAAGGAATTGGGTAATCCGCTAAAGACATTAAAAGATATTGAACCGATAGTATCCCGTATCGAAAAAGAGGTTGATCTTATCGAATCGAAGAGTGCAGGAATTGTTCTTCAGGACAGGGATATTGAACAATTCGTCAGAGACCTGTCGGTTACCGCGCATGTTGCCGTCTTGAAGTTTCAGCGGGGAGATTATTTGTAGGGTAACTATTAATGAGGCACAGAGGTTCAAAGAGGCAGAGGTAAGATGACATGGAAAAAATTCTGGTCATAGAAGACAATCTTCCTGAGGCAAAAATAATAGTGAATGTCTTAAAAGGAAAAGGCTATGAAGCGGCGTTCACTTCAGACGGTGTGACCGGAATCAGGGAACTGGAGAATAATTTTTATGATCTGGTGCTCACCGATCTCGTGATGCCCGATCTGGACGGAATGGGTGTACTCAACCATGTTGTTAACAAGTGCCCAAAGACCAGGTGCATCATTCTCACCGGCTATGCAACCATAAAGAGTTCAGTGGAGGCGATTAAGCAGGGAGCCTTTGATTATATTACGAAGCCCATTGCATCAACCGAACTTCTCATGGTCGTAGAAAAAGCCCTTAAATTCAAGATTCTTGAAGAAGAAAATATCCGGCTTAAGAGAGAGTTAAAAAAAAAGTATTCGCGTACCAATATTATCGGTACCAGCAAGGCTATGGAGAATATATTCGGCCTGATTGAAAAAGTGGCTGATACTGACATTACTGTGCTCATCCAAGGCTCAAGCGGTACAGGCAAGGAATTGATTGCAAGGGCGATTCATTATGAAAGCTGCCGAAGCGATAAGCCTCTGGTGGTTATAAATTGTGGCGCGATTCCCGAAGCCCTGCTGGAGAGCGAACTGTTCGGGCATGAAAAAGGAGCGTTTACCGGGGCCCACAAGAGTCGGGTTGGCAGGTTTGAAATGGCAAACGGAGGCACCATATTTCTGGATGAAATAGGAGAGATGAGTCCGGCATTGCAGGTAAAACTGCTAAGGGTTCTTCAGGATCAGCGGTTTGAAAGGGTCGGCGGAACTAAAACCATTCATGTGGATGTACGCATTATCGCGGCTACCAATAAAAACCTAACGGCCGCAATCAACAACAACACATTCCGGGAGGACCTTTATTACCGGTTGAATGTGATCTTGATCAAGGCTCCTTCACTAAAACAGCGTAAATCCGATATTCCCCTGCTTGTCAATTTTTTCCTGAAGAAATTTCAAAAAAAGGACAAAGAAACTATTGCCGGGTTCAGTCCAGCGGCGATGGATACCTTGCTTGAATACAACTGGCCCGGGAACGTCAGAGAGCTTGAAAATGTCATGAAGCGAATAATTGTACTTTGTGAGAAACAGACCGTTGAGATTGAAGATCTTCCCGAACATATTCAGCAGGCAGAGATATCGGTTACCCAGGGCGGAGTTACAGCTCCAGCCCTTGAAGAGGTTGTTTCACTTGATAATGCGGTTAAAGTCTATGAAAGAAGACTCATACTTGAAGCCTTGGAAAAGAGCAATGGAATTAAGGCAAAGGCCGCAAAGTTGCTCAATATTAAAAGAACCACGCTTGTAGAGAAGATGAAAAAGCAGAACTTTTCCAAATCAGCCTGCGCTTAATCAGGGTTCAGGGTAAAGGGGTCAGGGTTCAGGGGCAAAGGGTATAGGGGCAAGGGTTCAGAGTCATGAATAACCGGAAGCTGGCAACTGTCAACCGACCACTGACAACCTGCAACTGGAAACAATATGTTTTATCGTCAAAGTAATGACATCCCACCATATACTACCTCATCACAGATCCAACATTTAACCATTTAAAATCATTATAGATAGCCGATAAACCGTGCATTGTACGGGACTTTTTTCTATTGGCATAATAATTGCTCTGTACCAGATATATGCGAAATCATATTTGTTATACCCCATACATTCTATTATTGATGTTTATGCTTATGGGGCTGCCGTATTTATCGGCTGCTGCTGCCGGCCCTTTTATCTCCATTACAGGTGAAGACCTGAAAGAAATTGTTTCAATTTCCGAGACAGAAAGCAACCAGGGAACAATCGTCACCGTAAAAAGTGTCGGAAAAATGACGGTAGATAAGACCATGTTTCTGGATGCGCCGCCCAGAATCATATATGATCTTTTTTACGATGGCATGCCGTTCTCAACTGTAGACCGATCTGTAAAAAGTTTGTATTTGAAAAGTATCAGGGTCGGATATCATCCCAATAAAATCCGACTAACATTTGAGATAAAAGGATCCGATATTCCTAAGTCTACATATCGGCAGGGCAATCATGAACTGATTATCAGGCTTGGAGGGGGGAGTCAGGGGCTAGGGTTCAGGGGCCAGGGTTCAGGGGGCAGTACGGACTCCGGAGCAAAGATTATGAACATTAAGGAAACGAATCCGACTGGTTACAATGCTTCCGTCTCTGAAGAAAATAATGGTCCGCACGAGACGGAGTATAATAATGCCGGTTCTGTGAAAGAGGCAAAGTCCGTAAATACGGAAGCATCAGTATCGAAGGACCTGTCACAGTCCAGCCCGGCTTTGCTGCTCGAAAAAATGACTCAGGTCGAAACAAACGACGGAAACGAAGAAACAGCGCTGTTTTTGAAAGGAATAGAGGCTTTCAAGCGCCATAGCTGGCCGGAAGCAGAAAATAGCCTGAAACATCTCATCAAGACTGATCCTAAAGGGCGATATTCTGAGAAAGCATACTTTTTACTGGCGAAATCGATAGAAGAATTACATTCGCAAACACCTTCGGAACATTTTTCAGTGATAAAAAGTCATTATGATGATGCACTTTTCAGGTTTCCTGCATCCATCTTTGTTCCTGATGCCCTGTTGTCTATGGGAAACATCTGTCAGAAAGTCAAAAGCTACGATGAGGCTATAGGATATTTTAACCGCGTTATTGAAAAAAAAACCGACGAAAATTCCTATGTGAAGGCAATGATTCAAAAGGGTAATCTGTTATTTCAAAAGGGTAAATACGCGGAAGCGCTTTCCGTTTATGAGCATATCATTCAGAATTATAGCGGCTCTTTTGCGGAAACGGAAGCGGAGATAGGCGCGGCTAAATCGCTTTTTGAGATAAACAGTTTTGATAAATCGATCAAACTGCTTACCCGGCTGGCGCAGCGGCCTGAAAATATATACATCTACCCGGATATCTCTCTCTACCTCGGGTATAATTATTACCAGAAACAAGATTATGCCGGGGCGAGGAAAAACCTGTTCAGGTATTATAATATTTGTCCCGGCAGTGAAAAAAGCCCTCTGGTATTAAGCAAGATCGGAGATTCATACCGGGCTGAAGGATTTATGAATGCTGCGGGAAAAATATATCAACTGGTTCTTACCCGGTTCCCGCAAACGGAAGGAGCACTTATCAGCCTGACACGTCTCGCGGAAGAGCAGGAAAGAGGAGAACTGGAAACAACGGTGGGAATCCCGATCCCCTATAAAATTATCGATGAGGCGATTGCTTCACCACGTGAGATATATGAAAAATTGATTCGTGAATCGATCAGTAAAAAAAATAATACCCCAATGGTTGAGTATGCGCTGCTTAAACTCGCTATTATTCATCGAAAGGGGAAAAACAATGGAAAAAGTCTGGATATATTGAAAGATTTATTGGAAAAATATCCTCTGTCAAAATTGCTTCCAGAAATTGTTTATGCCTTGAGCGATACATTTGAGTCAGTTCTTGAGGATGAAGGAGAAGAGGAATACATCAAGATTCTGAGCATATATCAGAAACAAAAGAAACTTATTCAAAGGGTTGCGCCTCCGAGGACATTAATAGCTGTTGCCGTGGCTTACCATCGTCTGGGACTTCAGGATATGGCTGTTGAATTATTCCAGAAGGCTGATGCTCTTTTGCCGGAAGAAAAAAAACCTGAAAAGCTTCTTTTTTATCTGGGAGAATATTTTTTAGAAAAGGGGCAGCCTGAAAATGGATTGGAAAAACTGAATTCCCTCATTACTAATTACCCGTCCGGTAAATATTCTGCAAAAGCTTATCATTTAAAAGGCGGCGTCTTTCATAAAAACAAAGAATACGCGAAGGCGATTGAAATGTTCTCGAAAGCCTTGAAAAGCCGTCCTGGATTCGATGAAGGAATATATATCATGGCGAATAAGGCGCGCGCCTTAACGGCGTCCGGTTTAAATGAAGAGGGCCTGGCGGTAGCGCGTTATGCGGAACAATCCCTGGCGGAAAGTCCGGAACAGGGTCGATCTCTTTATAAGGAGGTCGGAGACCTCTATCTTTATATCGGCCGCCCAGCAGAAGCCTTATCCCTGTTCAATAGTGCCCTTTCATTTGAAAAAGAAGAAAAACAGAGCACCAGACTGAAGTTTTCAATTGCCAGATGCCTTGAGGCGCTTAATAAGAAAAGCGATTATATTCCTCTCTACAACCAGCTTGCCGGACTTAATGATCCGTTATGGAGCCGTGTTGCTAAAGAAAGGATGGAAGCAATTGAGTTTGAGGATACGCTTAGGAAAGCGAACCCAAGTCAGAACAGGAGATAGGCAGCGGATATGCAGGGAAAACGTGTGTTGCTTGTTGAAGATGATAAAAAAGAATCGGCTGCCATTGCCAGTCTCTTTATTCAGGCCGGTCACCGGTTGAGTGCCGTAAGTGACGGATATGCGGCTCTCTGCAAGTTATCGGACGGGCAATACGACATGGTTGTTTCGGAACTCAATTTGCCTCAGATGAGCGGAATTGATCTGTTGATGAAGATAAAGGAAGTCAATACCGCTCTTCCGGTAATTCTCATTGCGTCCGGCCTTTGCGTGAAGGAAGCGGTTGAAGCCATGAAAAAGGGTGCGAATGATTTTATTTTGAAACCGCTGTCATCTGAAACGATTGAATGTATTACCTCAGGATTCCTTCGGGCTTCTTCAGGTGAGGCTGCATCTGCAACTAACGGCAAATACGCAATCGTCACAAAAAACATCGAAATGAACCGACTTTTAAATGACGCCAGAGAAATTGCAAACAGCCGTGCATCTGTATTTATCCATGGAGAATCAGGCACGGGTAAAGAACTGTTCGCAAGACATATTCACCAGTGCAGTGACCGCAAAGATAGACCCTTTCTCGCAATTAATTGCGCCGCTCTTCCGGAAACGCTTATGGAGAGCGAACTTTTCGGTTATGAAAAAGGTGCGTTTACCGGGGCAAGCGCCCGAAAGAAAGGAAAGTTCGAAGCGGCCGATAAAGGGACCATCCTTCTGGATGAGATCAGTGAATTGGATTACCAGCTTCAATCAAAATTGTTAAGAGTGCTGCAGGAGAAGGAAATCGACAGAGTCGGAGGGACTGTATCGATACCGGTCGATGTGCGGATTATCGCGACCACTAACAGGGATATCGAAAAACAGATACAGGAAGAAAAATTCAGGGAAGACCTTTATTATCGTTTAAACACCATTCCTATTCATTTGCCCCCATTGAGAGAGAGGAAGGACGACATACCCTTGCTGGCCGATTATTTTCTCAAAAAATATAACAATATTGAGAGTAAGATCGTCAAAGGATTGGCGGAAGATGCGATCCTGGCACTTATGGAAAAGCCGTGGAGGGGGAACGTAAGGGAGTTGGAAAACATAATCGAAAGAGCTGTCCTGATGTCCAAGGGAAATATGATCGACGAAAAAGGTCTGTTGTTAAACGGACGGACCAGGCCTGCTGCTCCTGTGGGATATCCAATAATGCCGGTAATGCAAGAGGTTTCTTTGAGAGAACTGGAGAAAAAGGTCATTTTCCAAACGCTTGACAAGACTAAAGGCAACAGGACTCACGCGGCTGACATCCTGGGTATCAGCGTCCGAACCTTGAGGAATAAACTGAATGAGTACAGAGAAAAAATGACGGCTTTGTAAAAAGGCATGTAATTTGCATTTAAATTTTACAATACAGACTCTGGCGGACTAAAATCTGCGTTCATCAGTGTCCCCAAGGAAATTTCCCATACTACTAAAGTAGGAGACTGGAGCCTGAATCCAGAATAGTAAACGGAACAACAAGGATGAATTTTATGCCGGATAAATTGTCTTTACAGAACATGTCTGGTGCCCTAGAGAGTGCAATCAGTATAGCACAACAGCGGCATAAAATAATTTCAAGTAATATCAGCAATTTGGAAACACCAGGATACAAAGCGAAGGATATTGATTTCAAAGCAGCCATGGCGCAGGCCCTTGGGTCCGAATCAACAACTGCTTTGGCCAGAACGCATACTGGTCATATCGGTCAGAATACCGGATCTGAACCTGAAATTGAACCATTCGAGGAAGACGGGGAATGGAATGGGTTCAACTGGATAAATATCGATAATGTGATGAATAAGATGACGGAAAACAATCTCATTTACAGAACCGCAACAGAAACATTGTTGAGAAAAATTGCAATTATGAAAGAAGTCATCAACCAGGGAGGACGTTAGTATGAATTTTATAGATTCGTTGAAAATCAGCGCATCAGGGCTCTTTGCCCAGAGAAAAAGAATGGATGTTATTGCCGGAAATCTTTCAAACATAGAAACCACCCGAACGGAAAAAGGCGGGCCTTACAGGAGAAAAATGATTTCCGTGGTCGCTGAACCGATCGAGGACTTCGGCGATATGCTCGGATCGCAAATCGAAGGAGTTCGGGTTGACTCAGTCGTAGAGGATAACACGCCTTTTAAAATAGTCCATAATCCCGGCCATCCCGATGCGGACAAGGACGGAAATCTGCAAAAACCAAATGTTGATCTTGTTGTGGAGATGACGAACATGCTGATGGCCAAAAACGCATATTCAGCCAATCTGGCAGCTCTGAAATCGACGCGTCAAATGGTTATAAAAGCACTGGAAATAGGTAAATCATAACTATCAAGTAGTCAGAAGCCAGAATTCAGGAGCTATAATGAATAGGATGCCAGGTCAAGATCTTGGTTATAGTGATGTTTCACAGGGAATGTCTCAATTTGAAGAAGAGAGTAAATTGCTGGAGGCATATACTGCTTACATTCTGGATTCTAGCTTCTAAGGAGTTATATTATGAGTGACTTAAAAATTGACAACTTGTTCCCGGCCAGCTTCCAGAGGACCGAACGGAAAAATTCAAACGACCCCACAGGCTTTGGAAATGTTATTAAAAGTGCGATCGATAATGTGAGCGGCATGGAAAAGGATGCGGATAAGTCCATTCTGAATCTCCTTCAAGGAAAGGAAGAGGTACATACAACAATGATTGCGCTTCAAAAGGCCGATATATCCATGCGTATGCTTTTATCGGTGAGAAATAAGGTTATTGAAGCTTATAGGGAAATAATGCGAATGCAGTTTTAACGGCTTCGTAAAAAATCATTCTGCTGTGTTGCGCTTCATCTTTTGTTATTGCAACGTACCAACAAGTACGCTTCATTCCTCAAGATTCGCGCGCCGTGCATAATGAGCTTTTTACTTTGCCGTCCGAATTTTGACTTTTTACGAGTCCGTCAGTTTTAACTGGCTTGTCAGAAAGCCCAAAGAAAAAGAGTGAATGAAATGAATGATTCTCTTGTTCAATTTATAAATTTTATAAGATCGTTGCCGCCGTCAAAAAAAATAACGATTGTTTTTACGGTTTTACTTCTGATTGCAGCTTTCACTGGCATGTTTTTACTGGCCAACCAGGTTGAATACAGGGTTCTGTTCAACAATCTGTCCGCCCAGGATGCCTCCTCCGTAATAACAAAGTTAAAAGAAAAAAATGTTTCCTACAAAATTGAAGGAAACGGCTCCCTGATCCTGGTACCTGCAGAACAGGTGTACGAGTTGCGCCTCGGGCTTGCAGGAGAGGGATTCCCAAAAGATGGCCAGGTCGGTTTTGAAATATTTGACAGGACTGATTATAAAACAACTCAATTCGTTCAGGGGCTCAATTATCAGAGAGCCCTGCAGGGTGAGCTGGCCAGAACAATAAGCAGTTTTAAGGAGATAAACAGCTCCAGGGTATTTATTGTTCTTCCGAAAGAGTCTCTTTTTGTCGAAGATGCAAAACCTGCTTCGGCCTCAATCCTGCTGGACCTGAAGTCAAACCTTCCCCCGGAAAGACTTGCAGCTATTATTCATCTTGTTGCCAGCGCAGTCGAAGGACTCGATCCGGAACAGGTGACAGTTGTCGATACAAAAGGCCGGGTGATTTTTAAGGGGGGAAATAAAAACGAAACAAATGCGATGTTAAGCAATACGCAACTGGATTATAAGTCGAAAGTTGAAGGTGAAACCGGCAGAAATGTTCAAAGCATGCTTGAGGGGATCATTGGGGTCGGGAATGCAATTGTCAGGGTAACAGCCGATATAGATTTTAACAAGGTCAATTTGAACGAAGAGGAATATGATCCGTCGTCAAGCAGTGTAAGGAGCAAGAGAGATATTGAAGAGTCTGCCCAGGCCGGAAATGCATCTCCCGAAGCAGCTTTGACAACGATTAATCAAAGGGCCGGTGTCGTTCCTTCCGAGTCGGTTTCTCAAAATGGAAAAAAGAAAAAAGATACTCTGACTAATTACGAGATCAATAAAGTTACAAGAGTGATATTCAAGCCGGCCGGAACCGTTAAACGACTGTCGATAGCAGCTGTTATTGACGGAAGATATCAAGTGGAAAAGCTGAAGGACGGTACTGTAAAAAGGAATTATATCCAGAGAACCGAGGAAGAATTAAAAAAGTTTGAAGATATCGTCAAAAGTGCGATGGGTTACAGTGAAGACCGCGAAGACCGGATATCAGTGACTTCCATACCTTTTTCTGAAAGCGTTTCCGCTGAAAGCCAGATGGGAACTGTAACTGATGGTTTTGATTTTAAGTCTCTCTTAACGGATTATAGAAAAACAATTATTAATCTGCTTTTACTGGTTGCCGTCTTTTTTGTTCTGGTCAGACCGTTATTAAAAGGTTTGAAAAATATGCCGAGAGAGACCGGCGTCAGCTTTAAGGAACTTCCGGCAAACATACAGCCGAGTATACAGCTTTCCGCCGGAAGCGCACACGGGAATAGAGAAAAAGTCCTCGAAATGGGAAGAAGTAATCCGGAAAAAGTGGAACAGCTTATTAAAGGGTGGATAAGTGAGTAAAAAATGAATGCAGACATAAATGATCACAAAAGAATAACAGGACTCCAGAAATCGGCGATTCTGCTGATGGCTATGGGTGAAGAATTTACGGCTTCATTCTTTAAAAAAATAGATGAAAATTCCATCAAGAAGATCGGCAGATATATGTCGAAAATATCCTTTGTTCCTCCGAATGTTTTGAATTCGGTTATGGATGAATTCGCTAGAAATTATGAAAATGACAAGTCAATCAATATGTCCGGCAAATCGTTTTTGAAGCAGGTGGCGGATAAATCTTCGGGTGAGTCTTCGGTCAGGGAGGCTTTCAAATCTATTGAAAGGGAAAATGAAAACGCTCCTTTCGGCGAGCTTGCCTATCTTCCGGCAAAAAGCGTGATCAATGTGTTTAAGAATGAGCATCCACAGACGATTGCGCTGATTCTCTCCAACCTCCCGC
>Ga0315268_10006011_pt1 | contig 12965 bp, 13 predicted proteins | sample C1_top_MG_FD_204535 | JGI IMG/M metagenome (GOLD analysis project Ga0315268, IMG submission 204535) | Sediment microbial communities from Yellowstone Lake, YNP, Wyoming, USA - C1_top | ecosystem: Environmental > Aquatic > Freshwater > Lake > Sediment | place: USA: Wyoming | collected 2017-08-01 | reverse complement strand
GAGGGAGTCATCCTCTACACCCACGGAAGTCTCTGCAACCCATCGAAGATCGGCGATTTCATGAATGAGACCGGCAACATCGCGGTCGGATTCTTTTCCCAGGTCTAGCCGGAAGCTGGTCTCGGATTATTTGAGGGAATCGTTTTACAATCGTCTGGCTTTGAAGACCGATCCCAAGTACTTCCGCAAATTCCTCGCCGTCATTCGCCGCATCCCGCGCGGCAAGGTCGCAACCTACGGCGACGTCGCCTACGCCGCCGGATTTCCCGGGATGGCGCGGCAGGTCGCGTGGGCGCTGCACGCGGGCGTTCCCGGAGTTCCATGGCAGCGCGTGGTCGGTGCCGGGGGCAAGATCCTCCTCGGCGGCGAGCACGGCTTTGAACAGCGCATGCGCCTCGAACAAGAGGGCGTCGCCTTCACGGGGCTCAAGGTCAACATGGAGGCACACCACTTCAGCTTCTTTAAGAGGAAGGCCGTGAAGAAAGCGCGGAGCAAATCAGGGAAGACAAGCCCGGGGCGCTAGTGCTTTTCGAGCTTGGTCAGTAATTCCTTGCCGACTTCGAGCAGCTCGCCGAACTGCCGCTGGTATTCCACGAAGAGGCGGTTCATCTCCAGGGAATGGTCGGGGTCGAGGTGCGCCCGCAGCAGCATGTCGCGCATGTGGACGGGGTTCGGCAGGATCGCCTCTTCCTTCAATTCTTCCAGCGCGGTCGTCGCATTGTAGTGATACATATCAATCTCCTACACCGAAGCACAAAGCGCTAAGCCCGAAGCACTGGTTTCAGACCATCTCGGTCCCCCACAGGTCGTGGAGGTGCACGATGCCCTGTAGGATGCCGTCCGGCCCGACCACGGCCAGCGAAGTGATCTTGCGCTGCTCCATGATGTCCAGGGCCTGGGCGGCGAAGGCCTCCGGCGTGATCGTCTGCGGATCGGCCGTCATGCACTCGCGTGCCGTGAGGTCGAAGATCTCCTTGCCGCGCTTTTCGAGCAGCCGCCGCAGGTCGCCGTCGCTGATGATGCCGAGCAGGAGTTGGCCTTCGACCACGGTGGTGATGCCGAGCTTCTTGCGCGACATCTCGTAGATGACGTCGGGCATCTTGGTCGCCGGACCGACCCTCGGGATGGCGTCGCCGCCGTGCATCAGCGTCGAGACCCGCGCCAACCGCTTGCCCAGCTTGCCGCCGGGATGGAGGTTGGCAAAATCTTCTTCCTTGAAACCGCGCCGCTCGCTCAAGGCCACGGCCAGGGCGTCGCCCAGGGCCAGCATGGTGGTCGTGCTCGCGGTCGGCGCCAGGCCGAGCGAGCAGGCTTCCTTGTCGATCGAACAATCGAGTGCAACTTCGGCGGCCTGGGCCAGCGAAGACCAGCCATTCTTTTCGCCCGTGAATAGTGCGTCGCAGGTCATGGTGATCAGCGGGACGCCAAGGCGCTTGATGGTGGGCAGCAGTTCCAGCAACTCTTCGGTCTCGCCGCTGGAGCTGAGCGCGATGACCACGTCGCCGCGCGCGATCATGCCAAGGTCGCCGTGGAGGGCTTCCGCCGGATGCAGGTGGAGCGCCGGGGTGCCGGTCGAGCTGAGGGTCGCCGCGATCTTGCGGGCGATCAGCCCGCTCTTGCCCATGCCGGTGACGACGACGCGTCCCTTGCAGGCGAACAGCAGGTCGATGGCGCGGTCGAAACTTGCGCCCATCGCTCCGGCAATGCGGTCGGCCAGCCGCCGCAGGGCTTCGGCCTCGATGCGCACCACGTTTTCACCGATGTGGTTCATGGTTACCGCAAATGGTAGCAGAATCGAGCGGGCAGAGCCGTAATCCCCGGTGGCGAAAGGAAAGAGGTCAACGCTACAATCAAGGAGATGACTCGCACCCTTTTCGCCCTGTTGTTGCTTTGCTCCCTGGCCGCTGCTCAAGACAAGAAGCCCGCTACCATGCCTTCGGCACAAGATCAGACGCAGTTCACCCAGGAACTCGGCTTCTGGGGCGGATACTCACCGACTTCGACGATCGAGATCGGCGTGACCAACGATCGCAAGCTCTTCACCCTGAATGGCAAGTACGCGATCGTGGTGCTCAACAACCGTTTCAGTTCGCTGCGCTGGGTGAGCGAGGTGGTGCCGATCGCGGTGCTGCATCAGCCGACCGAACTGTATTTCGACGGCAAACTGAACCAGACCTTCACCCAGCAGGCCAATACGCGCTACGCCTACGGGGCGACGCCCCTGGGGTTGCAGCTCAACCTGCGGCGTCACCACAAGGTGCAGCCCTTTGCCGACATTCACGCGGGCGTGCTGATGTTCAACGACAATGTTCCCGTGCCCAACGCCCGGCGCTTCAATTTCACCTTCAACTTCGGTGCCGGGGTTGAGATCTTCCATGGCGAAGGGAATTCGCTGACCTTGGGATTCAAGTATCACCACCTGTCGAACAACGAGACCGCGCCGGCCAATCCCGGCGTCGATTCGCCGATGGCGTATCTCGGCTACAGCTGGTTCAAGCGCCACCGCTAAACGAGGAACGAAGAACTTGGAATGCGGAACGAAGAGGCAAGAACCTTAAACCTCGTTGGATTTTCGCTTTGTTTTACAATCCTTCCATGTCCTTCCGCGTACAGAACGTTGAGATCGGTGGACCGGAGATGTTCATCATCGCCGGGCCGTGCGTCATCGAGAGCGAAGAGCACGCGTTGAAGATGGCCGAGGCCATCGTCGGCATCTGCAAGGCCTTGAAGGTTCCGTACATCTTCAAGGCGTCGTTCGACAAGGCGAACCGCACCTCGCTGAAATCTTTTCGCGGACCGGGACTCCGTGAAGGGCTGCGCATCCTGGCCAAGATCAAGAAGACCCTGGGCGTGCCGATCCTAACCGACATCCACGAGATCGCGCAGATCGAACCGGCGGCGGAAGTGGTCGACATCCTGCAGATCCCGGCGTTCCTCTGCCGGCAGACCGACCTGCTGGTGGCAGCCGCCAAGAGCGGCCGCGCCGTCAACGTCAAGAAGGGGCAGTTTGTCGCTCCCGCCGACATGAGGCACGCGGTCACCAAGATCCGCGAGAGCGGCAACCAGCAGATCTTGCTGACCGAGCGCGGCGCTTCCTTCGGATATAACAACCTGGTGGTGGACATGCGCTCGCTGGCGATCATGCGCGAGTTCGCGCCGGTGATCTTTGACGCGACCCACAGCGTGCAATTGCCGTCGCAGGGTGAACAGAGCGGCGGACAGCCACAGTTCATTCCCTTGCTGGCGCGCGCGGCAGTCGCCGCCGGAGTCGACGGCGTCTTCCTCGAAGTGCATGACGACCCGGCGCACGCCAAGAGCGATGGCGCCAACGCGCTGCCGCTGATCAACCTGCGTGAGACTCTGATCCAGTTGTACGCCGTCCGCAAGGCGGTCAGCGTCCCCGGTTCGTCGAAGGCGAATTAAGAGACGTCAGACGACAGACGTCAGCGAAAAGACATAGGGCGCGGCCGATGGCCGCGCCCTTCTTGAATGGATGCCTCGAACTAGAACCTTACCGGCCGCAGGAACTGTTCATCGGAGGTCTTCCTGATGCCGCGCTTGCCGCGGTTGGCGTAGCTGGCCTGGATGAACGCTACAAACAGAGGATGCGGCTCGAGCGGCTTGCTCTTGAATTCCGGGTGGAACTGGCAGCCCAGGAAGAAAGGATGGTCGGGGAGCTCGACGATCTCGACGTACGTCGAGTCCGGCGTGGTCCCGGTGATGCGCAATCCCGCGCCGGTCAGCAGCGCCTCGTATTCGCGGTTGAATTCATAACGGTGGCGGTGGCGTTCGCTGATCTCGGTCTTGCCGTAGGCCTTCTGCGCGTGGGAACCCGCTTCGAGTTTGCAGTCCCATGCGCCGAGCCGCATGGTGCCGCCAAGCTCTTCCACGCCGCGCAGTTCGCGCAGCTTGTAGATGACGCGGTGCGGAGTGGCCGGATCGAATTCGCTGGAGTTGGCTTCGGCGAGCCCGCAGACGTTGCGCGCGAATTCGATGCAGGCCGTCTGCATGCCGAGGCAGATCCCGAAATACGGGACCTTGTTTTCGCGGGCGTAACGGATGCCCTGCAGCATGCCGGCGATCCCGCGCTTGCCGAATCCTCCGGGCACGAGGATGCCGTCATAGTGCTCAAGCTGGAGCTTGTAGCTATCGTCTTCCGTCTCCAGTCCCTCGGCCTCGATCCACTCCACCACCAGCTTGAGGTTGAAATTGAGCGCGGCGTGGACGAGCGCTTCCTTCAGCGATTTGTAGGAATCTTCGTATTCGACATACTTGCCGACGATGCCGATCTTGACCTCATCCTTGGGGTTGTAGGCGCGATGGACAAGATCTTCCCAGCGGCTGAGGTTGGGCTCCTTGGCTTCCATGTGCAGGTACTTGAGGACCAGGCGGTCGACGCCTTCCTTCGAGAACACCAGCGGGCATTCGTAGATGCTGGCAACATCCTTGGCGGTGATGACGGCTTCTTCTGCGACATTGCAGAAGAGCGCGATCTTGCCCTTGATCTCCTTGGGCAGGAAGCGGTCGGTGCGGCAAAGCAGGATGTCGGGCTGGATGCCCACCGAGAGCAGTTCCTTGACCGAGTGCTGGGTGGGCTTGGTCTTGAGCTCGCCGGCGGCGGCGATCCAGGGAACGAGGGTGACGTGGACGAAGATGGTGGTCTCGCGGCCCAGTTCCTGGCGCATCTGGCGGATGGCTTCGATGAAGGGCAGCGACTCGATGTCGCCCACCGTGCCGCCGATCTCGACGATGGCGACGTCGACATCCTGCGCGCACTTCTTCATCGCCGCCTTGATCTCGTTGGTGACGTGCGGGATGACCTGCACGGTCTTGCCGAGATAGTCGCCGCGCCGTTCCTTGGCGATGATCTGTTCGTAGATGCGGCCGGTGGTCCAGTTGTTGTCGCGTGTCAGCTTGCTGTGGGTGAAGCGCTCGTAGTGTCCCAGGTCGAGGTCGGTCTCGGCGCCGTCATCGGTCACGAAGACTTCTCCGTGCTGGAAGGGCGACATGGTTCCGGGATCGACGTTGAGATAGGGATCGAACTTCTGCAGGTTGACTTTCAGTCCGCGGGCCTCGAGCAGGGCGCCGATCGAAGCTGCCGCGAGACCTTTACCGAGAGACGACACAACGCCGCCGGTCACAAAGATGTACTTAGCCGCCATGGGTTCCTCTGTAGATTTGGATCGGGGTGAAGGTTGCTTGGAAAATCCGTGAGCATGCCGCGTGCACACCACGACCCTCGCTCGGTAGAGCGCTTTTCATCCTGATTTTGGGGGTGCTTGGTCCACCTTGGCTCGCGCCGCCAGCAGTGCTGAGGTGGATGCAGGGGTGCACAACCAATTATGGCTGCATTTCGCGTTCGACGCAACCGTGTGCTTCCAGTAACGGCGAAGGCCGGGCAAAGATTATGAACCACTAACCGGCGGGAGGCCCGCCGCGGACGGGAATCCGCACTCGAACGCCCTAAAACTCATCCAACTCGTGGAGCTGGGCAGGGTTTATAAAAGAGCTATGCGACTCCGGCTTCAACCCGTGCTGACCGTCTTCGCCCTGGCGCTGGCCTTGTGCGTGATGGTCCCGGCGGTTCCTGCACAACGCACCAAGCGGCTGATCCTTACCGACGGTTCCTACCAGGCGGCGACGCAGTGGGAGATCCAGGGCGACCGTGTCCACTATTTTTCCAGCGAGCGCCACGAGTGGGAAGACGTTCCGAAGTCGCTGATCGACTGGAAGGCGACGGACGAATACAACTCCGGCAAAGGCGATCTGCGTCCGTCGGATCCGACCCTGCGCATGGAAATGAAGAAAGAAGATGAGGAGGAAGCCGCGGAGCGCGTCCGGGAAGCGGCGCAGACCCCGACGGTCGCGCCGGGGCTGAAGCTTCCTTCCGAAGGTGGCGTCATCCTGCTCGATGAGTTCGGCGGACGGCCCGCGCTGGCCATAGTGGCGCAGAACGGCAGCGAGCTGAACAAGCACACCGGAAGGAACATCCTGCGCGCGGCCATCAATCCCATACCGTCCGGCGCCAAGCAGAGCATCGAGTTGAAAGGCTCCCACGCCCGCGTACAGGCGCACACCACGACCCCGGAGATCTATCTCGATATCGAGCAGGCTCCCCAGGAAGAACCGGTCAGCGTCGAAGACCGCTTCCGCGTGGTGCGGGTGCAGAGCAAGAAAGACCATCGCGTGGTCGGCAATCTCAAGGTCAGCCTGCTCGGCGAGGCCAGCGAACAGACGTCGGCCGTGAAGGTCCGGGTCGAAAGGTTTTCCGGAGACTGGGTGCGCCTGATCCCGCTGGAGAATCTCGCGCCCGGAGAGTACGCGGTGCTGGAAATGCTGGGTCCGAAGACGATAAATACCTTCGTGTGGGATTTTGGCGTCGACCCCTCGGCCCCGGCCAACCCGACCGCATGGAAACCAGAAGCGCCGAAGCAAAAACCGACGAACCCGGACGCAAACCCAGTCTTGATCCCGAAGAAACCCTAGGGGCAAAGGTTCCGGGCCGGGCGCTTCCCGGGTGCAGCCTTCAGCAAGCTCCCATTTATATTGTCATTTATAAATAAAATCACGCCTCACACCACAAGGCCCACGTCCCTTCACGCGGCTTTGCCTGTACTTAGGTAATCAAGGATCGGTAAATGTTTCACGGAATTTTAACAACTATCGGTGCCATGATGGTGTCTATGCATAGGAAAGAAGCATCGCAAAGGGATGTTACGGTTTAAGGGTGAGTGATGAACAACGACCTTCGGGTGACGGTACAACGGATCACGGAAGACCTCAACGCATTGATGCGTGAGATCTCAGGGACCGACAGCAGCCACGCAAGAGAGCTCGTGGAGCATATGCTGACCAGCGAAGTGCTGGCGGATTTCAAGAGCTCGGTGGATGCGATGCGCCACCTGTTGTGGATCTACGTGGAGGCGGTTTCGCGCACCGAGGGAGCGCACAACGCCGTCCAGTCGGGGCGGTTGCAGCGCGCGGTGGAGATGCTGCGTGTCCTGCATTCGAACCCCGTCCCGGAACAGTTCTCCGGTCCGGAAACCTTCTTTGAGCACGTCCAGGGCGTGGTCGACCGTTACGGCAAGAATGCCAAGAAGCTGCAGAAGGACGACGCCGCGTAATCAGGCTCAGGCGGCCCGCTAAGACGTCTTCTCGAGTCGATCACAAAGCTCCGCCAGGAGCGCCCTGGCTCCCAGCAAATTCCAACCACAACATCGATCACGTGCCGCGACATCGGAATCTCCGATCCGCCGCGGACACGCGTCTCGCCGACCTAGCGGTGGCTGATGAGATAGAGGACGAGGAAGCCGAAGCCGATGGTGACCATCGCGATGGTCGCAAACAAGCCGATGAGGAGAAGGAAGACCTGCTTCTCCTGCTCCGGTTTGGGCGGAGTGATGCCAAACCAAAGCGAGAACGCGGTCATGAGTTGATGGATCACAGGAGAATCTTAGCAGGAAGCATTGAGCAGTCAGCAATTAGCATTCAGTGGAATGCAGCGATAGGTGATCTCGAAGATTTGTCGTGAGGGGAATCTGAATCACTGAATGCTGAAGGCTGATTGCTGACGGCTGCCTTACGTCAACATCCCGTACTGCGCCACGCCGACATTGTCGCGGGTGGAATTCTTGACCGAGTACATCATCTCGTCGGCTTGGCGGATGATCTCGTGCGCGCTCTTGGCGTCTTCCGGGTAGGTGGCCACGCCCATCGAGACCCTGACGTTGATATCCAGTCCCTGGTCCTTGAGGAATTTGCTGGTGCGGAAGACGTCGCGCAGGCGGCGCGCCACGACCATCGCCGAATCTTTCGCGGTCTGCGGCAGCAGTACGACGAATTCATCGCCACCGTAGCGGAAGGCGTAGTCGATGAGGCGCAGGTGCGACTTGATCATGTACCCGATCTCGGTCAGCAGGCGGCTGCCGACGAGATGGCCATGAGTGTCATTGACGTGCTTGAAGTGATCAAGATCGAGGAAGAGGACGCTGAACTCGTAGTTGAATCGCGCCGAGCGATAGACCTCGGACTCGAGCGTCTTGTAGAGATGGCGCGCGTTATAGAGTCCGGTGCAGTCGTCGGTGATGGTCAGTTCCTGAATCTTCTCGACGGCGCGCGCGTTATCGATGGCGATGGCGGCATAGTCGGCGAGCGCCTGCAGCAGCAGCATTTCGTTGTCGCCGAAGCCCTTCATGTCGACGTTGATGAGCTGGATGACGCCGAGCACGCGATGCCGCGAGGCCAGGGGGATGCAGATGATCGATCGCGTCTGCCACTTGGTCATCTCGTCGATGCGTTTGGCGAAGCGCGGATCGTTGTAGACGTCGGGCACCAGCAGCGGTTCGCCATGCTTGGCCACCCATCCGGCGATGCCTTCTCCGACTTTCAGGCGAACCGCCTTGAGGTTGTCGGCCGCGTCGCCGACGGCGATCGCGAAGTAGAGCTCTTCCTTATCCTCGTCCACCATCAGCAACGACCACGTATCCGGCTGGAAATACGCGGCCATTTTTTCCATGATGGTCTGCAGCACGGAGTCGAGGTTCAACGACGAAGTCAGCGCCTTCGCGACGTCGTGAAAGATCGACAATTGCTGCAGCTGGCGCTTGAATTCGGCGCCGGAGGCTTCAGTCATTGACAAAGGCTCTCCACAAGCCTGGGTTGGCGAGCTCCCGGCCACTCCTCGGGAAATTGCGCCGTATTATATGGCGCGCTAATGTCTGCTTCCAACAGGTATCTGTTGCGTCACTATGGTTCGGGAAGGAACTGGTGCTGTCAAGTACCTGAAAGTACTCGTCTTCCGGGTGACTGAGGTGGGGCTTTTCGTTTGACTTGGCTGGGGGTGACTCCTATGATGCCCGAAAGTAGTGCAGTGGCGGCGATTGGGTACAAAGTTCCGCAAGTCGGTCGGTCCTTCGCCCTCTCGAATGGCGAGGATCCCCTGAAAACGCCCTGATAACCCAGCATTTGAGGTCATCCCCCGTGGGATCGTTTGGCGAAAAACTGAAGCGCGAGCGCGAAATGAGGGCGATCACTCTCGAAGAGATCGCGGAAGCGACCAAGATCGGTACGCGCTCCCTGCGCGCGCTGGAAGAAGAGCGCTTCGACCAGCTTCCGGGGGGCATTTTCAATAAAGGATTTGTCAGGGCCTACGCCAAGTTTCTCGGCATCGACGAGGAACAGGCGGTCGCCGACTATCTGACCGCCACCGGCGACGTCGGTGGGAACACGACGACCCAGCTGGCAGCCCTCGCCGACCAGGTGGAACAGCAGCGCGTCGCCCGTGAAGCCGCGGAGAACGGCGGCAACACGACCTTGATGCTGGCCGCCGTCATCGCCCTGGTAGTACTGTTCGGCATCGGCTTCGGCGGCTACAAGGCCTGGAAATACAGACAGCAACAGCAGGAGATGCGAGCGACCGCCGCCGCGCGGATCCGCCAGGCGCCTCCGCCAGTCACCGTCCCAGCGCCAAATCCATCTACAGATACCAATGCGATGCCGGTCGCACCGGCGACGGCACCCGCGACCACCGGTGGTTCTTCACAGACCCCCGCGGGCACGACCGTTCCCGCACCCTCAGCGCCGACGGCCACCACTCCCTCGAACGTGAAGGTCGGCGCCACCAGCACTCCCACGCCGTCCAATTTCCCGATCCAGGTGACGGTGAAGGCCCTGAAACGCTCTTGGATCCTGGTGAAGGCCGACGGCAAGACCGTTTATCAGCAGACCATGGATCCGGCCGACCCGACGAAAAGCGAAGTGACCCTGCACGGCAACGAGAAGATTCAGTTGGTGATGGGGAATCCCGCCGGCGTCGAAGTAAGCTTCAACGGAAAACCGCTCGGCACGCTCGGTCCGGAGAACCAGCGTCGCGAAGTGACGATCACCCCGCAGGGCGTGGAACGCTAGCATCCGCGCCGCCGTTCGATGTCTGCCGCGCTCCTGCGCGGCTTTTGTTTTGCCGTCCGGGACAAACAACGTTTCTGGAAGCTGCCGGGACCGTTACACTTGAAACGGGACCCAATCGACCATCATGGCTAAGTGCGCACAATGCGGCCGGAGAATGCCGGCGTTTACCTTCAAGAAGATCTGCGGCTGGTGTGAACAGTACCAGGCCGCGCAGCGCGGCGAAGTCTCCGAGGTGCAGCCGGTGATGGTGGCGCCGTGGAAGCAGGGCATGTCGTCGGACGCGCCCGTGACCTACGCGCTGCTGGCGATCAACTTCCTGGTCTTTGGATTGATGGTCGCCTCCGGCATCTCCATCGAAAGCCCTACCTCGCAGGAGCTGCTTCGCTGGGGCGCCAACTACGGTCCCATGACGATGAACGGCCAGTGGTGGCGGCTCGTCTCGCACATGTTCGTGCACATCGGCCTCATCCACCTGGCCTTCAACATGTATTTTCTGTACCGCCTCGGCACCGACTGCGAACGGCTCCTGGGATCGGTGACCTACGCGGGGATGTACCTGGTCGCCGGCATCGCCGGAGGAGTCGCTTCGCTGCTCTGGCATCCGTACGTGACCAGCGCGGGCGCATCGGGAGCGCTCTTCGGAATCCTCGGCGCGATGATCGCGGTTTATTACTTCGGCGAATTCTCGATGCCACGGGCGCTGGTGCGCTATTCGCTGCGCAGCATGCTGATGTGCGCCGGCATCAACCTGCTCTGGGGAATGACCGGCGGCATCGATAACGCCGCGCATATCGGTGGCATGCTGACCGGAGTCGTGGTGGGATTCCTGGTCGCCAAGGTCGCTCCGGAAGCGGAAGACTTGGGGCGTCGCGCAATGGTGCTGCTGCTGGTGGCCGGGATGGTCGGCGGTGGCGTGTTCTGGTTGCAGAAAGCGGCTGCGCCGCAACGTCTGGAACATGAGGCCATGCAAATGGTCCGCCTCGGAAGAACCAAAGAAGCCATCGTCGCCATGCAAAAAGCCGTGAAAGCCGCGCCCGCCAATGTCGATTTCCGCGAGCAGTTGGCCTACGTCTACGAGATGGATGGACAATTCGACGCGGCGGTGAACGAGCTGCAACAGGTGTTGGCCATGTCCAAGGTGCCGAATACGCGGCAGTGGGCCTACATGGAGTTGGGTACCGCGTATCAGCGGCTCTCGAAGCCCGAGCAGGCGAAGGCCATGTACCAGCAGTTACTCAAGGAAGACCCGAAGAGCGCTGCCGCACATCTGGGTCAGGGCGAGTTAGCGGCTTCGCAAGAGCAGCATGAAGCGGCGATCGCCGAATTCCAAAAAGCGGTCGCACTGAATCCGGAACTTCCCGGAGCTTATTCGGGGATGGGTTTCTCGTACGCGAAGCTCAAGAAGAACGACGAAGCGATCGCGGCTTACAAGAAAGAGCTGGAGCTCGAAGGCGACGACGCGGAGGAAGACACGCGCAAGGCCCTCGCCGATCTCGAGAAGGCGCGGCCATCGCCCGCCGGCGCCAGGAAATAGCTGCCGGGAGCGCCGGGGCACGCGAGCGGTTTAATGGCATAACCTGCCATTCGCTGCGGAAACCGCCAAATACGGCAGATTGCGTTGCCGCAGCCCCCCAAACAACGATAAAATTTTGTCTATCTAATGGTTAGCTGCCAAGGCAGCACTTGCCCCCGACCGTCCAACGGCGTCGGGTGCAATCTTTAGGAGGACACGACGTTGTCACGTAAAGGATTTCTCTTCACCTCTGAATCAGTGACCGAAGGCCATCCCGATAAGATGGCCGACCAGATCTCCGATGCCATCCTCGACGCCTGCTTCGCGCAGGACCCTTTCAGCCGGGTCGCTTGTGAAACCCTGACCGCCACCGGTCTGGTCGTCATCGCGGGCGAGATCACCACCAAAGCTTACGTAGATTTCCAATCGCTGGTCCGCGGCGTGGTTGCGTCGATCGGTTACGACAACGCGCTCTACGGCTTCGACTCCAACACCTGCGCCGTCATCTCGACCATCAACAAGCAGTCGGGCGACATCGCCATGGGTGTGGATACGGGCGGTGCCGGCGACCAGGGCATGATGTTCGGCTACGCGTCGAACGAAACGCCCGAGCTGATGCCGGCCCCGATCTCGTTTGCCCACAAGTTGGCACTCAAGCTGACCGAAGTTCGCAAGACCGGATTGCTCCAGTATCTGCGTCCCGATGGCAAGAGCCAGGTGACCGTGGAATACGACGAGAATCACAAGCCCGTGCGCATCGACGCCGTTGTGATCTCCACCCAGCACTCCGAGACCATCACCACCGAAGAACTCCGCGAAGACATCCTCAAGCACGTCATCCAGGCGACCCTGCCGGCGGAGCTGCTCGACGAAGACACCAAGTACCACATCAATCCGACCGGACGTTTCGTGATCGGCGGACCGATGGGCGATACCGGACTGACCGGGCGCAAGATCATCGTGGATACCTACGGTGGCATGGGCCGTCACGGCGGCGGCGCGTTCTCGGGCAAGGATCCGACCAAGGTCGACCGCTCGGCCGCTTACATGGCGCGCTACATCGCCAAGAACATCGTGGCCGCCGGTTTGGCCGACCGCTGCGAAGTCCAGCTGGCCTACGCCATCGGCGTCGCCGAGCCGGTCAGCGTCCTGGTCGATACCTTTGGCACCGGCAAGATCGATCGCGATAAGCTCGAAAAGATCGTTCGCGACAACTTCAAGCTCACCCCCAAGGGCATCATCGAGTCCCTCGACCTGCGTCGTCCGATCTACCGGAAGACGGCGGCCTACGGACACTTCGGTCGCGCGGAAAAGGAATTCACCTGGGAGGCCGTCGATAAGGCCGCTGCCCTGAAAGCCGCGGCAGGCCTTACGGAAGGCGCTGCCAACGCCGTCCGCAAGTAACCGGTAAGTCAAAAGTCGAATGCATCAAGAGAAGGCGCGCTTAAGCGGCGCGCCTTCTTTGTGTCTCCGGCCAAGTTGGTTGCAAACCGCAAAAAGGAAGTCTTGTTGTGAGTCTTAATATTCATATTTCACGATCGTCGCT